>ENA-UONW01000499-UONW01000499.1-human-gut-metagenome-genome-assembly--contig:-CS52-NODE-499-length-57921-cov-6.134950_pt1 | contig 57921 bp, 41 predicted proteins | sample MGYA00242463_ERZ724010 | MGnify/ENA metagenome assembly ERZ724010 | reverse complement strand
TATCTTTTAGCCACAATCTTTTTGGGGGTTCAGTCAGCATACTCACAAGAAACGGCAGACAGCACCAGCACCCATAAAATAGACGATGTAGTGATAACGGCAGACAAAATAGTCAACAGGGGCGACCATCAGGATTTGTATCTTTCCGACGAAAACAGGAATTTCGGAACAAATGCCCTGGAGGCTGTGTCCACACTGCCGTTTTTCAGAACCAACCTCAACAGCACTTCGCTTACATCCTCGGATTTTCAAAATGTATTCATCCTTATAAACGGTGTTCCGTCGACAGGAGCAAACCTGAGGGCATACAAGGGAGATGACATCAAGAAAGTGGAGTACTACAACGTTGCACCTCCTCAGTATATGGGATATACGATGGGACCTGTGGCAAATATCATCGTAAAGAAACGCCACGACAGAGCCTACACCGGATATTTCAACACTTCCAACAGCGTCACCACCGGTTTCGGAACAAACCAGGCAGACTTGACATATTCGGACTCACTGAACATGGTCAACCTGGAGTATCTCATTGACTACCGCGACATCAATGACATTGAAAGGCAGACAGAATTTGATTACGGCAACGGGAAAAGTTCAAGATACTCCGGCAAAAATCATTACAAGGGACAGTACCACAACATAGGCGCGACTTACCAGCGCTATCAGGGAGGCCACCTGTTCAACGCAAAGCTATATGCAATAATCTCTCCAGGTCAAGACAACGAAAATCGTTCCGGAATCATACAGAGCGAGAATATCTATTATCAAGGCAACGGAGTCAACAACCTCAGAAGCCGAGAAAACACATACGCCGCAGACCTGTTCTACAGATACCTCTGGAACAACGGACGCATGTTTTTTTTAAACGTGGTGAACACATTAGGCTCCAGCTACTCAAAATCAGTGCAGTCGATTATTTCAGACAACCCAGCAAACAGCGGTTATGATTACGAGCAGCATTCGGACATCGACAACAATTCATACTCGCTGATTGCACATGCCGCTTTCATGTCAAACCTTTGGGGCGGAAATGTCAATCTGGCTTCAAGATATTCTTACAGACAGCTCAATCAGAAATCTTTCGGTACGACATACAAGCCACATTCACATAATGAACGTCTGTACGTTGGAGGCATTTGGCAATTTGGGCAAATAGGTTTAAATCCGCTTGCCGGTCTGGACATCATGAGCCAGACCTCCCAGAACATCACCTATACCACAGCGGCTCCATACTTCAGACTCTACTCCGAATGGTGGGGAAAAGGAAAGCTGAAAGGAGCCATAGTACAGCTTACGCTGACAGCAAGCAAGAAAGCAGCCGCATTGGATCAGATTACTGAAAGCAGGACATACCTCGATCCGTGGATGATGTCGACAGGCAATCCTGAACTTAAGCATTATTGGACAACCATGGCGAAAATGAACATAGTCTACTACGACCCTGAAGGAAAAATCATGGCAAGTCTCAGCACAACCCCGTCATATTCGCACAACAAAATAGCAAGCACAATAACTGCTGAAGAAGGCATGGTCAATCTGAAGCCGTGCAACATCAGCGACTACTTTGAATGCAATACCTTTCTATTGGTAGACTGGAAGCCGTTCAAATGGCTTAAGCTCTCGCCGTATCTGGAACATTACTACTCCAAATACAAAACTCCGTTGCAGAAGGTAAACTTCAATTACTGGCGTGTGGGCGGTAGCGTGACGATGTCGTTGTTGTCAAACAAGCTGGAATGCGTACTTGCCGTCAACTCCCCGACAAAGGAATACGACGGCGACCTGCTTACGCGCGGAAGCGACCAGTATGCAGGCATAGTCAGGTATAAATTCGGAAACTGGTCGGTAGGTGCCCAATATAACTACAGTGGCCACAACGACTATACTCTTGCCGACCTTCCGGCATTCAGGTACTACAAAAACGAAAACAGGAAACCTTTGTCCTATAAAGTAGCTGTAAATGCCACATATTCATTCTCTGTAGGACGGTCAAGAAGACATGCAAGAAAATCCATCATTGAATCGGACACCGGCAATACAGGCTTGAACAAGTTCAACAAACCGGAAGAAATTAAATAACTGGTATGCCACGATTTCCATTTGTCAGACAGAAAGATGCGATGCAGTGCGGAGCGGCCTGCCTGTCCTCGATATGCAGGCACTACGGAAAGCCTTACTCCACAAGATTCATTTCCCGATTCTGCCAGGAAACGGCTACCGGCGTGTCGCTCCGTGCACTCTCCATGGCCGCGGAACACCTTGGATTTGACACGATGTGTGTGAAAATTCAGAAGAGCTCCGTCGCTGACTGCAATCTGCCGTGTATCCTGCATTGGAACCAGAATCATTTTGTCGTGTTGTATAAGACAGATGCAGCACGGCATAAGTATTACATCTGCGATCCGGGAAAAGGTTTGATATGCTTGAACGAGAAGGAGTTCGATGCTACGTGGCTCAGTGCATCGGGCATAGGCATTGCCCTTCTGCTGGAACCTAACGGCAGATTCGGGAAGCTCGCCGGAGAGGAATCGGCAGACAGCCATTCACTGAAATTTATATTCAGATATATGAAAGAATACAGGGGATATCTGATTCAAATATTCCTTGGACTGCTGTTCGGCTGTCTGCTGCAACTGATATTGCCGTTTCTGACGCAGTCGATAGTCGACATCGGAATAGGCAGGCGCGACATCGGTTTCATCTGGCTGATACTTCTGGGCGAATTTATGATTGTATTCGGCAAGACCGCAACGGACTTCATCAGAAGATGGTTGCTTCTGCATATATCGATGAGGGTCAATATATCACTTGTCAGCGATTTCTTCATAAAACTGCTGAAATTGCCCATGTCGTTCTTCGACTCGAAGCTCATGGGAGATCTGATGCAAAGAGTCGGCGATCACGGAAGAGTACAGTCCTTTCTGACAGGCCAGACACTTAATGTGGTCTTCACGTTCTTCAGTTTTGTAATTTTTGGAGCAGTCCTGCTTGTGTACAGCCGCACGATATTCTGCATATTCCTTCTGGGAAGCATCATCTACGGTGGATGGATAGCTTTGTTTCTGCACAAAAGGAAAATACTTGATTATGAACTTTTCGAGCAGGAAGCTGTAAACCAAAGCAGGACATATCAGTTTCTGACTTCAATACAAGAGATAAAGCTTCAGAACTGCGAAAAGAGGCGTCGCTGGGAATGGGAGGACACCCAGGCAAATCTGTTTGCAGTGCAGACAAAATCCCTGAAACTGCAGCAGATGCAGGAAGCCGGCTCATTGTTCATCAATGAAATAAAAAATATTGTCATTACGGCTTTGTCTGCCACTGCTGTCATAAGCGGGGACATTACGCTGGGAGGCATGCTGGCAATCCAGTATATCGTGGGACAGCTCAACGCTCCCATAGAGCAGTTCATGACTTTCATCTATTCTTTTCAGGATATGAAAATCTCATTGGAGCGTATAAATGAAATTCACAATGAAAGGAATGAAGATACTGATGAATCTGGCGGATGCAGACTGCTCGGCAAAAATAAGGGCATAGTGCTGAAAAATGTGGATTTCAAGTATGAGGTCTGCGCAAACAGAATGATTCTGGACAATGTTTCAATTGATATTCCCGAAGGAAAGATAACGGCAATAGTAGGTGCATCGGGAAGCGGAAAGACTACTCTCATAAAACTGATGTTGGGGTTTTATAAGGTATTGAACGGCAAAATATCTGTTGCCGGGAAAAATCTGGAAGAGTATAATATGAAATGGTGGAGAAGCAGGTGCGGAGTGGTAATGCAGGACGGGTATATTTTTTCGGAATCGATAGCAAGAAATATTGCTGTGGACGATGAGGAGATTGATTACGACAGACTGGAGACAGCATCCAGAATTGCGAACATCTGGAGCTACATCCAAAGCCTGCCACTTAAATATGGCACAAAGATAGGCCAAGAAGGTACGGGGCTGAGCCAAGGGCAGAAGCAGAGAATATTGATAGCCCGGGCTGTCTACAAGAATCCGGAATACATTTTCCTCGATGAAGCGACAAATTCCCTGGACGCAGAAAATGAAAGAGTGATAGTCGAGAACCTGAACAAATTCTACAAAGGCAGGACTGTAGTAGTTGTAGCACACAGACTTTCAACAGTGAAAGATTCTGACCAGATTATAGTGCTGGATGGAGGCCACATATGTGAAACAGGCGACCACAAAACACTTATAGCCAACAAGGGGGCTTACTACAACCTCATCAAGAATCAGCTTGAACTTGGTAATTGATATGAAAAAAAACAGACGAAATGAAACTCCTCAGGAGCGTTCTCCAAAAGTAAAAGTAATCATCGGAACGCGCCCTCATTTCTTGATAAGATACGGAACGGTAATTGTCATTGCCGTCTTTTCTATCTTTGTGTATCTAATAATGAACGCATTGTCTCTAAACATAGAGACAATTATGGATTGCGTCTTCCACCTGAACGGACACTGACAACACTAACTTTAACAAATTCAACAAACCGGAAGAAGCTAAATAACTGGTGGTATGCCACGATTTCCATTTGTCAGACAAAAAGATGCGATGCAGTGCGGAGCAACCTGCCTGTCCTCGATATGTAGGCACTACGGAAAGACGTATCGCATTTGAATCAAAAATACTTATGTCGTGCTATACAATACCGATGCAGCACGGCATAAGTTATTTCAGAATATGCATAGTTCCATTTTTCTTTCAGAAGTTTGTAGGTAATAAAATAATTACCTGTATTTGTATAGATAAAAGAAATGTGATAATGCCTACTATATTTATACTTTTCGGTTTTCGTTTCATGTTTTATGCCAATTATCACGAACCCATCCACGTTCATGTCATAAAAGGCAACGTAAGTGCAAAGTTTACACTGTTTCCTGTGGGATTGGTTAAAAACAACGGACTAAAATCATCATAACTTAAACTGGTTGAGTCCATCATTGATGAAAACCAGGAAATTATAGCAGAGCATTGGAACAAATTTTTTAATCACACAAAATGATAGGATTATGGGAAACATCAAGATTGAAAAAGTTTGGTTGACGGATACAGAGGTATGGATACGTACCGCTGACGGAAATGAGGCCTGCGAAAAGATATCCGAGTTTCCGAGACTTAAATATGCGACTCCAGAACAGCGCAACAGATTCACATTAAGCGATGAGGGCATACATTGGAGCGAAATTGATGAAGATTTATGCTTTGAAGGATTTTTCCGTGAAAAAAAATCAAATCCTTTATACGAACTATTCATCAATCATCCGGAACTCAATGCCTCCGCCATTGCACGCCGATTGGGCATCTCACAAAGTTTATTTGCACAATATATCAGCGGTACAAAGAAACCTTCAAAAGAAAGATTGGAAGAGATTTTTAGCGTCATACGCTCCATTGGGAGTGAGTTGTGCTCTATTTCTGTTGCATAAAAAAACAGCAGATTCCAAATTTAGTTTGAAACAATTTGGAATCTGCCTTTATATAAAGCATACGAATAGTCGTTGAAATATATTCTAAAATTGCATTATACTCTGAAAAACAGCGTCTGACAATATCACACATGTACCTCCTGCAACGTCACCAATTTGTTCACTATAGCATAAATCGTTATGCCTGCGCTCGAGTGAATTTGAAGTTTGCGCGCAATGTTGCGTCTGTGGGTGGTGACTGTGTTTACTGAAAGGCACAATTTGTCGGCAATTTCCTTATTCTGCATGCCTTTGGCTACGCATATCACAATTTCTTTTTCTCTCTGACTGAGCTGATTCTCCGGTTCTGCAACAGCACCTGTTTCATCGCCACCTTGCTCATGTTCAGGATTCTTCAAACGGTTGTCATGCTCCAGTTTGCGCACCGCCGGTTCGAAAATGTTGTCCTCTACACGGCAATGGATGGCAAGGTCTTCCTCGCATCGGTAAATGTCGAGAAGCACGGCATTCAGTTCATTGTTGTTTTCTTTCTGCGGATAATACTGAAGGAAAAGGTTCTTAAGGTCGCCGAGCTTGTCCTCCATCGAATCGTGGTGGCGCGATACGAGATGAATATCGTCGGCTTTTGGAAGTTCGCCCTCAAGAAGTTTGTCGACATAGGCAAAAACAGTAGAATCCTCGTAATCCATGTGTTTGCGCACTTCCTCATAATACTCATCGTAGAACTTCAGCACAAGGAAGGCTATCTCGTTCTGCATCGAACAGTCGATTGAGTTGAGCAGTTCGCGCCTTATGCTCGGCAGGAGAAAATCAAGAAAATACACATGTGTCTGTTTCAGATAAGCGACAAGCGACTGCACCGATATGTTCTCCACGTCCTGCGGGCGGTCCTCCGCACCATCCTTGATGTAATTTATCACAGCTAAAAATGTAGGACAATCCACGCCGCACTGCTTGCACACCTCACCGATGGTCTTCTCACCGAAACCTAAAGATATGATGAAACGACTCATCACCTGCAACATCCTGTAATCATTAGCGATAACGTCCCTCAATCTGTCCGAAGCCTTGAAATGCACTGCCATACTATTTTTTTCTTTTGTTTTTTCGACATGATGCTGAAAGCCACGATGCTTGCCGTGCACTTTCCGACTTTGCAAAGATAGCACTAATTGATGTCGGCACAAATCACATAAAATAGGTATTTTTACACTCCATATCATTGAAAAACACAAAAAAAACACATTTTTATACACACTAATAGGTAAACGTTATATCATCAGGCTACAATTTTCACTATTTTTGAGCATTGTTAGTAAAGTGCAGACCTTGTAACTTTGCATAAATTATGGGCTAAGCCCGCTTTTTTGTAAACATCAACAAAAACGTAACATAAAACAGCCACATGAAACTTTCGGAACTTAAGACAGGCCAGAAAGGCGTCATAGTAAAAGTTTACGGACACGGCGGATTCAGAAAAAGAATCGTCGAAATGGGATTCATCAAGGGCAAAATGGTGGAGGTCATGCTCAACGCCCCACTCAAAGACCCTGTGAAATACCGCATAATGGATTACGAAGTGAGCCTCAGGCGCGCCGAAGCCGACCTCGTAGAAGTGGTCAGCGAAGAAGAAGCCAAGCATTTCCAGCAGCTACATCCTGACCTCAAGGGCATAGAGACCGACTGCGACGACTTCATCATGAGAGTTGCCCACGAAAAGGGCAAGAACATAAATGTTGCCCTCGTCGGCAACCCAAACTGCGGAAAGACCAGCCTCTTCAACATAGCTTCGGGCTCGCATGAGCGTGTCGGCAACTACAGCGGAGTGACAGTCGATGCCAAGGAAGGAAACTTCGACTTCAACGGCTACCACTTCTGCATCATCGACCTTCCGGGCACATACTCCCTTTCGGCATACACACCTGAAGAACTGTACGTAAGAAAATACATCATCGAGAAAACACCGGATATAATTCTCAACGTTGTCGATGCAACAAATCTCGAACGCAACCTCTACCTCACATCACAGCTCATCGATATGGACGTGCCGATGATTATGGCACTCAACATGTACGACGAGATGCGCGAGAGCGGCAACAGTCTCGACATCGCCCAGCTCGGCCAGTTGCTGGGAGTACAGGTAATACCGACTGTCGGCAAGACAGGTGAAGGCACCGACAAACTCTTCTCAGCCATCATAGACATCTACGAGGGCAAGCAGCGGAGCTGGCGCCACATCCACGTGAACCACGGAAAGCTGATAGAAGACAACATCGAACGTCTCGAAAAGCTTATAAGACTGAACCCGGAACCGCACAACAACTACTCAGGACGTTTCCTGGCCATAAAGCTTTTGGAGAACGACCGACAGATAGAACAGATAATCTCACCGCTTCCTAATTCGGCAGACATCTTTGCATGCCGCGCCGAGTGTCAGAAAGCCATTGCCGACGAGATTGGCGAAGACAGCGAATCGGCCATCACCGATGCCAAGTACGGATTCGTACAGGGAGCACTCAAGGAATGTTACCGTCAGAACCGCCGATACAAACGCGCACTCACACGCCGCATAGACTCCGTCGTCACACACCAGACATGGGGATATCCGATATTCTTCCTCCTCATGTACATAATGTTCTTCTGCACATTCAACATCGGTCAGTATCCAATGGATTGGATTGACGCCGGTGTGGCATGGCTCTCGCAGATAGTACGCACATACATGCCTGACGGTGCACTCAAGGACCTCATTGCCGACGGCATAATCGGCGGCGTCGGCGGCGTCATAGTATTCTTGCCTAACATCATGATACTCTACGCTTTCATCAGTTGGATGGAAGACTCCGGTTACATGGCTCGTGCCGCCTTCATCATGGACAAGATAATGCACAAGATGGGTCTGCACGGCAAGTCCTTCATACCTATGATTATGGGCTTCGGATGCAACATACCAGCCGTAATGGCCACACGTACCATCGAGGACCGCAAGTCGCGCCTCATCACAATGCTTGTTGTGCCACTTATGTCCTGTTCCGCACGCCTTCCGGTGTACATCATCATCATAGGCGCATTCTTCCCTCACCACGCAGCACTTGTGCTCTTCACACTCTATTTCCTCGGTATCATAATGGCCATACTCATGGCTAAGCTCTTCAGCCGTTTCGTGGTGAAAGGCGAAAGCAGTCCTTTCGTCATGGAGTTGCCGCCATACCGCATGCCGTCGCTCAAATCTGTTTGGCGCCACACATGGGAAAAGGGACGCCAGTATCTGCGCAAGATGGGTACCACTATCCTACTCGCTTCGATAGCAGTCTGGGCTCTCAGCTACTATCCGCGCACCGACACACCTGACGCAACGCCAGAAATGCAGATGGAGAACAGCTTCATCGGACGCATCGGACGCGCCATAGAACCAGTGCTCCGTCCGTGCGGATTTGAATGGAAAGAAGGAGTCAGTATCGTGGCCGGTGTTGGAGCAAAAGAGATTGTAGCGTCTACAATGGGAGTACTCTACAATGCAACCGACACAAGCGAAGGTGTTCAAGACGGAGAAACAGCCGACGCGCATCTTTCATCGATATTGTCGCGAAGTGGACTTACTCCACTTGCCGCATTCTCATTCCTCATTTTCGTTCTCCTCTATATGCCATGCATACCTACATGCATAGCCATACGCAACGAATCAGGAAGGACACGATGGGCGTTCTTCGCAATAGCCTACACAACGGTTCTTGCATGGATTTGCGCAACGCTCGTGTTCCAGATAGGAAGCCTGTTTCTCTGAATGAGATAGGAATGGTATAAAAGACACATACATACATTTATCGGCATGCAGGCACTGATATTTCTGCATGCAACATACTGAAAACGGCAAAGGCTGCAACTGATTGGTGTTATACCTCTCATGTTGCAGCCTTTGCCGTTTCTATATAACATAAAATTGGTAGCATATAAGTATTATAAACATCAAAAGGCCTCCCTTAAAGATATACTGCCATTTGAGTAAATATTGATTAAGTGGGTATTTCAATAACCTTCAATGGGTATATCTATGCCCAAACGAACATTGAAAGTCGTTAAAATTCACAAAAATAAAGTATTTGAAACATTTTCCATAGGGGGTAATTTTGCATCACAGAAAAGAAAATGAAATAAACATGAAAAAGACAAAATTTGCAGAAAGGTATTTGACAGCCGGCATTGCACTTATTATGTCGTGTGCCGCGGTTGCACAAAGCACCAACAATGACAACATTCCTCAGGAATACTCCGGATGGAACAAATACCGCATAGGCGGTTACGGAGAAATGCTTGGAAGCTTCATGGACTATGGACCAAACCGAATGGCAACGTCAAGCGGAAGTATTGACGACAACAGAAGTTCCATATCCATTCCTCGTTTTGTGTTGGCCGGCGACTACAAATTCTCAGACAAATGGATTTTAGGCGCTGAAATTGAGTTTGAAGCAGGAGGTGTCGGCGCAGCAAAGGAAATCGACTGGATGGACGAAAACGGCGAATATGAGACAGAGACTGAAAAAGGAGGCGAAGTTGCACTGGAACAATTTCACATTACACGTCTGATAAACAAATTCATCAACGTAAGAGTTGGTCACATGGTTCTGCCTGTCGGACTCACTAATGCCCATCATGAACCAATCAACTTTTTCGGAACATCGAGACCTGAAGCAGAAACGTCATTCATTCCTTCAACTTGGCACGAAACAGGTCTTGCAATCTTCGGTACGTTTTTTGGCAACCGTGTAAATTATGAAGCCATGGTTGTATCAGGCCTCAACTGCGATGGATTTGCAAGAACCGACTGGGTCGTCGGCGGAAAACAGGGAGCATTCGAAACTGATGCTTTCAGCAGTCCAGCATACGTAGGCAGACTTGACTTCAATCTTGTCAAGGGACTCAGATTCGGAGGTTCCGTATATTACTGCGCAAATACAGCGGCAAATGCAGACAAGACGCAAAGATATTCAGATTTCAAGGTTCCGGTATTCATCTGGTCGGCCGATGCACAATACAAAGGCTACGGATTAACAGCAAGAGCAAGTTGTCTGTTCGGCAATATTGGGAATACAGACAAACTGGCGCAGGCGCGCAAAAATCTGCCGAATGCATCGGGATACAGCGTGAAATACACAAGCGCAAAGACAGCTGCAAGCTGGGGTGGAGAAATAGGATATGACCTATGCTATGCGCTGCCGTCGCTCAAAGGCAAGGCTGTAGCAGGACTATATCCATTCGTAAGATACGAATACTTCAATCCAGTAGAAGGAGTTGAAAACGGCCAGACAAAATATGACCAGTTCAAGGTAAGCAAATGGACATTCGGAGCAAACTGGTACGCCTTGCCTAATCTTGCAGTTAAGGCCGACTATGCAATGAGGCGCATAGGCGGAGGCAAATACAACAATGAAAATGAATTTTCTATCGGAGTTGCATATATAACATGGTTTGCTAAAAAGTAAACGATTTATCGGAATAAAAAGCATTTAAATAAAAAAGAAAGGAACATTTTATGAAAAAATCAATTACAAAAATCTGTTCAATACTGTGCGCAGGAATGACAATATGCGGATTATGCGCTTGCAACGATGACAACGGTGGTAGTGGAAGCGATGGAGATGAAGGCCTCAAAATAATCCCGATTACCAGCAATCTGGCGGATACGATACCTTTTGCATACAATACTGTGGCAAATGATGTAGACGAATCAGGAATCATAAGAAATTACATTGATGAAATCATTCAACCTACATACAAAGAACTTGCAGACGGCAACGCAGAACTATACAATACTGTAATGAATTTTGTGAACAATCCTACCCAAGACAACATAGACAAAGCATGTGACGAATGGATTGCAGCCAGAAAACCTTGGGAATGCAGCGAAGCATTTCTCTTCGGCCCTGTGGCAGATTTCAGCCTCGACCCGTCTATGGATTCATGGCCACTCAGTGTGCAGGATATAAAACAGATTCTTGCAAGCGGCGAAACACCACAAAGCGAAGATGTCAAAGGATATCACTCACTGGAATATCTGCTGTTCTCCGATGGTGAAAGCAGAAACATAACTTCTGATGAGGAATACAATGCCAATCCTTCGGGATGGCGCAGCTATATGCAGAAAGTGGCGCAACTGCTTAAAGAAGATGGTCAGGCGGCATATGACTGGTGGTTTACATCGCCATATGAATTGTATGGAAACAATACATTCAGCGAATATTTTGCAAACTCTTATCAGAATCCTGTCGGGCAAATCATAGAAGGTTGCTGGGACATATCAGGAGAAGTAGGTGATGCAAAAATCGGCGACCCTTTCAACTACTGGAAAGACGGTCAGCACGAAGCGGCTCTGTATGCAGTTGAATCGTGGTACAGCTGGCATTCACGCGACGACTACATGAACAACATACGTTCCATCAAGTATTCTTACATGGGCAACCGTACTGAAATAGGCGCAGTTGCCAGTGAAAACTCAATATCAAATCTGGTAAGAAGAAAATTAGGCAGCGACTACGACAATAATATGAGGAAACTTATAAACAATGCGATGAACGCCATAAACAACATTCCTCAACCTTTCAGAAACAACATATACACAGACGAATCATATACAGCCATGGATGCATGCTCAAAACTTACACAAGGTCTTAAAGACATGCAAGCGGCACTCGGCCTCAACTGACAAGTTTTTTGGAAAATGAAATGAACGTTATTATCAATTTTCCCGGTTAAATGAAAAAGCAAACCATGAAATTATTATGCAATCCGACAAGCAGAACCATGTGGTTCTGCTTGTACCTCATCTGCGCCACAGTAGGCATGTCGGCCTGTCAGGACGACCCCTACAACAACAATGAGATTTTAAGAGACGACGGAACAGTGGCCTCAGACAAAGAGTTGCTCGGAGGCATATCCACCATATGGTCAAGTTCCAGTCTGGCGTATGACCAGTCGGCAAACTGGGTTACGGGCGACTATCTGGTCAGATTCAGCCGTGGCGATGCTCTTTACAACAACGGACGTACGTCTGACAGCACGTCCGTGGGAGGCAAAGGCCCCGTATATGCAGGCCATTCATGCGGAAGCTGCCATTTCCATGCCGGACGTACAACTCCGACATTCGGTACCGGCACCGGTTTTTCCTCACAGCTCATTTACATAACAAAGAAAAACGGAACATTCATCAAGAGTTACGGACGAGTTCTCCACGACCAGTCAATATATGGAGTAACGCCCGAAGGAAAACTCTCCGTAGAATGGAAAGAAAAAGAATTCAGCTATCCCGACGGTGAAAAGTATTATCTCCGCTATCCGAAATATACCGTGACGGAATGGTATGCCGAGCCATACGACAGCACAAACATGTTCATAACCGTCAGAATCCCGCTTCGCCACGTAGGCATGGGACTTATGATGGCGCTCGACGAAAGCGAAATTGAGTCCTTGGCAAAAAAGAGCAATTATCCGGAATATGGCATCAGCGGCCGATGCAACTACATTACCGAAAAGGGAGTTACGCGACTTGGTCTTTCCGGAAACAAGGCTCAGCACGCCGACCTGACAGTTGAACTTGGATTCTCAAGCGACATGGGTGTTACCAACAGCCGTTACCCTGAAGAAATCTGCGAAGGTCAGGACCAGATGTACGAAATGATAGGTGCAATGGGCTTTGCCAATTACGGCCTGCAGGTCACTACAGAAGAAATGGAAGATGTTGACCTTTACATGCACGGTTTGGGTGTCCCGGCAAGAAGAAACATCGACGACCCCGATGTACAAGCAGGTGAACAGCTTTTCTATAGAAGCAAATGCCACTTGTGCCACGTGACAACTTTGCATACACGACCAAGAGGAGCAACTCTTCTCAACAACACTACCCTGCCGTGGCTTGGCGGACAAACCATACATCCTTACTCCGATTTTCTTCTTCATGACATGGGAAGCGAAATCATGGGCGTCGGGCTCAACGACAACTACGTCAGCGGACTTGCAAGAGGCAACGAATGGAGAACCACACCTCTGTGGGGCATAGGACTTCAGAAGAAAGTAAACGGACATACATTCTTCCTTCACGACGGTAGAGCCAGGAACTTTGAGGAAGCCATAATGTGGCACGGCGGTGAAGGTGAAGCATCAAAAAATATTTTCAAGAATTTCAGCAAGACAGAAAGGGAACAGCTTATAAAATTCCTCGAATCGCTATGATAAATCTTGCATAAACAAATACAGACAATGAAAAAAACGAAATACAAAATGAAAAGTATAATCAACCGCCCTGCAATTTTTGCAGTCGCAACAGCAATATCGCTATGTGCATATGCAGAAGAGCCAACCGACACATCAACAGCCATAGCGATTGAAAAAAACGTGAAACTCGACATGAGCAACGGAGTTGTACCTATCGCCGACAATAGAGGTTTCACATTGCAGTCAAAAGACGGCAAATTCATATTCAAACCATATCTGTTCTTACAGACAAGTTTCAATTTCAACTACTATGACAGTGAAGGTCTTGACCCTGCATACAATCAGGACAATGTCGCAAATTCAGGCTTTGCTGTACCCAACGCCATATTAGGCTTTACCGGACGGGCATTCGGTCTGATAGACTATAATCTATCCATCAACTCAGCTGCTACAGGAGCGGCAATACTTCAGCAGGCTTGGATTGACTATGCCGCCAGTGACGCAATAAAGTTTAGAGTGGGAAAATTCAAGACGCCATTCTCGCATGCCTATCTGACGACACTTGGAGAGACACTTTTCCCCTCACTGCCGAACTCATTGACACAGTGCATGATATTGCCATATTCCCTGAATGCCGTCACGCCAAGTTTTTCAACCGGATTCGACCTTGGCGTTGAAATGCACGGCATAATAAAAAACCGCTGGGGATATGAGGTAGGACTATTCAACGGCACAGGCATCAGCAACAACAGCGCATCTAAGACATTAAGCGACGACCTTCATATACCGTCTCTTCTTTATGCCGGAAGAGTGACATACCTGCCATACGGAGAAATGCCGGCCACACAGGGTAATCCTAAAATGCTAAATACGGAGAAAATGCTCATAGGAGTATCTGTAAACTACAATGTAGAGAGCGAAAACGAAAGTACCAATGATTTTCGGGCAGGCTTAGAATTCGCATGGCTGAAGAACAGGCTTTATCTGGCGGCCGAGGCATACTACATGAATATCGGTTTTACCGAAAGGCAGAAAATATCAGAAAACTACAACTACGTAGGCGGATACATACAGGCCGGATATTTCGTAACAAAAAACCTGCAGCCTGCAATGAGATATGATTTTCTTGACAGAAACGGACTTGACAGAGCTGGTTTCCTGAACATGCCGGCCATAGGTATAAACTATTTCGTACCTAAATGCAATCTTAAACTCTCTGCCATGTATGAATATGTAGGACGTACAGGACATTCTTCACAGCTTGACAGAGACGAAGATGACTTAGGAGTTTCAACCCACAAAGCCGTAATAATGATGCAATACAGTTTCTGAAAAAAGGAGAATGTGAAATATGAAAACATTGAAAATCTTCTTGACAGCATTTGCAGCAGTTCTGCTGACAGTCTCGTGCGATGATGGTAAAATATATCCGCACATTGACAGTGCAGAAGGTTCCGGACGCGTGCTCGAAATCAAGGTCAGATTCACAAATGTGGACCAGTGGCCCTCAACAGAAAATTATTGTGTACTCTTTGCAGGATTCAAGAAAGACGGAACATACCCGTCCATATCTAAAAATATCGGTACACCTGTCGAAGGCAAAGAAATGGAATTTACACTCTCCAATGTACCAGAAGATGTCACGACAGCATCAATCTGCATAACCAGTCTTTCGCACAAGCTTATATACCATATTTTCACGACAGAGACGGGGCCTGGACAATCGGCCGAAGTCGACGCCGGCACAATAGAGATGAAGACCCTTTACAGCTATGTACAAGAAGGCATCTTCAACTCCAGATGCATTTCGTGCCACGGCGACGGCGGTACAGCCGCAGGTCTGAACCTTACAGAGGGGCAAAGCTACGAAATGCTGGTCGGAAAGGCGGCAACGACTTCTCCGTCAAACATAAGGGTAATCGCCGGTAATGCGGCCGAAAGCTACCTCTACAGAATCATAACAGAAGACACGCTCGAAGCCAACGTTTCGGGATACAATCATCCTATGAACGTCAATCTTCGGAGCGATATGCCGTTGCTTATAAAAGAATGGATAAATTCAATTGCAGAAAAATGAAAGAAAATAGCTTACTTTGAAGAGCCTAAAAAACACGATAAAGGAAAAAACAGATATGAATACAGAAAAAATTTACTTCGATGAACTCAAAGCATCGGCAGAAATATCCTGTTTCGAGCCTGACGGCGGAGTCAGAGAAATACATGTGATGATACACATCGAACCGCTCGGAGAAATGTTCGAGGCACAGTTGGAAAGACTATACAAGGCAGAAGAAAAGATTATGCACACTGATTGCGCAAAAGGAGCATCGGCTGTGATGAAGAGATATTTTCTGAGCGATGCGTCCAACCAGCGCCCGTTGATGAGAGAGGAACACGGATGCGCAATATCAGTAATCCAACAGCCCCCGCTCGACGGAAGCAAGGTGGCTGTGTGGATGTACCTGCAGAGAGGCACAGAAGTGAAAGATGTGCACGGCATGACAGTATGCGAGCACAACGGATACATGCACCTGTGGAAAGCAAGCATGCACAAGCACCACGGCGATTCGGCGCAGCAGACAGAAACTCTGCTCAACAGCTACGAAGAGACATTGGGGAAATTCGGTGCGACACTGGCCGACAACTGCGTGCGCACATGGTTCTTCGTACGCGACGTCGACACACAGTATGCCGGCATGGTGAGAGCGCGCAAGGAGAACTTCTGCGCACAAGGACTGACAGAAAATTCGCACTACATTGCCAGCACGGGCATCGGAGGACTGCCGGCTGATGCCAAAGCTATAGTCCAACTTGACACCTACGCCATAACAGGCTTCGACCAGAAACAGGAAACCTATCTCTACGCACCGACACATCTTAACCCCACATACGAATACGGAGTGACATTCGAGCGTGGTACCAAGATGGTGTACGGCGACAGAACACACGTGTTCATCAGCGGTACAGCCAGCATCAACAACAAGGGTGAAGTCATGTACCCTGGAAACATAATCAAACAGACGGAGCGCATGTGGGAAAACGTGGGCAAACTGCTTGAAGAGGCAAGTGCAGGCTTCGACGACGTTATGCAGATGACGGTTTATCTACGCGACGGAGCCGACTATCATACGGTGAAGCGTTTGTTCGACGAACGCTTTCCCGACACACCGCATGTCATAACTCTGGCTCCAGTGTGCCGTCCAGCATGGCTAATTGAGATGGAATGCATGGCCATTTCGGATAAAGGCGACAAGGAGTTCCGAAACTTCTGATTAATCGCAAGCATCATTCACAATAAGAATCTCCTACCTTATTATATATACATAACGACATATATATATCAATGTAGGAGATTCCTTTTTTCTATCATATCTGACAGCATACGTATACAAAAAATGTGTATGCTTTTTAAATATACATTTCCTTATTCATGAATAAAATATACCCGCATGCAAGCCAAATCACTAAAGGCCTGAGATATATGCCATTCGTGCTTTTGGTATTTATGGCTATTGTCCTGGCCGTGACAACCTTCATCGAAAACAAATATGGACTTTCTTTTTCAAGCAGATACATTTACAGCAGTACATGGTTCAAAACATTATGGATTCTCATTTGTATTTCTGCAATTTTCCTGATTATAAAAGTGAAAATGTGGAAAAGAAAGACTACGTTCATGGTGCACACAGCATTTCTGGTCATACTGACCGGAGCACTCACTACGTCGCTTACCTCCCGAAAAGGAATGCTCCACCTGAGAGAAGGAGAAACAACGGACAAATATCTGTCGGAAGAAAGAACCATTGAACCTCTGCCGTTCAGCATCAGACTCGATAAATATGAAACGGTATTCCACCCAGGAACATACTCTCCGGCCGATTACGTGAGCAACATTGCCATCTCGTACGACAACGGCAAGAGCTTCGAAAAAAACAGAATATCGATGAACAGAATTTTCAGCAGTGAAGGCGTCAGACTCTACCAGAACTCCTACGATTCAGACGGCAGAGGGTCCTATCTGTCAGTGAACATAGACCGATGGGGAGTACCTATTACATACGCTGGATATGCACTGCTGTTCGCATCGATGGTGCTTATGCTTTTGGAGAAGAAGGGCACGTTCAGACGCCTCATCAGCGGCGAGAAGATGGCAGGCATTGCCTTAGCACTGATGATGTTCGCCATGAACACGCAAATTGCAAGTGCTTCCGAAGAACGCATGCGCGGAGCTTTGACCGAAGAGCAGGCCGAGGCGTTCGGCAGGCTCCAGGTGATGTACAACGGCAGAATATGTCCAGTGCAGACTCTCGCATTAGACTTTACCCGAAAGCTCACAGGGAAAAGTTCGTACAGAACATTCACCGCCGAACAAGTGTTTCTCTCATTCATATTCTATCCTGAGGTGTGGATGCTGGAAAGGCTCATTGAAGTCGAAGACAGCAAAATGCGCATAGACTACCGTCTGCCACAAAAGGCCTGCATGCTCGACTTCTTCCCCGACGGCAAGTACGTATTTTCAAACGTCACAACGCCATCCAAAGCAGTCATGGAAATGGACGAAAAGATTAGCCTGATAGTCATGGCCCAAGAAGGACAACTTCTGCAGATGTTTCCTGTAAACGACAACGGAAGGACGGTCTGGGCATCGCCCTGCACCAACGGCACAGACAGCACAGCACGTCGGAATCTGGCATACGGCAAGGATATACTGAAACAAATCGATGCCGACCTGCACAACAACGGCGGACGAAAATACAAAGTCCTTATCGAAAAACTGTCGGAATTTCAACACACAAACGGAGGCCACACAGTCATGCCAAAAGAAAAAGTCAAAGCCGAACTGCTGCTCAACAGCATGCACACGACCGGATGGATGTTCAAACTTTTCCTTACAATCGGCATACTGCTCATTCCTGCCTTGAAACTCAAGAACAAGCATAATAAGCTTTTGGGCATACTGTACAAAGGTGCGTCGGCATTTACAGCTCTCTCAGCCTGCATGCTCACCGTTGCATTATGCCTCAGATGGTACGTCGGCGGACACTTTCCCATGTCGAACGGCTATGAAACTATGCAGACGCTGGCCCTGATGATAATGGCCGGAACACTGGCAATAGGACGCAGACATGTACTGTTCACATCATTAGGCATGCTTACTGCAGGATTTGCACTGCTGGTATCATCGCTCAACGAGATGAATCCGCAGATTACTCACCTTATGCCTGTACTGTCATCTCCGTTGCTGTCGATACACGTGACAGCCATCATGGCTTCGTATGCCATGCTGTCGCTGACGTTCCTCATTGCCATAGGAGCACTGGCTGTGCCGTCGGCATCAGAAGAGTCCATACGTCTGATATATCTGATACTCTATCCAGCACTAACACTCCTCACTATAGGCATATTCGTCGGGGCAATATGGGCAAACGTGTCATGGGGCACATACTGGAGCTGGGATCCCAAGGAGGTTTGGGCACTGATAACAATGATTGTCTACTCTCTCCCGCTCCACAGGCAGTCACTGCCGATATTCAGAAAGAGAAAGTTTTTTTTCGCATACATCACAGCAACGTTTGCAACAGTACTGATGACGTATTTCGGTGTGAACTATATCCTTGGCGGCATGCACAGCTATGCAAACCCATAAAGCCGACGCACAGCACACGGCATACCCAATAGTGAGCATAAGGGAACAGAAAGTGGGTATCGGCTAACGTATTTTGCCATATTTATCACATAACAGCAAGAAAACGAGGCAAAAAATCAGCAAAACAGAGTATTGACCGGCGGTAATGGAAGACGTAACTTTGCAGTGTCAAAAAAAATGGCAAAAGATTACATCAGCGATATAAAAAGAAAATACTTTGTTTTTGTTTATTGGCACACAATAATCTTTCAGAATTACGTAAACCATAAAGGCAAGACATGCAGATTTCCCGAAGTGATTCGCGAAACCTGCATGCATTTTTTATACTTATATGCAGGAAATATGCTCATGATGAAACAAACAATACAGATTTACATGCGATAAAAGATGACTCAGAAAAAATTATCACTACATTTGCAGCCTCAAAAACATATGCAGGACGAAAAATTCCTCGGGTGCCGATTTTTTCACCCTGCATTAATATCTTTTTTATTTTTAACAACAACAAACAAGAAACAATGTACAAGAGAAATCTGCAGATTAAAGCCCAGACTGTTACATGGAGGCAGTTTGACCGCAAGCATGATGCAATATTCCGCAGCCTCGGCAAGGAAATACGCATCGGAGTGCTCGCAGTGTCAATGCTCACCTATGCCAGCACGGACAGCATCTCAGCCCAGACATTGCCGTCGGAATCGCTCGACAGCGACGAGAAGATGATGCAGCTGGACGACATAGAGGTGACTGCCAGCCGAGTGGCGCAGCCAATGGGGCAGTCGGCACGCATAGTCAGCGTAATGACAAGAGAAGACATTCAGGCCACTCCGGCCCAAAGTGTAAACGACCTACTTAAATATGCCGCAGGAGTTGATGTCCGGCAACGCGGCGCATTCGGCATCCAAACGGACATAAGCATCAACGGCGGAACGCACGACCAAATAGTCATTCTTCTCAACGGTGTCAACATTTCTTCTCCACACACAGGACACCTCTCCGCCGATTTTCCAATATCAGTCGACGACATCGAACGCATCGAAATTCTTGAAGGCGCGGCCAGCCGTGTATACGGAACAAGTGCATTCAACGGTGCAATCAATATCGTGACAAAAAAATCAAAGACAAACAATATCACAGTCTCTGCCGAAGGCGGAAGCTACGGCTCAGCTGGAGCCGATGCATCGATAAGCCTTGCCGGCAAGAACCTGCGCAACAGAATCAGCGGAGGCTACCAGAGAAGCGACGGAGGAACGGACAACAGCGACTTCAACAAGTTCAGAGCATTCTATCAGGGTGACGCCGACACGAAACTGGCCACATTCGACTGGAGTCTCGGCATGAGCTCGCAGAACTACGGCGCCAACACATTCTACTCAGGCATGTATCCCGACCAGTACGAGGAAAACCGCCGATACATGGCTTCTGTCAGCGCAACGACCAAGGGACGCATAAAATTCACGCCTACCATGTACTGGAACCGCTCGCTCGACCACTTCCAGCTCATTCGCGGAAGCAAGACCGGCGAGAACTACCACATGACCGACGTCTACGGACTCAGCGCCAACGCACAAATCGACTGGTCGCTCGGACAGTCGGCCATCGGTGCAGAATTCAGAAATGAAGGTATACTGAGCACCAGCCTCGGCAAGCCTCTGGACGAAAGCGAATATGTCGGCATACCGGGACACGACGGCTACTACACCATGCGCGACAACCGCACCAACGTATGCTACTATCTCGAACACAACATCATTCTGAGCAAATGGAGCATCAGCTTCGGCGTCATGGCCAACATGAACACTATGCTCGACTACAGAATGCGCCTCTATCCGGGCATCGACGTGTCGTATCGTCCCGACAGCAGATGGAAAATTTATGCATCGTGGAACATGGCGCAAAGAATGCCTACATTCACCGACCTATATTATAAAAGTCCTACGCAGGAAGGCAACACAGGCCTGAAGCCTGAAGAGACGCAGGAACTGACCGTTGGAGGACGGTTCGCAAACGAAACAGCCACACTTGAACTGCGTGCATTCTACCGCAAACAGCACAACATGATTGACTGGGTGATGTACGACAGCGACTCTGTGAACAACTACTCCACCTACCATGCAACAAACTTCAAGATTGACAACATGGGGGTCGAACTGAGCGCCGCACTGAACCTGCAAAGGGTTTTCGGCGAACACAATCCGCTGCGGCTCCTCTCGCTCAACTATGCCTACATCCATCAGGACAGACACGACAAGGAGCACATCTATGCCAGCTGCTACGCCATGGATTATCTGAGACATAAGTTCACTGCAAGGCTCGACGGACGCATCTGGAAGAAACTTACAGCCTCCGTATCGTTCAGATGGCAGGACAGAATGGGTTCGTATATCAAGTACACCACGGCGACAGCTGCCGACGGAACACAAACGGTGACATCAAAACCGACTGCATACTCACCCTACGGCATACTGGACCTGCAACTGGCATGGGAAGAAAAGAAATATGAAATATATTTCAAAGGCAACAACCTGACCAACCACCGGTACTACGATATCGGCAACGTCAAACAGCCGGGATTCTGGTTTATGGCTGGTGCGAAACTGAAACTCAGCATATGACAAGACTGAGATGCTGACCGACTGCCGACAGTCGACGCAACAACCGCCGACGGCAGGCGCACAAAGGCACCCGAGAAACTCAACAACAGCGACGGTACAGCATCCGAAATATACACCGCGGGCACCAGGAACAACAAACCTGAGCGCCCGCGCTTCTTTCTGCATCAAACACGACAGCGCCAAGGCGCTATCTATCAAGTCGATTTTTTTGTCCCTTTGGTCCAAAACTTACATTCACATAAAACAAATTCACCCAAAGTTCGTATATTTGCACAAAGTCGTTCAGAAAATATGCGCATAATCATACTCATAACAGCGGCATTCATTATGCTGCTCAATACCGGCATGAAGGCTGCCGACAAAGACAACAAACCGTTTGTAGTCGTCATAGATCCGGGACATGGAGGTAAAGATCCGGGAGCAATAGGCTCATCAAGAAGCAATATGGAGAAAAAAATCAACCTCAACATTGCACTTGAAGTAGGCCGGCTTCTCAAGACCAAAAGCCCCGACGTCAAAGTCATCTTTACAAGGGACAGAGACATTTTCGTTCCGCTAGGCGACAGAGCCAACATAGCGAACAAGGCTAAAGCCAACCTGTTCATCTCGATACACACGAACGCACTTCCTAAAGGTGCACGCAAAGCTATGGGCGTACAGGCATACACGCTGAGCCTGAAGACTGCAGCTACAAATCTGGAAGTAGAAAAACGAGAAAACTCGGTGATTCAATACGAGGAGGACGGTGCTCAGAGATACAGCTTCAACAATCCCAACTCATCGGAAAGCGACATTATCTTCGAACTGATGCAGGACAGGGACATGAAGGAAAGCGTCAACTTCGCTACAATGGTACAGCGCGAAATGGTCAACGAAGGTGGCCGACGCGATATGGGCGTACTGCAAGCCAACCTTGCCGTACTGCGCCTGTCATATATGCCAAGCGTACTGCTTGAAGTCGGCTACATATCTACCCCAGAGGAAGAGCGTTTCCTTATGTCCAGCCGCGGACAGACGACACTGGCAAAATGCATCTACAACGCCATTGCAAAATACAAGCAGCAGCACACCGGACGCATGGCCAATCTGGAAAAGATTGACATAAAAGAGCTCGAGGACGACAACGAGATGGACGACAGCAAAGACAACGACAAGAAAGACGACTCTCAGAAAGCTGACAAAGAACGACCTGCGACGATTGCCGCCGCACCGAAACCAAGCAAGGATGCTCCCGTATTCGAAATCCAGATAATGGCCACCGACAGGAAGCTCAGAAAGAACGACAGACAGCTCAAGGGACTTGATGCCGACTACTACAAAGAAAACGGCATGTATAAATATACCTGCGGAACAACAAGCGACTACAACGAGATATTGCATACGCTGAAAGATGTAAAGAAAAAATTTCCTGGCGCATTCATCGTTGCATTCAAAAACGGAAACCGCATAGAAACGGCCACGGCCATCAGAGAATTCAAAAAGAACAGCAAACAAAACAAATAGGAAAATAATGAAATTCTTAACGAAAGAGGTAAAGATTGCAGTCATAGCAATCATGGCAGTGCTGATAATATACATCGGCATCAACTTTCTGAAAGGTATGAACTTGTTCAGTTCCGACGACATCTATTACGTGGAACTTGACAATGTAAACGGACTGGCAGTTTCGAGCGAAGTTCTGGCCGACGGCTATGCCATAGGAGTAGTCAAGGACCTTAAATACGACGAAAGTTCACGTAGCAACATCTTGGCAACCATAAGCATAAAAAAAGGCATACGCATTCCAAAAGGCAGCATTGTGGAACTGTCGAAGGAAATGCTCGGCTCTACAAAGATGAACATACTTATGGCAAACAATCCTCGTGAACGAGTTGAACCGGGCGACACACTAAAAGGCGGTTGGGAAAAGGATGCACTGACAATGGTCTCACAGATGATGCCCCAAGTACAGCAGCTCATACCAAAGCTCGACTCCATACTCACATCAATAAACAAACTTGCATCGAATCCTTCACTTGAAGCTTCAATTGAAAACATGGAGGTGGTGACAAGCAATCTCAAGACAACAACAAACAGAATAAACGGCATCCTCGGCAACGATATACCTGAACTCACAACCAGGGCCGACAGCATATGCTCAAACCTCGAAACAACGACAGGAAAACTAAAGAATGTTGACTTCGCAAAGATAGAAGGCAATCTCAACACAACGATGGAAGGACTACAGCTGTTCACTGACAAGCTCAACAATCCAAACAGTTCGCTGGGCCTGCTTATGAACGATGCCAGCATATACAACAATCTTGACACAACTCTGATTAACGCTTCGTCACTTCTGAAGGATCTTAGAGAACATCCTAAACGCTACGTACACTTCTCTATCTTCGGTAGAAAAGACAAATGAAAATATACCGTTATTTAGAATAAATACAAATAAGCACAAGCCTCGCCATCCATCAAGCGCCAAACAATAATGCGCTATAAAACAAATGGATAGTGAGGCTTTTTAACAGGTAAAAATATTTAACATAAAGTTTTTCCTAGACCCTAAAACGCTATGACACAAGAACTTGATAATTTGCAATATATATTTTCCAGTCCAAGCAAAGCACATCCGTAAATCATTGAAACAAAAGCTTATAGAAATTATCAAATTATTGAAGCAAAAAAATCATTTGATAAAATCAAATAATATGATGAAATTTGCATTGTGGGAAATAAAATGACAAGTAAAAGCATATTCTAGAAATGGGAAACAATCCAAATGAACTTTGGAGAAGATGTCTTGAAATCATACATGACAACATATCCCAACAGCAATTTGACACATGGTTTGCATACATCAACCTGAAATCGTTTGCAGACAAGAAACTGGTGCTCAGCGTACCCAGCCAGTTCGTGTACGAATTCGTTGAGGAGCATTTCCTGGATCTTCTCAAAAAGACAATTACTAAAGTGTTCGGGGCAGGTGTACGCCTGAGCTACAGCATACTCGAGGATAAGCAGAACGGACTCACTGTAGAGGTGGAATCGTCCAACAAATCGCTCGTGCAGAACGGTACAGCCGTAAGGAAAGCCAACGTGGCTCCCGACGTACTGATGGCACCAGCCGTACAGGACCTTGACTCGCAGCTGAGACCCAACTACAACTTCGAGAACTTCCTTGAAGGCGAAAGCAACAAACTCGCCAGATCTGTCGGTGAAGCCATTGCGCAGAATCCGGCAAAAACGTTCAACCCTTTCTTCCTTTTCGGACACTCCGGTGTGGGCAAAACACACCTGGCAAACGCCATCGGACTCAAGACCAAAGAACTGCATCCGGAATTGAGAGTGCTGTATGTGTCAGCACACCTGTTTCAGGTTCAGTACACAGATTCTGTCAGAAACAACAAGACCAACGACTTCATCAACTTCTATCAGACAATAGACGTCCTGATAATCGATGATATACAGGAGTTTTCGGGCCTCACAAAGACTCAGAATACATTCTTCCACATCTTCAACCACCTGCACCTCAACGGAAAGCAGCTTATACTCACAGCCGACCGTCCTCCGGTGGCAATCGAAGGCCTGGAAGAAAGACTTCTGACACGTTTCAAATGGGGACTGCAGGCCGAGCTTGAAAGACCTGACAAGTCGCTCAGAAATTCTATACTGTGCGACAAGGTAAGAAAAGACGGATTGTGCATTCCGCAGAACGTCATAAGCTTCATATCTGAACACATTGACGAAAGCGTGAGAGACCTCGAAGGCATCATAAATTCACTCATGGCCTACTCCGTCGTCTACAACTGCGACATCGACCTTGACCTCGTGAACAAAATCTTGCCTAAATTCATTGAAGTGAACGATGAACCTCTAACGACTGAATCAATATTGGAGAAAGTATGCGAACATTTCGATGTTTCTAAAGAAGACATATGTTCAAAAAGCAGGAAACAGCCTATTGTCTATATCAGACAACTTGCCATGTATCTTGCAAACAAGCATACGGACAAATCAACGAGCCAGATTGGACGCTGCGTCGGTGGCAGGAACCACGCAACAGTCATACATTCTATAAAGCAGATAAAGAATCTTATTGATACAGACGAAAAGACAAGAAGAGACATAGAAGATATTGAAAGTACCTTCTTCAGAAAATAACAACGTACCGTTGCCTTTGCTATAAACGAAAAAAAACGGAAATTTCAGTTGGAGCACCACTGAAATTTCCGTTTTGCTTTTTCAGCACCAAGCTACACTACCGCCACACGCTTTCAATCCAGAAAACCCTGACGGCGAAGAGTATCCATGAAATTTGCAGACATGGCCTCGTTGTCAGCTTTTGTATATCTAAGGTCAGTAAAAACCTGTGCCAATGTTTCCTTATTGTTTATCTCAACAAAATGCTTGTTTTCGTCCAACGACTCCTTATAGCCGAAGATATCGCCGATGTCTGATGCGGTGTAATCATGGTACACTTCATCATGTATAATACCTTTAAGCGGAAGACGGTCTGGCTGATTGGGATTCTCGTCGGGCCAGCCGACAGTTATTGTTGCAACAGGGAATGTCAGCTTCGGCAGTTCAAGAATCTCTATTATCTTATCGGGCGTATATGCTGTAGTGCCTAAAAAGCATGTGCCCAGACCTTTCTCCTCTGCAAGCGTACAGAAGCTCTGGGTAAAAAGCAAAGTATCGTAAACGGCATTCATGAATGAAAGCATATTGTCGTAACCGGGAACTGCATTACGCTGCGAGCACCACTTGCAGAATCTATTGAAATCAGCACAGAATGTCAGAACCACTGGAGCACCAGTCACCATAGGCTGATTGAAGTGCAAAGGCGCCAGCTTGTTCTTCATCTCTGCATCGCGTGTGACAACGACGCTGTAAAGCTGCATATTGCCCATTGTAGCCGCACGCGAAGCTGTATTTATCAAATCGTTTAGCATTTCCGAAGGAATGTCCTGCGACGTATATTTTCTTATTGTACGTCTGTTTTTGAAATCTGTCATAATTCTATATTTTTATAGCCAAAGGCAAAGATAGCAAACATCCAATAGAAATCAAATTTTAGCAGACAAAACGTTCGCAATTTTCCATTTTGGAAAACTTTTGGGGCATACCAAATTTTCAAACTACTGTTTTACAAATACTTACAAAAAAATTCGGAAAACTTTAGAGGTTGTTGATAAGTTTATAGTTAAAAATTTTGCAGATTCGCAAAAGAGAACTAGTTTTGCAGAGTGTTTACGTTTCACGGTTATATTTGCTTCGATTTTTAATTCCCACAAACAGATTTAAGCGATATAATTAAAGAAGAAAACCAAACATAAAAACAAATTATAAACTCATCATCAAGTTATGGCAGAACAGCAGACATACAGCTATGATGAAGCCTTGCAGGCATCATTAGAATATTTTAATGGCGATGAACTAGCAGCCAGAGTTTGGGTAAACAAATACGCCATGAAAGATTCGTTCGGCAAGATTTACGAAAAATCTCCAAAAGACATGCATTGGAGACTTGCCAACGAAATAGCCAGAATTGAACAGAAGTATGAGAACCCAATTTCTGCACAAGAACTGTTCGACCTTATGGATCATTTCAGGTACATCGTTCCAGCCGGCAGTCCTATGACAGGAATAGGCAACAATCATCAGGTGGCTTCATTGTCAAACTGCTTTGTTATCGGACTTGACGGTGACGCAGACTCCTACGGCGCCATCATCCGCATTGACGAAGAACAGGTACAACTAATGAAAAGACGCGGAGGCGTGGGACACGACCTCTCACACATACGTCCAAAGGGCTCACCAGTCAAGAACTCGGCTCTTACATCTACCGGACTTGTACCATTCATGGAAAGATATTCAAACTCTACAAGAGAGGTCGCACAGGACGGAAGACGCGGAGCGCTGATGCTGTCGGTATCAATCAAACACCCGGACTCAGAAGCATTCATTGACGCAAAAATGACTGAAGGAAAGGTGACTGGAGCAAATGTCTCGGTCAGACTTGACGATGAATTCATGAGAGCCGCCATAAACAACGAAACATACACTCAGCAATTCCCTGTAGACAGCAGTAATCCTAAAGTCGTAAAGGAAATAAATGCAAATGCACTCTGGAGAAAAATTGTGCACAACGCATGGAAATCAGCAGAACCAGGAGTTCTGTTCTGGGACACAATCATAAGGGAATCGGTGCCTGACTGCTATGCAGACCTTGGCTACAGGACAATATCAACCAATCCTTGCGGAGAGATTCCGCTCTGCCCTTACGATTCGTGCAGACTGCTGGCTATCAACCTCTACTCTTATGTAGACAACCCATTTACAAAAGAAGCAAGATTCAATTATGACAAGTTCAAAAAGCACGTAAGGCTCGCACAGAGAATCATGGACGACATCATCGACCTTGAACTTGAAAAGATTGAAATGATTCTGGCAAAGATTGATTCAGACCCTGAAAGTGCAGAAGTTAAAGGCGCTGAGACAAATCTTTGGAAAAAGATATACAAGAAGACAAAAGCAGGCAGACGTACGGGCGTGGGCATCACAGCCGAAGGCGACATGCTGGCGGCCATGGGACTGTGCTACGGCACACCTGAAGCCACATACTTCTCTACAGAAGTTCACAAAACAATAGCTGTCGAGGCATACCGTTCTTCTGTACAGATGGCCAAGGAAAGAGGTGCGTTCGATGTATATGATTCAGAGCGCGAAAAGAACAACCCGTTCATAAACAGAATAAAGGATGTTGACTCAGCACTCTATGAGGAAATGACGCAATACGGACGCAGAAACATTGCATGTCTCACCATCGCGCCGACCGGAACAACAAGCCTCATGACACAAACGACATCCGGCATAGAACCGGTGTTCATGCCTGTCTATAAGAGAAGAAGAAAGGTCAACCCGAACGACACAAATGTGCACGTTGATTTCACCGACGAAACAGGAGATTCATTTGAAGAATACATCGTATACCATCCGAAATTCCTGGAATGGATGAAAATCAACGGATACGACACGACCAAGAAATATACCCAAAGCGAAATCGACGAGCTCGTAATGAAATCGCCTTACTACAAGGCAACGGCAAACGACATAGACTGGCTTGAAAAAGTCAAGATGCAAGGTTCTATACAGAAATGGGTAGACCACTCTATCAGCGTGACTATCAATCTGCCTAACGATGTAAGCGAGGACCTCGTAAATGACCTCTACATCGAAGCATGGAAATGCGGATGCAAGGGATGTACAGTCTACAGAGACGGCTCTAGAGCAGGTGTGCTCATCGCGACAGACGAGAAGAAGAAGAAAGACGATGACTGCAAATGCAAACCGCTTCCGGTTGTGGAAACACGTCCTAAGAGCCTCGAATGCGATGTTGTAAGATTCCAGAACAACAAAGAGAAATGGGTGGCATTCGTCGGCCTGCTCGACGGATATCCTTATGAAATCTTTACCGGTGTGCTCGACGATGAAGACGGCATAGCACTGCCTAAGACTGTCACAAAGGGACACATCATAAAGAATCTGGACGAAGACGGCAACAAGAGATACGACTTCCAGTTTGAGAACAGAAGAGGCTACAAGACTACTATCGAAGGATTGTCTGAGAAATTCAACAAAGAATATTGGAATTATGCAAAACTGATTTCAGGTGTGCTCAGATACAGAATGCCTCTTGCAAATGTCATCAAGCTTGTCAGCTCCCTGCAGCTCGGCAACGAAAGCATCAATACTTGGAAAAACGGTGTGGAAAGAGCACTCAAGAAATATGTATCTGACGGCACTGAAGCTAAAGGCCAGAAATGCCCTATCTGCGGACGCGAAACACTTGTCTACCAGGAAGGTTGTCTGATTTGCAAGAACTGCGGAGCATCAAGATGCGGATAATCATAGAACGCCAACTGATTAATTGCCGCTTAAGCATATAAAAACATAACCAACAAGAACGGGGAGGCCTAATAAGCCTCCCCTATTACATTATTGAGAACTCAAGCAGAACTATATGCAGACAATAATACTTGAAGGACTTAAGTTCTACTCCTTCCACGGAGTGGCACCTGAGGAAAACAAAATAGGACAGAATTACACTGTAAACGTGAAAATGGAAGCCGACCTTGGCAAGGCCATGAACAGCGACGACGTAAACGACACCGTAAACTATGCAGATGTATACAAATGCATAAAAGACGAAATGGACAAACCTTCACATCTTATTGAACATGCGGCAAAAAGGATTGCAGAAAGAATTTTGCACGATTTCAACATGGTCGAGTCGGTAGAAATAACGCTTATGAAACACAATCCACCGATGGGTGCAGAATGTGACTACGCAGGTGTATGCATAAATATACATAAATAGAACTGTTACAGTCACATATATGCAAGTTTGACGCCAAGCATTGAACACAATTAGAGATTCTTGTATATCTTTGCATACATCAATCACAAGACACGCCAAACTATAAGTTTTTTTTCAAATCCATGATCACGAAAATCAAAACAATGACAAACTACAGGTGGACTATTTGTACACTACTGTTCTTTGCCACAACCATAAGCTATCTTGACAGACAAGTATTGTCGCTGACATGGGATGAATTCATAAAACCGGAATTTCATTGGGATGAATCGCACTTCGGTACAATAAATTCTGCATTCGCAATAATATACGCCACATGCATGCTGTTTGCCGGACGTTTCATCGACTGGCTCGGTACAAAAAAAGGATATCTGTGGGCTATAGGCATATGGAGCCTTGGAGCATGCATGCACGCCATGTGCGGTGTAGTTGCAGAACATTACGTAGGACTGAGCTCATACGAGGAAATGGTACGCGCATCCGGAGATACAGCAGTCATAATAGCAACATTCAGCACATACACATTTCTCGTTGCGAGATGCATTCTTGGAATCGGCGAATCAGGAAATTTTCCTGCGGCCATAAAAGTTACAGCTGAATATTTCCCGAAAAAAGACAGAGCCTTTGCAACATCAATATTCAACGCTGGAGCATCAATCGGTGCACTTGCCGCACCTCTGGCAATACCAATGCTCGCAAAATCGTATGGATGGGAAATGTCGTTCATTATCATAGGTGTATTGGGATTCGTATGGATGGGATTCTGGATTTTTCTTTATGCACCTCCTGGCGAAAACCGACATGTCGACAAAAATGAACTCGCATACATAGAACAAGACAAGCAATCGGCATCGGTACAATCAGATACAAGCGTCGAACAGGCAGGAAAGAAGCTCTCACTTATGCAATGTCTGAAATACAAACAGACATGGGCCTTTGTAATAGGCAAATTTCTTACTGACGGCATATGGTGGTTTTATCTATTTTGGACACCGTCCTATCTGAACACACAATTCGGAATAAAATCGACCGACAACCTCGGAATGGCACTCATATTCGTGCTCTACCTAATAACAATGCTTTCTATCTACGGAGGGAAACTGCCTACCATAATAATCAACAAGACAGGGCGGAATCCTTATGATGCCAGAATGAGAGCTATGCTCACATTCGCCTTCCTGCCGCTATGCGTAATACTGGCCCAACCGCTAGGTACTGTATCCCCATGGTTCCCCGTGATATTCATAGGCATAGGAGGAGCAGCGCATCAATCATGGTCGGCAAACATATTGTCGACCGTGGGCGACATGTTTCCTAAAAACGCCATAGCCACTGTCACCGGCATAGGAGGCATGGCCGGAGGATTCGGTTCGATGATACTTCAAAAATGCGCAGGCGATTTATTTGTGTACTCCGACTCAATGAACATAACTTTTCTAGGATTCCAGGGAAAGCCGGCAGGCTACTTCATGATTTTCTGTATATGCGCAATGTCATACATCATTGCCTGGTGCATCATGAAAATACTCGTACCGAGATACGAACCAATAGAAGCTTGACAAATGCAGCAAGAATTAAAGTACCATTTCAAATAATTAACATTTTCTTGCCATAAGAACGTTTTTTATTACAAATAGGAAAACAAAACGAACAAAAAACATCTTTATATAACAAATAAATCAGTATATTTGTGCTAAAGTAACTTACAGCTGACTATTTCAAACACACATATACAAATTCATAATCTTATGGTAGAAGAATCTATTTTTGGAGCACTAGAACTACTGGTCGTAGGTATGCTCACAGTATTCGTTATACTGCTGATTGTCATATATTTCGGACAATTTCTCATATATGCCGTCAACAAGTTTGCACCATCAGAAGAACCCGTAAAGAAAAAAGCTGTTGCAGTAACGACTCCGCAGATCGATGCAAATACAAAAGCAATAATAGAAAGCGCCGTAAATCAGCTGACAAACGGTACAGGTAAAGTTACAAACATACACAAACTCTAAAATCAAACAGAAGATACCTAAACCATATCTTCAATCAATGTAGACAAACAAGACAGAGCATGCCGATGCGACGGCTTATGTTGTCGACAAAACTACAAAACCGAAAAAGGATATCTTAAAAAATCGAACTACATATGAATCATGAGGTAAAATTCAGTCTGGTCTTTCGCGACATGTGGCAGAGTGCTGGAAAATACCAACCACGAGTAGACCAATTACTTAAAGTTGCTCCCGCAATAATCAAAATGGGATGCTTTGACAGAGTTGAGACTAACGGAGGAGGTTTTGAACAGGTCAATCTTCTTTATGGAGAAAACCCGAACAAGGCTGTCAGAGAATGGACTCGTCCTTTCCACGAAGCCGGAATACAGACCCACATGCTGGACCGTGCATTGAACGGACTGCGTATGAGCCCATGTCCTAAAGACCTGAGAAAACTATTCTACAAGGTAAAGAAGGCCCAAGGTACAGACATAACAAGAATCTTCTGCGGTCTGAATGATCCTAGAAATATTATTCCTTCCATTCAATATGCAAAAGAAGCCGGAATGATTGCACAGGCTTCACTCTGCATCACCCACTCCCCTATACACACTGTTGAATACTACGTCAACCTGGCAAAGACCCTTATCGATGCCGGTGCAGACGAAATATGCCTCAAAGATATGGCTGGTATAGGACGTCCGGAGACCCTTGGAAAGATTACTGCAGGAATAAAAGCATATAAGAAAGACATAATCATACAATATCACTCACATGCAGGCCCAGGCTTCAACATGGCATCAATACTTGAAGTCTGCAAGAACGGCTGCGACTATGTAGACACCGCTGTTGAACCGCTCGCTTGGGGTACAGGCCACGCCGACATCATCGCCGTAGAGGAAATGCTGAAGGACGCGGGATTCAAGGTCAAGAGCATCAACATGGAAGCATACATGGAAGTGCGTACCCAGATTCAGAACATGCTGGATGACTTCCTCGGATACTACTGTCCGAAACTCAACAGAATCAACAACTCACTTCTTATCAAGCCGGGACTTCCTGGAGGTATGATGGGTTCACTGATGACCGACCTCGAAGAAAATCTTGCTTCGCTCAACAAATGGAAAGCAAAACACAACCAGCCTGCAATGACCGAAGATGAACTTCTTATCAAACTCTTTGACGAAGTTGCATACGTTTGGCCTAAGGTCGGATATCCTTGCCTCGTCACACCTTTCAGCCAGTACGTAAAGAACCTTGCTCTCATGAACGTAATGCAGATGGAGAAAGGCAAAGAGCGCTGGTCTATGATAGCCGACAACATATGGGATATGATTCTCGGAAAAGCAGGACGACTTGCAGGACCTGTTGCGCCAGAACTCGTTGAGAAGGCTAAGCAGGAAGGCAGAAAGTTCCTTGACACAGACCCACAGGAGAACTACCCGGACGACCTCGAAGACTATCGCAAAAAGATGATAGAGAAAGGATGGGATCTCGGACAGGACGATGAGGAACTCTTCGAATACTCTATGCACCCAACTCAGTACGAAGCATACAAGAGCGGAAAAGCCAAAGCAGACTTTGAGGCAGACCTTGCAAAGCGCAAAGCCGAAAAGAACGCTCCTAAGGGCGCAGCCGAGATGCCAAGCACTATAACAGTCACCGTCAACGGTGTGAACTACAAAGTCGACATAGCATACGGAGACAACGTTCCGGCCTCGTCAACCGCAGGAAACGCACCACAGGCGGCATCTCAGGCACAGGCTGGCGAAGGCGACGACATTCTTGCCCCGCTTGAAGGTAAATTCTACCGTGTGAAGAATGCTCAGGAAACACCTATCAATGTCGGCGATGCAGTAAAGAGAGGCGACGTCATAGGTTACATCGAAGCTATGAAGACCTACAATGCCATCCGTGCAGATAGAGATGGAGTAATCACTGCAATACTTGTCAACTCCGGCGATTCGGTCGAAGAAGATGATGTCATAATGAAAATACGATAAACAATTATGGAAGAAATTCTAAATAGTCTATACCATATGACGGCCTTCAGCGATATCGCCATCTCACCGTCATATATAATAATGTACGTGATAGCATTCGTACTGCTGTACCTCGGTATAGTAAAACACTACGAACCGCTTCTTCTCGTACCTATTGCTTTCGGCGTGCTGATAGCAAACTTCCCAGGTGGCGATATGGGCGTGATACAGGCCAATGAAATTGGTGAAATATTCCGCTATAAAGGTGAAACAGGCGTCATGCAGACACTGAACCTCACTGGAGGCATCAAGACTCTTGGCGACGGAACATCGCCAGCGGATTATATAAAATTCCATGAACTGTATTACCCTATAGCCGAAAATCCAATTCTGCTCAACAAGGAATTCATGAAAAACGTAGTCTGCTACAACGTATGGGACATGTCGTTGCCTGCCATTGCCCACGACCTCGGTCTCATGAACTTCCTTTACTACATGTTGATAAAGACAGGATTCCTGCCACCTATCATATTTATGGGTGTAGGAGCCCTTACAGACTTTGGTCCGATGCTTCGCAATCTGCGTCTCGCCATATTCGGTGCAGCGGCCCAGCTTGGTATTTTCACAGTTCTGATATGCGCATTCCTTGCTGGATTCACACTTAAAGAGGCCGCTTCCCTAGGTATCATCGGTGGTGCTGACGGTCCGACTGCAATATTCACAACTATCAAGCTGGCCCCTCATCTCCTAGGCCCTATTGCAATAGCAGCCTACTCTTACATGGCACTCGTTCCTATCATCATACCTCTTGTTGTCAAGCTTCTCTGCACAAAGAAAGAGCTCATGATAAACATGAAGGAGCAGGACAAGCTCTATCCGAACAAGAATGAAATCAAGAACATGCGCGTCATCAAGATTATATTCCCGATTGCCGTTACAACAATCGTCGCAATATTCGTACCTACAGCAGTCAGCCTTATCGGTATGCTTATGTTCGGTAACCTCCTCAAGGAAATAGGTTCAGACACAAGCAGACTCTTTGATACGGTCAGCAACAGTGTCATGAATACAGCCACCGTATTCCTCGGCCTTTGCGTAGGTGCAACTATGACAGCATCAGCATTCCTCAACATGACAACAATAGGTATTGTCATTGGAGGCTTCATAGCATTCGCTCTTTCTATCAGCGGCGGTATTCTCATGGTGAAGGTCATGAATCTGTTTACCAAGAAAAAAATCAATCCGCTTATCGGTGCTACAGGTTTGAGCGCAGTGCCTATGGCAAGCCGTGTATGCAATGAAATAGCTACCAAATATGATCCAAAGAATCATGTACTCAACTATTGCATGTCATCAAACATTTCAGGAGTCATCGGTTCGGCAGTTGCCGCCGGCGTTCTTATTGCATTCCTGCAATAGTTGGATAAACACCGCACAATGAAAAAAATCAGGACTATCGGAACCTTATCCGGTCAGTCCTGATTTTTTGTTTTACACGACACATAATATACACAACTCTACTGCATAATCACAATGCACATAATATGCTATAGACAAATCCAGAATATATTTTATCACGCTCCACATCCTAAACATAAAAGAGACTCACTTACCGCAGCATAAGAACTATTATATAAATAAGGACTATTATACTAACAGAAAACAATCCATCATGCAAATAGGTACACATATTATCCAATAACGCTCCTATATGATTCCAAAAGCACGATTCTAAAATAATTATATTGCAGAATTAAATCAAATAACATAACTTTGCAGGTCAGTATTTTAAGGTAAAATGGTTAGGAAATTCATCTTCATACTTTTCATCATATTATTGGTGCCGGCGCTTACGGCAAACACACAGGCACAGACATTGGCAGAACGCAGCGATTCGCTTGTTGCGGCACACCTGCATGAAACAGGAGTCAGACTGACAGACAACAATAAAGTTATCCTGCTGATGAACGGCCATGACAAATTTGAGGATTTGTTCAGGGAAGTCAGAAATGCAAAAAAATTCATACATCTCGAATATTTCAATTTCCGCAACGACTCAATCGCCAACCTTCTCTTCGACCTTCTCGCCGAAAAAGTAAAAGAAGGTGTTGAGGTGAGAGCCATGTACGACGCCTTCGGAAATGCATCAAACAACAAACCTATAAAGAAAGAACATCGCGACTCAATCAGAGCCAGAGGCATAAATCTTATTGAGTTCGACCCACTGCACTTTCCTTGGGTGAACCATATAATACCACGCGATCACAGAAAAATTGTCGTTATCGACGGACGTGTTGCATATACAGGAGGCATGAATGTTGCCGACTATTACATAACAGGAACCGAGGTTGTCGGGAAATGGCGCGACATGCACATGCACATTGAAGGTGCCGCAGTAAACGAACTTCATAAGATTTTTGCCACAACATGGGAAAAGGAAACAGGCGAAAAGATTGAAGGCGAGAAATATTTCCCTACCCCCGACAGTGCAGGCAACATGCGTGTTGCTATAGTAGACAGACGTCCGAGACATACAAACAAAGCCATACGCGAACTGTATGTCAGCATGCTGAACAGTGCAAAGAAACAAATCAGAATAATAAATCCATATTTCGTACCGACACACAAAGTCAGGAAAGCGTTGAAAAATGCTGTCGACAGAGGTGTGGACGTACAGATAATGCTTTCAGCTAAAAGCGATATCCCCCTCACACCTGACGCTTCCTACTATGTAGGCAACAACCTGTCAAAGCGCGGAGCAAAAGTATACCTCTACGAAGGAGGCTTCCACCATACAAAAATAATGATGGTAGACAGTCTGTTCTGTACCGTTGGCTCAGCCAATCTTGACAGCCGAAGCCTACGATGCGACTATGAAGTCAATGCCGTAATATTCGACAAGAACGTCACCAAGCAGCTGCTCGACATGTTCAATGAAGACAAGAAGCATTCATACGTCATGCCTGCCGATTTCTGGAAGAAACGCTCCATATGGAAACGCTTCGTCGGCTGGTTCGGCAACCTGCTTACACCAGTACTATAGGCCCACCTAACAACAATCAAAAAGAACAAATAAAAACTTACGCTTTATGACGGATATGTTCAGCAAAGAGCAGCGAAGCCGCTGCATGTCGCATATACGGTCAAAAAATACGAAGCCTGAGCTCATCGTAAGAAAATATCTGTTCTCAAGAGGATTCCGCTACAGGATACATGTGAAAAGCCTGCCTGGTACACCGGACATTGTCCTACCCAAATATTCAACGTGCATATTCATCAACGGATGTTTCTGGCATGGCCATGAAGGCTGTAAATATTTTATCTTGCCCAAAACAAGAACTGAATGGTGGAAAGCCAAAATCGAACGCAACATAAAGCGAGATAAAGAGGAGCGTATACAGCTGCGCGATTTGGGGTGGCATGTCATACAAGTATGGGAATGCCAACTTAAGCCCAACAACAGAGAAGAAACGCTGAACAGCATAGAATACACACTGAATAAAATATTCCTTAACGACAGACACGCCATACGCAAGCTTGACGGCTACAGAATCGACACAGAAGAGAACACTTCGGAAATGGCGGCCGAAGACGGTCCAAACTATGAATAAACACACTCATAAGCATTCTTTCGATACACAATGCTCTTTAAAACACATTTAAAGGCACGGTTTTTAGGAAAAATCTCTATTTTTGTAGAAATAATATTTCATTAATATGTTCAGTATAGCTACAAAAATCATGAAAAACTTATTTTTCCTATTGGTCCTTATGCTGTTAACGATTAATACAGCAACAGCAGTAGACAATCCTAAACGCGAATTCCGCGGGGCATGGATACAATGTGTAAACGGACAATACTTGAACAAGACTCCAGAACAGATACGGACGATGCTTCTAAACCAGCTTGATGTCCTGCATGGAGCCGGAATCAACGCCATACTGTTTCAGGTCAGAGCCGAAGGCGATGCCCTCTACCGCTCAAGCTACGAGCCATGGAGCAGATACCTTACAGGCAAACAAGGCAAAGCACCGGCCGACGGCTGGGACCCATTGGCCTGGATGATTGAAGAATGCCACAAAAGAGGCATGGAACTGCATGCGTGGATAAACCCCTATAGAGTGAAAACCAAAGGCACAACCCTACTCGCCGCAAATCATATATGCAACGTTCATCCAGAGAGATGCTTCAAATATGGCGACCTGATGATTCTCAATCCGGCACTTCCCATAAACCGCATGTATACGTGTATGGTCGTAGAAGACATTCTTGAAAGATATGATGTCGACGGCATACACATGGACGACTATTTCTATCCTTACCCTGCAGGAGGCGAAAAGATTCCTGATGAAAAATATTTCAGACTCGCACCACGCAAATTCAAGAATATAGCAGATTGGAGAAGGGACAACGTCAACAAACTGATAGAAGACCTCCACAATCTTATAAGAGAGAAAAAGCCGTGGGTAAAATTCGGAATATCACCATTCGGCATTTACCGCAACAGCAAAGATGCCAAAAACACAAAGCACGGAAGTGCTACCAGCGGACTGCAGAACTACGATGACCTATATGCCGACGTCATTCTGTGGCAGAAAGAAGGCTGGGTAGACTACCTGATTCCTCAGATATACTGGAATCTAGGCACACGTGCCGCTGACTACGACGTACTCTGCAATTGGTGGAACGAATATTCCAACAAACGTCCGCTATTCATCGGTCAAGACGTAGAACGCACAGCCAAGGGCGTTGACCCGTTCGACACACGCTCTAACCAGACGGTGATAAAATACTCCATACAGAGGTCACTAAAGAACGTTCAAGGAAGCTGTCAGTGGTATGCGGCGGCCGTTGTGAACAACCCTGGCAACTACAGGACCGTACTTGAGAAAAGTTTCCACAAGTATCCTGCACTACAGCCTCAAATGAAGTTCATCGACAAGAAAGCTCCACGAAAGCCCGATGATGTGAAGATAAAACCTATTGGAGGTCATGTTTGCATTGTCTGGCAAGAGCCTAAGGCCAAGAAAGAAATGGACAAAGCAAAACAGTACGTCGTGTACAGATTCAGTCCCAAAGAAAAAATAGACATTGACAGGCCTGAAAATATTGTTGCCATAACAAGGGACTGCAAATACATCGTAGATGAAAATGACGAAGGATGCACATTTGTCATAACAGCCTTGGATAGGCTACAAAATGAATCCAAAGGCGTAAAAATAAAACTTTGACAAATATACACCGCAGATAACAAAAAAAAGTGACATGCTATACAACGAGTTCAATGTAAAACGCACAGTATAGCATGTCACTTTTTTGTTAAGCTTATTTCATCATTCATCCCAGCTTCTCAAGCATGGCTGAAAGGTCGTCCATCCAGTCCGCATCTTTAGCTACATGCAGACCGTGCATTCCGACTTTTTCAGATGCTTCAACATTCTTGATGCCGTCATCAACAAAAATGCATTCGTCGGCCTTGAGACCTTCCGCATCGATGACCTTCTCAAATATGGACAACGACGGCTTATAGTCGTGCAGTCCATAACTGCAGTACAAACGGTCGAAATAATAACTAATCGGATGCCCGTCACCGCTGAAAGCAGGACTGTCAACCCAAGCCATCATCAGTGGATTTGTATTACTCAACAAAAATACATTATATTTTTCCTTGAGCTTCAGAAGATTCTGCAATCTCTCAGCAGGCACCTCTTTAACATATCCAAGCCATCCCCACTGAGCCTCATCATAAGAGATGTTTTCTCTATGCGCCTGCTCAGCAAGTTTACGGCGGAAAGTGTCAACATCAATGTCACCTCTTTCCAGTTCAAGAAAAATTCCCGTCTGTCCATAGACACCCATCTGCTGACGTGCGTCGGCGATGCCCAAAGCCTGAAAGCGACGGATGGCCTCTTCCTGGTCAAGTTTAATTACGACCCCTCCAAGGTCGAATATCAGATTGCGTATCATATACTATTATATATCCACTTTTCGTGAAACACGACTGTGCCACAATTACTTGAGCATCGGCACGAGGATGCTTGTGAGGAAATATCCTCCGACAAGAAGCCAGATGTACAGCAAACCTGCAAGATAGAAAGGTTTTGCACCAGCCTGACGGAACTTGTCGACTGTTGTGTCGGCACCGAGAGCAGTCATCGCCATTGCAAGCATAAAGGTGTCGGCCTGTTCCACTACACCGCCTTTGCCGAACAAAGGAGCATAGATATCTGCAGGCATGTGCTCAGCGAGGAATGTGTTGATGCAGATAACGAGAAGGAATCCGAAAGCAAACCAAGGAATAGTGATTCTACGCTTGCCGCCACCGTTATCGCCTCTGCGCAGACGCGACAACATGAAACTCATTACGACGAGCACCGGAGCAAGCATTATGACACGTATCATCTTTGTGATTGTAGCTGTGCTGGCAACATCACCGCCTGCAGCATTCATAGCATCACCGGCACCTGCCACGTGGGCAACTTCATGAAGCGTAGAACCTGTATATACCGCCCATGAGAAATCATCCATCGGCAGACATCCTGTGCGGTAGATTATAGGGTAAAGGAACATAGAAATTGTTCCGAATATGACGACAGTCGAAACTGCCACAGCAGTCTTATGAGGTTCACACCTTACAACCGACTCAGCTCCAAGCACAGCGGCCGCACCGCAGATAGAACTGCCTGTAGCCGTCATCAGCGCTGTATCGCTGTCCATACGGAGCAGACGTCCGAACAATATACCCAGCAAAAGTGTACCTACGACAATAGCGAGGTCGACGGCAAATGCAGGCCAACCAGCAACTGCAACATCTGCAAAAGTCAGTCTGAAACCATAAAGAACGATGCCGGCACGCAAAATCTGTTTAGAACAGAATTTTGTTCCTGATACCCACTGGCTGACAGCCTTAACACGGAACAGATTTGCATATATCATACCGAGAAGGATACCGACAATCAGCGAACTGAACTTAAGTCCGTCTTTCACAACTGGAATCATGGCAATAAGCGTTGCCACTACGGTCATGCCTGCAATAAAAGCAATGCCGTACCAAAATTCTTTCTTTCTCAAAACAAAAAAATTTTTAGATTAATAAATAAAATACCTGAAAACAATATTACCATTCAATCGGTTCTATTCCATGCTCAGTCAAGTAAGCATTGGTCAAACTGAAATGATGATTTCCAAAAAATCCCCTATGTGCCGAAAGCGGAGAAGGGTGTGCAGAAGCTAGCACCAGATGCTTCGAGCTGTCTATCAGCACACGCTTGCTCTGTGCATAACTGCCCCAAAGAATGAACACAAGATTCTCACGTTCGTCGCTCAACAACTTTATTGTTGCATCGGTAAACTCTTCCCACCCTTTATGCTGATGCGAACCGGCAAGATGCTCACGGACCGTCAACGTTGCATTGAGAAGAAGTACACCTTGGCGCGCCCAGCGTGTCAAGTCGCCGCTTAAAGGAATTGGTGCACCTGTATCTGAATTTATTTCCTTAAAGATGTTGACCAGTGATGGCGGAAAACGAACCCCGTCGTTCACCGAGAAACAAAGACCTTGAGCCTGTCCAGGCTCATGATAAGGATCCTGCCCTAGAAGTACCACCTTAACCTTATCGAAGGGACAAAGATCATAAGCATTGAAAATCAACTTGCCCGGCGGATAGACCGTCCCATGGCGATACTCATTCTTAACAAAATCTATAAGCTGTGCAAAATACGGCTTGTCGAATTCCGACTGAAGCCTTCTTTTCCAGCTCTCTTCAATTCTTACGTCCAAAACTTGAAATATTAATTATGCCTGCAAATATACAATTTTTTAAGAATAAATATATGTCTGTGAACCTAACTAATTTAATACGGCATCATCATTAACTTTATATAGGCACTTCGGTCACGACATATTTCTTCACTTGTCACAACATAGGCAATACTTCTTAGAAAGTACTGCAGTACTAGCATATCAGTATTATAATACTTGTTAATAAGTAGTCCGATACTTTCAAAGAGGTACTGGACGTTCAGGCCTGACTACAGATTCAGTTTCTTCGCAAATGCCATTCAATGAACGGCTCTTGCATTATGCCATTTCCAACACCATATATGATTCTGAAGGCAAAGATAATTCTTATGAAGCCGATTTCTTTATCCAAGAATATTACCGACGGAGTACAGGCACTACAAAAAAGGCACATTCGATTGTTGTTTAACCGAACGTGCCGAAAATATTCCTTATTATATATTCAACAAATATCAGATACTTTATATCAGAGGCATACCAAGCTCTGCACACTCGCGCCTCATATCCTCCGGCCAAATACTAGCCTGAATCTCGCCAAGGTGTGCCTTATGCAGAAGCACCATACATAGACGGCTCTGACCTATACCGCCTCCGATGCTCAACGGGAGTTCACCGGCCAACAACCGTTTATGGAAATAAAGTTCTTTTCTGTCTTCCTTGCCAGTAATCTTCAGCTGACGCAAAAGTGCTTCCTTGTCCACACGAATACCCATTGACGAAAGTTCAATGCTGCGGTTGAGTGTAGGATACCAAACCATTATGTCGCCGTTGAGTCCTTCATAACCGTCCTCGTTCTTCGTTGTCCAGTCATCATAATCGGGAGCTCGCAAATCATGAGGCTCTCCGTTGCTCAGCTTTCCGCCGATTCCTATTATAAAGACCGCTCCATATTCCTTGCAGATGGCATTTTCCCGTTCCTTAGGCGACATTCCTGGATATTTCTGGAGAAGTTCTTCAGAATGTATAAAATGTATTTCCTCTGGCAGGAAAGGCTTTATCTGCGGATAGCTTTCGCACACGAGGTACTCTGTACGTCTGATTGAAGCATAAATGCACTTCACGATTTTCTTCAGGAACGCCAGATTGCGGTCCTCGGCAGTGATTGTACGCTCCCAGTCCCACTGATCGACATAAAGAGAATGAAGATTGTCCAGCTCTTCATCACCTCGTATGGCATTCATATCTGTATATAGTCCATATCCTGGCCCTATGCTGTATTCAGCCAGCATCAGGCGTTTCCACTTGGCCAGCGAATGTACGACCTCTGCAACTCTTTCTCCCATGTCTTTAATAGGGAAAGTCACCGGACGCTCCACTCCGTTCAAGTCGTCATTGATACCCAACCCCCTGAGTACAAATAGAGGTGCTGTAACACGTCTCAGACGTAATGCTGTCGAAAGATTGATCTGAAAAAAGTCTTTTATCGTTTTGATACCTTGTTCAGTCTGTGTAGGGTCAAGCAACTGCTTATAACCCTCAGGCTTAATCAATTTGCTCATATATTATACTATTTTTGTAGATTTCGTCCACAAATATATAATTTTCGAATTTAACTACAGAAGAAAAATGCAATTTTTATTTCAAAACGTAAGCCATATTTCACACATAAGCACAAATTTGTAAGGCAAACATACTATTAGCAAGCCACATTTTCATCGATTTAGCGTATAATAAAATAAAATGTATAATATACACTAAAAACATACAGATACACGATGCTTGCCCGTAAGGTCGGCGCTTGCACAGACAACGTCATAGACATCGCAGGCATATAAATACATAATTAATTTGAAATAGTCGGTTAAAACGCTACCTTTGCACATATAACAGGTGTTCATGCCGTGCCATCCGGCCACATGGATGAAAAGGGAATCGGGTGAAAATCCCGAACAGAGCCCGCTGCTGTAATCTTATTTGCAAAGCCTGACAAGCAACAAGACCACTGAAGGACAGACCTTTGGGAAGGAGTCAGGCTTAAGAAAGTCAGAAGACCTGCCTGTACAATCAGTTCTTGCCTACTCGGGGTTTAGGAGGCAATTCACATTAAAAAAAATTAAAGCGAAATAGGCATTCTACAAGCATGCACCACTTTCGTGGATGCAGTGCACTGAACCTCGCCGCGGTCGGGAAAGCCGCGGATACAAGCCCTTGCTGTGTACACAACGCCGCACCAGGACAATGGTTCGACACCCCACCCGACAGCCATCAGCATGCAAAAACTGCCCAGCCGGAATTTCGCTCAGTTTACGAATCTCAAAAAAATTGTACAAAGAAATGATTCAGACAGTTGTAAAGAGAGACGGACGCATTGTCGGTTTCAACGAACAGAAAATCATCACAGCCATCCGCAAGGCCATGCTCCACACCGACAAAGGCGAAGACATGGACCTTGTTCATCTAATAACCGACCACGTGACTGTTAAAGGCAAACCGCAGATGACAGTTGAAGAAATACAGGATGCCGTAGAAATGGAACTTATGGCAAGCCGACGCAAGGACGTTGCACAGAAATACATTGCCTACCGCAACCAGAGAAGCATCGCACGCAAAGCAAAGACACGCGACATGTTCCTCGAAATAATAAATATCAAGTCGAACGACATTACACGCGAAAATGCCAACATGAACGCAGACACTCCGGCAGGAATGATGATGAAATTCGCGAGCGAGACGACTAAGCCGTTTGTCGACGACTATCTTTTGAGCGACGACGCCAAGGAAGCAGTCCGAGGCAACTACCTGCACATACACGACAAGGACTACTATCCCACCAAGAGCCTTACCTGCGTACAGCATCCGCTCGACAAGATACTGAAGGAAGGATTCTCTGCCGGACATGGCGAGTCGCGTCCTGCCAAGCGTATAGAAACAGCGAGCATACTCGGATGCATATCCTTGGAAACAGCCCAGAACGAAATGCACGGAGGTCAGGCCATACCGGCTTTCGACTTCTATCTTGCTCCATACGTGCGCAGCAGCTTCATAGAAGAAATAAAGACACTTGAGGAGCTTAGCGGACAAAGCCTGTCACATCTGTACGACAGTCCGATAGCCGATTACATCACCTTGCCACTCGACGGACTTCAGGGCGAAGCACGCATGCTTCAGCACGCCATAAACAAGACTGTTGCTAGAGTACACCAGTCAATGGAGGCATTCATACACAACATGAACACCATACACTCGCGCGGAGGCAACCAGGTGGTGTTCAGTTCCATAAACTATGGTACAGACACTTCGGCTGAAGGCCGATGCATCATACGCGAGGTGCTTCGCAGCACATATGAAGGCGTTGGCAACGGCGAGACAGCCATATTCCCTATACAGATATGGAAAAAGAAAAGAGGTGTGAACTACCTGCCTGAGGACCCGAACTACGACCTTTACAAATATGCATGCAAGGTCACGGCCAGAAGGTTCTTCCCCAACTTCATAAATCTTGATGCCACATTCAACAGACATGAGAAATGGAGAGCCGACGACCCTCTGCGCTACCAATACGAAACCGCAACGATGGGATGCCGTACAAGAGTGTTCGAAAACCGGTTCGGACCGAAAACGTCTATCGGGCGCGGCAACATATCCTTCTCGACAATCAACATCGTACGCCTTGCACTCGAGTGCCGTACTATCGAAAACAAGGAAGAACGTATAGCCGCATTTTTCGCAAAGCTCGACGCCATGCTCGAAACTACTGCCAATCAGCTTCACGAAAGATTTGAATTCCAGAAAACAGCATTTGCAAAACAGTTCCCACTGGTGATGAGTGCACTGTGGCTGGGAAGCGACACCCTGAAGCCGAACGACACAATAGCTTCTGTCATCAATCAGGGCACATTGGGAATCGGTTTCATAGGTCTGGCAGAATGTCTGGTGGCACTCACCGGAAAGCATCACGGAGAATCGGAAGAAGCTCAGGAACTCGGCTTGAAAATAGTGACATACATGCGCGACCGCGCCAACGACTTCTCGGAAAGATTCCAGCACAACTACAGCATTCTGGCCACACCTGCAGAAGGCCTTTCGGGCAAATTCACAAAAATAGACCGCAAGACATACGGCTCTATACCTGGCATAACGGATCGCGACTACTACACAAACTCCAATCACGTACCGGTCTACTACAAGTGCAGCGCACGCCACAAGGCTGAAATCGAAGCACCTTACCACGATCTTACACGAGGCGGGCACATATTCTACGTTGAAATGGACGGTGATGCCACACACAATCCGGAAGCCATCATGCGCGTTGTGGATATGATGGACCGCTTCAACATGGGCTACGGTTCTGTCAACCACAACCGCAACCGATGCATGGAATGCGGATATGAAAATGCAGACACAGATATGCAGGCATGCCCAAAATGCGGAAGCACACATATAGACAGACTGCAGCGCATAACAGGCTATCTCGTCGGAACGACCGAACGCTGGAACAAAGCAAAGCTGGCCGAACTCAACGACCGTGTAACACATTCTGACAATTGAACTGCAGAGCTATGATTTCGCTTATTAAAATAGTGGAAGATACGACTGTTGACGGTCCTGGATTCCGCACTGCCGTCTATGCCGCAGGATGCCCGAACGCCTGCCCTGGATGCCACAATCCGCAATCGTGGAAGATTGAGGCCGGACACCTCACTCCTGTGGAAGAAATATTCGACGTCATACGGGCTGATGAATTTGCCGACGTCACGTTCAGCGGAGGCGACCCGATGTTCCAGCCCAAAGGTTTTGCACGATTGGCTCAGATGGTGAAACAGAATACAGACAAGAACATATGGTGCTACACCGGATACACATTTGAACGCCTCATGCAGAATCCGGAACAACGCGAACTGCTGCGATGGATAGACGTACTTGTTGACGGTCCGTACATTGAATCGATGCGCGACCCAGACCTTCTGTTCCGCGGAAGTTCAAATCAGCGTATTATAGACGTACGCGCCTCGATAAGCCACGGGCAGGTTGAATTATATAAACAGGCATGACGACAACTAAAAAAAACAAGGGCCGCAATGCATTGTAGCACTGCGGCCCTTGATAATATATCATCATCTATAAATCAAAGCTGAGCTGAACACCGCTCTGTAAATATAAATTTCAAAAGCGGCACGCTGTACACAAATGCACGCATGCTCCTCCTGTATACTTATTTTACGACAGAATTGGTTTCCGAATCAGGGAACACAACAGTAGGCTTGAAAGTTTTGGCCTCTTCGAAATCCATCAGAGCATATGCTATAATGATTACTATGTCGCCGACCTGAACTTTTCTTGCCGCTGCACCGTTGAGACAAATCTCACCGCTTCCTCTGCGCCCTTTGATAATATAGGTTTCAAATCTTTCACCGTTATTGTTGTCGACAATCTGCACCTTCTCACCGGCAATAAGATTCGCCGCATCCATCAGATCCTCATCAATAGTGATGCTGCCCATATAGTTAAGGTTGGCTTCTGTCACGCGGACACAATGGAGCTTCGATTTCAATACTTCTATCATCATAATGCTTTCCGACCTGAATTAAGTTTATTTTTCCTTGTACTTGACATTATCAATCAGACGTACCGGACGTGCACCGCAGAACACTGTAATGCATCCGACAATATAATCGCTGTCGTCCCATGAAGCAAGGCTTCGAAGCGAATCTCCGTCAACTATCTCATAATACTGCACTTCCAGTCCGTCGTGCGAATTGATTGTGTCAACAACAAATTTCTTTGTTTCTTCCAATGTATGGCTCTTGGCATAATCAACACTGGCAAAAAGCGTCTTTGAGATATTGACAGCCAACTTTCTTTCATCAGCACTCAACAGAGAATTGCGGCTGCTCAACGCCAAACCGTCTGCCTCGCGGACAATCTTGCAAGGACAAATCTCAACAGGTATTTTAAGATCCTTGACCATAGCCTTAACGACAGCAATCTGCTGAAAATCCTTTTCTCCGAAATAAGCTCTGTCAGGTTCAACATATCCGAACAACTTGCTGACAATCTGGCATACACCATTGAAATGGCCAGGTCGGTAAGCACCTTCCATCACGGTGTCTGTCGGAGGATATGAGAAAGTACGAGTATCCGGCTCCGGATATACTTCTTCAGCTGATGGAGCGAATACAATGTCAGCGCCCATCGATTCCAGCAGACGGCAATCTGCTTCCAGCGTTCTAGGATATGTTTCCAAATCCTTCTTATCGTTGAACTGTGTCGGATTGACAAACACGCTGACTACCGTTACATCGTTTTCCTTAACACTGCGTCCTACAAGTGAAGCATGACCTGCATGGAGAGCTCCCATCGTAGGTACCAGACCAATTTTTTTCCCTTCAGACCTAAAAGCCGCAAGTTCGGCCTTAAGTTCCTGAACTGTATTTACAACTTTCATTTTTATTTGTTTATGAAACTGTTTTGTTTCCGTAACAGCCTGCAAAGTAAGCTATATTTTTGCAAAAACAGAAACTCTGCCATATAAAAACACCTATTGCGAGTCATTAAAGCACCAAAACTTCACCGTATGCAGCATAATGGCGCAATACGGAAACGCCGCGGCCGGCAACAGCAATGCTCAACAAACATGTATGGCGACTGCGTTAAAGGCATAACCGCCACATATCTGCAAGCATCAGCATCCAGCATCAACATGCCGAAACCACAAGCCAGACAAGCATGACAATATGAAGCCTATTGCCATAACTGTCATGCCCATATTTATTAATAAAGATGAAAAACGTTGCATTAATCGCCATTTATGCGTACATTTGCATAATGTATTCACAATATACAAAATAATGAAGGCAAAAAAAATACTGTTTATCACACAAGAGATTACACCATTTGTACCTGAATCTGAAAGAGCGCTGATCGGAAGAAATCTCCCCCAGGCAATCCAGGAAAGAGGACACGAAATCAGAACTTTCACTCCTAAATGGGGTATTATAAACGAGCGCAGGAACCAATTGCACGAAGTTATACGTCTGTCAGGAATGAATCTAATCATCGATGAGACAGACCATCCGCTCATCATCAAGGTTTCCTCGATACAGGCCGCAAGAATGCAGATCTACTTCATCGACAACGATGATTACTTCCAGAAAAGGACTATGACCTGCGACCCCGACGGAAATGAATACGAAGACAACGGGGAACGTGCAATCTTTTATGCCAGAGGCGTGCTCGAAACAGTAAAGAAACTCAGATGGGTACCCGATGTCATTCATTGCGACGGATGGATAACTGCGCTTGCCCCTATTTTCATCAAGAAAGCCTACAAAGACGAACCGTCTTTCCAGAACGCAAAAGTAGTTTTCACTGCAACATCAAAGGAATTCCAGAATGACCTGGGAGAACACTTTGCCGACTGTCTGCCGTTCAAGGACATCTGCAAGGAAGACTTCGAGGACGTATGCAACGGCAAGTACGGACACACAGAGCTTTCAAAAATCGCTGTCAAATATTCAGACGGAATCATCCTTGGCGATGCAGGCGTTGATCCGGCCATAACGGAGTATGCCAAGAGCCTCAATCTGCCGATTCTGGAAAATCAGTCTGAAGAAACGTACCGCGACGCCTACGATTCATTCTACGAGACAGTAATGGGATAATATATACCTCTAGGAATACCATAATATATTCCGTCATGAAAATAAGAAACATATTGTACGTCATTTCTGCAGGCTTGGCCATGCTGAGCTGCGACGACAACACGTCAACATTGGGTGTGGACATCATGCCTCCACACGATTTTGTGACGAACGAATACAAGACCTACAAGATAACTTCGGAATCATATCTTGCAGGTGACTCAGTACTTGCACGTTCAAGCAGGTCGTATCTCGGAAAATTTACCGACCCGGAAACAGGAACAGTTGTCAAATCTGATTTTCTGGCACAATTCTACTGTGCAGAAACATTCTCCTTCCCTGACAGTATAATAAACAACGAGATAACATCGGTAGACCTGAAGCTTTTTGTCGAAGACTATATCGGCGACTCGCTCGCAACGTTCAAGCTCAGCGTTTATCCGCTCAATGTCGTAATGGATGCCGACAAAGATTATTACACAAATATCGACCCGAGCAAATACTGCGACATGAATGCAGAGCCGATAGCTGTAAAGTGGTTCACTCTCTCCGACCGTACTATAGACGATGAAGAAAGATGGTCTACAGACTACTACCGCAGCATAAACATAAGCCTGCCAAAATCGGTTGGACAAACCATCTACGACGATTATCTCAAGAACCCGTCACATTTCGAAAATACAACAGCGTGGCTCAACAGCGGTCTGCCGGGAAGCAAAGGTTTCTATTTCAAGCTGGAGACGGGAGACGGTGCCATTGCCTACATAGATGTTTCGCAATTCAACATCAACTTCAAGTACTACGACAAGAGTTACGAAAAAGATACATTGGGCATGTGCCAGTTTGCATCGACAGAAGAAGTAATCCAGGCAACACGTTTTGAAAATTCAGGACTCGAATCGCTGATAGAAAACAAGCAGGCTACATATCTTAAAACTCCGGCGGGAATATTCACGATGCTGACACTGCCTGTTGACTCCATACACACAAACGATACAATCAACTCTGCAAGCATTACACTTACAAGATATAACAGTACCGTTGAAAGTGAATTTAAGCTGGGAATTCCGCAGACACTGCTTATGGTTCGTCTTGACGACTACAAAAACGGATTCTTCGAAAAATATCAGGTCAGCGACAATGAATCATCGTACGTTACAACATTCAACAGCAGCAACAACACATATACTTTCAGCAACATATCGCACCTTTTGGCGAAATGTCTCAACGAAAAGAAAAATGGTACTGCCACTGAAAATTGGAATAAGGTGCTCCTGATACCAGTTGACGCAACATACGATTCTTCAAATAAGCTGATAAGACTGACACACGATTTCAGCATGTCGAGCGCCAAACTTGTAGGTGGTAAAGACAAAGTTGAAATGGACGTCATTTACACAAAATTCAACAACTGACAGAATTCAGCTATATATACCAAAACAAAAAAGAATCCCAGGAATTATTTCTTGGGATTCTTTTTTTTCACATCTAAAATATAACCGTTTCTGTATAAAAATCAAGCGTTATCGGTTGAGCTACCGCTTTCAACATTCTTCTCATCCATTATCTTCTTGATAAGCGGAACAAGCACCTTATGTATGACCTTGTCATTAAGTCTGTGTCCGCCTTCGAAACGTATGGCGTTCGGATAATGCTTGCGGAACATATCATAAGTATTTACCACCGGGTCGTCAATTCCGAAGAGTCCGTAGCAGTTCTTCAGGTCAAAATCCGTAATACCCTTGAACTGGGCACGCTCCATCTGGTTGTGGTGCTGGATGATTTCCTTTGTAATCTTGAATTCCTTCTGATTATCCTTTCGTCCGTTGTAGAACTTATGTACGCCGGTCTTCAGCACCTTGCTCATAGTTGACATGTTGAATGCAGGATTCACACATATGCGCACAAATCCCCTCATCTGCTGCGCATACATGCCACCCATACTTGTGCCGATGATGATGTCCGGCTGTTCCTTTTCGCAAAGGTCCTTCAAGTAAGGCAGAGCCTCAACAGGGTCAACAGGAATATCTGGTGCTACTACTTCTGCTTCAGGAAAGCACTTGCGGAGAATGTCCACAGTACCGCTGGCTCCGGAAGAACCGAAGCCGTGAAAATAAACGATTTTCATAAGATTCTGATTTTTCCGCCAAAGATAGCAAATTTATCATTTTATTATAACCTTCGCTACCGCATAAGTCGCAAACACTACAAAACGCCCTTGCTCGACGGCAACTGGAATTTGTATATATCACGCTTTACGGCCATCTTGAGCGAACGTGCCAGAGCCTTGAAGATTCCTTCAATCTTATGATGTTCATTCTCGCCTTCCGCCCATATATTCAGATTCATCTTGGCGGCATCGCTGAAGCTCTTGAAGAAATGCATGAACATTTCTGTCGGAACATCGCCAATCTTCTCACGCTTGAACTCAGCATTCCAAATCAGCCATGGTCTGCCTCCGAAATCAAGTACCACGTGGCACAGACAATCGTCCATAGGCAAGCAATAGCCGTAACGCTCAATGCCCCTCTTGTCGCCAAGAGCCTTGGCAATGCATTCGCCGAGAGCAAGACCTGTATCTTCAATAGTATGATGCTCGTCGACATTCAGGTCTCCCTTGACCTTTATCCTCAAGTCAATGCCTCCATGCTTGGCAATCTGTTCCAGCATGTGGTCGAAAAATCCCAATCCGGTACTCACACTGCATTCGCCAGTGCCGTCAAGATTCATCCACACATCAACATCCGTCTCATGAGTGGTACGTCTTACAGAAGCAACACGCTCACCTGCAAAGATTACTTCGCACACCTTGTCCCATGTGTCAGCAACATATACACTGTCATCTCCGGCAAAATCACTTCTCAGCTCGGGATTTATGATTATAGCCCTGCATCCCATGTTCTTTGCCAACTGTGCATCCGTAGCCCTGTCGCCTATCACGTAGCACTTTCCCATGTCGTAATCGCCCGACAGATACTTCCAGAGCATACCGGTTCCCGGCTTGCGCGTAGGCAGATTGTCTGAAGGAAAAGACCTGTCAATGAGTATATCATCGAACTCGACACCCTCGCCCTTCAAAATATCCAGCATAAGGTTGTGGGTAGGCCAGAACGTATCTTCAGGATAAGAATCCGTTCCGAGTCCGTCCTGATTGCTCACCATAACGAACTCGAAGTCCAGCTTAGTCCTTATGAAATTAAGATTCCTTATCACGCCCGGAAGAAATTCGAACTTGTCGTACGAATCAATCTGCTCGTCCTCCGGTTCCTTAAGAATCGTACCGTCTCTATCTATAAACAATGCCTGTTTCATAAATCAATCTGTTTTAATATCAGAAAATATCAGAAAAACATCATCCCTTATATTTTCTCAGTGCCGCGAGCAATTTAGTGTTTTCTGACTTGTTGCCAACAGTCACGCGCAGACAATCACCGCACAGCGCCACCTTGCTTCTGTTTCTAACAATAATACCGTTGTCCACCAGATAGCGGTAAATCTTGTCGGCATCGTTCACCTTTGCAAGGAAGAAATTGGCATCCGTCGGATACACCTTGCGGCACAGAGGCAACACGGAGAATGCTTCTATAAGGAAACGTCTCTCCTCAAGAATCATATTCACCTGCATCTGGATTGAAGGCAGATTTGTCAACACCTCCTTAGCCTTTTCCTGCGTAAGTTGATTTACATTATAAGGATACTTCACCTTGTTGAAGAACTCTATTATTTCCGGCTGTGCATAAGCAATTCCCAATCTGATTGCCGCACATCCCATAGCCTTCGAGAACGTGTTGAGCACAATCATGTTCTTGTATTTGTCGAGGTCCATACGGAACGGACGTATACTCGAGAAATCGCTATATGCCTCATCAATGATGACTATGCCGTCAAACAGTTCCAAAACCTTCTCTATTTCTTCTCTGGCAAAATTATTGCCCGTAGGATTGTTCGGTGAACAAATGAAAATCAGTTTGGTATTGTCGTCCACTGCGTCCAACAGCCATTCAGCCTTGAACTGATAATTTTCATCAAGTTTCACCTTGCGGTACTCAACATCGTTGATATCGGCACAAACCTCATACATTCCATACGTAGGTTCAATGGCGACAACATTATCAATTGTCGGTCTGCAGAAAATTCTGTACACCAAGTCAATAGCCTCATCACTTCCGTTACCGAGGAAAATCTCATTGCTCTCCACGCCCTTCACGTTGGCCAGCATAGCTTTCAGATCCTCCTGCAGAGGGTCCGGATAGCGGTTCACCGGATTATTATACGGACTCTCGTTGGCATCAAGAAACACAGAAGCCTTGGCACCTTTATATTCATCCCTCGCCGAACTGTACGGTTTGAGTTCAAGAATATTCTTCCTGACAAGTTCTTTCAAATCTTTCATCTGTAGATTTATCTTTACTTATGTTCCACAAACTCATTTTCCGTTCTCAACCGCCATACGTCTGATGCGCATGGCATTGCGGTGAGCATCGAGACTCTCACAGTGAGCCATGATTTCCACCGTCGGTCCCAATTCTCTTATACCTTCGGCTGTCAGTTCCTGGAAAGTCATCTTTCTCATGAAACTGTCCAGATTCACACCGCTGTACGCCTTGGCATAACCGCTTGTTGGCAACGTGTGGTTCGTTCCGGAAGCATAGTCGCCGGCACTCTCGCACGAATAATTGCCTAGGAATACAGAACCTGCATTGCGAATCTTCTCAGCCACATCCATGTAGTCCTTGACAGCGAGGATGAGGTGCTCAGGAGCATACTCGTTTGTCAGTTCCACAGCTTCGTCCATGTTTTCCACAAGAATCATCTTGCTGTTCTCAAGCGCCTTTGCAGCTATTTCCTTGCGCGGCAGTTCCGCCAGCTGTTTCTCGACCTCGTCAGCCACTTTTGCCATGAGGCTCTCCGAACAGGTCACCATAACCACCTGGCTGTCCACACCGTGTTCCGCCTGCGAGAGCAAATCGGCGGCCACGAAAGCCGGATTGGCAGTATCATCAGCCACGACTTCCACTTCCGACGGTCCAGCCGGCATGTCTATCGCTACATCGTGGAGCGACACCTCCTGCTTGGCGGCCATAACATACTGGTTGCCCGGTCCGAAAATCTTATACACCTTAGGAACAGACTCTGTGCCGTAGGCCATGGCACCTATGGCCTGCACTCCACCAATCTTATATATCTTGCTCACTCCGGCCACCTTTGCCGCAACCAATATTGCAGGATTCAGTTTTCCGTTCTTGCCTGGAGGAGAACACAAGACTATTTCCCCGCATCCGGCAATGCGTGCAGGCACAGCCAACATCAGCACTGTTGAGAACAGCGGAGCCGTACCTCCAGGAATGTAGAGTCCCACCTTGTCGATAGGAACAGCCTTCTGCCAGCAAGTCACACCACGGCTGGTTTCCACACGCGGACAAACAGCCTTCTGCGAAGCATGAAAGCGTCTGATATTCTCGCAGGCCGTCTTCAACGCCTGTTTCAGTTCGTCCGACACAAGCGCTTCGGCCTCAGCCATTTCAGCCTCGCTGACAGCGAGCGAATCAAGTTCCACCTTGTCAAATTTCAGTTCATATCTTTTTACGGCCTCATCCCCGCCCTTACGTACATCGTTGAGAACACCGAGAACTGTCTCACGCAGTGCACTCACATCAATGTGCGGACGTTCCAGCATGCCGGCCCATTCACTTTTCTTTGGATAACGTATTGTCTGCATAAGAATAAAAACTTTTTTCAGGTTGACACATCAGATTATCATCTTCTCAATCGGCAGCACCAAGATGCCTTCAGCCCCCAACGACTTCAACTGACCTATGATTTCCCAGAAACGCTTCTGGTCGAGCACCGTGTGAATGCTGCTCCATCCCTCAGTGGCCAGAGGCATGATTGTCGGACTCTTGATACCGGGAAGAACCTTGATGATGTCCTTAACTCTGTCTGTCGGAGCATTCATCAGCACATATTTTTTATCCTCAGCAGCCTTGACAGCCTCTATTCTGAAAATCAGCTCCTTCAGTACTTCTTTCTTTTCCTCGCTGAGGTTCTTGTGACCGATGAGCAGAGCTTCGCTGTTCATAACCACCTCAACCTCCTTCAGATTGTTGCTGACAAGAGTTGAACCTGAGCTGACGATATCGAAAATTCCGTCGGCGATGCCGATGCCGGGAGCAATCTCCACAGAACCGGTTATTACGTGAAATTCAGTCTTCACACCGGCCTTGTCCATGTAATCTTTCAGAATGTTAGGGTAAGACGTAGCAATCTTCCTACCACGGAACCAATCGACACCGTTGTACTCAATCTCCTTAGGTATGGCCAGCGACAGACGGCATTTGCTGAAGCCCAAGCGCTTCACAATCTCTGCATCCTCGCCACGCTCAACAAACTCGTTCTCTCCAACAATACCCAAATCGGCAACACCCTCGGCAACCGTCTGCGGTATGTCGTCATCGCGGAGATAAAGAATCTCAACCGGGAAATTTGAAGACTGTACAAGTAATGTTCTCTTTGATGAACCGATTTTAATATCAGCTTCCTGCAACAAGGCCATTGTGTCCTCATAGAGGCGACCCTTCGACTGCACTGCAATTCTCAACATAATCTAAACTGTTTTTATTTCGTTATACTTTTATTTACAATTCCATTTTAAACGACAAAGGGGCTCACCGTTATTCGGCAAGCCCCTCGATATATATGCATTGAAAGAAATCCATACAAACATCTGCTCACCGAGTCAATCGCTGAGATGCAGATGATGATGTATGTTCATATTCTTCATATACGCTTTCTTTTTTATTTCGTTGCAAATATACTCACTTACTTTGAAAATGCAAGCACACAACAGCAAAAATGTGACAATTTATCATTTTTGCAACATCTTCGCCTATCTTTATGCCATCACAGCGTCACAGTCTTCAGCGTTCCGTCAGACAGATACACAAGCACGCTGTTGCCCTGCTGTTCAATGCGTTTTACAGACGACAGCTCTTTCTTTGTAAACTTCTTTCCGCTCTTTTTCCAAAGCTGAAGAGTCACAATCAGCGTCTCGCCCGGACGGAACTCAGATGCTGTATTGATGACACCGCACTTGTCGGCCACCGGATGCAGACCTTCCGTCTCAACATACTCAACATTGTCCCATCCCGACAAGTCAATGAGCGCAATCTGATACTCACCGTTGTCAGCTATAAGTGCCTTACGTCCATCGCCGAGTTCCTTCTCTTCTGTTGCAATCGCACCTTTGATTTCAGGAAGCGAATAAGTACCGAAACGCACCTTTGTGTTCTTCGGGACGCTTATCTTGTCAACTCTCAGAATACCGTCGGCGAGCGGAATATCTGCCAACTTGAACTTCACCTTTGCATCAGTCTCCAGTACTGCATCGCGATAATATATGCCGTTGCGGTAGCCCTTGAATGTGTACAGGCGAAGCACCTCCCACTGGTTCTTGCCGTTCAGGACAGCATAGTTCATCGAAACCTTGCCGTCAGGACTGTCGGCCATCCAAGGAAAGGCTGTGCTGTACGACAGTTTGTTGTAGTTCTCGCCCGAACGGAACTTTTGCCAGTCGCTTGCCACCCTCTCGTGACACCATGCTCTCACCTCCGAAGCGCCTATGTTTGGATAGTCCGTAAACATTGTGTTCGAGCCTTCCATGAACATGTTGTACACATGGTCCTTCTTGAACTCAGTGTCCCACGCACCGTCGTTTTCTTTTGCTGTCCAGAATGGATTGTCCTCCGGCACGAGCAATCCCAAGAAAGCCTTGCCCATCCAGAACACACTGCCCCTGCAGCTGTAAATCTGCACAGCAGGTTCAAAGGCGCCGTAAAAGCCCAAAGTAGGTATTCTGTCCTTGAGCAAATCAGGATTCTGCAAGAACTGAAGCAGAGTACCTGAAGCAATGCGCCTCATCCATCCATAATTTATAGTCGGGTCATCAAGCCATCCCATGAGCGGGAAAGGAACCACAGCCGCGAATCTGTAAGGAATGCTTCGGCCGTACATGTTCATCTGGCCGTCACGGCTGAACATATAAGGATAAGTATGCACAAGGTCGCGGAAGTTTCTCACGAAGCGCTGCGAAGCGACCACATCGAACTTGTCGCCGTAATAGTGCGACCAAATCATGCCGTACATCTGGAATGCCCACATGCTGTAGTAGTCATACGCAGGACTGTCGTTGTACCATCCATATCCCCTGTACATATCGAGGCAGTCGTCCAGCAGTTTTTCCATATAGCCTTTTTTCACCTCATATCCGTGGTCCTTGAAGAACGACATG
>ENA-UONW01000498-UONW01000498.1-human-gut-metagenome-genome-assembly--contig:-CS52-NODE-498-length-57978-cov-33.425375_pt1 | contig 57978 bp, 51 predicted proteins | sample MGYA00242463_ERZ724010 | MGnify/ENA metagenome assembly ERZ724010 | reverse complement strand
ATTACTCAGTATTTTAAATTTATTTCTAACAATATGTGTTGCGGAATTAAGGGTATGGTAAAGAAAAATTTATTTTTATGTATTCTGCTGGCTTTCGGCTTGCTGTGGGCTATTCCGTCCTCAGCTCAGGAAGCACAGCTAAAGACGGTAATTTTTTCTAAAGCAGCAAATTTTAATGCTTTGTCAGACAATGGCCTGTGGGCTGTAGCGTCTGGTGTGAATGATGATGATCAAAGTAAGTCGGCTTATCCTTATCTCGTAAATATCGAGACAGGAACCACTACAGAACTCTGGACGGATGCAGATTTGATGAAGTCGGTATCTGCTGATGATGTAACTAACGACGGTAAGACAATTGTCGGTTCATACGACAACAAACCTGCTTATTATGACATGAATCAGAATAAGTGGATTTCATTGCCTTCTTCAGTTGATGGTAAGGCCACAACAGTGACACCTGATGGCAAGTATATCGGCGGATGGGGCAGCTCAGACAGCTTCTCTGATGAAGCCACGGGTTATATAGAAACTCCTCTGCTGTGGGAAAAACAGGCAGACGGCACTTATCGTGCAATAGATGTTTATAAAGAACTTACTAATTTCCCTAAGACAACAAAGCTCGGTTTCAACACAGAGCAGGTGCGTATAGACAATGTCAGTGCCGACGGCAATATCATAGCCGGAATCATCAACTTTGTTACTCCTGCGACTGTTTGCTATTATGTTTATAACAAATCTACAAAAGAGTGCAAATATGTAGACAACGCACTTGGCGAGGTTCCTGCAGAAACTTTCGTTGACGAGTCTACAATGAGTAACAACGGAAAATACCTTACAGGTATTGTGCAGGTAGGTGGCGGAGAATATCTGTCAAGCTATCTTTATAATACAGCCGACAATACATGTAAATTATATAATGTGGACAACGACGAGCAGGACCGTGCAGGTAGTGCTGTTTCTAACACCGGCGTTGTGTTCGGTTGCAGCCCGGCCGTAAATGTTGTACGTTCTGCTTATGTGCGTGTGGGCAGTCTGTGGTATGGAATTGATGAAATCCTTTCAGCCCGTTATGGTATAAATTTCTATGAGCGTACCGGATACGACTATACAGGAAGCATCTTGGGCGTTTCTGACGATGAGAAGGTGATAATCGGTATGTCTGAAACAAAGACAAAGGGTTACATCATACGTCTGCCGGAAACTATAAGTGACGCTGCAAGCCACATCAATCCTTTAAGCTATTATGTTGCATCACCTGTAGCAGGTTCTAAGTTTGCCAAATTCAGCCAGATGACACTTACCTTCTCTAAGACAGTCGGTGTTACAACAGGCAAGAAGGCTCAGCTTATTGATGCATCAGGCGAAGTTCTGAAAGAGTATGCAATTACAGCACAGACAGGCAACAAGACATTCACCATCGGTGGTATTCCTCAGGCTTTGAACGCAGACGAGGAATATACAGTTAAAGTTCCTGCCGGTGCATTCTATTTGCAGAATGACAATTCAATAACAAGCGATGAAATTTCTGTAAAGTATGTAGGTCGCGAAGAGTCTCCAGCCAAGGCAATACAGATTTCACCTGCCGACCAGGCAAATGTTTCAGAGATAAGCTCTGATCACCCGGTACAGATAACGTTCGACCTTTCTGTCGCAATTTCAGATAAGGCCAAGGCTTATTTATATAAGGAAGGTCAAGAGTCACCTATCTGCGAACTTAATTTTGTTCAGGGTTCAGAGAGCATCGTTCTGCTCTATCCGAGCTTGAAGCGCTATCTTGAGAAAGATGAGAAATACAAGGTTGTTTTAAGTGCAGGTTCTGTTACCGACATCATGGGATTCTGCCCCAACGATGAAGTTACTATTAACTACACGGGTGCTTACGAGCCGGAAATCAGTTCAGACGGAAGCCTCTTCTCTGACGACTTCAACGACCCGAGCAACTCTATGGTTAGATATCTTCTTTATGAAGGCGACCACAACAAGCCGACAAGCGCTATGCAGAATCTTGGCTTTGATGCCGACAACACTCCTTGGAGCTTTGTGATACGTGAAGATGAAAGCAGCATGGACTATTGCGCAGCATCTACTTCAATGTATAATCCTGTAGGAAAGTCTGACGACTGGATGGCTATTCCTCGCCTTTCAATAGAAAATGCCGATTATTACCTCAGTTTCGACGCACAGTCTTACCGTAAGGTTAAGGCCGACAGACTGAAGGTTATGGTTCTTGAAGACGATGCCGTATATTCTAACTTTACAAAAGAACTTTATGACAAGTTCAAGGCTAATGGTAAGGTTATTTATGATGAGCAGCTTACTCCGGGTGATTCAGAGGAAGGCCTGAGCGGCGACTGGACACACGTTGAGAAGTCACTCGCTGAATATGCCGGCAAGAACATTTATATAGCTTTCGTTAACGAAAACGAGGATCAGAGCATCATATTCCTCGACAATCTTAAGGTTTATTATAAAGGCGACTTCAACTTTGCGCCTAATGTTCAGAGCACTCAGATAAATCAGGAGTCTACAACTGTTGGTGCTGTTGTTCAGGTATTAAGCGACAAGACATATAATACAATCAGCGCAACTCTGACTTCTGGCGACGGCTCATTCAAGAGCACTTACACTGATACACCGAGCAAGCCTATATCAAGCGCTTCAAATTATTCGTTCACATTCCCTGACAAGATGCCTCTTAAGGTCGGCGAGCAGAACAAGTACACTATCAGCATTGACCTTGGCGGAACTGTTTACAGCCAGACAAGCACAATCAGCAACTTGGCATTCGAGACAACAAAGCATGTTGTTATAGAGGAGAGCACAGGTCAGCAGTGTCCTAACTGTACTCAGGGTGTTCTTGCCATTGAGAATCTTGAAAGTCTGTATGGCGAGCAGATAATACCTGTTGCAATCCACAGCTCTATAATCGGAACCGACCAGTTTGCTTATGAAAACTATAACAGCTATTTCGGCATAACAGCTCAGCCTAAGGGTATTGTTAACCGTATCGACACTCTTTATGCGCCAATGTATGTTGACGGCAACGAGCAGTATCGCTTTGACTCTCCTGAAGGAAACAACACATTCCTGGATATTGTTAAGCGTGAGTTTGACAGCTATGCAATTGCTGATTTGTCAATAAGCAAGGCCGTTTATGACGCAGACAGCAAGAATGTACAGATTTCAGGTAGCGTTAACTACGCTCTCAACATGAATTCTCTGAACCACAACATTGCATTCGTTGTTCTCGAAGACGGTCTTACAGGTCCTCAGAAAAACAACTTGTATGTTCTCGACCAGCCTATACTCGGCAAGTTCGGCAAGGGCGGCGAATATGGTTCAAACATTATTGTAATGCCGTTCAACGACGTTGCCCGCAAGGTGCCTAACGACAACTTTGCCGGTGAGTCTGGTTTCATCCCTGTAAGCGTAACAGCAGGTCAGCCTGTTGCATTCAACAAGGTGTTCAGCATGCCTGAGAACGTTACTAACTGGGGCAATGCCAAGATTGTGGTTATGTTGCTCGATGCTAACACAGAGCGTGTGCTCAATGCAGCGAGAATGAAGTTCGCAGCCGGAACAGCAGGCATCAATGATGCAACAGTTTCTGAAAACGGCATCTCTATTTCTGGCGAGAACGGTGCAATAACCGTTAATGGCGGAAATGATATTAACGTTACAGTTTACGACATCAGCGGAAGCGTAATAAGCAATGTCAACTCTACATCAGGCACCGTGAAGGTCAGCACAAGTGGAAAGAAGGGCTTGTTTATCGTTAAGGCTACAAGCGACGGCGTGAGCGTTGTAAAGAAAGTTATTGTAAAGTAAAAAATTAAATTCTGCCTTGCATGATTGTTCAGAAAAACACTTCAAAAAACACAATAAGGCAAGATGCAAGGTGCGGAATTTTCTTACTGAGATATAGCAAAGGGTTTGGAGCATGGCTCCAGCCCTTCCTATATAGTTTAAATTTAATGCTAACTTATTATTAATTAAAACTTAAGTATTATGAAGTCTTTACTAATCAGTTTGATGGCATTTTTATGTGCCTTGGGCGTTTATGCAGCCCCAAGTGGAAGTGGTACGGAGACCGATCCGTACGTAGTTAATGTAGGTGACTCTTATGTTATTCCAGCTGGTAAAACTGTATATTCAAAGTTTACCGCTCCCTCAAGTGGTACTTTGAAATTGAATCAGTCTGGTTGGAGCTTTTTAAGATTCACTGCTGGTGATGAGTTGTTTACAGAGAATATCGGAGAAACCTCAAAGTATGCTTGGTTGAACGTTGAAGCAGGTAAGACATATCTTATCTACAATGCTGGTAATGGATGGGGAGACGAAACTATAACCGTTTCTTTTGATGGTGCTGGCTCAGATGCTTTGTCCGTTGTAAGTTGTGTGCCTGAGCAGGGAACCAAAATTGATAAGATCAGTTGGGAAAATCCTATTGAAGTTACTCTCAGCAAGAAGGTGAAATATCTTCACTATGAGTTCTATGGTGACGAGGGCATTCTGCATGAGTATTATACAGCAGAGGCTGAAGACGGCGAGGACGTTATAAAGGTTGGTCCTACAAAAGTAGAGAAAAACGGCCGTATCCTTGACAATGCATGGTATATGTACGAAGGCACTAATTATGAGATTTACATTGAAGCTTATAAAACTCTCGAAGGAATGGAGCAGGGCACTGAGTCTCCTGAGGTTGTAACTTTGAAATTTGAGGGAGCTACCCCGAAGGCTAAGACTACGGCCGTTTCAGTTCTTAACGTTACTCCTACGCCTAATCTGAATTATCCTACAATGGATCAGTGTCTGAGCTTTAAGGATAACAGAAAAACTGTTACTATCGAGGTTGACCAGAAAGTTAAAGTGACAGGAGCTGTTATTCCTATGGGTATGTATGGCAGCAAAGACTGGGGTGAATATAATGTTGAATATACAGAAGACGGACATTCTATTATCACTGCCACTCTTGACAATTCTAATATTTATGATTCTATGGGTAAAATCACAACAGACGTCACTCTCCAGATTGGTTTGACCGATATGGAAGGTAACGAAGTGGTAGATGCCGGCGTATCAGGAAATGAATACAGCAAGTATTTCTATAACAGCGGTTATGAGTTTACCTATGGTGTTAACGACGGCCGTTACGCAGACGCTTCTATGAAGTATTCTTCTGTAACTCCTGCTGAGGATTCTTATAACACAAGCTTGAGCAAGATTGAATTTAAGTTTGGCAGCTATGCGACATTGACATCAACAGCTAATGCTGCTCTTTATAAAGATGATGTTAAGGTCGCAGACGCTAAGTTGTCTGTTTCTGAGGACAATAGCGTTGTAACAGCTCAGCTTGTTGAAATTGGAACTGAAACTCCTGTTGAAATCAACGAGTTTGGTGCTTACGTACTGAAAGTAGATTCTCAGTCAATCGCAAATGAGTACTTTGACGAAGCTGCTCCTTGGTCAGACGGTCTGCAGGGCCATGGTATCTGCAATCCGTATTATAACATTACATTTAACGTAGACCCGGCTATCCTTACAGTAGAGTCTATCGACCCGGCTCCTTATGTAGAAGGCGGTGAGTTCAGCAAGGAGATTCCTTCTGAAATCAACATCACATTGAGTGGTGAGGGTGCAAAAGTTAATTCTGCACTTGCAACTTATGGCATGAATACACGTCTGCCGCTTGAGTACAGTGTCAACGGCAAGGTTATAACACTTACAGTTCCTGAGTCTGTTCTCGCTGAAAACCATGTAGGTTTCGCTGTTTCTGTAGTCAATGCCGGCGGAACACCTGTAAGCTATGGTGATGAAGGCATGATTGCATTCGAGTATCAGAAGCCTAAGAACATTCTTGTTCCTACAGAGGTTACACCTGCTGACGGCAGCACTGTAGAATCACTTTCATCAGTAGTTCTTACAGTTGACGCTAATTATGGCGTTGGAAACCTTAACACTGATAATGTTATAACAGTTTCTAAGGATGGCTCTGCAGCTGAGGGCATCTCTGCATCTATCGACTATGCAGTTGGTGATGACATGAACAAGGTTGAAATTAAACTGAACAAAGAGGTTACAGATAAGGGTACATACACTCTGACTATACCAGAGAACACCTTTGAATCACTCGACGGAAGTATCTATAATCCTGAGCTTACTTATACATTCATCATCGGTGAAGGCACAGGCATCGACGGTGTAGTGGCAGAAGACGCTAACGCATATGTTGAGGTTTACAGCATTGACGGATGCATGGTTTGCAAGGGTAAGAAGGCTGACGTTGTAAAGAGCCTTAAGAAGGGTATGTATATTATCAACGGACAGAAAGTGGCTATCCGCTAATATCCGTGATTCTTAAATAATGAAGCTAAAGGCTACAGCCTGCCGCTAAAGCCTTATGGCAGCAGCAATGCGACTAAAGCCTTTAGCTTTTTCTTCAAAACTAACATAACAGGAATATTGAGACATGAAACGACTTATTTTTACTTTTCTCAGTGTCATGCTGTGCCTTACAGGCATTCATGCCATTTCTTTTACGCCCATTGACATTACTGACCCTGACCAGCAGGTGACTATACAGTTTAAGCAGGGCGCCAACTATCTTCAGATTAAAGCCATTGAAAGCAACACCATTAATTTTAATGTAGGCTTTTTTGGTCTGATGATGTTTGAGAGCAACATACGTGGAGAGCAGGGCAATGCCTTGTCTATGAGCTACGATTCTGAAGGAAAAAGAATTTTCAGTTATGAGGTTGAGGAAGGCAAGACTTATTATTTCTCAACAAGCAGCATCACAGAGCCGTCTATAGACGTTCTTGTTTATTACGGCGGTGGTGAGGGCGGTGTGCCTATTTCTCTGACATCCAATTTCTCTGACGGTGACACATATTCTGTTACAGGCGAGAATCTTGAGCTGTCTTTCGACCGCTCTATCGCAGTTGACCACAACTGGATTGAGTATGGCGACAATCAGGACGGTACGTTTAAGACCAAGGAGGAAATTCCTGCCGGATATATTAACGGCATACTTACCACACAATATTTTTATACTATTGAGCTCAGCAAGTATATCCGCGAGATGTGCGATGCCGGCAAAATCAAGGTAGGCGAAAAATTCAAGATAACTCTTGAGGGCATTCACGATCAGAACGATCCGAGCGTTATCTATGGCGAGGACGGCAACTATTCGGTTACATTGGTGTTGGACGAGATGCCGGGTGAGATGGTTTCTGTAAATCCGGCCGAAGGCACAACTCTCTATACATACTATCCTGAGGATTCTAAGGACGGACTGCTTACATTTACGTTTACCGACGAGCTTGACACCGACAAGAGCAAAGTTGCGGTTACAGTTACTTATGGCGACACAGAGGCTGGTTCTTACGGCATATATAATCCTGAGTTTACAATCGACGGCAAGACACTCGTCGTTGATCTGAGAGGATACCGTTTCCCCGAGAAGGTGGAGTCTTCAAGAGGCGACGATTCTAATACAACGATTACAGTGAGCATAAAGGGACTTACCACAGCTGACGGACGCGCTGTTGCCACTAACAATCCTTCTGCCGGAACAAGCGGCATCATTGTTGCTTATCCGTTGAAGAAGCAGGAGATAAACTTCTATTACGACTTCATGCCCGGTGACGGCAAATCACTTGAGGGATATGATGAAATCATCATCTGGCTGCCTACAGATGTTGGCACTATTTCATACAGCGGCGTTACACTGCAGTGGCTCAACAACCGCGGTACGGTTCAGAAGAAACAGTATAAGGCAGAGGATGTTCCGTTTGTATTTGATGCAAACTACAACGGATATGTATGCCATGTTCCTCTGGCCGGTGTAAGCACAGACCGTGAGATTACTCTGACAGTTGACGATGCCATGTTGAGCAACGGCGACAGCATTGAGATTAAGGGTGTGTTCAACACTGACGTAACAGGCATTGATTCTGTTCTCGGTGATGATCCTTCAGCTGTTGTCAAACTTTATTCTATCGGTGGAGTTCTTGTTAAGGAGGCTCAGGCCGGCAGCATTCTCAACGGTGTTGACAAGGGTGTATATATCCTCAACGGCAAGAAGGTTGTCGTAAAATAATTTCAGTCAATTATTATTGCAATAAATAGTTTGCAGGTTGTCTCACGTCATTGTGAGGCAGCCTGTTTTTTTGTAGGTTTATTGTAGGTCTGTCAGTTGCCGGTCTTGTCCTGTATGTATGCAGGCTATTCTGCATTCCTTTTTTTGCGGTTTTTATTCGTTCTGCCGCGCCGTAATCTTTCATCCTGGTATTTACCCGTTTGCATGCATGTAACGCTCTGGCCGGCTTTAAAATGGCTCGCAGCCCGGCCGGGGCCGTAAGTCTGTTGCACGTTAGGCTGCCTGTTGCGGTTTCGGGCCTGAATTGTAAATCATAATAAGGTTGCATGTGGTTTGCCTTTACATGAGTATAGACGCTGCCGTTCTCTTGCTGTTTGCTGCTGTCATGCCGTTAGTTTTTCCTGATGCCGTCCGCATTCCTGCGAAAGGTCCGGCGGCATGTTGCCCGTCATAAAGCGATAAGCATGTTGAATCATGGTGCTGCTTGTGTTAAACCGTGTTACGTATCGGTGCATTCCGCTCTCTGAAATGTGCCCTTTTGTAAGGTGAAATGCCGCATATTGTCTTACAAAAGGTATGCTTTTATCAATAAAAGTCATGCCTTCCGGTGATGAGCTTATTTCCGTTCTGTTATTATTATGCCGCATGTTGTCTTGTCTGTTTTGTGTATTCATTATTTCAGCTGTCTTGTTGTTTTCTGTTGTCGTCTTTTCATCCGTTTTTTTCTTGAATAGTCAGCTATGTCTGCTAAGAGCATACTAAAGTCCGCCCGGCATAAGGCAACTGTTCCGGCTTAGTCAAAATGCCCGATTCGCGCTTGTATGTCTTTGGCGTATAAATTTTTTCTTAAAAACTCATCACTTGTCACATTTCCTTATAATCAGCTGTCAGTGAGATGGTTGCGGTGTGACAAGTTGATTTTTCTAAACGTCACATCTTATGGTGTTGAAAGACAGCCTGTTAGGGCGTGATGTGATGAGTGATGACTTTTATGAAAAATTTTTTGTATTGTTTTTTGTGCTTTTTTATTAAATAGGCAGTGTCTTTTTCTGCTTCCGGTTGGCTTCAAGCACTGCTCTTACGGGTTAAGCCCAAACTGGCTTAATGGCGGCATGTGGCTTAAATCCAAATCCTTAGACCACACGTGGCTTTATCTGCTTTGTGCATTCATGCTTTCAGCCGTTTTGTTGTTTTCTATTGTAGTATTTTTGTCCGCTTATTTTGGTACAGCCTGCTATGGCTGCGAAAAATCTAACGGAAAGACGCTCAACGTAAAGCAAAAATCCCGACCGGATAATAATCACGCTATGGCTTTAAAGCGCAGGCTGAAGGTGGCGGCACAGGTGGCTTGCCGTGCAGTCGGACAAATATATATATAAGGCCTTGCGGGCTTGACTTTAAGTTTATGTCGTGTGGTGTTAAGATAAAAAAAGGATGGCATGTAAAAATATGCCATCCCTTTTTTATATGTGTTAGTGCTGAATTATTCTGCACGGAGTGTGAAGCGCTTGAAGGCAATCACAGTAAGGTCTTTGTCAGTAGCCTGCAGATACTGTGCTACAGTCTGCTTGCTGTCCTGAATGAACTCCTGGTTGAGGAGGCAAGACTCCTTGAAGAATTTAGCCATACGTCCTTTAGCGATGTTCTGAACCATCTGCTCCGGCATGTTGGCAGCCTTCTGCTCAGCAGTTTCCTTCTTGATCTTGCGGATTTCTTCAGCCTGAGCCTCAGTGATATTACCTTTGGCAATACCCTCAGCGATGTGCTCCTCGTTCTCAGCGATGTAGAGGTTGAATCCGGCTTTCTTCAGAGCTGCCTCAACAGCCTTGTTGATCTGCTCTTCCTTAGTTTTCTCTATAGCTACAGTCAGCTCGTTGTCTTTAACTTCCTGAGGAACGCTGGCCTCGTCAAGTGCAACAGGGTTCATTGCAGCTACCTGCATTGCAATGGCGTGAGCCTGCTCTTCAGCGGGCTTGTTTGTCTGAACCATTGTGCAGAGCAAGTGCTTGTTCATGTGGTCGTAAACCGACACATTTTCGCCCTCGATATAGAGATATCCGTCGAGTTCTGTCTTCTCGCCTGTTATACCAGAACGTGCAACAACCTCGTCCTGAACAGTGCTTCCGTTCAGCGGCAGAGCCTTAACCTCGTCGATAGACTTAGCCTTGGCAGCAACTGCTGCGTCGAGAATGCCCTGAGTAAGAGCGATGAAGTCTTTTCCGTTGGCAACGAAGTCGGTTTCGCACTTCAAGGCTATCATGGCAGCAAAGCCATTTTCAGCCTTAACGAGTACACAGCCGTTAGATGTCTCGCGGTCGCTACGTTTAGCAGCGATAGCCTGACCTTTCTCACGGATGATTTGTATAGCCTTGTCAAAGTCGCCTTCTGCGTCAGTGAGGGCTTTTTTGCAATCTGCAAGACCGGCACCGGTCATTTTGCGGATTTTCTGTATATCAGCTATTGATACAGCCATAATTAGTATATTCTATTTTAAGTTAGTTAAATCAGATATTAAGCCTCAGCGGGAGCCTCTTCAGCTGTTTCCTCAGCCTTGGGAGCCTCTTCCTCTTTGGCAGGAGCATCCTTGCGTGCCTTGCGTGCGCGCTTATTAGTCTTCTCCTCTATTGCGTTAGCCTCAGCCTGCTCTTTAGCAGCTTTCTCGTCAGCCTTCTCTACCTTGCGCTCCTCAAGACCCTCAGCGATGGCTGCGCAGCAAGCGTTCAGGATAACCTCAACGCTGTCTTTTGCGTCGTCGTTGGCAGGAATCATGAAGTCAACGTCCTTAGGATTAGAGTTTGTATCAACGATGGCGAATACAGGAATGCCCAGGCGGTTAGCCTCTTTAACGGCGATAGCCTCTTTCATTACGTCAACAACGAACAGAGCTGACGGCAGACGTGTAAGGTCAGCAATAGAGCCGAGGTTCTTCTCGAGCTTAGCGCGCTGACGTGTAATCTGCAGAATCTCGCGCTTAGACAGGTTAGAGTAAGTTCCGTCGTTCATCAGTTTGTCGATGTTGGCCATCTTCTTTACAGCCTTGCGGATTGTAGGGAAGTTGGTGAGCATACCGCCCGGCCAGCGCTCGATAACGTAAGGCATGTTGACAGACGCAGCCTTTTCAGCTACAACGTCCTTAGTTTGTTTTTTAGTAGCAACGAACAGGATTTTCTTTCCTGACTTGGCAATCTGCTTCAGTGCGTCTGCTGCCTCGTCGATTTTAGCAACAGTCTTGTGAAGATCTATAATGTGAATGCCGTTGCGCTCCATGAAGATGTAAGGAGCCATTGCGGGATTCCATTTACGTTTGAGGTGGCCGAAGTGGCAGCCAGCCTTCAATAACATATCAAAATTTGTTCTTGACATTTTTCTTTTCTTTTTAATTGTTTTGTTTACTTTCTTTTTAGTTTTGTTAGAACCAACCGACAGGTAACCGCTCTGCGGCATTTGCACCGCGGCACGAGCCATGAGCGCTTTCCGATTATCGCCGTTGCGGCGGGTCTTATCGGTTTAGATGCTAAACAATGTTCAGTCGGCAGACATCGGGCAACGCCGCGCACAAGAGCGATAAAGCCTTGTGCCGACGCTTCCTTAGGTATGCCTTTATCCTTTGGAGCAGTTTCCTCAGGATATTAACGCTTACTGAACTGGAAGCGACGGCGAGCCTTCGGACGACCCGGTTTCTTACGCTCAACGGCACGTGCGTCACGAGTAAGGAATCCGTGATCTTTCAGATTCTTCTTGTCTTCCTCGTTGATCTTAACGAGTGCGCGTGCAATGGCGAGGCGCAGAGCCTGGCTCTGACCTGTGAAACCACCACCATCGAGGTTCACCTTTATATCATATTTCTCAGCTGCGTCAAGGAGCTGCAGCGGCTGCTTAACAACATACTGCAGAATAGCTGATGGGAAATATTCTGTAATGTCTTTCTTGTTTATTGTAATTTTGCCTGTACCTTCGCTTACGTAAACACGTGCCACGGCACTTTTACGGCGACCTATTGCATTAACTACTTCCATTATTGCTTAATTATTTATACTGGTTAATATCAATTGCTTTTGGCTGCTGAGCCTGCATATCGTGCTCTGTGCCATCGAATATATAAAGATTGTTCAAGATATGACGTCCGAGACGGCCTTTGGGCAGCATGCCTTTAACTGCATGACGGATAATTCTGTCTGCACCGTCCTTACGCTTGCGCAGCTCGGCAGGAGTGTTGAAGCGCTGTCCGCCAGGATAACCAGTATAACGGGTATATACCTTGTCGGTCTCTTTCTTGCCAGAGAATACCACTTTAGCGGCATTGATGATTATAACATTGTCACCACAATCTACGTGAGGAGTGAAGTTAGGTTTGTACTTTCCACGCAGAATCTTGGCAACCTTAGAGCAAAGACGGCCTACAATCTGGTCTGTGGCGTCGATAACAACCCACTCTTTCTTTGCTGTTTCCTTGTTTGCGGAAATAGTTTTGTAACTTAAAGTGTTCATTTTTAATTTTAAAATTACTACTAAAAAACGTTTTTAATTTCTCTTGTTGAACGGCGATTCACTAACCGTCGCACTCGGCCAAAAGTACGACTATTAACACTCCGTTCCGGGGTTCTAAGAGTTATCCCCTTAATAATCGGACTGCAAAAGTACATATTTTTATTATAAGTTGGTTGTAGTGGACGGACTTGAATATAAAGTATTAAATTTAATTAACTTAGTTTAACCTGATTGCCGCTTGTATGGCGACTCCTTACAACGGAAAAGGTTTGATAAACTGTATTTGTCAGCAAGCAAAAGGTTTAACCAAAATAGTTATTTGCATTCGGCCGGTATTTTTGTTTTATATCGGGCGTGTTTCCGTTAGATTTTTTTGCAGGCATGGCGGGCAATGTCAGGAAAAACGGAAAAAACTCGAATAGAAAACAAAAAGACGGCTGAAAGACATGAAAACGCAAAAATAGATAAAACGGTTTGAGGTATGATGGCCTGGGAGGTGATTATTGTCCGTCTGTGTTATGCTTGTCTTGTGATTTTTTTTTGCAGGTGCATGCAGATAATAAGATGTGCCGGTTGTGCATGGCTGTATAGTGACAGAGGCCGCAGTGCCATTTGTGTTGCAGCCGTTCCATTATATAAAGAAGAGGTTAGACAAGGTGAAATCAAAAAAAACTATGTGTTTTATTTTGCTTTGCTCTTGTCTTTTGCGTATCTTTGCCGACAGAAACATAACCGAGTTATGGCGGCAGAATGACAGACTTTACCAATAGGCGCATGCAGGCATGCCTGTTGTGCCCGGCGTCAGACAGGCGCCGTGCGGCACGGCTTATTCTGTCGTATATCCAAATCTTTTAAGACTATTTGTTATGCAGGCAATAATCCTTGCGGCCGGAATGGGGCGCAGACTTGGCGAATACACCAAGAATAACACTAAGTGCATGGTTGAGGTCAACGGCGTAGCGCTGATCGACCGCATGCTTGAACAGCTTTCGCGTCTCGACTTGAGGCGCGTGGTAATCGTGGTAGGCTATAAAGGGCGTGAGCTTAAAGAGCATATCGGCAACAGATACGACGGAAAGCTCAACATTGAGTATGTGGAGAATCCTATTTATAACAAGACCAACAACATCTATTCGCTGTCGCTGGCCAAGGAGCAGTTGCAGCAGGACGACACACTGCTGATAGAGTCAGACTTGATATTTTCCGACCGTCTGTTTCCGATGATATTAAACGATCCGCATCCCAATCTCGCCCTTGTGGCAAAGTATGAGTCGTGGATGGACGGCACTATGGTCAGGATTGACGGCGAACGCAACATCGTCAACTTTGTTCCTAAAAAAGCTTTCAGGTTTGAGGATGTTGATGAATATTACAAAACCGTCAACATATATAAGTTCAGCCGCGACTTTTCGTGCCGTCAGTATGTGCCTTTCCTTGATGCCTACTGCAAGGCACTGGGCAACAACGAATATTATGAGCAGGTGCTGCGCGTGATAACGCTGCTCGACAATTCTAATCTGAAAGCCCTTCCTATAGGAAACGAAAAGTGGTATGAGATAGACGACGTGCAGGATCTTGACATAGCCGAGACTATTTTTGCCGAAGACGAGGAGATGATGCGACGTTTCAATTACCGCTATGGCGGTCATTGGCGCTTCCCTAAGATGCTCGACTTCTGCTATCTTGTAAATCCTTATTTTCCTCCTGAACAGCTCACTGAAGAGATGAAAGCCAACTTCGACACGCTCATGCGCGAATATCCGTCGGGCATGTATGTCAACTCGCTGCTGGCCGGCAAGTATTTCGGCATCAGGCAGAAGTTTGTTGTTGTAGGCAACGGCGCGGCAGAGCTTATCAAGAGTCTCATGGAACAGTCTGACGGACTTACGGGAGTAGTGTTTCCTACGTTTGAGGAATATCCCCACCGCCTCGGCAAAGAAGACATTGTGGCGTTTTATCCCGACAACAGCGACCTGTCTTATACAGCCGACGACCTTATGCTCTTTTTCGGCGGGCGCGGCATAAAGAGCATACTTCTGATAAATCCCGACAATCCTTCAGGCAATTTTATTCCAGTTGACGATGTATTGCGCTTTAGCCGCTGGTGCGAAAGCCAGGGCATACGACTTATTGTTGACGAGTCGTTTGTCGACTTCAGTGATGACTTCGAGCACAACACGCTGCTGCGCAACTCAACGCTCGAGTCTAATCCTAATCTCGTGGTCATCAAGAGTATATCAAAGTCATACGGTGTGCCGGGCCTCCGGCTTGGCATAATGGCCTCGGCCGACGAGCAGCTTATAGCCCGTGTTAAGAAGGATGTGAGCATATGGAACATCAACTCGTTTGCCGAGTTCTATATGCAGATATTCAACAAATACCAGTCGGCTTATACCGATGCCTGCCATAAGTTCATAAGCGAGCGCGCCAGGTTTATGAAGCGTTTGCAGGCTGTGCCTTATCTGCGTGTGCTGCCGTCGCAGGCCAATTATTTTTGCTGTGAGGTGTGCAGCAAGTTCACATCTCATGAACTGGCAAAAAAACTGCTGGCGCAGTTTAACATAATGATAAAAGACTGCAACACCAAGACATTCCTCGAGGGAAAGAACTTTGTGAGAATATCAGTGAGAGACACCGCCGACAACGACAGGCTGGTTGACGCGCTGCTGGCTTTGGACAAACAATAATAACATAAAAAACGCTACATGAAAATATGTATCTGCGGAGGAGGAAACCTCGGACACGTAACGGCAGGATTTATTGCCGCTGCCGGCAACGATGAAGTGAGAATACTGACGCGCCGTCCTGACAGATGGGGCAGGACGCTGCTAATAGACACTCCCGACCGGGGCACTATTGAGGGCCGTCTGGCATGTGTTTCAGCCAATGCTGCCGAGGTGGTGCCCGATGCCGATATAGTGCTGCTCTGTCTTCCGGGCTTTTCGATAGCGTCTACTCTCGGCGAAATCAGTCCTTATGTTTCAGCCTCCACCATAGTAGGCAGCATAGTGTCAAGCACAGGCTTTTATTTTCAGGCCAGGCACATATTGCCTGCCGGCACTCAGCTTTTCGGCTTTCAGCGTGTGCCCTTCATTGCCCGCACCTCACAGTATGGGCACAGGGCGTCGCTGCTGGGCTATAAAAAATCGCTGAGCATGGGCACCGACAATGTGGAGCATCCCCAACAGCTGCGCAAAGACATCGAACGTATCATGGCCACGCCGGTCGTCCTTCTTGGCAACATGTATGAAGTGAGCCTTACCAACAGCAATCCGCTGCTTCATCCTTCGCGTCTTTACAGTATGTGGAAAGACTGGACGCCGGGCGATGTCTATAGCCGCAACAGCATGTTCTATGAGGAATGGACCGAGGAGGCTGCCGCCATATACATAGCCATGGACAACGAGCTGGGCGCCCTGCTCAAAGTGCTGCCCGTGTCGCCCGGATGCATACCCGGTGTGCTTGAATATTATGAAAGCACCGATGCCGCCTCTCTTGCGGCTAAGCTGCGCTCAATAGAAGCCTTCAAGGGCATATTGTCGCCAATGAAGAAGGTCGACGGAGGCTATGTGCCTGATTTCTCAAGCAGGTATTTCACTGAGGATTTTCCGTTCGGACTTGCCATAATACGCAATCTGGCGAAAGAAAAGAATATACCTTGTCCGGTAATCGACAAGGTGTACGAGTGGGGCATGAGCAAGATTTCATGATTATGCGTCAGTTGTGACAATATAAAAAAGCCGGTCAATAGTCATTGTCCGGCTTTTCTTTTTCTCTTATGTCAAAATCGTTTTGCGTTTTCTTTTTGCGTTTATGTGCTGATGCTATTCGTTGTCCTTCGGTTCGTTGCCGTCGGTCCAGTAGGCCTCAAAGCTGTGGGTTACGCGCTGGTCTACGGGCGGCAGTTTCATATAGTCGCCGTAAGTGCGGCTCAGATAGTCTTTGTATCCGGCCATTGTCTTGTACATTTTTCCTTCAAATTCAATGTCTACGTCGCTCTCAATGTCCTTTGCCGGCATGCATCCCTTCGCCGACGGTCCGGCTTCGGTCATGTTGGCAACGGTGCCGGTAGGCTCGCGTCTTACCACCATGCGTTCAATTATGCCGTTGAGCATGCCTACGGTTACGGGCAGCAGTTTGTAGCAGTAGTAGGCAAGTGCCGACTTCAGATAGTTCTTCTTTGAAATCTTGCACCGCCTTATTTTATACAGCAGTCGCTTGCGCTTAAAGATGCGCTGTCTTTCGGCCTCGTTGTCAGTAACATAGTCCACGGGGAAAATGTCAACATATACGCCTATCTCGTATCCTTCAGTTTCGGTTTCAACGAGAATAGTGCGTGTGTCAACCACCTTGGCGAAGGTATAAAAATAGTTTTTCTCCTTTTTCGGGTCGAGTACGCGGTATCGTCCTTCCTTGTCGGCATAAAGTTTTACAAACTTGTCGTAGTCTTTGCGGGGCATATACAGATCGAGATCGTCGTCCCACGGAATGTAGCCTTTATGGCGCACGGCTCCGATGAGCGTGCCGCACGACAGGAAATACGTTATTCCGTTCTCCGTGCAGAATCTGTGAATGTCATCGAGAATGCCCGTCTGCACCTTACGCAGTTCCTTGATGTCAGTAATTCTTTTCATGATAAATATCTTGTATCAAAAGGTTATATCGTTAAACCCCAATCGGTCGTTATGACCGCACATGGCTTTATCTCTTTTATATATTCATGCTTTCAGTCCGTCCTTTTGTTTCTATTGGCGTCTTTTTGTCCGCTTCTTCTTGACATGGCCAGCCATGCCCGCAAAAAACTGACGGAAACACGCTCAATATAAATCAGAAGTCCTGACAGAACACTAATAATCTGTTCGGGTTAAAAAAACATAACAGCCTGAGCAACATGCCTCAGGCCCGTGGCCGTTGCTTTTGTGTGCAGCATGCTCATTCTGGGTCTTTCAGCCGGCAATGTTTCTCAGGCCGTTATTATATATCTTCAGTCCGCGGTTTACAGCGGCATGTTGCCGTGTTTCTTCGGCGGGTTACTCTGGTTCTTGTTGCGTGCCATCTCGAGTGCGCGAATAAGTTTGCTACGTGTGTCGCGCGGCATGATAACCTCGTCAACGAGTCCGCGCTCGGCAGCACGGTAAGGATTAGAGAACTCCTTCTCATATTCTGTTACAGCCTCGGCCTTCTCCTCGTCAGAAGCCTTGCGGTAAAGAATGTTGATGGCGCCTGATGCTCCCATTACGGCAATCTCTGCCTGCGGCCATGCCAGGTTGACGTCGGCACCTATCATCTTGCTTGCCATTACGATGTATGCACCGCCGTAAGCCTTACGTGTTATGAGCGTAATCTTAGGCACTGTTGCCTCTGCGTATGCATATACAATCTTTGCTCCGTGACGTATGATGCCTTCGTGCTCCTGTGCTGTGCCTGGCAGGAAGCCCGGAACGTCCTCTATAGTTACGAGAGGAATGTTGAAGCAGTCGCAGAAACGGATAAAGCGGGCAGCCTTGTCTGATGCGTTGATGTCGAGCACACCTGCCAGGAATGCTGGCTGGTTGGCAATGATGCCGACTGTCTGTCCGCCGAGACGTGCAAAACCGATAACGATGTTCTTTGCGAAGTGAGGCATAACCTCGAAGAAATAGTTGTCGTCAACAATCGGCTCAATAACGTCCTTGATGTCGTAAGGCTGGTTGGGGTCTTCCGGTATTACGGTCTGCAGGCTCTCCACCTTGCGGTTTATGTCGTCAGTGCAGGGCACTATAGGAGCGTCCTCCATGTTGTTAGACGGCAGGAAGCTGAGCAGCTCGCGCATCTGCATGAGAGTCTCCTCCTCGGTAGAGTACATAAAGTGTGCCACACCGCTCTTGCTGCTGTGTGTGTATGCACCTCCAAGTTCCTCTTTGTCAACCACCTCGTTGGTAACGGCCTTAACCACATCAGGACCAGTGATGAACATGTGGCTCTTTTCGTTGACCATGAAGATGAAGTCGGTGAGGGCAGGCGAGTAGCATGCACCGCCGGCGCAAGGGCCTAATATAGCTGTAAGCTGCGGAATGACTCCCGAAGCCATTGTGTTCTGATAGAATATAGAGGCATATCCGGCCAGACCTGTTATGCCTTCCTGTATACGTGCGCCGCCTGAGTCGTTGAGTCCGATGATAGGCGCACCGCATTTCAGTGCCTGAGCCTGCACTTTTACAATCTTGGCTGCGTTAGTCTCGCTGAGCGAACCTCCGTGAACGGTGAAGTCGTAGGCATAGACAAACACCAGTCGGCCGTCGATTTTTCCGTATCCGCAAACGACGCCGTCGCCCGGAATCTGTTTCTTCTCCATGCCGAAGCGTGTGCATCTGTGGTTGACAAACTTGTCGGTTTCGCAGAATGTGCCTTTGTCGAGCAGCATGTCTATGCGCTCGCGTGCCGTCATGCGGCCGGCAGCGTGCTGTTTCTCTATCTTGGCAACTCCGCCTCCCAGCGATGCCTTCTTGTCGAGTTCTTCAAATTGTGAATATATTTCTTCTCTGTTCATTGTTCTTATTCCTTATTTAAGTCTAACTCTATTAATGTCTGATTGTCCTGTACGGCATCGCCTTCAGCCACCAGAATGTTCTTCACGGTGCAGTCAGAGCTTACCTTATAGTTGCTCTGCATCTTCATTGCCTCAAGAACGATGGCTATGTCGCCGGCCTTCAGCTTGTCGCCAACGCTTACAGGTATGCTTACCACCTTGCCGGGCATAGGTGCCACAATCTTGTCCGACTGTCGTTCGTCGGTGTCTTTTCTCATGCGCAGATATTTTGCCTGAGTGTCAACAACGTCAACATGGTAAGAACGGTAGAACATGTTTACGTCATAGCTCTTGCCACCCTCGCCGCGTATCAGTTCGGCATTATACGAGTTGCCGTCATGAAGAATTGAGCAACTGCCGTTTTCGGCCATTACGATGTCAACCACACATGGCTTGCCGTCGATGGTAAGTTCCACGCGGTTTCCTTCTTTGTTGACCAGCGTTACGTCGGCAACGCGGTCTCCGATATGCATTTCCATATTATTCTTTATTATCCTCAACAAACCGCTGAGTGTCTTTCTTGTATCGTGGCTTGCGTCGTGTGTCTCGCAAGGCTCTATATAGCCATGCCCCGTAGTAAGACAATGTGCAGCGGTTCAAAAAAATAATTCTACCTTAATATATATATTATATTCTCAATACGCCTTTCTGCAGTCCGAATTCGCGCCAGCGGCTTATCGGGCGTGCGTCAACAGTGCGCACGGGGCTGTTCTCCTCGAGGTTGAACAGATAGTCAACATAAGCTGCTATGAGCGCCATATTCTCTATCTCCTCGTTTTCGCCGTTAGAACGCTGCAGCGAGCGTGAGTATTTCTCCAGGAACGATGTGTCGTATTCGCCCTTTACGAATGCCGGAGCATACATTATGCGTCGCAGATAGCTCAGGTTGGTCTTCAGTCCGGTTATCTTGAACTCATAGAGCACACGGCGCATACGCTCTATGGCAAACTGGCGGGTTGTGGCCCATACGATGAGCTTGCCTATCATCGGGTCGTAGTAGAGCGGAATCTCATATCCTTCATAAACATAACTGTCTATGCGAACACCTATTCCGTTAGGCTCGGTCAGCTGATGTATTACGCCCGGGCATGGTATAAATCCGTTTTCGGTGTCCTCGGCGCAAATACGGCACTCAATGGCGTGTCCGCGCTGGAACAGGTCGCTCTGCTTGAATCTCAGCTTCTCGCCGTTGGCCACACGCAACTGCTCCTTCACCAGGTCTACGCCCATAACCTCTTCGGTTATAGGATGCTCAACCTGCAGACGGGTGTTCATTTCGAGGAAATAAAAATGACGGTATTTGTCAACCAGGAACTCTATAGTACCTGCTCCGCGGTAGTTGACGGCCTTTGCGGCAGCCACTGCCTTTTCGCCCATCTCCTTGCGCAGTTCAGGCGTGAGGAACGGCGACGGACTCTCTTCAACGATTTTCTGGTTGCGGCGCTGCACAGAGCATTCGCGGTCGAAAAGATGAACCACGTTGCCGTAGGCATCGCCAAGAATCTGGAACTCTATGTGATGAGGCTCCTCAACAAATTTTTCAAGATAAACAGTGTCGTCGCCAAATGAAGACATCGACTCGGAACGTGCCGAATTATAAGCCTCTTCAACCTCGTCTTCGCTGTGTATCAGGCGCATACCCTTTCCGCCGCCTCCCATAGAGGCTTTAAGCATTACAGGGAAACCTATCTCCTTGCAGATGCGCAGCGCTTCGGCGGCATCTTTCAGCGGCTGAGTTGTTCCGGGTACTACGGGCACGCCGGCAGCTATCATACGCTTACGTGCTGCAATCTTGTCTCCCATGTCCTCCATTGTCTCGGCTCTCGGACCGATAAACACTATGCCTTCAGCTTCACAGCGGCGCACCAGTTCGGCATTCTCCGACAAGAATCCGTAACCCGGATGAATGGCGTCGGCCTTGCATTGCAGCGCAACGTCTATAATCTTGTCGATGTTCAAATAACTCTCTTGCGACTCTGCCGGGCCTATGCAATAAGCCTCGTCGGCATACATCACGTGGCGTGATGTTCGGTCTGCTTCAGAAAAGACTGCTACGGTGCGCAGCCCCATCTCGCGGCACGAGCGCATTACTCGCACTGCGATTTCGCCACGATTGGCGATTAAAACCTTTTTTATCATCTTCCTTTTTTTTCGTACATGTTCCCCCTAAGCATTAAGAGAGAACAATCACAATATGAATGGCAGGCGTTTCTTCGATTTGCTCTCCTCCTGAAAACATTCCGGAAAGACAAGCTGCCGATGGCTGTATCTCATGTTTTGTGGCTGAGATTCACAACGGCACGACTGTCCGGGACTTTCACCCTATTGCCTGTCAGTTCCGCAAGCAAATGCTCTTTGTGCGGAAGCCAATCCGGTGCAAAGGTAATACTTTTTGATTTTTAAGCCTAAAGGTATGTCAAAAAAATGTTATTAAACATCAACTTTCTACTTTTTTGCGTGCTAAACTCTAACTTTATAACATTCAGTCAGCTTTTTTTACACATAAAAGTAAATTCGTCATTTTGTTGCCGTATAGTCTTTACCTGCTTGTCTTTGCGCTATTTGCTGCAGTATGCCTTTTCGTAGCTTGTCTGCATCTGCCTAACGCCAAATTTTGCGGCAGCAAAGTCGTGTGCCATGCGGCCTAACTTGTCTTTGTCTTCCTTAGCCACAATGTCGTTGAATATGTGCATATAGGCGTCGATGCTGTTGCCGTTTACCTTCAGCGGCCAGTCATCGGGCAGGGTGTCGCGCAGTCCGGGACAGCTGTTGGCTATTACGGGCAGTCCCTCCATGCTTGCCTCGAGCGACATTATGCTCAGACCTTCAAACACCGACGGCATGAGCAGATAGTCGAACGAAGAAAGATATGCCGGCAGTCCGTGTATTGGTCCGCGCAGACTTACGTTGGGCAGTCCGCCGAGCTTGCTTTGCACAAAGGCGTGCATGCTGCCGTCGCCCACCACATGGAAGAAGAAACGGCCGTCGCCGCTCAGTCTGCTGATAATCTCCACAAGCACGTCGATGCCTTTCTGAGGTTCGAGCCGTCCGGCAAACAGAATGTTCTTCTTGCCTTCAACTATTCCGTCAAATGGTTTCTGCGGCGAATGTGCCACGCCATTATATATAATAGGTGCGGTTTGGTGATATTCTGCGGCGTAGTTGTCGCGCACGGCTACGGATATGGCAATGTTTGAGTTGTTGCGTATAAAAAACTTTTCCACCCCCCCTCCAGTTTTCTTTAGGCCGGTCCACAGCCTTGTGTTGTGTATTGTGCGCACCACCTTGCAGTGTCGGAGCAGTGTCGGAAACACCTTGAAAAACGAGTAGACGGCAAGGTCGGGCATCTCGGTGTGGCTGTGTATCACGTCGGGGCGGTATTTCAGAAACAGAAAGATAAACCACAGCGGAAAGGTAACTGCGGCGAGACGTTCAAACAGATAGTGGAAATGCACTTCGGGCACAAATCCCCGATGATATTTTATCCCCGCGTCTTCGAGTTCTTTTATAAAAACTTTGGTGAACGCCGAATGTGCGCGTATCAGTTCTACCACGTGATATTCGAAGTCGCTTGTCTGCGACTTGGCGATGTTCACGGCCACTCGCTCGGCTCCGCCCACATCGAAATGCGACACTATATGAAAAACTCGTCTCTTCTTATTCTGCATATCTGTTTATGGCAAAGTTGTTATATATGCAAAAATACGAAGAATAATTGATAATGGAGAATTGATAATGGAGAATTGAGAATTATGATTTGATTTTCAGTGTCTCAGTGGCTTCAGTGCCGTTGGGATATGTAGCAACAATACTAATGTGCCGGCTGATTTGTAATCTGCCGGAATTGATATAAAGATTTTGGCCTTGCTGCTTTTCTTAAAAAAACTGTGTGCAAATGTCAATAATAACATTTGCACACAGTTTAACTTTTATATATTTATCGGATTTACATTATAGCTTGTCCGACGGATAAACCACGCCCCATTCTTTGCGCAGGCTGTCGAGCAGCTCCATAATGCGTAAGGTTTCTGCGTGCGGCATGTCCTCAGGCTCAATCATTCCTTTGCGTATGGCTTCCATGGCGGCATGCACTTCATATTCATAGCCTGTGATTTGAGGCGGGCAGGTGTATGTGCCTGTCTGATTGTGTTTAGCGTCGTAAACTGTTACCGTGTGCGGATTGTTGATGTTGTCGATAACCATATAGCCTTTATCGCCCGACACCACTCCCATGCGGTCGTTGGCACAGCGTGCCGTGGTCTGCATGACAGCCATCTCTCCTTCGGGATAGATAAAGGTCATGCTGTCCTGCAGGTCAACTCCCAACTCGTTTTTGCTGCAGCATGACATTATGTGCTCAGGCGAATTTCCAAACAGCATGAAGGCAAGATTGATGGGATAGACGCCCAAGTCGAGCAGGGCACCGCCGCACAGTTCTGGTTTGCGTATGCGTTCTTTGTGCTCTATAGGATAGCCAAGGTTGGCTGTCAGCATATACGGACGGCCTATCAGCTCGCCGCTGTGCGCCATCTTTACAATTTCTTTAGAGAAAGGCATGTAGCGTGTCCATATGGCTTCTGCGAGGAACACTTTGCGTTCATGTGACAATGCCACCAACTCTTCTGCCTGTGCCTTGTTTGCAGTAAATGTCTTTTCGCACAGCACGGCCTTGCCGTTCAGCAGGCATTGGCGCGCCTGCTCATAATGATGCGAATGTGGGGTGGCGATGTAAATCAGGTCAACCTGCGGGTCATGTATCAGTTCGTCGTAAGAGCCATAAGCCTTTTCCACTCCCCATTTGTTCTGAAACTCCTTAGCCTTTTCGATACTGCGCGATGCTATTGCATAAAGATGTGCCTCCGGCATGCGCCCAACTGTTTCGGCCATTGATGCCGCAATGCTGCCGGCACCGATAATGCCTACACGAAATATTTGTTCCATATATATATTCTTGTCTTAACGTAAATTTGATTAATCGTAAATGCTTGTAAGTATGGCGATTAGCGAAAACTGCCGTATCTTTGAAGTGATAAAATATAAAGATAGACGAACAACAGTCGCTATGATTACCGAAAGCAAAGTTATACAATTATTTTGTATTACAGATAATTTGTCTATGCCGATTTTTCAATTCAACAGTTTTTTGATGTAATGGCAATGTAAAATTTACGAGCTTAATAGTGAATTGTAGAGGTGAAAATAAGAAAATGTTTTGAATTTAGAAGTGATGTGATTATTATCTTTGACGAATGTAATGACCTGATGGAGTTTATTGCGTAGAATGTTTATCTGAAAAAATGATACGAAAATTAATATCAAAAAATTTGCAGATGATATTAATTTTCGTATCTTTGCATTGTGGTTGCTTTTATATCACATAATTTAATTGTTTAATTCCTTATTCTTAAAGAAAGGAGGCTCTGGTGAAATATAGTGAACTAGAAAGACAGTTAAAAAAGGCCGGTTGTAAACTGGTTGTTGCCGATGGCAGACATCCGACATGGTATAGTCCGAAAACAGAAAAATATTTTCAGACAAGCCATCATAAATCAGAAGAAGTGAAACCTGGTACTTTGAAAAGTATCAAGAGGGATGCGGGGATAAACTAATCTCCAGCATTTAAAGACATATTATATTTTTTATTTATACTTGATAAATCAATTACCAAGATTAAGGATATTATTATGGTACGTAAAAAAATCAACGTTGTTATAGAACGGGGAGTCGACGGCACCTATTCTGCTTTCATTGCTGATAATAACTGCAAGTTCGGTTGTATAGGAGAAGGTAAAAACGTTGAAGAAACCAAAACAGATTTTTTGGCTGCCGTTGACGATATGAAAGAAGTGTATCGAAAGAATGGAAAAGAATTTCCTGACGTAGAGTTTAATTTTACTTATGATGTGGCATCTTTTCTTAATTACTATGCCTATGCTTTCTCCTTGGCAGGTTTGGCGCGTATTACAGGAGTAAATCAAGGACAGCTGAGCCACTATGTCACAGGAAGACGTAAACCTTCAAAGACAACAATTGAAAAGATAGAAAAATCTTTGCACGACTTTGCTGTTGAGATTGCTGATATTAAGTTTGTGTGAACATGTGAAATAATAAAGATAAAGGAGCTGTCTGAAATTAATATTTTAAGACAGCTCTTTTTTTTGAATTGAATCTTTGATTATAAAAATAGTATTTGTCAGCATAATATTTATAGTTGCCCCGTGCCGACGGATATATACCAACAAGGCTAATGTCCAGGCTGATTTGTACGTGTTGTTGAGCGCAGCGAAAAATCTGCCGGAATTGAATATAATGATTTTCAATCCGATTACTTCCCATTTCTTATTTATAGGTATGCTTTGCGGATTACAAATTAGCTTAGCTGACCGTTGGCTATTATACTTTATGCTGCCGGATTTTTCGCTGCGCTCAACAACTTGTACAAATCCGACAGAGCATTACCCTTGTGGTTTTCAAACAATGATATATACCAACAAAAGTAAAAAGTAAGGACAAATATTTTTTCCAATCTAGAAAATGATTTTATAACGAGTGTTAATATTATGCGCTTGCTCATACCCTGATATTAACATTGATTTACTTTTTATGAGCCATTTGCTTTAATAAATACCAGTTTTTAGGCTCTAAAACGTTGCTTTTTGTTGTGCAAATGGTGCGTTTCCGAATCGTAAACGGCCCACTTTTGAGTGAAAAGTGGCCGAGTAATATTTTTTAACTATTGCCTTTTTGTCCTGTAATATTGGTAAAAGCCGATATATCAGCACTTTATCAAAAATGTCGATTTTGTGCAATTTTTCACACCAAACCACGGTTTCGTGATGAGCATGGCGATTCTGGAGAGGTTAAGTTTTAGAAGTTAAAGGAGTTAGAGTAGTTAAATTCATATGCTTTGTGGCTTAATAACAACGACATGTAGCAACAAGAGTAATGTGCCGGCTGATTTGCAATTGTCGTGCAAGCGAGAGCAAGAGCAAATTATATTTGGTTATGCAGAGCGCAGCCGACAATCAATAAAATTAATCTGCCGGAATTAAGTATAATGATTTTGAGTTTCGGATTAAAGATCTGTCAATAAATTGATATTGTTTAGTAATTTTATTATATTTGCACTGCGTAAAAATACGCATTCCACTGCGTAAAATGTAAGACAATGTATAAAAGAGCTGAATATCAAATAATTAAGAACAGACTTGAAGAGCAAAGAAAGTTTATTCCCGTACCTCCTGTGTTGCTAGATATGTACCAACAAGACTAATATGCTGTTGTTTAGACCTTTTATAGTAAAAATGCATCTGACTTTAACTTGACATCATTTCGGAATTATTAAAATTAAGAAATAAATTAGATGTATACCATCTCGTCGCTTTTGTCGCTGTTTTATTTTATCGAAATTAAACCATAATGCTTTTATGAGTTTATGGCCTTTTTGAGTATGGTGTTGTAGCCCATCAGATACGCGTAAAGGGCGGAAGGAATAAATGTCAGACTAACCTTGTCCAATTCTTTGCGCCCGAATTTTGTTCTTGACGATACGATGGCTTCATTAAGTCCATTGCTGACCATAAAAGAAAGAAGCGATGACAACTCTCCGGGCATTTCATAATAACGGTCTGACCATTTCATTTCAACGGCCCATACAGGTTTTTGACTCATTATGTCGAGTCCTACCATGTCTACCTCTCCGTCATTACGCCCAATTTTCCAATTTGCATAATATATGTCTTCCTCTCTTTGTATGCGCTGTGAAAATATAGCCGTTTCTACCATGTTTCCCAATGCGGCGTCCCCTTCATTGAGCGGAGAGAATAATGCGCACCTGATTGAGGGATTTGTAAGATATATTTTAAATCTTGTTATTCTTTGTAGTCTTTTGGCATTATTGTCTATTCTGTGAATGACTTTAATGAGAAACGCACTTTCAAGATAGCTGATATATTTTTTTATAAGTTCTTTTCTTATTCCGGAGTTTACCGATAGGTCTTCATACGTAAATTCGCATCCGGATCTGTAGGCTATGTGTATGAACAGACGATAGAGTTCCTGTGTGTCACTTATTCCATAAAGTCCAGGCAAATCTTTTACCATTACTTTGTCTACAATGTCACGACGCATGTATAGCCCCGGATTTCGTTGTATCTCATCAGAAAACACAACTTCTGGATATCCTCCGAAGTTTATGTATTTTATAAAGAGTCGGTTTAGTTCGTTTATGTCCACAGTGTCGAATGCGTTTATGTTTATCCCTTTCCATTCGATGCTACGCCTTATTATAAGGTTATCAAGTCCGAGAAGGTGTATATATTCGTTGAACGTTAATGGGGGCAGTTTGAAATCATGAAAACGCCCTGCGCCACTTTCGTCACTTTTCATCTTAAGGGCTGCAGCTGCTGAGCCAGACACAATGAATTTAGATTTTCGATATGTGTCAATCAGTGATTTTAAGTGCATTTCCCAGTTTTTCAGATATTGAACTTCATCATAGAAAATGTAGAGATTTTCTGCAGCTGGGTCCAGTTGCAATATGTTGCAGGCCGTTTTCAGAAGTGCTTCGAGAGACATTCCCATGTAGATGGGGGTATCTATTGACAGATATAAAATGTGCTGCGGATTTATTCCGTCGGTAATAAGTCTGTCAATGGTGTGGTATATCATGATAGTCTTTCCTACGCGGCGTGGTCCCATAAGAATAACGCCTCTCCTTACAGACGTTTCTTTCACCATGTCATAAAAAATGTCAAGATAAAGACGTCTGTTCATGCTGTTGATATCTTCAGGTATTTTTCCTGTACTCCACCATGGATTGTCGATGCGCATCCGTTCCGCAATTTCTGTTATGAGTTCCTTATTGTCTGTTTTCATAAATTTACTGTGTTTTGATGGCAAATATACAAAATAAACATTTCAATGCAAAATAAAAAAGTTAAAATAAACAATATTCATACTACTTATTTTGACAAAAATGTAAAAATAGATAGTTTCTGTCAGTCTTATTTTGACATTTTTGTTTAAATAAGATGTTTTGCTGTGTGTTTTGTTGCTTATTTGTACTAACGATATTAGCTTTGTTGATATATCTGTTGTTATTAAGCCACAAAGCATTTGACTTTAACTACTCTAACTCCTTTAACTCCTTAATAAATAACTCCTAAATAAATATCCTTTTGCCGTTTCGTCAGAAAATCTTATCTTTGCAACAGACAACACGGTGCGGGTATGGATTGTTGTTCATAAGATGCAGATGCCGTGTTATTAGGATAAAATATAAAACAAGTATCAGATATGAAGATTTTTGCCGTAGGAATGAACTATATCCAGCACAATAAAGAGCTGGATGGAACGTTATATAAACCGGAAGAGCCTGTGATATTTACAAAAGCCGACTCAGCTCTGCTTAAAGACAGCAAACCGTTTTTCCTGCCCGACGAGCTCGGACGCATCGATTACGAAACAGAGCTGGTGGTGCGCATCTGTCGCCTCGGCAAGAGTATTCCGCAGCGCTTCGCCCACAGATACTACGACGCCGTAACCGTGGGCATCGACTTCACCGCCCGCGACCTGCAGAACAAGCTGCGCGCCGAAGGCAAGCCGTGGGAGCTGTGCAAGGGCTTCGACGGATCGGCTGCAATAGGCGAGTGGGTGAGCGTTGAGAAGTTTCGCGACATACAGGCAATACATTTCCGCCTCGACATCAACGGCAACACCGTTCAGGAAGGCTGTTCGAGCGACATGCTCTTCAAGGTAGACGAGATTATAGCCTACATAAGTCAATGGTTCACCCTTAAGACCGGCGACATCCTTTATACGGGCACTCCGGCCGGAGTGGGCCCCGTTCATATTGATGACCACCTTACGGGCTGGCTTGAAGACCGCAAGGTATTGGAGTTTAACGTTAAATGACAAAGAGAAATATATTACTGTCGGTTATCGCTCTGCTGTGCTGCTGCAATGTTAAGGGCAGCAGTGTGCAGAAGTTTTTTAACCTCACTGCCGACGAGGTTAAGATAGACAGCGTGCTGCCGCGTTTTGCCTGCTCGCTGCCGCTCGGCGGCGCATGGGCCGACTCTGTATATACGGTAAAGATTGAATATCCCGAGTTTTACGACATGAGCAGCAGCGACATTGAACGCTGCCTAAAGATAGCCGGCGACAATATGCCCGAAATGCCCAAGGTTGAGTTCAACGTGGTTTCTGAGCGTCGCCGCGGAAGCATCGAGGTGGCGTTTGTGCCGGTGGTTAAGCGCGGAGGCAAGTGGCAGAAGCTTGTCAGTTTTATGCTCAGCGTTGAGGCACGGCCAAAAAGCACAGCCCTGAAGGCCGCCACGAGAGCCGAAGCGGTGAGTCCCGCCGACCGCTATGCAGCCAAATCAGTGCTGGCAGAAGGCCGCTGGGCAAAGATACGCGTGCCCTCTACGGGTATATATCAGATAACCGACGCGCTGATACGCCGCGCCGGATTCAGCGACATGAGCCGCGTAAAGGTGTATGGTTACGGCGGCGCGCTGCAGAACGAGAAACTTGTTGGCGACGACCTGATAAAATATGACGACCTGAAGGAGGTGCCTACATGCTATGTTGACGGCCGCAGGCTGTTTCATGCCCAAGGTCCAGTGTCGTGGAGCAGCAACACCGCTACAACACGCACGCGCAACCCTTACTCAGATTACGGCTACTATTTTCTGACAGAGAGCGACGGCGAGCCGCTAACCGTTGACAGTACTGCCTTTGTTGACTCGTTTTATCCTTCGGCCGACGACTATCATTTCCTGCACGAAACAGACAATTACGCATGGTATCAGGGCGGCCGCAACCTGTTTGAGAACACGCCGATAAACGCCGGAACGTCGAAGACCTACATCCTGGAGAACTCTTCGCCGTGTCAAGGCATACGTAAGGTCTATGCCAGCGTCACAGCCGGGCAGGCCACCACGGTGCAGATAAAGATAAACGCATCGGACACCCGCACATTTACAATGAGTTTCGGCGAGTACGACCACGGCAAGTCGGTGAGCATGACTTACAGCAACACCTACGCGTCGCCGTCGGACACGGTTACGATAACCACCGTATCGGGCGGTCCCGTAAGACTCGACTATATCAGCGTTACGCAGGAAGAGCCGCGCCCGCGCCCGATGTTGAGCGGACGTGAGTTCAGTGTGCCCGAATATGTTTATAACATAACCAACCAGAATCATCATGCCGACGAAGCTGCCGACATGATTATCATAGTGCCGACATCCGCTGCACTCACAGCTCAGGCAGAGCGCATAAAGGAGCTGCACGAGGAGAAAGACGGCATGAGGGTGCGCATAGTGCCGGCCGACGAACTGTATAACGAGTTTTCGAGCGGTACGCCCGACGCCAACGCATACCGCCGCTACCTGAAGATGCTCTACGACCGTGCTGAGACTGAGGCCGATATGCCGTCGCACCTGCTGCTGTTTGGCGACTGCGTGTGGGACAACCGCATGAACACGCAAGAATGTTCGAGTCTTAATCCCGATGATTTCCTGCTCTGTCATGAGAGTGAAAACTCATTCAGCGCCACCGACTGCTATGTTGACGACGGATTTTTCTGCCTGCTCGACGACGGCGAAGGCGGCGACCCGAAGACCGACAAACTCGATATGGCTGTGGGACGCTTCCCCGTGCGCACGGCTGATGAGGCAAAGATAATGGTTGACAAGACTATAAATTATGTAGAGAACAAAAACGCCGGAAGCTGGCAGAACGTTATGATGTTTATGGGCGACGACGGCAACGACAACATCCACATGGGCGACGCCGACGAAATGGCAAAGGTGGTTGAGAGTATCAATCCCGCCATACAAGTAAAGCGCGTCATGTGGGACGCATACACCTGCGTAACCACGTCGACCGGAAACACATATCCCGACGTAACCAAGATAATAAAGCAGCAGCAAAGCGCCGGCGCGCTGATAATGAACTACAGCGGACACGGACGCGCCGACCAGATATCGCATGAGCGTGTGCTCACGCTGACCGACTTTGCCGACTTTACCAACACCAACCTTCCGCTGTGGATAACGGCGTCGTGCGACATCATGCCGTTCGACTCGCAGCAGCAGAACATCGGCGAGACGGCCGTGCTCAACAGCAACGGAGGTGCCGTGGCATTCTATGGAACAACGAGAACGGTGTGGGTAGACCGCAACAGAGCCATCAACCGCGCCTATCTTAAAGCCCTGCTCACTCCGCAGAACGGCACTTATGTGTCGATAGGCGAGGCGCAGCGGCTTGCAAAGAATGACCTTATAGAAACAGGTGCCGACAAGACGGAGAATAAGTTGCAGTATTCTCTCCTTGGCGATCCGGCGCTGAAGCTCAACTTGCCACAGATGCGCGTCGTGGTAGACAGCATCAACGACGTGCCCCTGGCATCGGCCGAAACCCTGCCTCAGCTCAAAGCCGGTTCGGTGGCAACAGTGAAAGGTCACGTGGAGAGTACAACCGGCGATGTGGCAGACAGCTTTAAGGGCGTTGTTACACTGACTGTAAGAGACGCCGAGAAACTGGTTGTGTGCAAGCTTAACAACACATCGAGCGAGGGCGCAAGCACTCCGTTTGAATATTACGACCGCTCAAACACCCTGTTCAACGGCACCGACAGCGTAAGGGCAGGCAAGTTCAGCATGTCGTTTGCCGTAGGCAAGGACATCGACTACAGCGACGAGAGCGGACTTATAAACGTGTTTGCGATAAACAAGGACACAGGTGAGGCCGTTAACGGCTACAGCGAGGACTTCATAGTGGGCGGAACAGGCTCGCTCGACAACGACGGCATCGGCCCGTCTGTCTACTGTTATCTCAATTCGCCGACGTTTGTCAACGGAGGCAACGTTAATTCTACGCCATATTTCGTGGCAGAGATAACCGACAAGGACGGCATAAACACCACGGGCAGCGGCATTGGACACGACCTGATGCTGACCATCGACGGCGATGCCAACAAGACATACGTGCTGAACGATAACTTTACTTACGACTTCGGCAGCTACACCAGCGGCTCTACATATTATAGTATTCCCGAGCTTGAGCCGGGCATGCACACGCTCAGGTTTAAGGCATGGGACATTATGAACAACCTCACCACAACCGAGCTTACGTTTAATGTGGTGAACGGCTTGTGCCCCGGACTGATAGACATCAACTGTACGGCCAACCCTGCCACGACATCCACCACGTTTATCATAAGTCACGACCGTGCCGGAAGCAACATCGACGTGGAGATAGAGGTGTTCGACACGAGCGGACGTCCGTTGTGGAAACACAGCGAGAGCGGTGTGTCGGCAAACAACAACTACACTGTTGACTGGGATTTGACGGGAAGCAACGGCGGAAAACTTCAGACAGGCGTATATATCTATCGCGTAAAGCTGGGCGGCGGTGGCAGCGACATGGTGTCGAAGGCCAAGAAACTTATAGTAATATCACGCTGATGAGGCTTTATGATGGCTTTAGCGTGTATTGGCATGAGGCACATTAAACATTTTTCGGTTGATACATAAGGTCGTTCGTAGAGTGTTTTTGCTGTATAAATATCTGCCGGATACAATAAAATTGCTGAAAAGCGGTTAATATATAAAGGTGTGCGCAGCCTTTATGCGCACTTTGAGAGATAAAGTTGCATAACATTACAGAAAAAGAAATAAATACAAAGAATGAAAAATAGTCAGAGAATATTGTTGACCTTACTGCTCGCAGTGGTGTCGGCAGGAGTATTTGCTCAGGACAAGATGGATATGTTCAACCCTGTGAACACTTCTGTAACTTCACAGACCATAGCTCCTGACGCACGTGCCGCAGGTATGGGTGATGTCGGTGTAGCCACAGATCCTGATGTCAACTCGCAGTACTGGAATCCGGCTAAGTATCCTTTCTGTATCAGCCGTGCGGGTGTTGCGCTCAACTACACCCCGTGGTTGCGTCAGCTCGTAAGCGATATGGACCTTGCTTATCTGTCGGGATATTATCGTATCGGCGACTATAGTGCGGTGTCGGCTTCATTGAGATATTTCTCGCTCGGTGAGGTTATGACCGAATATGACAGCACGACAGGCGAAAGCAGCGGTATGACGATTAACCCTTATGAAATGTCGTTCGACGTGGCTTACTCGCTTATGCTTAGCGAGAAGTTTTCTATTGCGGCTGCCGTAAGATGGATTTATTCAGACCTTACATACCACTACACAGACGACACGTCTCCTGGTAGTGCCTTTGCAGCCGACATTGCCTGCTATTACAACAATTATATCAACATCGGTGCGCGCGAGTGTCAGCTCGGCATCGGACTCAACATCAGTAATATCGGTAGTAAGATTACTTTTGGAGGTAGTGAAGACAGTGAATTTATTCCTACCAATATGCGCCTTGGTGTTGCGCTTATGGTGCCAATCGACGAGTATAACAGATTTACCATTGCGGCTGATGCCAACAAACTGCTTGTGCCTACATATCCTAAACAGGAAGAGGGCGAGTCGACAGAGGCTTATCAGCAGCGCGTTCAGAAAGACTATTATGATGTGTCGAGCATCTCGGGTATATTCAAGAGCTTCGGCGATGCGCCCGGCGGATTCAAGGAAGAGTTGCAGGAAGTTAACTGGAGCGTTGGTGCCGAATATGTTTATAACGACAAGTTTACGCTCAGAGCCGGTTATCACCATGAGTCGGAGAACAAGGGTAACCGTAAATATTTCACAGTCGGTGCCGGTTTCCGCATGAGTGCATTCTCGCTCGACTGCGGTTATGTAATCGCAACGGCAAAGAGCAACCCGCTCGACCAGACACTGCGTTTCACCCTCGGATTTGACATGGACGGCCTTAAAGACCTGTTCCGCAGATAAACTGAAGGGAGCCGGAAAAACAAAAAGTCGCATGAGCCCGAAATACCGCGCCCATGCGACTTTTTGTTTTACGTCATTATGATGAAAATTAATAAAGAAATAAAATAAACTATTATGAAGATTAGAACCGGATTTGGATTTGATGTACACAGACTCGTTGAGGGCCGTGAGTTGTGGCTCGGAGGTATAAAGATAGAACATAGTATGGGACTGCTTGGCCACAGTGATGCTGACGTGCTTATACATGCCATTTGCGACGCGCTGCTAGGCGCTGCCAATATGCGCGACATTGGCTATCATTTTCCTGATACATCGGCCGACACACTAAACATCGACAGTAAGGTGCTGCTGCGCAAGACCGTTGAGCTTATTGCCGGCAAGGGTTATGTCGTAGGTAATATTGACGCCACCGTATGTGCCGAGCGTCCTAAAATCAATCCTCACGTGCCTGCCATGAAAGCATGCCTTGCCAAGGTTATCGGCACCGACGAAGACAACATCTCGATAAAGGCCACCACCACCGAGAAACTGGGCTTCACAGGCAGAGAAGAGGGCATAAGTGCTTATGCTGTGGTGCTGATAGAGCGCAAGGACGACTGAATGTAGAAGTCGGCGTCGGAGTTCTTCGTGATATCTAAGTATTTCACCGCTACAGATAGAGCGTAAGGACGACTGTATGTAGAAGTCGTCGGGCTGTGTTTTCTTGAACAGTCAGCTATGCTTGCGAAAGGCAAATGGCGATATGCTAAATATAAAAAACGTAATCCGGCGGGATATTACAGACCGATAATGGCTAAAATCCTGCGTTGATAATATTTCGTTGGGTTCATTATCGCTGCCGGTAATGTTTGTTTGGATATGATATATAACAAAAACACGCTGCAACTTTCAACAAGCTGCAGCGTATTAAAAATATGTTTAACTAAAAAACCTTTTTTCGATTCGAAAGGGGACCTCACGGTTACCTTTGTCATCCTAAATAATCATGAAAACTTTACCTTAAACTAATACTATTTACTAACCTAAACAATTTATTAACCTTTTGATGCTGCAAAGATACTGTGAAAATGCTTTCCTGTCAATATTACAGCATGTCTTTTTGCAATCAAATAAGCTTTTCTTGACTCAAATCAATAAATTGTGTGCGCTAACAGCATATAAACAGCTCTTATATTTGGTGGAATAAGTATTTTATTTTAATTTTGTGTTTACAATAAAAATAAAAGATTTATAACAATGCGGGTGCTAATCGTAAATACAAGCGAGAATACCGGAGGAGCTGCCGTTGCAGCAAACCGGCTTATGGAGGCTCTTAACAATAACGGAGTGAAGGCTAAAATGCTGGTGCGTGACAAGGAAACATCGGACATCACTGTGGTGGGGCTGCCTAAGAGTTTATGGCTGCGCTGGCATTTTTTGTGGGAACGATGGTGCATATTCTGTCATATGCACTTCTCGAGAAAGCATCTTTTTGAGGTGGATATAGCAAATGCCGGCACAGACATCACACGCCTTAGGGAGTTTAAGGAGGCAGACGTTATACATCTGAGCTGGATTAATCAGGGTATGCTGTCGATAAGAGACATTCGCAAGATTATAGACAGCGGAAAGCCTGTTGTGTGGACCATGCATGACTTTTGGCCGGCTACGGGTATATGCCATTACACCCGCAAGTGTAATTATTTTAAAACCACCGGATGCCACAACTGTCAGTATCTGCCTGGGGGAGGTTCGGCCAATGATCTCTCTGCAAAGATATGGAAACGTAAGGCAAAGGTTTGGTCGTCGCGCAACATTTTCTTTGTTACGTGTAGCCGCTGGCTGTGTCAGGCTGTGCGTGGCAGCGGACTGCTCGTCGGAAAGCAGGTGGTGAGTATTCCTAATCCTATTGATACCCGCGAATATAAGCCTGCAGACAAACGTGAAGCGCGTATGCGCCTGTCGCTGCCTGTTGACAGACGGCTCATTTTGGTCGTTTCGCAGCGTATAACCGACAAGCGTAAGGGTATGGACTATATGGTGCGGGCCTGCGAGATTATGGCCGAGCATTGTCCTGAAATGAAAGACAACACAAGTATTGTTATTCTCGGCGGTCATTCGGATGAATATGCCGACAAGTTGCCGTTCCCTGTATGTCCGCTCGGATATGTAAGCGACCAGCGCAAGATTATTGATGTGTATAACGCTTCTGATTTGTTTGTGTTGCCTTCGCTTGAAGACAACTTGCCTAACACCATTATGGAAGCCATGGCGTGCGGTGTGCCTTGTGTCGGTTTTAAGTCGGGCGGTATTCCTGAAATGATTGATCACCGTAAAAACGGTTATGTGGCTGAATACAAGAGTGCGGAGGATTTGGCTGAAGGCATGCGCTGGGTGCTGTCTGAAGCAGATTATGATGCACTGAGCAGCAATGCGGTCAAGAAGGTTTCTGTAAGTTATTCGCAGCAAAGCGTTGCGATGAAATATATTGAAGTATATAATCAGGCCAGGGCTTACAAGCATTACAGACTATGATAAAGTTTACAATTGTAACCATTACTTATAACGCGGCTGATGTGTTTATGCGCACGGCCGACAGTGTTGCTCGGCAGACTTATCCGGCTGTGGAGCATATTATTGTTGACGGAGCTTCGTCTGACGGCACGCAGAAGCTGGCAGACGAGTATAAGAAAGCTTCTGACGCTGCAAAGAACGGTCATGAGGTGAGAATTGTATCTGAACCCGACAAGGGCCTTTACGACGCTATGAACAAGGGCAGAAGGCTTGCTGCTGGCGATTATATATGTTTCTTGAATGCCGGCGACTTCTTTCCATCGGCCGACACTCTTTCCGTCATTGCTGCTAATGCACACCTTGAAGAGTGTCTTGGTGAAGGCAAACCGCTTCCCGGAGTGCTTTATGGTGACACCGACTGGGTTGATAACGAAGGTAAATATATTAGTCGTCGCAGGCTTACGCCTCCCGAAAAGCTTACATGGCGTTCTTTCCGTTATGGAATGCTGGTGTGTCATCAGGCTTTTTATGCACGTACTGACTTGGCTCGGAAGGTGGCATACGACTTGCGTTACCGCTTTTCGGCTGACGTAGACTGGTGTATACGCATAATGAAAGAAGCCGAGAAGGAATCGCTGCCGTTGGTCAACGTTCATGCCACCATCGTCGACTATCAGCGTGAAGGTCAGTCGACGATGAATCACAGGGCATCGCTCCTTGAGCGTTTCGATGTCATGAGCCGTCATTATGGCCTGTTCACAACAATCCTTATGCACATCTGGTTTGTAATAAGGGCAGTGAAAAATTAAAAATTAAGAATTAAAAATTAAGAAAATAACTAATAAAATATTCCTGTCCACTTTCCAATTAAGAATTAAAAATTAGGAATTAAGAAAATCGTTAATAAAAAGATTTCCTGTCCACTTTCCAATTATGAATTTTTAATTCTAAATTCTTAATTCTTAATTAAAAAAGCGGTTATCCACATAATGTAGACAACCGCTTTGCTATTTATAGACATTAACAATTATGAGTATCTGAGGATTTGTCCCGGACGAATACGCATCTTCTTTGTGAGGTGATTAAGCTTGCAGAGTTCTTCGATTGTTGTACCACGTTTCTTTGCAATGCTTGACAGTGTTTCTCCTTTTTGTACTTTGTGGTAGCGTATGTCGCCGCTGTCGTTGTTTCTGTTGTTGCCAGAAGAGTTGCGCTTGCTTGTTGAGGCATAGTCGTTGTCAACCTTTCCTCTCTCCTTGTTGGCCAGTTCAGACTCATTTTCATAAGAGTCACGACGGAACAGATAAGTGTCGCCTGTGACATCCTGATTTCTGAAGTCGAACAAGAGAGCCGGGTTGAGGGCAACGCCGCATAGGCGTGTCTCAAAGTGGAGGTGTGAACCCGTGCTTCGACCGGTGTTTCCGCCGAGTCCGATAGGTTCGCCGGCTCTGACGGTCTGGTTTTCTTCAACAAGTTGCTTAGACATGTGTCCGTATATAGTTTCAAGACCATTGTAGTGGCGGATAACAACATAGTTTCCGTATCCGTTGGCCTCGTATCTTACGATTCTTACTTTTCCGCTGAATGCAGCGCGTATAGTGTCGCCAATATAAACTTTAACGTCGATACCTTTGTGCATGCGGCCCCAACGGCGTCCGAAATTAGATGTGATAACCTTGCTTGTGGTAGGCATGCAGAAGTGTTTAAGGTTAATTAAAAAAGAGTCTGGTAGATTAGTTGCGCGGTGAGCGTATTTGTTGCTCCATTCTTTATAGAGCTGTGCAGATGGTGAGTTGACCTGCTCTCTGTGTATGATGCTTTTGAGAGCCAAAGTGTCTACAGCCTTCATTTTTCTGTCTATTGGAGCCTGACGGGCTAACAGGTCTTGGGCAGAGGCTGTAACTGCCGTTATTGTAAATAATGCCGTAAATGCTAATGTCTTTATTGTTCTTTTAAAATACATAATTTATTGTTCTTGGTTAAGATAAAAATGCGGAGGCAACCGCGGCGATAGTCAGAAAAAGGTAACAGATAAGTATTTTCCGGTCTATCATAAAAACCTTTGCAAAGATAATAAAAATCTGTGATAGTTGCTTTTCTGTTTAACAACTTTATGGACACTTTAACAAACACGGATAGGGGTGTTTAACAATTTAACGTATGCTAACTTGTTGATAATCATAAAATTAGCAGTTTGGTTAAAAGTTACGATATTGCAGACCAGTTGATGTTGGTTTTTCTGAGCGCGTTAAGTCGCCTCCAAAGCATGGCATATTCTTGCTTTTGGCACAGAGGGTCGTCGTCTGTTATTTTCTGTGCTTCATCGCGTGCGAGTTGTACGAGTTGCCCGTCGCGTGCAATGTCTGCAATTTTAAGATCGAAAGCCATTCCGCTTTGCTGTGTGCCCTCAAGGTCGCCCGGTCCGCGCAGTTTTAAGTCGGCCTCTGCTATCTTGAATCCGTCGTTTGTGTCGCACATTATGTCAATGCGCTTGCGTGTTTCGTCGCTCAGTTTACGTTTGCTTACAAGTATGCAGTATGACTGGTCGGCTCCTCGTCCCACGCGTCCGCGCAGCTGATGCAGCTGTGACAGTCCGAAGCGTTCGGCATTGAGGATTACCATTACAGATGCGTTCGGCACGTTTACGCCCACTTCTATTACCGTAGTGGCTACGAGTATCTGTGTCTCGCCAGAGACAAAGCGTTTCATCTCTTCCTCTTTCTCGGCAGGTTTCATCTTACCGTGAACTTTGCTGAGTCTGAATTCGGGGAACACTTCTTTAAGACCTTCGAATCCGTCTTCGAGATTTTTCAGGTCAATCTTTTCGCTCTCCTTTATCAGCGGATATACTATATACACTTGCCGTCCCTCGTGTATCTGTTTTCTTATGCCGTTGTAGAGACTTGTCATCTGGTCGTCATACTTGTGTATGGTTACCACAGGTTTACGTCCCGGTGGCAGTTCGTCTATTATGCTTACGTCCAGGTCGCCGTAGAGAGTCATTGCCAGAGTGCGCGGAATAGGCGTTGCCGTCATTACCAGCACGTGCGGCGGATTGTCGCTCTTGTTCCACAGTCGTGCCCTTTGTGCCACTCCGAATCTGTGCTGCTCGTCAACTACGACAAATCCCAGACGGGCAAACTGCACTGTGTCCTCTATTACGGCATGAGTGCCTACAAGGATGTTTACGCTGCCGTCTGCGAGTCCTTCCAGCACAGCCTTGCGCCGTTTTCCCTTTACCATGCCTGTAAGAAGTTCCACACTGACAGGCATGTCTTTGAGCATGCCCTTAATTGTATTCAGATGCTGTTCGGCCAGTATTTCGGTAGGCGCCATTATGCATGCCTGAAATCCGTTGTCTACGGCAATGAGCATCGACATCAGAGCCACAAGCGTCTTGCCGCTGCCCACATCGCCTTGCAGCAGACGGTTCATCTGTCGGCCCGACCCCATATCTTTTCTTATCTCCTTGATTACACGCTTTTGTGCCCCGGTGAGTGGAAAAGGCAAGTTGTTGAAATAGAAATCATTGAATGCGCTGCCGATACGGCTGAATATGTATCCCCGGAATTTGCGCCTGTGGTCGTTGGCATAGCGCAGAATGTTCAGCTGTACATAAAAGAGTTCTTCAAACTTCAGTCTGTATCGTGCCTTTGTCATGTCGTCGGGCGTCTTGGGACAATGGATTTTCCTGAACGCTTCGTCTCTTGAAATCATGTTCAGCGGCTTGGTTATGAAGTCGGGCAAGGTTTCCTTCAGGGGTTCTTTCATGTTGTCGAGCATGCTTTTTATTAGCTTTTCTATGGCTCTCGATGTCATGCCCGTCTTTTTCATGTTTTCTGTCGTTACATAATATGGTTGCAGCCCCATCTGCGACAGTTGCATTTCTGCAGCCGGATCGATGTCGGGATGTGCAAACTGAAAGCGGCCGTTGAACACTGTAGGTCTGCCGAATATTATGTAGTCGGTTGAAAGTTTGTAGTGTGATATGATGTATTTTGCTCCTGAAAACCACACTATGTCGGCCACTCCTGTGCCGTCGGATACATGGGCTACGACCCTTGTACGGTGGAAACCCATTTCGAATGTCTCAAAACTCAGTATTCTTGCGCATATCTGCACAAAGGGCATTTCGCCCGAAAGTTCCTTTATGCGGTATATGCGGCTGCGGTCGACATATTTGTAAGGATAATATTCAAGCAGCTCCTTGTATGTGCTTATTTTCAGTTCCTTGCTTAGCAGGGCCTTACGTCGTGGCCCCACGCCTGGCAGAAACTGTATGTCTTGGTCTAATATGTCGAGCATTGTATAGTTACATGAGTTGTTATGGATAGTTGAAAGATTTCTATTTCATTGTCAGTGTCATGCGAGTATTCTTGCTATGCGCAGGTCGAATGGCGTTGTTATTTTTATGTTTTCGCGGTTGCCCTCGATAAGCGTAGGCGGATATCCCATGCGCTCAACCACAGAGGCATCGTCAGTGAATGTGTCGCAGTAAGGCTGTTCATAAGCCTTCTTGAGCAGCTGGATGTCAAAGGTCTGCGGAGTCTGCACAAGTCGGTATTCTTTTCTCGGCACAGTCTGGCTTGAGTTGTCGTCGTTGAGGTGGACAAGCGTTTCAACAACCGGTATTACAGGCACAACTGTCTTGTGTTCTCTTGCAGTCTCATAGCAGTTGGCTATTACCTCAATTGAAGGGAATGGGCGCACGCCGTCGTGTATTCCTACCACTCCATGTTCATCGTCAGGAATTAGTGCCAGTCCGTTTTTTACAGAGTGAAATCGAGTCTCTCCTCCGTCAGCAATCTGATATTCTGCCGCAAAATTATATTTCTGGCACAGTTCATGCCAGAATTCCTGCTGGTCTTTCGGCAGTACAAGTATTATTTTCAGTGCGCTGTTGTATTCAACAAATCTTTTTATCGTCCTCATCAGCACCGGAAATCCGTTTACCGGCAAAAATTGTTTAGGTATGTCTGAGCCCATTCGCAGACCTTTGCCTCCGGCAACTATTACAACGTAGTCCATAAATTTCTTCTTGTGATGTTTGTCTTTTGTATATATTTAAATAACTTTCTCGTGCGTGTGGGCGTTGCGTTGTGCCCATGCAGGCAAATGTTTTTTAATGCGTCAGGCGTATAAAGTGGTGATGTCATGCTTTTATTTAGCCATGCGCCGGTACGGCATTAAGTACGGTTACAGGCAGAAGTCACAGTCTGTAGCCGTATCTTCTGCCTGTATTGTTTGTTAATATTATTTCATCATCAGGTGCTTGTACATCATGCCTTCAGCCACGCTGTCAGCTGTTTTGTGGTCGGTGAGGGCCTCGAGCAGAGTGTATGAATAAGGCAGTGTGGCAGCCGGTCCTTCGCCCGTTGTTATATTGCCGTCAACGGTGCAGAGTTCGTGTGTGTATTCAGCTTCTTCGAGATATTTTTCAAATCCCGGATAGCATGTGGCGCGTTTGCCTTTCAGCAGTCCCAGGCCTCCGAGAACCATCGGTCCGGCGCATATAGCTCCAATCATCTTTCCTTTGCGGTTTTGTTCAATGAGAGCTTTCTTCACTCCTGCGTGTTCGTTGAGGTTAGTTGCTCCTGGCAGTCCGCCGGGAATCATCAGCAGGTCGGCATCGCTCAGGTCGGCCTCTTCAAACAGCAGGTCGGCTGTTATGGTAACGCCGTGTGACGATACTACTTCTTTGGCGCCTGTGACGCTTATTGTTTTAAACTCAACGCCTGCGCGGCGCATGATATCTAATGGTAAGAGGGCTTCAACTTCCTCGAAGCCGGTAGCCAGAAATTCATAAACTTTAGCCATGATTTTTTTTCGTAAGTTTTATGATTTTATATTGTATTATTTATTTGCAGCCCGTTATTATTTCAGGCATGCGAGATATCTTTTTATTGTTTCCTCAAGTCCGAGATAGAGGGCGTCGCAAATCAGCGCGTGGCCTATGCTCACCTCATCGAGCCATGGGATGTTCTGATGGAAGAATGTCAGATTCTGAAGGCTGAGGTCGTGTCCTGCATTGAGGCCCAGTCCGGCAGCCTTTGCAGCCTTAGCCGCTTCGATAAACGGCTTTATGGCCTCTTCGCGGTTGGTCTCATATCCAGATGCGTAAGGTTCGGTGTACAGTTCCACGCGGTCGGTTCCGCACTGCTGTGCCGCTTCAACCATCTTTGGGTCGGCGTCTACGAATATCGACGTTCTTATGCCGGCCTCTCTAAACTGTCCTATCACGTCGGTCAGAAACTCTTTGTTGGTCACCGTGTCCCATCCGTGATTACTTGTAATCTGGTTGTCTGCGTCAGGCACCAGTGTTACTTGTGTAGGCTTCACCTCGAGCACGAGTCTGATGTATTTGTCTATGGGATTTCCCTCAATGTTCAGCTCTGTCGTTATCAGCGGTCTGATGTCTCTCACATCCTGATATCTGATGTGCCGTTCGTCGGGCCGGGGATGTACGGTGATGCCTTGCGCGCCAAACTTTTCACAATCAACAGCCACTTTCTGCACGTCGGGATTGTTGCCTCCGCGTGCGTTTCGGATAGTGGCCACCTTGTTGATGTTTACGCTTAATTTCGTCATTTTTCACAAATTTATTTAGTTCGCAGTATTTGTTATTCCGTAAAATGATGTAATTTTGCATGTGTCAAGCCGCCAGACCACAGCGTTCGGGCTGTTGTTGTGTAAGGCTTGCTCTATCTTTGCAGATAAGTTTATTCATTGGCAAAGTTACTAAATGTTTGTCATTTTTCTGCATCCTATACGATAAAGAATTTTAAAAGCTTGTAATTTATGGGGTCGCGTAAGTTTAAATTCGCATTGTTTGGAAATATATATCAGGCAAAAAAGTCGGCTAACATCCAAAATATAATGTCATATCTCTCACGCCGTGATGCTGAAGTGTGTGTCGAAAAGAAGTTTTACGACTTTCTTGTAGGTGCCGGAAAGCTCAGACCGGGCAGCGTTGAGGTTTTTGAGGGCAGTGATTTCACTGCCGATTTTGTCATATCCATGGGCGGTGACGGCACTCTGCTGCGTGCAGCCGGAGTTGTGGGCAGCAAGAATATTCCTATAATAGGCATAAACATGGGGCGCCTGGGATTTCTTGCCGACATTGTGCCTGCCGAGACCGAGAGCGCGCTCGACTCGCTCTACCGCGGCGACTACACATTAGAGAATCATTCGGTTATAAGTGTAGAGGCCGACGGCAAGCCTCTGCCCGGAGTGTGCAACGCGCTTAACGACATAGCCGTGCTGAAGCGCGACAACGCATCGATGATATCAATACGCACAAGCATCAACGGCGAGTATCTTGTTACCTATCAGGCCGACGGACTCATAGTCAGCACTCCTACAGGCTCAACGGCCTATTCGCTGTCCAACGGCGGACCTATCATTGTGCCGCAGACGGGCATCTTATGTCTTACTCCTGTTGCAGCCCACAGCCTGAACATACGTCCGATGGTTATTCCCGACGACTCGGAGATAACGCTCACCGTTGAGAGCCGCAACCATAATTTCCTTATAGCCGTTGACGGCCAGTCGTCAAAGTGCAGCGAAAACACTGTGCTTACCATCCGCAAGGCATCATACAACATAAAGATAGTGAAGCGCAGCAGTCAGAAATATTTTTCCACACTTCGACAGAAGATGATGTGGGGAGCCGACACGCGTGCCTGACGGTATATGTCTCTAACGCCAGTGTCCATGCCTTCTGTTTCGGCGTAAGTTGCCTGTGCATGGGCCGGCACTAATCTTTCTTGATTATTTATGAAGATAAACAACCTGTTAAGAATACCGCAGAGCAAATATCCGGTCAAGGTTATTTTGTGCTGGCTTTGGCATGCCTGGCGCGGCAACAGGCTTCAGGCTGTGCTCAATGCCGTGCTCGGACTGTTAGGCGTGGCGGCAAGTCTGCTGTCGGTGTGGGCTGTGCAGAATGCCATCGATGTGGCATCTCATGCGCGCAGCGGCTCGCTCTATTGGGCAGTGGCTGTTATGGGAATTTTCGTGTTGTGCGACTTTGCCGTCAACATAGCTTCGGTATGGGTGAGGAACATTCTCGGAATAAAAGCTCAGAACCGCATGCAGCAGCAGATGCTCGACCGCATACTGCGTTCTGAATGGCACGGACGCGAACGTATGCACAGCGGCGACGTGCTCAACCGCCTTGAACTCGACGTAAAGAATGTGGTTGAGTTTCTCACCGAGACCATGCCAAGCACACTGTCGGTAGTGGCCCTTTTCCTTGGTTCGTTTTTCTATCTGTTCTCTATGGACGCCATGCTGGCGGTGGTCATCGTGATAATGCTTCCGCTGTTTATGCTCGTCAGCCGTCTTTACGTGGGGCGCATGCGCAGTCTTACGCGCAACGTGCGCAACTGCGACAGCCGCGTGCAGAGCGTTCTTCAGGAAACGATACAAAACCGCATGCTCATAAAGACTCTTGAAAAGGATGACGCCATGGTGGAGCGGCTTGAGGCAACGCAGAGCGAACTGCGGCATAATGTGGTAAGGCGCACGGCCTTCTCGCTGTTTTCGAGCTTTGTCCTCAACTTCGGCTTTGCGGCAGGCTATCTTATCGCCTTTCTGTGGGGAGCCATAAGGATGTACGGCCACACGCTGTCTTTCGGCGGCATGACGGCCTTTCTGCAGCTTGTGGCACGCATACAGGGGCCGGCACGCAATCTGACAAAGCTGGTTCCGCAGTTTGTGTCGGTGCTTACGGCTGCCGAGCGGCTTATGGAACTTGAGGAAAATCCGCTCGAGGAGCAGGGCGCGCCGGTGCATATTGCTGACGACGGAGGAGTAGGCGTGCGCTTTGAAAACGTTACTTATGCCTATGAAGGCGGCGAGCGCGACATAATGAAAAACTTCTCGTTCGACTTCACCCCGGGCAGCTGTACGGCTGTGCTCGGCGAGACGGGAACGGGCAAGACAACCCTTGTGCGCATGATTCTTGCCCTGATACGCCCTGACTCGGGACGCGCCGTGATATACAACGGACGAGGCGAAAGCTACCAGTTGTCGTCGCTCACGCGCTGCAACTTTGTATATGTGCCGCAGGGCAACACGCTGCTGAGCGGCACCATTCGCGACAATCTGAGGCTTGGAAACCTTTCGGCCACTGACGATGATATGCTCAACGCCCTTCATCGTGCCTGTGCCGACTTTGTCAGCGAGCTGCCCGACGGGCTCGACACCGTATGCTCTGAGTCGGGCGGGGGACTGAGCGAAGGTCAGGCGCAGCGCATAGCCATAGCCCGGGCGCTGCTGCGCGACGGCAGCGTGATGCTCTTCGACGAGGCTACAAGCTCGCTCGACCCTGACACAGAGCGCCGCCTGCTGGCCAATCTGCTGGCAGACAGACAGCGCACCATCATCTTTGTAACCCACCGCATGGCCGTGGTAGACTATTGCGACCGTGTGCTGCGCATGGAGCGTCTCTGACTCTTCGTGTAGTGCCTGCACATCTGCTGTCGTTCAGGCATGATGTTTGTAGTGAATTTTATTAACCAAAATAAATTTTAGCGTTATGAAAAAACTTATCTTTATGGCGGCTTTCGCCATCATGACTGTCCTTGGCGCTGCGGCTCAGGATGCCGACTCGCGCTATGCCACCGAACTGCTGAAGCCCGGAACTGAGGCTCCCGACTTCACTCTGAAGGACATCAACGGCACAGAACACACGCTCAGCCAGTTGCGCGGAAACTATGTCGTGCTCGACTTCTGGGCTTCGTGGTGTCCCGACTGCCGAAAGGATGTGCCCATGCTGAAGGAACTTTATGCCAAATACGGCGAGCGCATCAAGTTTGTAAGTGTGTCGTTCGACGACAAAAAAGAAAATTGGAAAAACTATGTTGAGGCCAACGGCATGGACTGGCTCAACGTCAGCGAACTGAAGAAATGGAAGGAAACCCAAATTTCGCAGATGTATAAAATCAAGTGGATTCCTGCCATGTATCTTATCGACCGCCATGGCAAGATCATCCTGTCAACGGTTATGATAGAGAAAATGGCTGACAAGCTGAAAGAACTTCACGAACTTTAAACTGAACCGTTCATCATAATCCTGTTGGGTTATCGTTTTATACAGAGCGTCTTGCCGTCTGCCTTTTCGCATGAATAGAGCTTATGCCATGGAAAGGCCGACGGCAAGACAAAAATAATAAATAATAAATAATAAGTCATTGATACTGCTGGAAAATTCATGGGATTTCGTATATTTGTTCCATGTCTAATATTTCGCATTTTAATATGAATAAGTCAGACGAATTTTTCATACCCGACAACGAGGTTAAATTTTCAGAGGAACTTGATTATAGCCGAGTGGATGAATGCATCCGTTCGGTCGAGGCATTTTCGCGAATATCTTATCAGAGTGTCTATATCATCGATTATTTCAAGCAGAATTTTTTGTATGTGTCACCCAATCCTATGTTTCTGTGTGGACAATCACAGGAGCGTGTGAGAGAGTTAGGCTACCGATTTTATCTCGATTATGTTCCGGAAAATGATCTGTCATTGTTGTTGAGTATAAATAGAACAGGTTTTGCTTTCTACAATGATATCCCAGTTGAGGAACGCAAGGATTGGTATATCTCATACGACTTTCATATTCTCAACAAAGGACGAAAAATCCTTGTCAATCATAAGCTGACACCACTTAGACTCACTTCCGACGGTCGTGTATGGCTTGCATTATGCGTAGTGTCGGCGGCAACACATACCGATGCTGGACATATAGAGATGCACCATATAGGTACATCTGATTTCTTTGAGTATAATACCGTTTCTCGCAAATGGAAAAGAAAACAGATTCCTACGCTTACAGATGGAGAAAAATCTGTACTTACACTTTCCATGCAGGGATATACTATGGTGGAGATTGCAGATAAACTATGCTTGTCTCCCGACACGATAAAGAAATATCGACAACGCATATTTGAGAAACTTGATGTACGTAATATCTCTGAAGCCATAGCCGCGGCCATGAACAACAAACTAATCTAAGTTCCTGCAAAGGTAGAATTTTGGAAAATATTTTACTTTGCGATTAACGGCGATGTTGACAGCTATCCGTGCACAGACGTGCGCCGCTGTTTTCAGAGCAGCCTCACTTGTTTTGCCTTCTCTTATTGCCGAAAGGGCAGAATATAACCACTCGCATCCTTCTATATTCCAGAAAGCACAATAACCGGCCATATATTCAGCAACCCAAAAGCGCATATCACTTTTGTGATGTAATTCATTCTTGTCGTCAGGTTTTATTACAATTGCTCCTGCACCATATACAAAATCAAAAGGATATATTATAGGTATTGAAATGTTGTCCTTTAAACCGGAAATACAATCACCCACATACTCTATAATCATATCAACAGAGACAGTATCTGGATACCAGTCTGTTGATGAAATAATGGTAATTGACTTGAAACCGGATTTATACAATTCGGTCTTAATGTTGTTTGTAAAATCGGTAGATCCAGCAATCACAATCCTATAGTCTGAAATAAGGCGTATTTCTTCATTTGTCATATTCTTTATTATTTTTGAGGTGCAAAATTATGTCTATCTTCGACGATATGCCATACCTAAAAGTGTATTTTTTTACCAATAAACACATTTATATACTTTTGGGTATTGCAAAGAGTTTACGACGGCTGTAATTTTGTATCAAAAACCAATAATCAATTTAATATGAAAACAATATTCACATTAATTGTTATGGCTGTTACTTCGGTTACAGCAATGGCTCAAAGTATAACTGGCAAGGTTATGGACGAAAACAATTCTCCTCTTGGCTTTGTTAACGTGGTTCTACTAAGAGCCGATTCTACCTATATAACAGGTACAGTTACTGACGAAAATGGGATTTTCCTTTTCAGTGAAGAACAGAGTAATGCCGAATTGTTAAAATTGTCTTCAATTGGCTATGCAGACAAACTTGTTGTCATTCCATCTTCAGGGAATCTGGGCATAATTACGCTTAATACGGAGAATGTAATGTTGGGAGAGGTGGTTGTAAAAGCAAACCGCCCTGTAACAACGATGAAAGGAGATGTCCTTGTCACTAATGTGGCAGGCTCTCAACTTGAGCATGCAGGTACAGCAAATGATGTTCTTACACAAGTCCCTATGGTTCTTGGACGTGATGGTAATTTCGAAGTATTTGGTAAGGGTTCTCCTGCTATTTATATAAATGGTCGTGAAGTCATGGATCTTACGCAACTATCTCAGTTGAGTTCAGCAGATATTAAAAATATTGAAGTAATAACAAATCCTGGAGCAAAATATGATGCCTCGGTAAAATCAGTTATTCGTATTCAAACAAAACGACCTCAAGGTGACGGCTTTGGCATGACTATTCGGACACAGGGTGTTATGCAAAAATTTTTTCGTACCGTTGACCAAGCAAACTTCAAATTCCGTACAGGCGGACTTGAATTATTTGGCAATTTCGGCTATATGTGGGGTAAATTCCAAAGTAGCAACGAAGTTGATATGCTCACACAGTCTTCCGTAATATGGAATCAGACGTTGGCTCAAGATGGAAATATGTGTACAAATGAGTTCTTTGGAAAAGCAGGCTTTTCATATATTTTCAGTGAAAATCATTCCATAGGAGCTTATTATTCTAATGGTTTTACGAAACAAAAGACAGAACATATTGGTATCAGTCAAATATTTACTGATGATATGCTTTATGATAATCTGGTAATGCTTGGCCGCACTAGAAATAACATACTCCCCAAACACCATGCAAATCTCTATTACAATGGTGAAATAGGCAAACTTGGAATAGACTTCAATATGGATTATATGTGGCGCAAAAGCAGGACGAATATGTGGAACGATGAGACAAGCGAGAATCAGGATAACTCTATTGTCAACTCCATCGGGGCAAATAGAAGCCACCTGTTTGCCGAAAGACTTGTTTTCAGTTATCCGCTATGGAAAGGAGGAATAGAAATAGGAGAGGAATATACATCTTCACGCTTCTCGTCTGATTACATTACAGATGCATCAATAATTGGTAGCTCAGCTTCTAACGTGGAAGAAAACAATATTGCCGGATTTTTTGAAATAGGCCAGTCTTTCAGAAATTTTAATGTCAACGTGGGTTTACGATATGAACATGTGAATTTTGATTATTTTGATAATGGCCAGAAAAAAGACGATCAAAGTAGAAGTTATAACAATCTTTTTCCATCGTTATCGCTGTCAACTAAGATTAAGAATGTACAGCTCTCCATAAGTTATACACACAAGACACAACGTCCGGAATATGCAGATCTTGACGGTACTGTGGACTATATTAACCGGTTTACTCTTGAAAGTGGCAATCCATTTCTTAAACAGGAGAAAATACATTCTTTGGAGCTAATGGGAGCATGGCATCAGTTCTTCGGTCAGATTACCTATACCTATAAGAAAGACCCGATAATGAACACCACTTGTCCGTATGGTGATGATGGCGAGATAAAACTTATAACAATGGATAATTTCTCTAAAATTCAAGGCTTACAGGCTTTTGTAGGTGGGCAGTTTAATGTTGGTATATGGCAACCGAGAGTCAACATGGGAATTATGAAACAATGGCTGGCCATAGAATATTCAAATGGTCGTAAGAGGTTGGAAAACCCCATCGGTCTTGTGCAATTTCAAAATGCAGTTCATCTGCCTTTTGATATTTGGATGAATGTGGATATGCAATGGATGAGTGCAGGAAACAGCGACAATACGTATCAGAAATCATCATCTTATCTCAATGCAAAACTGTATAAAGCTTTTTTCAATAATCGTTTCAGCATAACAATTGAGGCCAATGATATATTCAACAAAAGCAATCGTGATGTAACACTCATGAGCAAAGATGTTTCCATTTATAAGCTCAATACAACCAATAACCGTACTTTTATGCTTACTCTGCAATACACCTTTAACTCGACACGAGACAGGTACCGTGGACAAGGAGCAGGAGTAAATGAAATGAACCGTTTTTAAATTATATTTATATGAAAACATTTATAATTATATTTTTGTGGGTTGTCATAGCTTTGGCTGCCAAAGCAAAGCCTCATTGTCAAGGATTCAACAACTACGATGATAAGGTGACAATCGTTTTTACGGACAATCAAGTAGGAGAGCGATATTTGGTCTCAGATGTAAAACTCAGGCCGTCATCATGGAATGGAGAAGAATATTCTGCTACTTCTGTAAAAATAGCAGAAAAGAATGGCATAGTTACTGTAACACTTGTATTTCCTCATATTACCAAATTTTCAAATCCAAAAGTAACGCTTCGGGTTAATGGGAAAAAAGCCAAATTTAATGTATGCCAATAAAGGTGAATATTTATGGCATTTCTGCTGTTATTATATCACAATCATAATCTGTTTGGATTGTCATTCTATTATTATATAGCGTCTTGCCGTCTGTCTTTGTGTTGTTATAGAGGGCTATGCCATGGAAAGGCCGACGGCAAGACAAATAAATAATAAATCATAAATACTGATGAAAAAATCATGGAATTTTGTATATTTGTTTCATGTTTAACACATAATCTACAATCAGTATGCAAATTATAAATAGACTTTCATTTCTTCTTGTTACCTTTTTGTTGTGTTATGGCTCAGTTTATTCACAGACACAGGCTGATGTGAAAATGGGTGAAATCCTGAATGGTGGCGATTTGTTTCAGTTAAGAAAAGAATATCCTAAATTAAGAGACTCCGTGAGTGTAAAGATGCTTAATCTGGTAGCAGACGCACAGTTAGGTGTTGGATTTAATAAACTGGAAAATGCCGCCGTTGCTCTTGATAGTTTGTTATTGTATCATCAAAATGAACTTGGTGCACAAACATCAATAGGCATGGCAGCTTTGCAAGGCATGAACTTTTTGAATTTAGGCATGTATGAGCAGGCAGGAAATATTGGAGAAAGTCTGGTGAATGCACTCAAAAAATCAGTTCCGTTTGAATCTCTTTACAGTTTTGTGTTTATCGAAAAAGTTGGCAAAGCACTTGCCAATGTTCCAAAACCTTATCTTGAACGTCCTGATAGAGATGTTACAGTCCCGCTAAGTGTTGAAACAGTAGGGCGAGGTAATCATATTTATATACCTGTAGAGGTAAATGGAATAACGAAAAACTATATATTCGACACAGGTTGCTCTTTTGGCAATTTCGTTTCAGAAAAGTACGCCGAAGAAGTAGGACTGAAAATTGTAGCTGATTCTATTCCGGTATCAGGTATGGAGATTGGTCTTGTAAAACTTGCTGTGGCAGATTCAATGAAAATAGGAGAAATGGTATATCATAATCCTGTTTTTATGGTTGCGCCTCCCGATCATGAGGTTGATTCGGTATTTGCTTTTGATGGAGTGATTGGTTACCACTTTATCCGAGATGCGAAGGAAGTGATTATAGACAATGAAGCCGGAAAGTTTGTTTTTCCGCAAAAAGCATCTGTGGGTGAACCAAATATGTATTTGGCGTCAAATACACCTCAAGTAAGAATCAGTTATGACGGACAACCTTTTGACTTGATTTTTGATACTGGAAATGTAAAGTCTGATTTGGGAAATAAATTTGCAAAAACATTTCCAAATGCCATTGGCGGATTGGCAGAACATGTAGCCTCCCGTGGAGGCTTTGGCGGAATATCGCAGATAAAAGCAGTAACATTGCCAAATTTCTGTTTCGAGGCGGCAGGTACTAATGTGACATTGCATAATACAGAAGTGATTACGAACACAGAAACAGACAGTCGGTTGTTTGCAGGTTCGTTAGGGGCAGATTTTGTATTATCATTCAAACGGCTTGCAATCAACTATCAGAATATGTTTATTCGTGGAGAATAATTGTACTTTAATTAAAGCAACAATAGAATTGAATGGAATAGGATATTATAGTTAATTATAGTATCCTATTTTTGTTTTACACTGAAAAAAGTTTTTTATAAACTCATCACTTGTCACATCCCTATGCAAAATGTTGAAAGACAATGCATTATGATGTGACGAGTTTGTTTTTCTACTTATCACGCATGATTTATCCGGCCTTTTGCGTGATGAGTTTGCTTTTTAACTTGTCACACTCTAATATACTGATATTCAACCGATTAAGCAGCAATGTGATGAGTGATGAGTTTATCGAAAAACTTTTTTTGCTTTTATTTTCATGATATTATTCTCCTGTTTATGAAATATTACTGAAAAGAGTTGACTCCATTGTGCTTTGCTCTGTTATTGCAGGGTATTATCTGTGTTTCTCTAAAAGGCATGCTTTTGCATTGCGAAATGCCGCCTTTCAGCGTGTAAAAGCATACCTTTTGCAATGCAGTCAGCCGTGTCTTATCCTGATGAAATAGCAAAAAGAAAGGCTCCCTCACATTTGCCTTGTGCGGCAATGTGAGGGAGCCTTTTATATTATTGATAACAGTATGTGTTATTTCTTCATTGTGTCAGGCAGCATGATAACCTTGATGCTGTTGCCGCCGCCTATGATGACATTCTTCATGAACTTAGCCATCTTCTCAGGAGTCATTTCGCTTACAATCTTCTTGTAGTCAGTGTTTGTATCTACACCATACTCATCGTAGCCCTGAATAACGCCCAGCCAGTAGTTGTTCTTCTTAACGTCCTCATCGGCACGTTTCAGCATAAGTTCCTTAACCTTGTCGAGCATTTCTGCGTCAACGGTCTTTGTCATCTTAGTAACCTCGTCGTTCATGATGCCGATAGCCATGTCGCTCTTCTCAGGTTTCATCGGGCAAACACCGATGATGCATGTGAACGGAACGTCGCCTCCGAGTGCTGAGTATCCGGCAGCTCCTGCTGAGTAGGCAGCGCTGGCCTCCTCACGAATCTTCTGCAGATAAATCATGCTCAGAATCTGTCCTGCTGCGTCAGCGTAGATGCTGTTCTCGAGAGTGTAAGGAGTCTTGTTGTTATACCAGTACATGTAAGCGTTAGCCTTCGGAGTCTCCATCTTGCGGTAGAACTGGTTAACGGTGTTGCCCTTGTTGTATGTTGTAACAGGCTTCCAGTTCTCCTTGGCGCCTTTAGCAGGCAGAGAAGCTATATACTGCTCGATGAGCGGGCGGATAGAGTCTTCGTCAAAGTTACCGATGATTGTGAATGTAAAGTCGGCAGCGTTGGCTGTGCGCTCTTTTGCAATCTGCAGTATGCGGTCGTAGTTAGCGTTCTCAACATCCTTCATCTCGATAGATGCGAAGCGGGGATTGTGCATGTAGAGAGTGTTCTTGACTGAGTCAGACAGTGCCATCTCAGGTGAAAGCTCCTTGTTCTTCAGTGAGTTCTTAAGCATAGCAACCATAGAGTTGTAGCTCTTTTCGTCCTTGCTGATGTTTGTGAAGTAGAGATAAGTCATCTGGAACAGAGTCTCCAGGTCTTTAGGAGTAGATCTTCCGCTTACAGTCTCGTGCAGGTTCTGCATTGTGAGGTCAACGTTTACCTGTTTGCCGGCAAGAACTTTCTGCAGTTCTGTGCTGCTGAAGTTGCCAAGTCCGCTGTAGCCGATGGCCATGTCGAACATCTTGATGTTTGCATAGTCGTTCTTGCCGAGCAGAGATGCGCCTCCCTTAGATGTTGCGCTGAGCAGCACTTCGTCGTCTTTATAGTCAGTCTTCTTCAGCAATACTCTTGCGCCGTTAGACAGTGTAAGTTCCTTGTATCCGAACTTAGTGTTCTCTTTCTCGCTCTTAATGCTGCCCTTCTTAGGCAGAACGCTTATCAGCGGCTCGTTCTTAACGTTGTCAACCCATGCTGTGAGCTGTTCAGAGTGAACTTCGTCGATGGCTTTCTTAAGCGATTCGGCTGTAGGATATTTAGCTCCTTCTTTCTCTGTGTAGAATGCCAGCACGATAGTGTTAGTGTCAGTCTGGCTGATGAGTTCCTTGGTAATCTCGTTGACAGCGTCAACAGGGATAACCGGTGAAATCTGCTGCATTATCTGATACTCGTCTTCGATTGAAGGCATAGGCTCGTTGCCGAGATAGTTGTCGCGGTAAATGTCGCCGTAAACAGAGTTGTCGCGCTTGTTGCGGTTGGTGTAAACCTTCTCGAGTGAGCTCATGTAGTCGGCCTTGGCGCGCTCAAACTCAGTAGGAGTGAATCCGAACTTAACGGCACGCATAACCTCGCGTGTGGCTGTGCTGAGAGCCTGCTCGCTCATGCCGGGTTTAGGCAGTATGACAAGGTTGAAAGCCTTTGTGGTAGAAGCCAGGATGAAGTCGCCGTCGTAAGCGTAAGCCTGAACAAACGGACAGTCAGGATTCTGCTTTATTTCCTGCAGACGGGCGTTGAGCATCTGTGTAGAGAGGCTTACAGCATAGTTCTGAACGAGATATGCGAGGCTGCCTTTCAGGCTGTCGGGCACTTCAGGATGCTTGTACATCAGCTGGATAATGTCAATCTGCTGCTCTTTGTCCTTGTCTACAATGATTATTGCCTCGTTGTTGTCGGGCACAGGCTCGTTGACTACCTTCGGAGCGTTAGGATCAAGCTTGATGCCGCTGAACAGCTCCTTGATTTTAGCCTCGGTGCGGTCAACGTCAACGTCACCTACAACGATGATGGCCTGGTTGTCGGGGCGATACCATTTGTGGTAATACTGACGGAGCACTTCGGGCTTGAAGTTGTTGATAATCTCCATCTTACCGATAGGCATGCGCTTGCCGTATTTGCTGCCCGGATAAATTTTCTCGAGGTTGCGCTCAAACATTCGTGTCTGTGCGTCGGTGCGCAAACGCCACTCCTCGTTGATAACGCCACGCTCCTTGTCAATTTCGCCGGCATCGAGAGTAAGACCGTTAGACCAGTCTTTCAGGATGAGCAGACAAGAGTCGAGAGCCTCTACGCGTGTAGAAGGAACGTTGCATATTCTGTATACGGTCTGGTCTACGCCGGTGTATGCGTTGAGGTCAGAACCGAACTCTACGCCGATAGAGCGCAGATATTCAATCAGGTTGTTGCCCTTAAAGTGGTCTGAGCCGTTGAAGGCCATGTGCTCGAGGAAGTGAGCCAGACCGCGCTGGTCTTCGTTTTCCTGGATAGAACCCACGCGCTGAGCGATGTAGAAGTTAACACGGTGTTCAGGATAACCGTTGTTGCGGATGTAATAGGTTAGTCCGTTGGCCAGTTTGCCTGTCCTCACTGCCGGGTCAACCGGTATGGGAGGCATCTGCATGCCCTGAGCCATGATGCCCACTGTGCTTGCCAAGAACAGTGCGGCCGTGATGATTAGATGTTTTATTTTCATAAAAAAGAGTTTAAAATAGTTCAACAAAGATAGTTTTTTTATCTCTCGAATGATGTTACTGGTTGTTATATTTAATAAATTTTATACGTTTTATATACAAAACTATTAATTTCGTGTAAATCGGCATAATATGCCTGTTTATGTTTCCTCTCTATATTCCAATATGTCGCCGGGCTGGCAGCCCAGTTCGCGGCAGATTGCCTCGAGCGTGCTGAAGCGTATGGCCTTGGCCTTGCCGGTCTTCAGTATCGACAGGTTAGCCTGCGTAAGTCCCACTCTTTCAGCCAGTTCGCCGAGCGAAATCTTGCGCTTTGCCATTTCCACGTCGAGGTTTACTATTATTTTCCCCATACCTTTTGCTTTAGAGTATTGTTTACGTAGGTTATTATATTGTTAATTCTTGTTCCTCTTTCATCTTCAAGCCGATTGAGAACGACTCGGCTATGACGAGCGAGAAGAGTCCGAAGAGTATTGTGCCCGTGTATATTGCGTCAGAATATCCTATGGTGTAGCCCGTAAGACTGAATGTCTGTGTGGCGGCATATGCGTCGTTGCTGTATTTTAGCGTTGACAGCAGGCCTATAATAATCATGCACCAGCCTATGCGTTTAAGATATTTGGTGTTTTTCCGCGTAAAGATGTTGTTGCGGTTGATGTTGAGCACGAAGCGGATGAACGACACCAGCGTTATTATGCCCAGTACGAGGATGCCCAAGCCTATTATTACTGACACGATGCGTCCGGCAATGCTCGACGACGGTTCTGCCGGCAGATTGAGCTGTGTGGGCCATGCCTTATACGACTTATGCGTGGCGCTGTCGGTTATGGTTACAGCATTGCGCCATGTTATTTCGTTTGGCACAAGCGACACCACGCGATAAGCGTCGACGCTTTCAACATTGGCCTCTTTAGAATGTTGCGCACTGTTGTATCCGCTTATAATTCCGCTGAACATCACGTCTGTGGCCATTACTATGTCTACTATGATAACGGCGAAGATAAGCAGGCAGAATATGTTGAGCTTTGTTTTCATCTTGTTGCGTCCTTTTCTTTCTGTTCTTGAATAAGCCCGCCGCCTTTTTGTGTAAAGCGGCGGGCGCTTTGTGTTATGTTTAATTTAATTAGAGAGAGTTCATGCCTATGTCAGTCGGCCAAGGCTATCAGTCGGTCGTTGTGGCTGTTCATTATCACGTAGTTGTCGTTAAGCTCGTATGTACTGCTTTTCTGGTCCCATGTGTAGCAGTCAACTCCCGTGGCATTGCCGCCTATGCTGCTGTAAGTCATGCGCTGGCTTTGCTCGTAAGCCTTTTTGCCGCCGTTCCATGTCATCATGTCGAGCACGGTGTTGTCGGCATTGTAGGTGTAGCACATGCATTGGTAGTTTTCCCATTCATGCTTTTCGCTGTTCCATCTCATAACCTCTTTCTTCACAACGCGGTCGAGGTTGTCGTAGGTATATTGCTTGCGTGTCTTGGCTGTAAGATATTTGCCGTTGTTGTCGTAAGTTACAATAGCGCTTACTTTACCGTCCTGCATCTCGGCGTTGTATGAAAAATGGCTGTTTGAGTTGGCTGTTCCTGAGATATTCATGAACAAACTCATAATTGTTGCGGCAGTAATTGTAATCAGTTCCATAAGGCTATAATTTTTTTAATTGTTATGTTATTATCTTTTGTTATTTTATTTTTTATCTTTCTTTTGTTTTTAGTCCGTCTGTATGTTAGACGTCCTTTGTTCTGAAAAACTACTTGATGATGTTGCTTTTTTAGTATCCGTCTTATTGCGGCGTTATCTAAAATCAATAATCATTTATCGTTTTTCGATATGCAAATGTATGAACTATATTTGAATGTTCCAAATATTTTCAATAAAAATTTATCGAAAAACAATAATTTAACACATTAAAACAATAAATCTCCGGCTTTTAACGGTCTTTTAACCGATACGAAGCCTTGTTTTATTGTTTTCAGATGTATATGAAGGTTAGTTTTTATGTGGCTGACAGCTTGATTTTTTTGCTGTCGGCATATCAGAATATTTTATAGTGCCATCTGGTAGATTTTCCTGTGTTCCGACCTGCTGGGGTCCGGCTGGCTTTCATAGGTAGTGTTCCAAAAAGTGTGTCTGGAAGAAATTCTAAAAAAGGACCAGCCAAAA
>ENA-UONW01000494-UONW01000494.1-human-gut-metagenome-genome-assembly--contig:-CS52-NODE-494-length-58296-cov-15.879003_pt1 | contig 58296 bp, 48 predicted proteins | sample MGYA00242463_ERZ724010 | MGnify/ENA metagenome assembly ERZ724010 | reverse complement strand
CCCGCGACCCCCAGCTTGGAAGGCTAGTGCTCTATCAACTGAGCTATTTCCGCAAAACTTCAACTGAAGTGGGTGGTGATGGATTCGAACCACCGAAGGCATCGCCAGCAGATTTACAGTCTGCCCCATTTGGCCACTCTGGTAACCACCCCTACTTGTTCAATAAATTCTCAGAGTAAAGAACTTCGTCTCTCGACCAGCATCTTCTTCTCTTCTTTTCCTTGAGCCTCTTGTCGGATTCGAACCAACGACCCCGAGATTACAAATCACGTGCTCTGGCCAACTGAGCTAAAGAGGCAAATCCTTGCAGCCGTAAGGCTTATTGATTTAGGACCTGTTCTAAAACGGCTGCAAAGATAGGCATTATTTTTTAATCTCCAAAACTTTTTGCGATTTTTTTTATCTTTCGCGCAATTTTTCTTTAAATTTCGCCAATTGGACCCTCATAGCATCGATACAAAGGTCAATTCCCTCCTCAAAAGTATCACACGTTTTTTCTACGAATAAAGTGGTTCCCGGAACCGACACAGTCATACTTGTTTCTTTATTTAGTGCAGTGGCGGGCTTCACTACTTTCAGTTGCACCTCTACTTTCTGAATGTCCTCAAATGATTTTTCCAACTTGGCTGTTTTCTTTTCGATAAATGCCTGCAGTTTCTCGGTAGCGTCAAAATGAATCGACTGAACTTTTACTTCCATATACGTACCTCCTTTAAATTTAGGTTAAGCCCTGGGATGGGCATTTGAATATATACGCTTCAACTGCTCAAAAGTCGTGTGCGTGTATATTTCGGTTGTCGACAGACTTTCATGTCCGAGCAGTTTCCGCACACTTTCCAAACTAGCATCATGATTGAGCATCGCTGTGGCAAACGAATGCCGTAGTATATGCGGTGAACGTTTTTTCAATGTACATACAGCAGAAAGCGCATTTCTGACTTTCAGCCTAACAGACGCATCACTGAATCTACGTCCTTTGGATGTAAGAAAAAAAGCTTCATCCACATCCGTCAGGTCCGCCACCTCCACATCGCGCCTATATATATATATGTTCAATGCATTACGAAGTTCTTCACCAAACGGAATTATACGCTGTTTATTCCTCTTACCAGTAACTTTCAGCTCACAACTTTCCAAATCCACCGACCTATTATTCAAACCGGTCAGTTCCGAAAGCCGCACACCCGTCTCATAAAAGACCATGATCATTGTCCGCAGACAAACATCATCATACCCGTCGCCCCACATATTCGAATCGAGCAGTCTATCCATTTCCTCTTCTCTGAGAAAATATGGCAACGTCGATTCTTTCTTCGGACCAACAATACAGCACGAAGGATCATGTTCAACAAAACCTCGGGATAACGCAAAACGATAAAGGGAACGCACTGCGCTCAATCTTCTATTGATTGAAGCCGCGGTGTTTCCTTTATCCATCATGCTCTCCATCCAGTCACGGATAATATCGGAATCAACTAATTCCCAAGAGAGATGATCATCCAAATTTTTGAAGTACGATTCGAATGCCTTGACATCCTCGCCGTAACTCTTTACTGTCAGCGCAGAACGATTGCGTTCATACTGCAGATAGTTCAAAAATTCTTTTATTATCATCAATCCGTTGCTCAAATCATAATATATTTCGGCAACGAATATACAGAATAAAATTCAAACTACCAAATTTTAGAGGCAAATTTTAATCCTCTGCTGCGCGCAATTTCTGTACATAGATGGCATGTTCCATCTTGAGTCTCTTCAGCACAGACGGCTTGTTATACTGCTGACGCTTACGCAGTTCTTTCATAACGCCTGTCTTTTCAAATTTTCTCTTAAACTTCTTGAGAGCTCTTTCGATATTCTCACCATCTTTAACTGGTACAATTATCATGCTATTTTTGTTTTTAATTATTTATATTATACTTATACTATTTTGGCTACTGCCACAAAATGCGGTGCAAAATTACACTTTATTTTTGAACTCAACAACTTTTCACGTTCTTTTTTATGTTTTCTCCTTAACTTTTTATCATTTGGACGTATAATCTCTTCAAAAAGCCACTATAAACCAATCAAATATACATTTTCCATCCATCATCATACACAAGATATATTTGAAGTTTATTATAGAATCGTACTTGCCCACATGTCAATCAACAGCAACATGTATGACCTGCGAAATCTCCGAAGGTTCTCCATTGTCATATTCATAGCATCCCATGTCTATCTGCCTGCCCGACAAGCGTCTCTGCATATCCAGATCATATTCTATATCCGATGCCAAGCCTGCATTTCCCGCGTCAACACACAACGATTGCTCTGAGAGCGCATAGGAATACACATTCCAGTCATCAGCAGTCATACCGCCACCGGCATATCCTACAACCGGTGACGGATTCAACAGAGCTGGCGTAACAGTCTCAGACAATACCACATGTCGCACATCATCACCATCCTCAAACTTCCGGCTGTCACTTTCCACAGCCGAATTCATCGACACAATTTTTCCTCCACCATCCTTACCGGAGTTCTGTCCGTAACTGCTGTAAATGCCGTTTCCACCGATGTTGTGCCATATCACCGAATTGTATATGCTGATATTCGAGCCGTTGTCGCCCGTGCCTAATGCACCTCCCGGACCAGAAGACTGATTGTTTACTAACGTGCAGTTGACTATCTTGGCCGTAACACCGCCTCCAACCTGCACCGCCCCGCCATTGCCGGATGACGTATTGTTCACAAAAAGACTGTTCTCTATCGTTACGTTACCACGATGACAATGCAGTGCCGCACCGTTCTTACCGTCAGAAGTACAGTTGTTTCTGAATATGCAGTTTCTCACTTTTGCCCCACTTGTAAGTATTGCTCCACCGCCATTACCGTTTCCATTATCGGCAGCACCGCTCATTCCGTTCTGCACTATGATGCCGTCGAGCACAGTACCCACCGTTTTCTCAAGTTCCACATTGCGCAAAGGCGACACCTTTCCTCCTCCGTCTATCACAACAGGATTATTTTTCCAATCACGTTCCGACAAATGTTCCTCCGTCCCATCAAATCCTCCGTACATGGCAACATTATCAATATTGACAGAAGCTGTCACATTATATACACCCTCCTTCATCCATATCTGTGCCGACGGATATTGCGGAGCTATTTCCACCGCATGCTGCAAAGTTGTAGCATCTGTCCAACTTTCACCGTTACTATTCTCATTGCCGTCGGCAGACACACGTATTATATGGTCAGCATACTGCCGGTATGCCTCGTCAAACCATTCTATAGCCATCTGTTTGAGCCTTGCAGTCACTCCGGCATTTGCTGCCGCCACATTGAGTGTCTCGTTATAATCGCTCTTCATGTCGTACAGTTCCACATTGCTTCCGTCTGCATTCACAAGCAGTTTCCAGTCACCCTCTCTCACAGCAATATGCGGACTCACCCGGTCCTTCTTTGTCTTTCCGAACTCCCAGAACAAAGGTTTCTCACGCACCTCCTGTTCCTTTCCGAGCAACGTACTACTCATATCCACACCGTCGAGCTGATATTCGGTCGGCATATCGGCCCCTCCTATTGTGCACAGCGACGGGAAAAGATCCACCGCACACACCACCGACCTTTCGTTCACCTGCCCCGGTTCTATTACTCCCGGCCAGCGCACGATGAAAGGCATTCTTATTCCACCCTCATACAGTGTCCCCTTCTGCCCGCGGAGAGAGTTTGTACGATGTCCGTCAAACGCAGGAGCCGGTCCGTTGTCACTGGTGAATATCACCAATGTGTTGTCGTCGATGCCCAGATCCTTCAGTCCCTGCATCAGACGTCCTATCTGATTGTCAAGTTCTTTAAGCACAATGGAGAACGATTCGGCCGATTCCCTCTGACTGGCCTCATCGTTTTCATACACCCACGGCGTATGTACATCGTCCGGCCAAAGATTCACAAAACAAGGTTTTCCTTTGTTCCGCGACAGGAAATCGAGCGTCTTATCCACAAAATAAGCCGTACGGTTCCATCTCTTCACCTCGTCCGTAGGCGCCCATATCCAGTTTGATGATGTCAGTTTCGGGTCAGGATCAGGACTTTCCCATGTCGACGAATATTCGTCAAAACCATAACGGGTTATCGACGGAGCATTCTTCACGTCGCGTCCACCTCCCATGTGCCACTTACCGAAGTGTCCCGTCATATATCCTCCGGCCTTCAACGCCCTCGCCATAGAAGGTGCCGAGGCATCAAGAAAATCGTTCTGCTCGTTTGCGGCATTTCCGGCACGTTCCTGAAGAAATGTCGTTATGCCCCAACGCGTAGGATACATACCTGTGGTGATTCCCGCACGCGAAGGTGAACTGATGGGACACGAAGTGTAATATTGCGTAAATCTTATTCCCTCTTCAGCCATACGGTCTATGTTCGGCGTAGGAACATAGTCACCGCCATAACACGACGGATCCGAATATCCCATATCGTCCACATATACAACTATAATGTTAGGCTTATCCTGCGAAACAACCGGCAAACCACACGCAAGCATCACCGGCAGCATAACTCTGCGTTGATTCATAAGAAAATAAAAGGTTTAAAGTGAAACATCAGCTTTGTTCAGGTATGATAAAATTACGACAAATACCTGTTCATCATAAAACAACTGTCCCTCATCACCGTTATTTTTCCTGTTTATTAACATACATACACAAACAATAACAGCAAATCACTGTATCCGTCTCTCCATTATGCATCCTCGTCCACTCATCCTATAAACGGCAACGGGCGGATGCCCACTGTTGCACCCGCCCGCTTCGTATTATATATTATATATGTACGCGACGTCAAACTTCGTCATCATCCATAGGATAACGCACACCCCACTCCCTGCGAAGCGAGTCGAGCATCCCCATCACACGCAGCGTCTCAGCGTGCGGCATGTCGTCACACTCCAACCGTCCGTGCTCCAATGCGTCGATACAAGCCTGCACTTCATATTCATAACCCGTTATCTGCGGCGGACAGCATACTGTGCGCACCAGCTGGTGATCAGTCGAATAAATGTCCACGCGCTGCGGATTGTTTATGTTGTCAACAATGAAATAACCCTTGTCACCACTCACAATGCCCTGCCGGTCGCCCGCACAGAACACGTTACACTGCAACGCAGCCATTCTGCCGTCGGCATACTTGAACGTGATGCTGTCCTGAAAATCCATGCCCTCGTCCGACTTTATCACTGTAGAACTTATTTCGCTTATGTCATTACCGAACGCCATGAGCGCGAAGTTTATATTGTAAAGTCCTATATCGAGCAGCGCACCACCGGCCAGTTCCGGCCTGCGTATGCGTTCCTTATGCGCTATGGGATAGCTCAGATGCGCCGTCAGAGTCATCGGACGACCTATCGTGCCGTCGTTCACCATGGCGTTTATAGTCTTTGTGAACGGCATATAGCGTGTCCAGATAGCCTCGGTGACGAAAACATTCTTCTCATGCGCCAGCTTCAGCAGCGCCTCAGCCTGACGAAGATTGGCAGTGAAAGCCTTCTCACACAGCACCGGCTTGCCGTGCTCTATGCACATGCATGCGTGCTCATAGTGGTGTGAATGTGGTGTCGCAACATACACCAGGTCCACCTCCGGATCGTTCAACATTTCCTCGTACGAACCGTACGCACGGCTCACGTTGTGGTTTTCGGCAAATGCGCGTGCCTTGTCAATCGACCTTGACGCCACGGCATAAGCCTCCGTACATTCCATCTGTCCCACTGTCCAGGCCATGGCACGGGCAATGGAACCTGCACCCAATATTCCGATTTTATATTTCTTCATATATTGCCTTTCATTAACTATTTAAGCACAAAATTAATCATTACGCACATTTCCGACAAGTATTAACTTTAAAAAAGAATATATGTCCATATTATAAAATCCTTATTGTAATAACAAACTTAATATTTTTAACATTTTCAAATAGGGGTTTATCAGCAGTTGTGCGTGATAACATATAATAGAACCAAACAAATAGAAATTTCATTGAGTCAATTTTTCCACTTAAAAATAGATTATTGCAACTATTGCACACAAATAAAAAATTCTGATTATGAGGATTAAGACTTAAACAGGACCATCACTTTTCAATAATGGTGAAACATATGGATACACCATCTTTCGTAAAGGGCAGCATGCAAAAGACAATAGTGTGTAAATATGCAAAGTGCATGTTCCATAACTGTTTACCTTATAATATAATAAGAAAGCATTGGCATAATGTCATATCAGATTATAACTATCCAAACTAAATGTAAAATTCAAAACTATTGTACAATGAAAAGAATCACTAATTTCAAAAAATCATCTGTCATCATTTTATCGCTTCTGTGCCTTTTAGTATGTTACGCCTGCTCCGATGATACGCCGGAAGTATACAAAGTTCGTGTTCATATAGAAGCCAATACTAACGAACCCGTAAGAATATATGGTCTAAAAGATTCCTCACCTGAAAAAGGTTTGGTTATTCGAAGCAGCTATGATAAGATCTATAAAACAGAAGATAACGGATTGTCAATTGAGGCAAGATGCAATGATGAGAGCACTTTAATAAAAATAAAAGTCTGGGTGAATGGAAAACTCAAAGCTGATGTGTCCGGTAATAAGTATTTAACGAGTGGGTATATTCGTTTTGACAAATGACGTCTTGAGTTCGACAAATTCAGGATAATGTAAGCTGTGTATCAATTGTTCTCGTAACATTGATGCACAGCTTTTCTTTGAATTAAACACGTGATAAATACGCTTCATTACAGATTTATCAGCGAGCTAAATCCAACTGCCATACAAAATAATCCTATAACTTTGCTTGCTGTGATCATAGTGATTATTGTTTATAATCTTTTGTAAATCAGCACTATAAAATTACAACAATTTTCGCTAATCACCAAATTTAATAAACACTTACTATTCGTCGAGCTCACGTTAAATACGTTTTATATCTTGAAGAAATTTTTCTCTCTGCCTACTCCAACTTCTAATAGATTCATTTTGTAATGAATAATATTGTTGTAATTGCTCATGTAATTCATCTAAAGCTATAGAGCTATCTATTCTTTCTGCTATTTTAGGATTGCATAGCCATCCGATACTATCAATATCAGCGTCAGGCAATATGTAAAACCTAACTTTGTTATCGTATGCCCATACAGCACCCATTTCATTCAAACAGATTTCGCTCTCTTTATAGTTTTTGGATATAAGCAGAATAGAATAATCAGCATTCTTTATATTATCGTGAATATGTTTTCTAATATCCTCTCCATTCTTTATACCCATATCTTCAATAGAGGTACAAAATATATGTTCTGGCTTTAGTCCAATTCCTAATTGCAGAATGTCATCAACAAATAATTGAACAATAGGTTTGTCTTTAGAAGAATGGCTGATAAAGATTCTCTTTTGTTTACTTTCGTTTGTCAGATTATATCTTGCCTGAATTATATTTATTATAGCGATAATAGCTCCAAAATCAAAAGGATTAACTCGTGGAGATCTAACTAAGCCAGGCAAATATTTTTGTATTTGCTGTGCTTCTATTGGTAAATCAAGTTTAATATTTTCTACTAACTGTTTGAGAACATTATACAGACTTGATAAATGTTTACATGTTGGAATCGAACAGTTAATACATTTCCCATTATTTATGGAAAGACGAATATCTTCCACAACCTTCTGACATTCTATAATATTTTGTTTTATTTTATTATCCATAATATTATCCCTTATTTATAATTTCTTTTGTTGTTTCAATTCTTTTATCTGCATATAAAACAACATCCTTTATAACCAACTTTTTTATAGCGGAGATTAATACCGGCATTGAATCATAATCAATGCATTCCCCTAAACATGGTAATGAAATAACATCATTTTTAATTTTTTTGTTACAAATACTATCTCCCCAAGAATATTTGTGACCTAAACTCTTATTTACGCATGTCGCAATGTATAGTTGAATATCCTTACTTCTTTTTGATTCTTCTTTTAACCGCAATGTTAAATTATGACTATCGTTAGAGAAGAAATCTTTTTCTTGATAAGTCACGACAAACGTTTTTCCTCCAATAAAGATACAGTTACCTTTATCCATATATTTTTTATCATAAGAAATGTAAGTACTTACAGCATTATTGTCAGCACTTGCACACAAGTATGGATATTCTCCACTATTTTCTACAATATCCTTTGAAAGGATATTACTTGTGTTCTTTACTTCAAACAATTCTAGGACAGAAACATCTTTAAATGGCAAATTATCATAATCCTTTAAAACTTTTAATTCTTCATCTGTTAGATTATAATTGTTCAATCCCGTTACTGATAAATATGCTTCAAGTTCCGCCAAACGTTCAGCTTCCAGTTCTGCTAAACGCTCTGCTTCCAATTCAGATATAAATTTATCAATAAAGGAAAAATCAATACCATTATTCTTAATTGGCAAACTTATAACAGTTGTTAAGAACATATTATCTACATCCCTAACCAAAACTGATAATAATTTTTTCCTCAGTTTATTGAACAAAGCAGTAAAAAACAAAACAGATTTATCTGTCAATTTGATTTTTGGTATGATTTTCCTAACAAATTGTCCTGCATACCATGGCTTCCGACGATAAAAGAAATCCATCTGTAAGAGTCCTAAACTCCAAGTTCCTGCAGAATTTATATTTTCATCGTTCACAAATCCTGTCACTTGTAAAACTCCTTGATTGACGGATGTGCGTGTAACATAATCATATTCATTTCCTGGGACAAGGGCATCTGTATTAAAGCTATTTGTACTTTGGATTTCAAATAAATCACCAATCTTAAACTCTCCCCACTCAACTTCTTGCAGCATCTTATTGAGTGGGGCATCTATTTTCCCAAGCTATTCTCCTCTTTATAATTTTGTTTTTTGAGCAGATTTGATACTTCCCAAGCAAGATAATCGCTTACAGTTTTCTTAAAATCCAGCAAAGTAGGTTTCGTATCAATAGGAGCTGCTTGATTCCAGTCTTTACCGCTTTCTGGGTCTATCGTACCTTCGTAATATTCTTTTTCTGTGAGGAAATGTAGTTTACTCTTCCCAAAGCGGACGAGGTTTACTACTTCTTCATAACGTTCCTTTGCATGATCTGTGTCACGCAAATTACAACTTGCTTTTTTCCTGTTTGTGCGTGTATAACCGTCATTTGAGAAGTCGATGAACTTAACGATGTCGTCTTTTTTATGCGCTTCGTTTACACGGAAAACATAAACATATGTCTGAACACTTGATTTCCCTATAAATAAATCTATCGGCATCTTTATGCTTGCCAAAAGAGTATTTCTTTTTAATATTCTTTTATTGTAATCTATAGCCTTTCCTGAACCAGCTGAACCTTGTATAATGATTGCAGCATAACCTCTGTTCATCATACTAAGAGCTTTTTCTACAAAGTTCATTCCATTGCCGTTTGCTGAATATGGTGGATTGAGCACAAAAGCATCAGCAGGAAACTTATCTTGCTTATCACTATATCCATAGTTTCCGTCAAAATCTTTAAGAGAATCTTCATTTAGAATATTAGAACTGCCATCTCCCATCAGAATCATATTTAGGATAGCAAGCATGTACACACTTGGAAGCAATTCTACACCTAATAATTGTTTTGCTTTTATCGTTATTTCTTTTTTCGCTAATTCTTCTGGAGATGTAATACTATTTTTTGCATCGATTAGCATTTCATTCATTGCAGCAACTAATAATCCTGCTGAACCAGTTGCAAAATCCCAAACATAAGAGTCTTTATTGACACGTGCCAATTTGACTAACAATCTGGCTACATAGGAAGGAGTAAGAACTACATCATTAAGCTTGTCTTGTGTAAAGCCAAGCCAACTATACATCTCATTAAAAAGTTTACCTGTAAAATCAGTCGTAAGACCAATTTTATAATATATCCCTAAATCATCAATAATTTTGATGAAGACTCTTTTCAGCTGGCTCTCACCATTTTCTACTTTATTGATATTGTCTATAGTAAGAGTATTCTCAAGAGTCCTTATGATAAGTTGTTTCTTACCTTCAGGCAAATTTCTTTCATTCAAAAACGCTTTTATTTTTCTTACTATTATGTCTCCATCTGTATTACCTTTTTCAGATGAAGATTTTAAATCCGACTTTTCAAGAGGAGTCACTTTACCAGGTATTCCCAAAGTCGCGATAATAGAAGCTGCGACCAAATAAATACGGTCATTTTCTCCTAAACCTTTTTCATTCTGATAAATATCATTATTCAATCGAGTTAAACTAATTGATATTTCTCTTTCCCGTTGCTCTTTTATTTTATCAACTTCTTCTTGGGTAAGATTTAAAGATTCGACCGTTTCAATAAAGACATCAAAGTTTTTAGGAGCTAAAAATGACAAGTCAGAATAATCACCGACCTTTTGACCCGTTCCAAAATTGTTTTTGGAAACATAATATACACCAATATCATGCTGTAAATCGCCAAACTCATCATTGTAACCTGTAATACCAATGGAAATAATATCTGTGTAATTTGTGAGATGTAAAATAGCATTAGCATAATGAACGGCACCATTAACAGCATAGGAATTTATATTTTTGAATAACCATTCATTTTTTTTATTTTTATTCTCTACATACCCATTAGCGTCAAGTTTAACAAGACGATCTTTGTAACCTTTGTATTCTATTAAAATAGGATAATCTTTAAGTCTTTTATCTCGTAAAAGTAATTTTGCATCTGGGCGATTAGCTCCACTTCCACCATTTTTGGTGAAATAATCAGCAAGTGCTTTATCTATTTCTGGATTAAGAGATTCTTGCTCTAATTTATAATCTAATTTATATGATTTAAGCCATCCGTTTGCAAGATCAGCTATATTCGGTTCTACTGATTGTACAATTTTCTTAGCCATATTATTTTTTATTATAACCTAATTATTTGCATTTAAATCGCAGTAATATTGATATATTATACAAATATACTCATTAAATAGAAGAAATGCGATTTTGTAATAATCAATATTCAATGTATATTCTAAAATAACCATCATTCTTTTATTTTTGCTATAATATAATGTGAATTCATAAAACTCACATTAATATAGGATCGGCACTTATCTTTCAATACCGTTTCATACTTCTAAATCAGCGCTTTTAAAGAAAACCCGGAATACAAACTTACAATTTTTCTTGACTTTATTTTGACAATAATAATTTCGGGAAAGAGATGTAAAGAAATATTAAATCAAATATAATAAAGGCTGTTTCGGGCTGTAAGGTATTTTGATATACCCTATACCATAGTACGGAATAGTTCGAATTGCGTTCTGATAATGCCTGTTTGAGGGTCCGGTTATGCCCATATCATGGTGTGATATTGTGCATATCAGGCCATGAAATGGGCTGTATCACGTGTTAAAATGGTGCTTATTGCAAGCCAGGGGAATGGACACTGAATGTAAGTTATTGACGTTCAACGTTTTGCTTAACTCTCGTATAATTCGCGTATTTGCGTCCGAAGGAATGTCCGCGCGCAAATACGCGCTGGATTTTTGGGGTAGAACAGGAAACTCGAGCGGAAAAATCGAAATCCGGTTATAATTTGAAAGTTGCCGATATTGGTTTCATTATGGAAGAAGAAAACAATGCCTTTTCGGGAACGAAGCTGCTGTTTATCTTATGAAATCAATACTAAGCAGATTTCTACTGAACCCAGACATTATTTTCCTGTTTTGTCGTTGCATCCTCTTTTCTCTATTATTTTAATAATACATGAGGTGGTTCTACTGTGTCAAAAATAAAAAACGACGCTTTTTATTCTTCTGTTGTTCTCGCATTTCGCTACATATATATAATATAGGATGTGGTTCGGCAATGCAAGATTCGGAAAAACAAAGTTTCTACCATTTGTCGTTGCGCTCACTTTTCACTATCTGTTCATAAGACAGGAGGCGGCTCGGCAATGCTAAATTCGGAAAAACAAAGTTTCTCCAATTTGCTATTGCGCTCGCCTTTCACTATCTTTGCCGCATAATAAATCAATGCCATAACTATGAAAACAGAATTCGAGAAGATGAGAAGCGGGGAAATGTACCGTTTCGACAAGGGCGAGATATACGAAAGTCTGGTGCATGCCAAACAGTTGTGCGCACGTCTGCAGACTATGACTATAAACGATGCTGACTACCGCAGCGTGATAGAGGAACTCATACCGGGCATTCCCGAGTCGTCGGCCGTGTGCCCGCCGTTCCACTGCGACCACGGCAACGGCATCATAATAGGGCGCAACGTATTCATAAACTACAACTGCGTGATGCTCGACGGGGCATGGATACGCATCGGCGACAACGTGAAGATAGGACCGGCATGCCAGCTTTACACTCCGCATCATCCCATGGACTACATAGAGCGGCGCGAATGTCAGGAGACGGCCTACCCCATCACAATCGGCGAGGACACATGGTTGGGCGGCGGATGCATAGTTTGTCCGGGCGTGACAATAGGCAAGCGCTGCATCATAGGGGCAGGTTCGGTGGTTGTGCACGACATTCCGGACGACTCGCTTGCCGTGGGCAATCCTGCCGTAGTGAAGCGCAGCCTTAAATGAACAGGGCGCAGACGCATACAGAATTGTGTGATGCGTCTGCGCCCTGCGCCTGTCAGAGCGGCGAACAGGCATTCTCAAGCCATCGGCGCTCGTCGGGTTGGAGATACGGCGACAACTTTTCGTAAACACGGCGGTGGTAGTCGTCGAGCCACGCCCGTTCCTCGTCAGTAAGCATTGATACTATTATCGGCGTTTTGTCTATAGGACAGAGCGTGAGAGGTTCGAACTCAAGAAAACGTCCGAACTCCGTCTCCATATAGTCTTTCACCATCAGCATGTTCTCCGTCCTCACTCCGAAGCGTCCCGAAAGATAGAGTCCGGGCTCGTCGGTTACGGTCATGCCGGGCACGAGCGGTGCCGGACGCCACTCCATGCGTATCTGGTGCGGGCCTTCGTGCACGTTGAGATAGGAGCCCACACCGTGACCCGTGCCGTGCAGGAAATTCATGCCCTCGCGCCACATCGCCATGCGTGCGGCGGCGTCGAGCTGAGTGCCTGACGCTCCGTATGGGAACTTCATGTTCTGCAACTGCAGGTGTCCCTTCAGCACGAGCGTATATACACGCCGCTGCTCGTTGGTCACAGGGCCGAGAGCTATGGTGCGTGTTATGTCCGTAGTGCCGTCGGCATACTGCGCTCCGCTGTCTATGAGTATCAGACCTTCGGGCCTCAACATGGCGTCGCTCACCGGAGTGGCCTCATAATGCACTATCGCACCGTGCTCCTGATAACCGGCTATGGTGTCGAACGACAGGTCTCTGTACATCGGATCGGACGCGCGCAGCTCGCGCAAACGCTCGCTGACGGTTATCTCCGTCTGTCCGCCACTCTCCACGGCAGGCTTCAGCCACATGAGGAACCTAACCAGAGCCACGCCGTCGCGGATCATTGAGCGGCGGAAGCCTTCGGTCTCGGCGGCGTTCTTCACGGCCTTCATTGCCGGCACGGGCGATGAGTGTCTTATCACGTTGTGCGCCGTGCCCACCTTATATAGCGTATAATTGGTCTCGTCCGGATCAATCAGGATGTTGTATTCCGGATATTTCTTCAGCCCGCGCACCACGTTGGCATAGTCGTCCGTTGCCACTCCGTCTGCCTTCAGTGCAGCCACTATCTGCGGCGACAGTTTCTTGCGGTCGACAAACAGCGTGGCCTTGTCGTGCGCAATGAGCAGATAGCTCACGAACACCGGATTGCAGTGCACGTCGGTTCCGCGCAGGTTGAGCGTCCAGGCGATGTCGTCGAGTGCCGACATGAGCATTCCGTCAGCATGCACCTCGCGCAGTGCGGCACGTATGCGGCGCAGTTTGTCGGCGCGGCTTTCGCCTGCATACTCTATGTTGTGCACGCAAACCTCACCCTCGGGTACTGCCGGGCGGTCGGTCCATATCTCCTCCAGCACGTCAAGATTGGTGCGCACGGTTATTCCTCCTGCCCTGCGCAGGTCGGCAATGAGAGCCTCAGCCATTGTCGTGCTGCAGCTCATGCCGTCGATACCTATCTCTGTCGATGCCGCGCCTTGCAGCTGCGAGGCAATCCAACGGGCCGGTGTGGGCGTGCCTTCCACACGCTCCTTCATCAGCACAAACTCCGTATTGCGCAACTGTTCTTCGGCTGCCAGGAAGTAGCGCGAGTCGGTCCACAGCGCGGCGGCGTCCATAGTGACCACCGCAAGTCCCGCCGAACCGTCGAAACCCGATATCCATTTGCGTCCCTCCCAGCGCGACGGCACATACTCACTGCCGTGCGGGTCGGTGCTCGGAAACACAAAAGCGGCGAGGTGTTCGCGCCTCATCACCTCACGCAGGCGTCCGAGTCTTTCTTCTATGACGTTTTCCATAAATTTCCGTTATTGGTTTAGTGTTATTGCAAACTTACAAAATTTATTCCTATTAACGCCTTACACATTATATATTTTAACGCGCGCGACGGTTTCCCCGCATCTCGTCAGGTCTTCCGCCTTACATTCCGTACGTGGACGGACAGCCCGGAATGTATCACACGAAAAGGCCTTCCGGCATTTTTCAGGCTTATAATGAATGTTTTGTCAGGAAAAAACCTTATCTTTGAAACCGCAGACACAAATCTCTTTCCGTTGTGCCTGACACACAAAGATACATAAAGCGTATCGCCCTAAACCTGAGGAATGCTTATCATAATAAAACTATTACATATACATCACGATTAATAACATCTATTATGGACATCAAGAAATCCAGACAACTGCTGTTTTCCGCTACTGCCGCACTGCCGGTGGTGGCTGCCGCACAGGCCGAAGACCAGCGGCCGAACATCATGGTAATCATGGTGGACGACATGGGATATTCCGATCTCGGATGCTTCGGCGGCGAGATACATACGCCGAATCTTGACGCGCTCGCAAGCAACGGCATGCGCTTCACACAGTTTTTCAACGCCGGACGAAGCTGTCCTTCGAGAGCCGCGCTGATGACAGGACTCTACGCCCAGCAGGCCGGCATCATGGGCATGGGACAGAGTCTGAACAACGAATGTGTAACAATACCCGAGGTTCTAAAGACCGCCGGATACCGCACGGCAATGACCGGCAAGTGGCATCTGTCGCTTACGCAGGGCATTGGCAACAATGCCGACCAGATGGCGTGGCTGTCGCATCAGAACACATTCAACAACCGGCCGTTCGCTCCGGTGGAGACTTATCCATGCAACCGCGGATTTGACGAGCATTGGGGCACCATATGGGGCGTAGTAAACCACTTCGACCCGTTCTCACTCGTACACAACGAAGAGCCTATATACACCGACGCTATACCGTCTGACTTCTATTCCACCGACTTCGTAACCGACAAGACCATCGATCTTCTGGACGATCTGTCGGCAAAGGAAGAGCCTTTCTTCATGTACGTTGCATACAACGCTCCACACTGGCCGCTCCATGCCAAACCGGAGGATATAGCAAAATACAAAGGCATGTACGACGAAGGATGGGACGTGCTGCGCGAGAAACGCTACGCACGCATGGTGGAACTGGGACTGATAAGCCCCGGACAGACGCCTGTATCGCGCAACGAGTCGGGACGGCTTTGGGAGAACGAGACCGACAAGGAGTTTCAGGCAGCCAACATGGAGGTGCATGCGGCCATGATAGACTGCGTGGACCAGGGTGTGGGACGCATCATACAGAAACTTAAGGACACAGGTGAATACGACAACACCATCATCATATTCTCGTCCGACAACGGCGCTTCGTCGGAGAATTACGGCATAGGCGAGTTCGACAGACACGACCGCACACGCGACGGACAGATGGTGACGCACAACTCGAGAACGCCGGGCGACGAGCTGTCGTACAACTATCTCGGCACAGGATGGGCGGGAGCCATCAACACACCGTTCCGCTACTGGAAGGCGGAATCGTTCCACGGAGGCATCGCCGCCCCGACCATCGTGCACTGGCCGGCAGGAATGAAGAGCGGACGCGGCACTATAGTGGACGAGCCTTGTCACTTCATAGATGTCATGCCGACATGCATATCGCTTGCAGGTGCCGAATATCCAACAACCTACAAAGGCCACAACATTCATCCGCTTGCAGCCGAGGGCCGCAGCCTGCTGCCTCTGATAAGCGGCGAGGGCGAATGGAACGGCGAGCGCACTCTGTTCTGGGAGCACGAGAACGGACGCGCCGTACGCGTGGGCAACTGGAAGATGACATCGCTGCGTAACGGTGGCTGGCAGCTGTTCGACCTTTCTAAAGACTATTCGGAGACCAACAATGTGGCAGCCGAGCATCCAGACAAGGTGAGAGAAATGAAGGCATTGTGGAACAACTGGGCCAAAAGCGTAGGACTGAAGGTCGAGGAAGACATGCCCGACACGGACAAGGAACTGCTGTTCTATTATCCGTTCGACGGTGACCTTAACGACAAATCGCCCAACAATTATCCGCTCACCTCAAACGGACACAGTTTTGCAGAAGGTAAATTCGGGCAGGCTCTGTCGCTCAACGGCAAGGCGCAGTATCTGGATTTCAATACTACCGGTACGGTAGATACCAAAAATACGCAGTACACAATATGCGCCTGGGTTTACGATGAAGAGACAGCCGTGCCGACATCGGGCACCGTAGAAGGAGGCTGTTACTTCCGCGACGAAATCATAATGGCACAGAAAGACAACAGCGGAACAGGCCGCATATTGCTCTACACACGTCTGGAAACACCCACGACAGGCGGCGACACAAAGTATTTCTTCAACAATTTTCTTGGCAACCGGCACAATCCGGCATCCGAAGGTTCGTTCAAACGGGGTGTCTGGCAGCACGTAGCCATAGTGTGCAATCCGGCAGACCGCACCGTAACCTACTACATAAACGGCGAGCGCGACCTCACCGTCGCCACAAATGTATTCGAAGCATGTCAGGGCGGTTTCCGCATCGGAGGACACAAAAGCAACAAGGACTACTGGCACGGAAAAATTGACGAGCTTTACTTTTTCAGAGGTCTGCTGTCTGCAGAAGAGATTCGCGACATACGCGACAACACTTATTTCACCAACAGTATAGACAGAGCCGAAGCGTCAGACTTCCGCGTTGTCTTTGACAACAACACCCGCACACTGCGCGCCCACGACGGAAGCACAATGAAATCCGTGGCACTTCACTCCTCCACCGGACAGGAGATAATGAACGTGTCAAACAAATCCCACATATCACTGAACAACCTTCCGAAAGGCGTATACATAGCAAGTGTATCAGGAAATACCGGTGACAACGTATCGCTTAAAATCACACTGTGATACATGCAACTGCATATTATTTCATAAAAAACATATTATGAAGGGCTGGAAAATCTTTTCCGCCCTTCATTTTCGCCTTTAGCAGCATTCACAATTATTTATCACAAAAGCATACAAACCACAATTTCATTCATCTGCTATCGGTATACCCGAAACTTACATTCGGAAAACCGACATGCAGATTGTATGTTTTCAGTGTATTATTAGACTTTTTTTCTTATTTCACACCCTTTCTCCCGTTTCAGACATAAAAGCAGCAGACATCAAATAAATTATAAATACCAATAGTCACTATCGAAATTTCCGTTAACAAGATATTCCCCACCCTTTGTCAAAACGATACCTTTGCAGCGTCAAAAAAATATTTAACTATGAATGTTTATATAATCACATGGGCGTTTATCGTAGGAATCCTGATTCTTACATTTGTTTTCAGAGCAATTGAAAACTTCCGCAAAGAGTGCAGCAACAAAGAGAATGATTCTCACTTTTTCGAAATCAGCAAAGACAACGAACTGTTTTATTGCCCTGGCGACGAATATCTGATCGATGAACCAGAATACATGTAATATACCGGCAGGCAACAACAGCCTGCCGACCACCAAGGAAGTCTGCATGTTTCTTTCAGACTATGCAGCATGGCTGATGGGTTGCGGTGCTACATGCGCACGCATAGAGAAGAACATACGTCGCATGTCGGAAGCATTCGGAAAAGAATCCGACATGGCCGTGATGCCTGCACACATACATCTGTCTGTATGGGACAAGGAGCACACAGAGTCATACAGCAACATTAAAAGAATACATAAGTGCGGCATAAGCTTCAACATCAACACACGCCTTAGCAAACTCAGCTGGGACGTTGCCGACGGACGCGCCGACTTCAAGAAGGCATGCAGCGAGTTTGAGGAAATAACCAAGACCAAGCCGGAGAACCAGCGGCTGGTGCTTCTGCTCGCATCACTGGCCAACGCAGCTTTCTGCCGTCTCTTCGGAGGCGACGCAGCAGCAATGCTCACAGTGTTCATCGCAACACTCGCAGGCTATCGTCTCAAGCAGATAATGCTCAGCGAGAAGGCCGATGTACGCCTCACTTTCTTCTGTTCTGCATTTTTCTCTTCGGTCATCTGCACCGGAGCCCATCTTTTCGGATGGGGCGATACGCCGGAAATAGCAATAGGAACAAGCGTGCTTTATCTCATTCCGGGTATTCCCTATATCAATTCGGTGAGCGATATGCTTGACGGTCATTACATCTGCATGTTCGGCAGACTGACCGATGCGATTGTACTCACGGCATGTCTTTCGGCCGGACTGTGCGCCGGACTGCTGCTAATGGATCTCAGTCTGTTCTGACCGGGACCGCGTCATGCAGCATCCTCTTTTACAGGAAACGCTGTATGACGAAACAAATTTCACAAAAGAAACAATAAAAAGACTATTATGCTTTTCCAAATATTGCAGGACGGATTCTTCGCGGCCATAGCAGCCATAGGCTTCTCAAGCATCAGCAATCCGCCGCGCCGCACATATCTGTATTGCGCCATCACCGCCGCCATAGGCCATTCCGTGAGATTTATTCTCATGAACAACGGCGTGTTCCAGACACACATCATTCTGGCAAGCACCATCGCAGCATTCATCATCGGTATAGTTGCCGTATATCTGACCCGTTTCACCAAGAGTCCGGCCGAGACATGTTTCTTCCCGGCGCTTCTGCCAATGATTCCGGGAATGTACGCCTATCACACAATCGAGGCACTGCTCATGTGTCTTTATCACAGCGAGGAACCGATATTCAATCATTATCTGTATCTCCTGACATTCAACGGATTCACATGCGCGTTCATAATAATCGGCATGGTGGTCGGTGCGACGATACCTGTATTCTTATTAAAAAAGATATCTTTTCAGGCAACAAGGTGATAAATATTGTATATTTGCATACGTAAAACGTCACCGTGTGACATAAATACGCAGGCAAAAAAGAAAAATATATGGAACTCAGACAGCTGAAATACTTCGTCAAAGCCGCCGAAACACTCAATTTCTCAGAAGCTGCCAAGGCTCTGTTCATAACCCAAAGTACACTCTCGCAGCAGATAAGACAACTCGAGCAGGAGATGAACGCGCAACTCTTCATGCGCAACAGCCACAACGTAAGCCTCACGGAAGCCGGCGAAGAACTGCTGCCCTACGCCCAGAACACGCTGCACTCGGCCGACACATGCATAGACCGGATACACGATCTGCAGCATCTGCTCACGGGCACACTCAACATCGGTGTGACATTCACATTCAGTCCGATTCTCACCGAAACGCTCATGACATTCATGAAACAATATCCTCAGGTGAAGCTCAACATATTCTACGAACCAATGGCCAACCTGATGGAGAAACTCGGACACCGCGAACTCGACTTCGTTCTGGCATTCAAGCCGACTGTCCACTACGATGAGATAGAGTCGCACGTGCTCTTCGGCAATCATCTCGCAGCCGTTGTACAGGATAACCACCCGCTCGCCCAGCACGACATGGTAACACTCAACGAACTGACCCACTACGACATAGCGCTGCCGTCGAAAGGACTGCAGGCCCGCAACGCCTTCGACAGACTATCGTCAGGTTTTCAGGGAAAACTCAACGTACGTATAGAGCTGAACGAAGTGAACATTCTGCTCAAACTGATACGCCAGAGCCAGATGGTCACAATACTCTCGGAAGCCACCATACACAACGAGCAGGGCGTGAAAGCTGTGTCGCTCGACATGCCGGGAAACGGTATGGAAGGATGCGTACACGTGCTGAAGAACGTGTACAGAAAGCGTTCCGCACAGGAGTTCCTCAGAATGCTGAGCGAATCGAATGCCATACGCGAACGCCTGCGCGACTGGCTCTGAGAAACGAAAAAACGATAATAAGCCAAAGATTCATACATAACCAGTCGGCCCGAAAGGGCTGCAAACACGCCATCCACACTGTGAATGGCGTGTTTTTTGTTAAAAAATCTTATATATCCAAGCCTATAAGGTTACAACTTATCGCATAAGTTGTTAACTTTGCACCGACAAAAGATACACACATTTCATCGGATTATGAAAATGAATTTATTCGGGACAACGATTCTTTACACAAATAAAATCCATCGTTTCCATCACTGGGGAGTCGCAGCAATAATTTAATACTGCGTCCACAGCACTGTTTTCATAATTCATAATAATTTTTCATTCATTTTTATTTCATAGTATGAGCAAATCATTTTGTCTCATAGCATCGCTGTGTGCGGTGCTGTGCGGACACGGGCTTCATGCCCAGAACACCGACCGGCGCATGCTCTCACTCAACGAGATGTTCCGGCTGGCCGACAAGAACAGCAGCAGTATAAAATCGTACAACACAGGCAAGGAGGCCGCCGCCATGGCTGTGAAGACAGCCAAGGCACAGCGTCTGCCCGACATAAGCGCATCATTGTCGGCAAGCTACCTCGGCGACGGCTATCTGTGGGACCGCGACTTCAGCAACGGACAGACGATATCCATGCCCCACTTCGGCAACAACTTCGCACTGCAGGCATCGATGACCGTTTACTCGGGCGGTGCAATAAACAGCGGCATTGCGCTCGCCGAACTTGGAGAACAGATGGCCGCGCTCGACTGGCAGAAGAACCGGCAGGACATCCGCTTCATTCTCACGGGCTACTATCTCAACCTCTTCAAACTGGAAAACCAGGCATCGGTGATAGAAAAGAACATCGACCTGACGAAAATCGTGATAAAGAACATGGAGGCGCGCCGCGAACAGGGTTCGGCACTGAAGAACGACATCACACGATACGAGCTGCAACTCGAGAATCTGAAACTGCAACTGACCAAAGTGAACGACGCGAAAAAGATAATGAACCACCAGCTTGTCACCATACTCCACCTGCCGGCAGGCACCGAGATTGTGCCCGACACCACTCTGCTGACATCCGACGCCGTGGCAGGAAACGAGGACGAGTGGCAGCAGAAAGCCTCAACTTCCAACCTGTCGCTGCAGCAGAGCGGCCTCAACGTGGAGATGAGTCGTCAGAAGGAGAAGCTCGAGCGCTCCGAACTGCTGCCCAAGATAGCCGTTGTGGCGGAGGAACACCTAGACGGTCCGATAACAATTGAAGTTCCGGTACTGGACAACAACTTCAACTACTGGTTTGTCGGAATAGGCGTGAAATACAACATATCGTCGCTCTTCAAGAGCAACAAAAAGGTGAAACAGGCACGACTGCAGACCCGGCAGGCCATGGAGCAGCAGACGCTGGCACGCGAACAGGTGGAGAATGCAGTGCAGGCGGCTTACACCGACTACCTGACATCGTTCACCGAACTGCAGACCCAGAAGAAGAAAACCGAACTGGCACGACAGAACTACGACGTGACGGACAACCGTTACCGTAACGAACTGGCACTGCTCACCGACATGCTCGACGCGAGCAACACCAGACTGGACGCCGAACTCGGACTCGTCAACGCACGCATAGACGTGATATACAATTATTATAAAATGAAATACTTAACCCACACCCTTTAAAAACAGAACATCATGATAGCAAGAAAGACAAGACGCATCATCTACAACACCCTCATAATTTGTTTTCTCATCGGCGGAATAGCCTACGTATGCTCACGCTTCATCCACCTCGGCAACGTGGAATATACTGACAACGCGCAGGTAAGACAGCACATAACGCCTGTCAACACACGTGTGCAGGGATTCATCAAGCGCATCTGTTTCGACGAGTTCCAACCGGTAAAGAAGGGCGACACGCTCGTGATAATAGAGGATTCGGAGTTCAGACTGCGACTGGCACAGGCCGAAGCAGACCTGAGCAACGCCATGGCCGGACGCTCTGTCACCACGGCCGGCATTGAGACCACGCAGAGCAACATCAGCGTGAACGAAGCCGGAATAGAAGAAATGAAGGTGGTGATGGACAACGCGCGCCGCGAACTGCAGCGCTACGAGAAGCTTCTGAAGGAAGACGCAGTCACCCGCCAGCAGTATGACAACGTGAAAACAGCATACCAGACAGCCAAGGCACGCTACGAACAGGCCTCACGCGCAAGACGAAGCACATCACTCGTGAAGAACGAACAGACGCGCCGCCTCACACAGAACGAGGCAGCCGTAAGACTGGCACAGGCAAGTCTCGACCTGGCACGCCTCAATCTGTCGTACACAGTCATCACCGCCACATGCGACGGAATGACAGGCCGCAAGAAAATACACGAAGGACAGCTCGTACAACCGGGCCAGACGATGGTGGACATTGTCGACGGCACCGACCTCTGGGTGGTGGCAAACTACCGCGAGACACAGTTGCCCGACATACACGAGGGCGCTGAAGTGACGATGACTGCCGACGCCGTGCCGGGCGTGACCTACCGCGGTGTGGTGGAATCTATATCAGACGCCACCGGAGCAGCCTTCTCACTCATCCCACAGGACAATGCAACCGGCAACTTCGTGAAGGTGGAACAGCGCGTGCCGGTGCGCATAAGACTCGAAGGTAACAGCGCAGCCGACATGAAGAAACTGCGCGCCGGGTTCAACGTAGAATGTAAAGTGAAACACTGATCATGGGAGCACCTGTACTCAACGGACCGTTCACCATGCCCATGTTCCGCAGTTTCGTACCGCGCAAACTGCAACCTTGGATCTACGTGGTGTTCGCCTTCATGTTCCAGATGTCGGGAGGCGTCTATCTGGGCGCGCTCAACGAGATGGTGGGAGGCCACTCGCTTATGCGCGAGGACCTTCAGATGTGCCTTTACGCCAACCTTGCCGGCATGGCCATCTACTTTCCCGTGCTCTTCCGCATGAAGTTCCGCTTCACCAACAAGACCCTGCTCACGGCGTCGGCCCTCGGCATCCTGCTGTGCAGCCTTGCGGCACCGCACATCACATTCCTGCCCCTACTCTGGGCCGTATGCTTCGTTGAAGGCATCTGCAAGATACAGGGCACATTCGAATGTATGTCCACCATACAGCTGTGGATGACGCCGAAGCGCGACTTCACGGTGTTCTTCCCGCTGCTGCACATCATCATTCTCGGCAGCATGCAGTTGTCCGACCTGCTCACAACATACCTGATGTATCATTTCCACTGGACTTACATGCACCTCTACACGGCCGGCACAATGCTCGTGATGCTCACGGTGCTGACGTGCTGCGTGCGCCACTTCCGCTTCATGCGCAAGTTTCCGCTCTACGGCATCGACTGGCTCGGCGGAGCATTGTGGGCCGCACTGCTTCTAGAAGTGGCCGCGCTGTTCGACTACGGCGAGTATCTCGACTGGTTGAACAGTCCCGTCACATGGCAGCTCGCAGCGGTCATTGTGGTAAATCTGATATTCTGCGTGTGGCGTATGCTCACCATCCGCCATCCGTATCTTGATCCGAAAATATGGACTTACCGCCACTACCTGCCCCTGCTCGGCCTCATCACACTCGTGGAGATGATTCTCGGCACGGAGCACGTGCTCGAAGAACTGTTCCACGAAGGCGTGATGCACTACGAGGCCATGGTGAGCGTCACCACCGACTGGTATGCATTGGGAGGCATTCTGGCCGGATGTCTTTTCGCATACTGGTGGATGCACATAAAAGGCTACAACTATCTGCGCCTCATCATCATCGGCATGACCACACTGACGGTTTATCTCATTGGCTTCTACCTCACCGTTTCGTCCGAGCTTCACATCTCGCAACTCGCGCCGATGATAGTGTGCCGCTCGTTCGCCTACGCCATACTCAGCGCCACGTTCATGGTATGTCTGGAGGAGATGATGACCTTTCAGCACTTCTTCCAAGGACTGAGTGTGTTCAACATGCTACATATGATTGTAGGAGGAGTGATAGGCGGAGCCATCTACTCACGCATGATCAACTACTACGTGCCCGACAACATGGCGCGCTACGGAGCTTCGGTGGACAGCGTTGCAGTGAGCCGGAGCCACATAGACCTTGCCGCATTCATGCAGGAATTCACAACCCAGGTGATGGAGATAAGTATCAAGCAGATATACGGATGGGTGATATACCTCAGCGCCGGCCTGTTGCTGCTCTTCCTACTCTACGATACGCCCGTGCGCCACACGCTGAAGCTCATGCCCTACTGGAAAACTCTGGCCGGCGAAGTGAAACAGAACATCTGGCGAATGCGTAACAGGAAGATATGAAAAACCGCATGCACGATATGTGCCCTATCGCTGCCGGACTGCATAAATATACAGTTTCGGCAGTAAAATATTTTGACAAAAAATTTTCGCAAAATAGAAACGAGGATGCGGGTAGAAGTGTATAAAAGACGCATATTATTGCATTTAAAAAATGACAAAAAACGAGTGGCGTCGCAATTAAGCCTGTTCCAGCCCTTAATATGCAACATATCAGGCCCTGAAATACTGCATATCACACCCTGAAACGACCCGTTTCACACCCTAAAACAGCCTGTTCCGCAAGAAGGAACGGGCTGTCCTTTTGTCTTATTTCATCTAAACCGCTGTACATCAACGTATTACACAACCATCTCAAAACTCGCGAATTTGCGGCCGGGAGCACTGCCGGACGAAAATATCGCCGTATTTTCGAGTTACGCAGAATATTTATTCATTTCTCCACTCCTTTTTCTGCATATTTATGCACAGCCGCTTCCAGTCCATCCTGCACATGCTTCCAGCGGCAGGCAAGGCATCAACAGCCGCCATGCAAACCGCAGCGCACAGCCCGGCACGCACACCGTCAACTTTGGACGTCACCCCTTAGGCGTACGCACGCACACACGCACCACTTATTTTTAAGAATAAACAACAATTAAAAAACAAAATAAATACAGCAGATAGTGCAAAATTTATTATCTTTGCATGTAGTTAAACCCGAGCCCCCGGACTTGCCCTCATAAGGCATGATAAAGGGTAAGGCTCATCTGTAAACAACAACTTTACAAACATAAATAATATTTTTATTATGGCATTTTTAACTAATGAGAAACTTACAATCGTCGGCGCAGCCGGTATGATTGGTTCAAACATGGTTCAGACTGCATTGACAATGGGTCTGACAAGTGATATTTGTCTTTACGACGTCTTCTCTCCGGAAGGTGTTGCTGAGGAAATGCGCCAGAGCGGTTTCGGCGATGTCAAGATCACAGCAACCACAGATGCCAAGGAAGCATTCACAAATGCAAAATACATCATTTCTTCAGGCGGTGCACCACGTAAGGCTGGTATGACACGCGAAGACCTGCTCAAAGGCAACTGCGAAATCGCAGAAGGTCTCGGAAAGAACATCAAGGAATACTGCCCGGACGTTAAGCACGTTGTTATTATCTTCAACCCGGCTGACCTCACAGGTCTTGTAACTCTGCTCTACTCTGGTCTGAAACCATCACAGGTTACAACTCTGGCAGCTCTCGACTCAACTCGTCTGCAGAGCGCACTGGCCAAGAAGTTCAACGTAATGCAGAGCGAAGTAAAGGGTTGCGCTACATACGGCGGACACGGCGAGCAGATGGCTGTATTCGGTTCACACGTAACTATCGACGACAGAAAGCTGACCGACATCATCGGTACAGACGAATTCCCGGAGGCAGAATGGGAGCAGATGAAGAAAGACGTTACACAGGGCGGTGCAAAGATCATCGAACTGCGCGGACGTTCTTCATTCCAGAGCCCGGCTTATCTCTCTGTTGAGATGATACGTTCAGTCATGGGCGGTGAGAAGTTCCGCTTCCCGGTTGGTACATACGTTAACACCGAGAAGTACAACCACATCATGATGGCAATGAACACAACACTCGACACAACCGGCGCTCACTATGAAGTACCGCAGGGAACAGCCGAGGAGAACGCTAAACTCGACGCAAGCTACGAGCACCTCTGCAAGATGCGCGACGAGCTTGTTACGCTGAACATCGTTCCGCCAATCTCTGAATGGAGCAAGGTTAACCCGAACCTCTAAGAAACAAACAGACTGATATAAATGAAAAGGTGCGGACAACACGATTGCGTCCGCACCTTTTTATGTTTTCGGAAAGAGGCGGCCACACATGGCCGCGACACACATCAGTAATCATGGTTGCCTTTTCCGTAATATGAATACACGCCCTTACGGCGTCTTTTCGTACTTTTGCATCCGTAAGGACATGCACTGACGGCACGTCCTGCTGGCCGGCCGACCACATACGGCATACAGAACAGGACACAAAAACAAACTACACAACATGGAAATTATAAAGGACAGATCATTCGGAGGAGAACGCCCGTTGTTCGAAGTGCACAACGTGCGTCTGGAAAACGTGACAATCACCGACGGCGAATCAGGAATAAAACACTGCAGCAACATCGAGGCCGACAAATGCCGGTTCTATGGCAAGTACCCGTGGTGGCACGTAGACGGAAGCCTGATAACCGATTGTTACTTCGCGCCGGAATCGAGATCAGCCATCTGGTATTCGGACAACATGACCATGAAGGACTGCATAATAGACGGGCCTAAGTTCTTCCGCGAGATGAAGAACCTCACACTCGAGAACGTGAAGATAAACGATGCCGACGAGACTTTCTGGAACATCAACGGACTGAACATCAAGAACGTCACACTGCACGACGGCACCTATCCCTTCATGGGCAGCCGCAACATCGTGGTGGATGGTCTGGAGAGCGACTCTAAGTATGTATTTCAATATGTGAAAAACGTAGAAGTGCGCAACGCACGCATCACAACCAAGGACTCGTTCTGGGAAACGGAGAACGTGACGGTGTACGACTCTGTACTCGACGGAGAGTATCTGGGATGGCACTCTAAGAACCTCAGGCTCGTAAACTGTCACATAGCAGGTGAGCAACCACTATGCTATGCGGAGAATCTGGTGCTTGAGAACTGCACATTCGACGCCGCATGCGACCGTGCCTTCGAATATTCCACCGTGCACGCCGACATCAAAGGCCACATCGAAAACATAAAGAACCCTACGTCAGGGCTCATCGTTGCCGACAGCATCGGCTCGGTGACCATCGACGACAACATACGCCAACCGGCCGACTGCGTCATCCGCACAAGATGACGGCGGACGAACGGCGTTTCTGACATCACAAACAAACATTCAATCAGACACTTATGACATTCGATTTCGACAAACTTATAGAACGCCGCGGAACAAACTGCGTGAAATGGGACACGGCAAAGGAAGAGGACGTACTGCCCATGTGGGTGGCCGACATGGACTTCAAGGCAGCTCCATGCATAGCCGAAGCTCTCAGAAAACGCTTTGAGCACGGTGTCTTCGGCTACACTATCGTGCCCGACAGCTACTACGAAGCCATCACAGGATGGTTCGAACGCCGCCACGACTGGCACATAGACCGCAGCTGGATAATCTACACCACAGGCGTGGTGCCGGCCATCTCGGCCACAATCAAGGCGCTGACACAACCGGGCGACAAGGTCATCATACAGACGCCGGTGTACAACTGCTTCTTCTCTTCCATACGCAACAACGACTGTATCATTGCCGAGAATCCGCTGATATACGATAATAACTCCTATCACATCAACTTCGACGGCTTCGAACAGTTGGCCGCCGACGAGCGTACAAAGGTGTTCCTGCTCTGCAACCCGCACAATCCGGCAGGACGTGTGTGGCCGGTGGAAGACCTGAAACGACTCAACGACATATGCATGAAGCACGGCGTAAAGGTGATAAGCGACGAAATCCACTGTGAGCTTATAATGAAAGGCCACAAGTACACGCCCTTCGCGTCAATATCCGACGAGTGTCTGCACAACTCCGTGACACTCAACTCACCCACCAAGGCATTCAACATTGCCGGTCTGCAGATAGCCAATGTTGTTTCGTGCGACGAAGAGGTGCGCCGCAAGATAGACCGTGCCATCAACATAAACGAGATATGCGACGTCAATCCGTTCGGCGTAATAGCGCTTCAGGCAGCCTACAATGAGGGCGGCGAATGGCTCGACAGCCTCAACGAGTATCTTCACGGCAACTACATGGAGCTGCGTCGGTTCTTCAGCGAACGCATGCCCAACATCGGAGTGACACATCTTGAAGGCACATACCTGGTATGGGCAGACATACGAAGCACCGGAATGACGTCCGACGAACTCAACCAGAAGCTCATAACCGAAGGTCATGTGATGATGAACAGCGGCACAATGTATGGCAAAACTGCCGGCGAAGGTTTCCTCAGAATAAACATAGCATGTCCGCGCAGCCGCATGATCGAAGGACTGGAACGCATGGCACGTGTGATAGAAAAGCTCTGACGTTTTCACCATTAACACAATAACGAACATGAACACAAGACAGGATTTCAGATTTGAAGTATGCGCCAACGGCGTGGAAAGCTGTCTGGCAGCACAGGAAGGCGGCGCCGACCGCGTGGAACTCTGTGCCGGCATACCCGAAGGCGGCACCACTCCGTCGTACGGAGAGATAAAGACCGCACGGCGGCTGCTCACATCCACACGCCTGCATGTCATCATAAGACCGCGCGGAGGCGACTTTCTCTACACTCCGCTCGAGATCGAACGCATGATGACAGACATCAGTGTGTGCAAAGAACTTGGTGCAGACGGCGTGGTATTCGGATGCCTCACTAAGGACGGTGAAGTGGATATGGACGCCAACCGCAGGCTCATGCAGTGTGCCGAAGGCATGTCCGTGACGTTCCACAGAGCCTTCGACATGTGCCGCAATCCGCAGAAAGCGCTTGAAGACATCATATCTCTCGGCTTCGACCGCATACTTACCTCTGGTCAGCAACCCGACGCCCTGAGCGGCGCACCACTGCTCAAGCAACTCAACGAGCAGGCAGCCGGACGCATAATACTGCTTGCAGGATGTGGCGTTAACGAGAACAACATCGGCCGTCTGCGCTCTCTCACAGGTCTGAACGAATTCCACTTCTCCGCCAGAACAAAGGTAAGGAGCAATATGGAATACATCAACACACAGGTGTATATGGGCAGCAAGGATGCCGACGAGGCCTCCATAGACATCACCTCGGCCACACGCGTAAGTCAGACAATAAAGGCCTGCCTTGAATAAAACATCATGCCATAAACGCAAAAACGCCACGATACGCAAGTATTTGTGGCGTTTTTTTCGTACTTTTGCGCTTATTCTAATCAAAAAACCTAATTTATGAAGTACTTGTTTACCACTATCATCACATTATTATTATCTTCCGTGCACGTTCTTGCTGACGGTGCCAAGAGTAAAGTGCCGCTGGCTGACCCTTACGTTCTGCTCGACGGAGACACTTATTATGCCTATGGCACACACAGCGCCGACGGTATTGAGGTGTGGACTTCGGACGATCTGTATGTCTGGGAGTACAAAGGCCTTGCACTGAACAAAGCCAATACCACCGAGACACAGTGGTTCTGGGCCCCTGAAGTTTACTATAAGAACAACAAATACTACATGTATTATTCGGCCAACGAACACCTGTATGTGGCCACATCGGACTCTCCGCTCGGTCCGTTCAAGCAGGAAGGCACCTATCAGATGAACAGTCTTCTGGGTTCGGAGAAGTGCATCGACTCGCACGTTTTCTTCGATGACGACGGCAAAGCGTATCTTTTCTTCGTGAGATTCACCGACGGAAACTGTATCTGGATGTGCGAACTGGAGGACGATTACATGACTCCGATAGACGGAACACTGAAGAAATGCATCAATGTTTCGCTGCCTTGGGAGAACCTGCTCGGCCGTGTCTGCGAAGGCCCCAACATGGTTAAGTTCGAGAACAAATACTATCTCACCTATTCGGCCAACGATTACAACAGCCAGAGCTATGCCGTAGGATGCGCCACAACTTCCTCACTCAGCAATCCGACATGGGGCAAATACACTACACCAATACTTTGCAAAATAGAAGATCTCGTAGGAACCGGCCATCACACAATATTCACCGACAAGAACGGAATAATGCGTATAGCGTTCCACGCACACAATTCCACCACACAAGTGCACGACCGTCTGATGTACATCGGCACCATGGAGTTCACAGGAAGAGAGGGCCGCAGAGTGCTCAAAATGACTGATGATCCGATAATAAGACCGATAACACCTGATGATGTCACAGACGGCATCGGAAACATCAGTGCCGGCGAGACAACAAAAGAATATTTCTCACTCAGCGGAATGAAGCTTTCCGAACCACAGAAAGGCGTGAACATCGTACGCGAAAACGGAAAGACTCGCAAGGTTGTTGTAGAGTGAACAACGGGACATCATCTGTCCTGTCCGGAGAAAAATAAATATCTATCATTATAAAAAAGGAAAACAGAAATGGAGAACGCCACGTGACGTTCTCCATTTCTGTTTTTATCATTATTCTGTTTATTGCTTATCGTCGTGTGCAATGCACTTTTCTGTCCGGCATAAAGCGCTATTCCGTCGGACGGAACAGACTTTTCCACACTGCATTACGCACTTCACTGTCAGTCAGAAATGCTTATTTCAGCACCTCGATGGCACGCTGCATACGGCGCAGAGTCTCTTCCTTGCCGAGGAATGCAGAGATGTCGAACATGCCAGGACCTTTGCCTTCGCCTACAAGAGTAAGTCTGAAAGCGTTCATGACGTCGCCAAGCTTGTAACCCTTCGACTCAACCCATGCCATGACAACCGGCTCCTGACCTTCAACAGAGAAGTCATCAATACCTTCCAGCACCTCTGCCAGTTCGCCCATAACCTTGGCCGAATCAGCCTTCCAGCGCTTCTTCACAGTCTTGGCATCATATTCTGTCGGTGCGATGAAGAAGAACGAGCAGAGTGGCCAGAGCTCCTTGACGAAACTGACACGGTCTTTCATCATCTCCACTACCTTAAGCACGCGCTCGAACGGCTCGTCAATTCCGTTGTTGGCAACGATAGGTGCGAAGAGTCTTGCAATCTCCTCACTGCTCTTGCGCAATATATATTCATGGTTAAACCATATTCCCTTCTGATAGTCGAAGCGCGCTCCGGCCTTCGAACACTTGGTTATATCGAACAGTTCCACGAGCTCATCGAGTGTGAAAAGCTCCTGTTCGGTACCCGGATTCCATCCAAGCAGAGCAAGGAAGTTAACCACAGCCTCAGGGAAATAACCGCTCTCGCGATAACCTGAAGACACGTCACCGGTCTTTGGATCATGCCATTCCAGCGGGAAAACAGGGAAACCGAGACGGTCGCCGTCGCGTTTGGACAGCTTACCCTTGCCCTCCGGTTTGAGCAGAAGCGGCAGATGAGCGAACTTAGGCATAGTGTCCTCCCAGCCGAAAGCCTTGTAGAGCAGCACGTGAAGCGGTGCGCTGGGCAGCCACTCCTCACCACGGATGACGTGGCTTATCTCCATCAGATGGTCGTCAACGATGTTTGCCAGGTGATATGTCGGCAGTTCGTCCGCACTCTTGTAAAGAACTTTGTCGTCGATGATGTCGCTCTTTATAACCACCTCGCCGCGTATCATGTCGTCAACATGCACATCCACGCCCGGCTCAACCTTGAAACGAACCACATACTGCTGTCCGTCGGCAATGCGCTGCTGACATTCCTCAGCGGTCATCGTGAGCGAGTTGGTCATCTGCAGACGCGTATGGGCATCATACTGGAAGTTGGCTATCTCGCCGCGTTTCTTCTCCAGTTCCTCCGGAGTGTCAAAAGCGATGTATGCCATGCCCTTCTCAAGAAGTATGTCAACATACTTCCGGTAGATATCCCTGCGCTCGCTCTGGCGGTAAGGACCGTAATTGCCTCCAAAGGACACGCCTTCGTCGAACTTGATGCCAAGCCACCTGAACGACTCGATGATATATTCCTCGGCCCCGGGCACGAAACGATTAGAGTCGGTATCTTCTATTCTGAATACAAATTCGCCGCCATGCTGACGTGCGAAGAGATAATTAAACAGTGCCGTGCGCACGCCGCCGATATGCAGCGGACCCGTAGGACTGGGCGCAAAACGCACTCTGACTTTATTCTCTGACATTGAATACAAAATAAATTATTTATATATAATTTTCCTGCAAAAATAATACATTTTTTTCAAATGTTGACAGTTTTTTATTACTTTCGCAAAGGAAACAAAATAATATGCCGATTATGAACATGCCGAACAAAAACAGGGGGCAACTCCTTCGCAACATAATGATTCGCTCCTCGCTCATTGCCGTAACCGTCCTTATTATTGTATGGTCACTGCCGAGAACCGAAAGCAAGCACTATCGCTACGACATCGGCAAACCATGGATGTACAGTTCGTTCATAGCAAAGTTCGACTTTCCTATATACAAGACCGACGAGACCATTAAACAACAGGAAGATTCGGTGCTCGCCACATATCAGCCATACTACAACTACGACAAAGACGTGGAACAGGTACAGCTAAAGAAACTGTGGACCGACTTCCACGACGGCATCCCAGGGCTGCCCGATCAGTATCTGGAAATAATAGCCGACAGACTACACAGGCTCTACCAGTCGGGCATCATGGACACGCCGGAATATAACGAGTTATACAAGGACTCGGCAAACATGGTGAGAATAGTGAACGGCAACAACGCACAGAGCACCCGTATCACCTATGTCTTCTCCACAATGACGGCATACGAGTACCTGTTCATGGACAAACGGCTAGAGCTGCAGAGACAAGTCTTGCAGAAATGTGACCTGAATAATTACATAGAACCCAACCTGATATACGACAAGGAGCGCAACGAGACCGAGCGCAGCGACCTTCTCAGCAGCATACCGCCGGCAAGCGGCATGGTGATGAGCGGACAGAAGATCATCGACCGCGGCGACATCGTGGACGAACATACCTACCGTGTGCTCAGCTCCTTCGAACGGGAGATGCAGCGCCGCGGCGCATCGGCCAATCAGATAACGTCGAACATCATAGGCCAGGTGATATTCGTGACCATCATGATAATGCTGTTCACCTGCTACCTCAGCCTTTTCCGCCGCGACTACTTCGACAAACCGCGCAGCATAGCCATGCTCTACGCACTGATAACGATATTCCCCGTCATCGTGTCGTTCTTCATGCGCCACAACTTCCTGAGCGTGTACATCATACCGTTCGCCATCGTCCCCATCTTCGTCCGGGTGTTCATGGATTCGCGCACGGCCTTCATCACCCACGTGACAATGATTCTCATCTGCACCACGGCGGTGAAATACCAGTATGAATTCATCATCATCCAGATAGTATCAGGCATCATAGCCATCTACTCGCTGCGCGAACTGCTCCACCGTTCGCAGGTTTTCAAGACGGCACTTTTTGTCACCGTCGGCAGCTCGGCCGTATATTTCGCCATGCAGATGATGCAGGACACCGACTTCCCTATGGTGGACAGCGACATGTACTACCACTTCTGCGTGAACGGTGTGCTCGTGCTGCTGGCCTATCCGCTGATGTTCATCATCGAGAAGACCTTCGGATTCACCTCCAGCGTCATGCTTTTCGAGTTGTCAAACACCAACCGCGGTCTGCCTCACGACCTCAGCGAGACTGCTCCCGGCACATTCCAGCACTCCATAACAGTGGGTAATCTGGCAGCCGAAATAGCAAGCAAGATCGGTGCAAACAGTCTGCTCGTGCGTACTGGAGCACTCTATCATGACATAGGAAAGATGTCTGATCCGGTGTTCTTCACAGAAAACCAGGCCGGAGTGAATCCGCACGAAAACATATCCGACAAGGAAAGCGCACGCATCGTGATAAGCCACGTCACCGAAGGAGTGAAGATGGCCGAGAAAGCAGGACTTCCGGGAATAATCAAGGACTTCATCCTGACCCACCACGGCAGCGGAGTGGCAAAATACTTCTACATAAAATACAAGAACGAACATCCCGACGAAGACGTGGACATGACTCCGTTCACCTATCCGGGACCGAATCCTTTCACCCGCGAGCAGGCCATTCTTATGATGGCCGACGGTGTAGAGGCTGCCTCACGCTCGCTCCCTACATATACGGAAGAGAGCATATCGTCGCTTGTAAACAAGATTATAGACAGCCAGATGGCCGACGGTTTCTTCAAGGACTGCCCCATCACGTTCCACGACATAGAGCAGGCCAAGCTCGTGCTCATCGAAAGACTCAAGGCCATATACCACACACGTATTTCATATCCGGAACTGAAGAAATACGAAAAAGCACCTGCCCGTCCGAAGCGCAAGAACAGGTGGGGACACAACTAAAACCTTAGCCGGAAACGGCAGATAGATACACGGCATGTTGCACATTTGTATTCATTTGTGCAACATGCCGTTTTATTTTAGTTAACATTCATTAAACATTAAGTATCAAATACGGCATTAAAGGACAATTTAAGTAACTTTGCGACCTGTTATTTAAATATTATTAAGATGAATAAATTAAAATTAGCCTGCATAGCATTATTTGCTGCGTGTGGCAGCACCTCATTTGCAGGCGGCATTATCACAAACACCAATCAGAACATCATTTTCTTGAGAAACCCGGCGCGCGATGCTGCCATCGGCATCGACGGCGTATACAGCAACCCTGCCGGCGTGGCCTTCCTCGGCAACGGATTCCATCTGTCAATAAATATGCAGAACGTGCATCAGACACGTACTGTAACCACAGCCTACGGCGAACTGTTCAAGTTCAACGTGAACAATCCCGCATCGGCCGACAACGGCTATGCACGCAAGTTCAAGGGTGTGGCCGACGCACCGATAGTGCCGTCAGTACAGGCTGCCTACGTGAAGGACGACTGGACATTCCAGTTCGGATTCGCCATAACTGGTGGCGGTGGAAAGTGTGAGTTTGCCAACGGTCTCGGTTCATTCGAAGGTGTTGTGGCAGGCATTCCGGCCAGTCTCATCGCCGCCGGCATCAACAACAGCCTTGCACCGATGGGCACTCAGCTCACGGGCGGCTACTCCATGGATCCCTTCATGCGCGGACGCCAGTACTACTATGGCTTCACCCTGGGAAGCTCATACAAGATAAGCGACAATCTCTCGGTGTATGGCGGACTCCGTATGCTCTACGGTACGGCCAACTACTACGGCTACGTGAAGAACATCTCGCTGCAGCAGAGCGCCGGCGGACAGCTCTCAATGGTAGGCGCACCCACATTCTTCGAGTCGCTGGCAGCATCGCTCAACCAGGCGGCTGGTATGTATGAGGCTGCCGGACTGCACGAAGAGGCTGCCAAAGCAAGAGCGCAGGCCGCACAGATGACAGGCTATGCACAGATGACTCAGGATATAGAGCTCAACTGCGACCAGACCGGTTGGGGCGTGGCACCTATCATCGGCGTGGACTTCAAGACCGGCCGACTGAACCTCGCTGCCAAATATGAGTTCAAGACACGTATGCGACTGAAGAACAAATCGGCCAACAGCCTCAGCGCCGAGAATATCAGCATGCTCGACAAGTATGCTGACGGCAAAAAGGTGGCAGAGGACTCACCCGCACTGCTCACCGTGGGAGCACAGTACGAACTGCTGCCTTCGCTGCGCGTCATGGCCGGCTACCATCACTACTTCGACGTGGACACAAAGCAGTACACCAAGGACATGCTGGGCGACACCAACGAATATCTCTTCGGAGCGGAGTTTGACATCAACAAATACATACAGGTGAGCGCGGGAGCACAGCGCACAAGCTACGACTTCAACGACGAAGCCATGAACGACATAAGCTACAACGTAAGCTCATGGTCGTACGGACTCGGCGTGGGAGTGAACGTGACCGAGAAGGTGAAGATAAACGCCGCCTGGTTCCAGACACTCTACGACGACTACGACAAACTGCAGGCCAACGGCACAATGAACATCAGCAACTCGTTCACACGTACCAACCGCGTCATCGGTCTGGGTGTCGACATAAAACTGTGATACACACGTTGCCGCGCTTTTCTGCCCAAGGCAGCCGGCAAGAAAGAAACTGCATATTTATGCAGAATCCGATGTCGTGAATGAATAAATATTCATCGTCAACTTCACGAGAGTGCCCGCGCTGAGCAAAAAAGTACAGCCGGCCGCAAATTCGCGAGTTTTGAGGACATATGATTAAAACTTTGTGTATCAACACATTACATAAAATCAAGAAACAGAACAATTTGTTCTGATACACAGAATAGGCTATTTCGCACTCCGAAATAGCCTATTTCATGCCATGAAATGAACCATATCGGAGCATGATATAGACTTAATCGCACCATGATAAAGCCGGTTTCACAACACAAGGTCCGGAAAACGACCGCACGGCGGTGGAAAAACGTGACAAAAAAAGAAAGAAAACCGGCCGGCAGAAGCGATTTTAACATTCGTTCACTTCTCTTTTGCGATTTTCTTTTGTCAAAATTTTTTACTTTTTATATGCAGAAAAACTGCATAAAATCCAGCGCGCTACGGCTGATGGGCACAAGTTGGAAACATCACAGCGGGTCCACGTCGTAATAGGTTTCGAGCGTAGCGTAGCGCTTGTTCTGCATGAGCAGGGCCAGCTGGGCACGCAGACACTCACGCACACGCGGCAGACTTATGCCTGCCTCGAGCTTTATTATGATCTTTCGTATGCTCATGGTCTTGACACGTGCCACCGACGGACGGTCAGGTCCGAGCACGCGTTCGTCCAACATTCCGCGCAACAGGCGGGCCATGTCGGCAGCAGCGTCGTCGGCCACCTGCGCATTGCGGTGGCGCAGATATACGCACACAAGATGATAGAACGGCGGATAATGGAACATGCGGCGCTCCTCAAACAGCTCTTTATAGAACGTCTTGTAGTCGTTTCTCACCACCTCTCCGATGACAGGCAGCTCCGGATTGCGGGTTTGCAGTATAACCTTTCCGCGCCCGCTCTTGCGTCCTGCACGTCCTGCCACCTGCGCCATCATCATGAAGGCGTGCTCGTAAGCACGGAAGTCAGGATTGTTGAGCATGGTGTCGGCGTCGAGAATACCCACCACCGACACGTTGCCGAAGTCGAGACCCTTGCTCACCATCTGTGTGCCGATGAGCAGATTGGTCTGTCCCGACGAGAATTCGCTGATGATACGTTCGTATGCATTGCGCGTACGTGTGGTGTCGAGATCCATCCTCGACACACGTGCTTCGGGGAAAATCTCGCGTATGCGGTCCTCTATGTTCTCCGTACCGTAACCGCGCGAGCGCAGTTCGGTGCTGCCGCAGCACGGACACTTGGCCGGAACGTAGTACACACTGCCGCAGTAATGACACGTCAGACGGTCGAGCGATTTGTGCAGAGTCAGACTGACATCGCACTTGTCGCAGTGGGGTACCCATCCGCACACGTGACATTCTATCATCGGCGCGAAGCCACGGCGGTTATGGAAGAGTATGGCCTGGCGGCCGTCGGCCAGCGCTTCGCGCACAGCCTTGAGCAGCACCGGCGAGAACGGACCGTTCATCATCTTGCGGCGGCGCAGGTCTTTCACGTCCACCACCTGTATCTCCGGCAGCTGTATGTTCTTGTATCGGGTCATTATGCTCACAAGTCCATACTTGCCTGTAAGCGCGTTGTTGTAGCTCTCTGCCGAAGGAGTGGCCGAACCGAGCAGCACTTTTGCCCCACACATCGACGCAAGCACTATGGCCGCCGAGCGCGCATGGTAGCGCGGAGCAGGGTCCTGCTGCTTGAACGATGTCTCGTGTTCCTCGTCCACGATGACCAGTCCGAGGTTACTGAAGGGCAGAAACAGCGCCGAGCGCGCACCGAGTATCACTCCGTAAGGATTGTCAGACAACTGTCGGTTCCATATCTCAACACGTTCGGCATCGCTGTATTTCGAATGATATATGCCCAGACGGTCGCCGAAGACGTTGCGCAGACGCTTCATTATCTGCACCGTAAGGGCTATCTCCGGCAACAGATAGAGCACTTGGAGGCCTTCGCGCAGGGTTTTGTCTATCAGATGAATGTATATTTCGGTCTTTCCGCTCGACGTCACACCGTGCAACAGCGTCACGTTCTTCGTCTTGAATGTCTCCTGTATCTCGTCGTAAGCCCTCTGCTGTGCTTCGCCCAGAGTCTTCATGTTTTCGGGATGAGCATCTCCGCCGTGACCTATACGCCCCACCTCACGCTCGTATGTGGTGAGAAATCCACGCGAGACGAGCGCACGCAGCGTTGTTGTGGTGGAGTGAGCCTCGTTCAGAAGTTCCTCGCACGTCAGTTCCGCAACGTCGTCACGTGAGCCGCCGGAGCACGCCTCGTCCCAATGACTGAGTGAGAGATATTGCTCGAACAGCTCTTTCTGCTTTCTGGCACGTGTCTGCGTGAGTAGATTCAGAACCACATGCAGCGACTGTCCGCTGCGCATCTTCTCGGGCAGTGTGACGCAACGCTCGGTTTTCGGACGGTAGTTGTCCTCGCCTTTCAGTCCGGCAGGCAGCGCAGCCTTGAACACATCGCCCAGCGGCGACATATAGTAGTCGGCTATCCATTGCCACAACCGCAGCTGTAAAGCAGTGACGGAGGGGCGAGTATCAGACAGCGACAGTATGTCCTTCACCTCGAACTCCGGCTTCACATCGTGCACCTTCAGCACAACGCCCATGTATTTCTTGCTGCGCCCCAAGGGCACAACAACCCTCATTCCGGGCTTGACGGCTGACGCCATGTCGTCGGGCACGGAATAGGTGAATACGCCTTCGAGAGGCAGAGGGAGTATGATGTCTGCGTAAACCATAGCTGATACAAAAATACTTATTTATGACTAATTCCGCAAACTATAACATGTTTGTTTTCATACGGGTCTGCTTTTCTGACAGATATGCCGAATGTCTGTCTCCACTGTGTCCGGCGGGGAACGCATACTGTAGGAAACTACGTCGGAACAAAGTGTACACGACTGTGTTAAATATAAATAAATATAGAAATGCAGGCCTTTTCATACGGCAGGAAAAACTAAATTTGCAATGACGGAACTTATTTACCTGAACCCAAATACATAAATCTGTTATGCGTAAAATCATCATGATACTGCTCACGGCATTATCCTCCGTGACTTGCGTGAGCCAGACACTGCACGACGACATCAGCCCCGTACCCTTCACCAACGTACATATAAACGACGGATTCTGGTCGCAACGGCTCGACACAATGCGCAACAAAACCATACGTTACGCCTTCCGCAGATGTGAGGAGGCAGGCTACATGAGAAACTTCGAACTGGCAGGCAAGATACTGAGCGGCGAACTGAAGAAAGGCGAAGCGCGGTTTCAGTCGGGCTCGCCGTTCGATGATGCCGACCTGTTCAAGATCATCGAGGGCGCGGCATACATACTGAGCGTGAAGGAAGACCCGGAGTTTGAGAAATATATTGACAGCGTGATCGACAAGATTGTGGCGGCACAGGAGCCTGACGGCTATCTGTTCACGAACCGCACAATAGGCAATCCCGTGCACGACTGGGTGGGAACTCAGCGGTGGGTGAACGACTGGAACCTCAGTCACGAAACATTCAACGCCGGCGAACTATACGAGGCGGCGGTGGCTTACTATGCCGCAACGGGAAAGGACAAGCTGCTCCGGGCTGCAGTGAAGAACGCCGACCTTGTGTGCAAGGTATATAATGACAACGGACTGAAGCTCGCGCCGGGTCACGCCGTCATCGAAATGGCGCTCGCACGGCTGTATGAGACAACGGGAGACAGTAAGTATCTCGACCTGTGCAAGTTCTTCATCGACTGCCGCGGACAGAAAAAGTTCGACTCGTCATCATCCGACATAAGAGCCAACGGCATGTACTGGCAGAATCATCTGCCGGCAACCGAACAGCGCGAAGCTGTAGGACATGCCATAAGAGCATTGTATTTCTACTCGGGAATGGCTGACGCCATACTGCTGGGCGGACACAAGGAGTATGTCGAAGCCATAAATGCCATATGGGAAAACATTGTTTCTAAGAAACTGTATATCACCGGTGGTCTGGGTGCAAGGGAGGACAACGAAGCTTTCGGAGGCAACTACGAACTGCCCAACGCCCGCGCTTATTGCGAGACATGCGCCGGACTGGCCAACTGTATGTTCAATCTGCGCATGTTCAGACTCTATGGAGACAGCAGATATATAGACATTCTCGAACGGTCATTGTATAATAATGTACTGAGTGGAATATCCGTTACGGGCGACATGTTTTTCTATCCCAACCGGCTTGAGGCAAGCTCTCGTGGTCAGCAACGCAGCGAGTGGTTTGGCTGTTCGTGCTGTCCCACCAATCTGGCAAGATTCATTCCGTCTGTGCCGGGCTACGCTTATGCCACCGGAAAAGATGCTGTTTACGTCAATCTTTTTATAGCCGGAAAGGCTGACATCAGTCTCGGCAAACGGCAGATAAGCCTCACACAGCAGACGGAATATCCGTGGGAAGGCAACGTAAGGCTGTCGGTGGATAAGGCCCAGAAGGGAGATTTCTGCATGAAAATAAGGATTCCGGGATGGGCACAGGGACGACCCGTACCGTCAGATCTTTACAGCTATGAGGCAACAAGCACAAAGAAAACCGTCATAAAGGTAAACGGCAGACCTTACGAATACGACATCGACCACGGATATGCGGTGATACAACGCAAATGGAAAGCGGGTGACACAGTGGAGATTGAGTTTCCGATGGAGCCACGCATAGTAACGGCAAACGCGAAAGTGAAGGCCGACCGCGGACTGATTGCCGTGGAACGCGGCCCGATTGTCTATTGTGCTGAGTTCGCTGACAACGGCGGAACACTGCAGGACCTTTACATTCCACGCGGCGCATCGCTCAAAGTATGTAAGACAGAAGGCATAGTCAACGGCATGCGTGCCATCGTTGCGCAGGGACGCAGATGTTCTGCCGACGCGCAGAATGGTGTTTCCGAGTCCGCAGCAGACGTAACACTGATTCCTTATATGGCACGTGCCCACCGCGGAGCTGGTGAGATGAAGGTGTGGATGCCGACAGACGGGAAAACCATAATGGAAAACATGGACTATATCGACAAGGTTGTGATAGCCGATGAAACATCAGAACGTGAACACAATCTGCAAGGACAGAATATGCGGTCGGACGCTTCGCTAGGATGGCGCGATGCACTCGACGGATGGATTTCATACGACATGACCGTCGATCCTCAGAAAACCAATGAGGTGGTACTCACCTATTGGGGCAGCGACGCCGGCAACAGGGAATTTGATATTCTAGCTGACGGAACACCGATAGGACGCGACAGGATAGAGAACTGCATGCCATACGAATATTACGATGTGCGACACGTCATACCGCAAGACATTACCAAAGGAAAGAAAAAGGTGACAATAATGATGAAAAGTCTCCCGGGAAAAATCACAGGTGGTATATTCGGAATAAAAACAACCGTCAAAGAATAAAACAGAAAAGGCCATGCCGGCCGCCATAAAACAAAGACTCATGGCGCAGAAAGATTGTCGCGCCATGAGTCTGTATGTTTTTTCATAAAGCCGCACCGCACATTCCGGCAATCAGCTTTCGTTCTTATTATCGGTCACAACCGCTTCCGCTCACCGGAAGAAACAGCTGCGGGCAATAGGATCTACGCTTTTCAGAAATAATATGCCATGGAAATCTGCCAGCTGTTGGAGCGTCCGCGGAACGCACTTTCCACTCCGTCGAGATATGTGATCTTGCCGGTCTTTCCACAAACGATATTATAGTTCGCGCCAACCTGCAAATGGCTGAGCAACATAACACCCGCTCCGACGTTCACACTGAAGTTGGACGAATTGAGTTTCCAGTCCGCAACATCGTCGAAAAGAGTCTGGTTCTTGTCACCGACATTGAATCCAAACTGCGGACCGGCAGCCAGATAAACAGCTGCAAGACTTCCAAGACCTATGTCATAACGCAGGTTTATCGGAATGTTGATGGCCTGCTGCTTAATCTTTGTCACCTCATTGTCGGCGTTTGTAAGTTCAGACTCTCTCTGATCATAAAGCGCCGAAGCATCTATTCCGAGGCCGACGATAGGAAGAGTGAACTTCACAGTCGGACCTATGAAGAATCCTGTGCGGTTTGATGTTTCAAAAACATCACTGCTGAGCGACATGTCTGTAATGTTGAGACCACCTTTCACACCGAACTTCAACTGTGCGCTTGCAGGCATTGCAAAGCATGTTGCAGCTACAAGAACAATCAATGTAAATAACTTTTTCATAACTTTCATTTTTTAGTGTGTATAATACGGAGTGCTCCCTTTCGGGAACACTCACTGTCCAATTGTGTCAATGTCTCTGCCGGCGTACCGTCACGCGTGCCGATGATGACGAAGACGACGATGTGGAAGACGGTTTGCTCTTCTTTTTCACAGTCTGCGATGTTCCGCCGGATCTGCGATTCTTTTTCTTCGTTGCCTTCAGTTCCTTCTTGTCGAGCTTGGCTATGCTGTCGAGCGAATCCTTACGCACCGGATCGCCCCAGATGTTCTTCTCAAACGCCTTCAGCTCGTTTTCAATGCGCTTCTGCTCCTTTGTCATGGCCGAATCGGTGGGGCAATACTGCGCAAGAGTCTTACCGAGCATGTTTGACGTCTTGTATATCTTGCCCTTATACATATTCCGGGTGAAATAGTCATCCACGCTCATAACGGCAGCATTGTTCAGATTGCTGGTCATAATGGTCTGTCGGGTGAGGAACGGGGCCAGTTCGTCATACTTCACCCAGAAGAGCGGATAGGACGTAGCGGCATCGCCGAAGTCATCCTCACGGCGCAATATCGGGCAGAGGGCCGTAACCTTGGTATGGAAAGTGGCTGTTGCCTGATCGTAATAGGCACATTCCTTCACATAGTATGCCGTAACCTCGCGCGATGGTATGTCGCTGTCGTCGATGCGTATTCCTCTGTCGGTGCGCTCGTAGAATATGTGATAGTTGTCGAGAATCGACATAAGGTTGACCTTCGCCGACTCGTCGAACACCTCATTGCCATCGAGTCTGTACTCATAAGGCGTGACACTGCGGCGCATCACAAGCTTGAAGATATAGGTGAAAAGGTTCATCTGCGAACCGAGCGGCTCAACCGGATAATACAGCGCGGCGTTGGCTTCGTCGTTAAGATCTATCTCCCGGTAGATGTCACGCCTCCACACAACATCCTCGTCCATCGGCGCCTGCGTCGGGAACGAAATCTGTGCTCTTGTAGAGAGTGCGTTGGCACTTGCCGCGGCAGCCTGCTGCTGTTCCCTGCGGCGTGCTTCCGGCTGCGCCGAAACGCTCTGCACGAGGCATGCCGCAATCAATATGAACATTAATTTTCTCATAATATATATACTCGTTGTATGTTCGTTTTCTGTTATTCTTAGTCAGTTCTATTTCACGATAACCTCCATTGAGCCAGGCAGACGGCGCGTTATACCGTCGGGACCCACAGCCGTGACGCGCGAGATATAGAAGCGTTTGTTTCTAGAAAGCTTTCTGAAGGTCTCTTTCTGACGGCTGCTGAACGACGCTCCGTCGGATGCCATCGGTACGGCGTTACCCATATTGTCGAAGAACACCGTCTCGAAACTTTGCACACGGAACTGTATGTCGAGGATGCCGTCGTCGATGGCTGCCTTCACTTCGTTTACACCCATAAGCGAAGCCTTTGCCAGTCCACCTTCTCTGAAGCGGTCGGTGCCTATCTGGAGATAAGCCGTCGGATCGGGCAGTTTTCTCACTTTGAACACATACTTGCCCATCTGGCGCGAACGTCCGTTCTGGTTGGCCGACACAGTGATTGTCACATCCTGTCCCACGGTGGTAGGACGTGCTATGTAACGTCCCATGCCGATGGAACGGAACGAACCGCCCGTCATCGATGCAGACACGCTGCTGAGCGGCACACCAGGAATGCTTATGCTGATAGGATTCTCATATCCTGCGTAGAGGACATTCATCAGGTCGGCCGAAACAGTGGCACTCGGTCCCACAACAGTGTATTTCTGCGTGAAGTCGCGGCGTATCACGTCGCCGTTGCCGTTCTTCATCGTGATGTATCCTCCGAACGAATGCTCTCCCACTCCGCCCGCAGTGAAGCGATAAGTGTTGCCGTTTATCTTGCGACCGCCCACATACACCTCAGGATGCTGCGTCGTATCGACAGCCGCCATGACTATCTGAGCCGAGAAAACATCGCCGCTTATTACTGTGCGCGACTCGGGAATGACGAATGCGTTGAGCTGGTTGACACGTATATCCTTCATGTCCACGTTAGATACAAGCGTGTGCAGCACCTCACCCTCGGCGTAGCGCACATCGCTCTGCAACTTGGAGAGCAGTGTGACAGCGGCAGCCACAGGCATGTCCTCAAACATGTATTCCTGCCAGTTCTTGCCCATTGTGACGGCATTCTTCGGCAGTTTGGTGGTAAGATTGCTTTCAATGATGCTCCGCTGGCGCGGGTCGGTCACCATGGACACGATGCGTGTGCGGAAACTGTTTATCGCGTCGTAGAGCTTACGGCCCTTTCCTGTGCCAGGTGCTAGCATCACCTGGTTTGCAGCCTCAAGGTCCTCCTTGTTGACGATGTTCATCACATCGCCGTCGGCACCGTCGGCCATGCGCACAATCTCCACCTTGAGCTCCTGCGCGAAGTTGTAGAGCGAGTCGCTCATACGTTTCACCGCCGTCGCCTTCTCAAACCATTCCTTCACCTTCTGCGGGTTTGCCTTCATCTGTTCGGAGAAGTTGCGGTATATGGCCTCGTTCTCCTTCGACGAGTTGGAGGTGGTGCGGTTAAGGCTTTCCTCAACAATTGAGAAACCGTTGAGCACCTCAGTCGATATGTTGAGCGCAAGCATTGCCATGAGGACGACATACATCAGGTTGATCATCTTCTGGCGCGGCGATACAGGTCGTTTCTTTATTGCCATTTATGTTATACTTTTATGTCATGGCCCGCAGTGCTTTCCGTCTGCGGGCTGACCGGTCCACGGTTACTGTTTTGGAGCGGCGTCGGGCGCTGCGGCGCGCATGTTGACGGTCATCGCCTCTATCATGCGGGCATAGATGCCGTTGAGCTGCTCTATGAGCTGAGCCATCTTGCGGCTCTGTTCGTTTATCTGGTCGATGGTTCCAATCTGCTGGCTGGCACCCTTAAGCTGCATCTCGTACACACGGCATATACCGGTGAGCGTACGGTTGAGCATCTCCATCTCCTCGCTGTCGCGTGTGAGGCGCTCGCTCTGCTCCGAAACTTTCTGCAGAGTCTCCGTGAGTTTGTTCAGTTCCTCTATATAGTTGCCCTGTGCCACAGCCAGTTCCTCGCCGTTCTGCTGCTGTCCGGCCATCCAGTTGCCGGCCACGACGGTTGCCCCTGCCATGCCTCCGGCAACAGCCGCAGCACCTTCAGGAGCAGCCACAGCGGCTGCAGGGGATGCCGTTCCGGGCGTTCCGATGATGATTGTGCCACCCTGTACGGCAGGCTGAGAAGGCGATTGCACAGTGCCGGCAGCCTCAGCCTCGTCTTCCTCGCCGTCACCGTCGTACTCTTCCTCCACATGCGTAGGCAGATCCATGCCTATCGCCGTCTTGTCGAACGGACGGTCGAAAGCCGAGATGAAGAACACTATGACCTCAGTACCCATACCCACGAACAACATGATGTTGGCACCGGGCAGGTGGGTAAGTTTGAACAATGTTCCGAGAATAACGATTGATGCACCCCAGCTGTAAGCATAGTTGAGGAATGTCTGCCCCGGAACGCTGTCGATCCATTTCTGCAGACGATAGACAATGTTGTATTTGCTGTATTCAGTCATTGCTGTTTATTTCTTTTTCTGTTTTCCACTTGATGTACTTGCCAGGCTGCGCACGCAGCGGAATCCTATGTACGACCGCGGCTGGTTCTGATATTCCCATGTACGCCATGCCGAGCGGATATACGATTCGGGATCTTTCCACGAACCTCCGCGCACGCTTTTCTTCTTCAGTTTGTAGGGATCCTCCTTCGCCGCGTTGTATTCGAGCTGCGGGTTAAGATCATTCATGGCCTGTGCTCCGGCTTCGGTATAGACTGTGCTGGTCCATTCGGCCACGTTGCCGGCCATGTCGAAGAGTCCGTTGCTGTTAGAAGCATATATGCCCACCTTGCTTGTGATGAGATTGCCGTCCTCGGTATAGTTGCCGCGGTCGGGTTTGAAGTTGGCGAAGAAACAGCCCTCACCGCTCTTCACGCCCTCGTCCTCCCATGGGAACTCTGTGCCCGAACGTCCGCGGGCGGCATATTCCCACTCGGCTTCTGTAGGCAGACGGTAGCGCTGCACAAAGCGTGCCTCCGGTCCGAGACCCTTGAGCAGATATTCAGTACGCCATGCACAGAAGGCGTTGGCCTGCTCCCAAGTCACTCCCACGACGGGATAGTCGTTGTAGGCAGGATTGGAGAAGTAGTTGCGCATGTATATCTCGTTGTCCGAGTTGCGGAAGTCGTTCACCCAGCATGTCGTGTCCGGATATATGTTTACGATGTAAGTATTGAGGAAGTCCCACGGTCCGCTGAGCGGGCGGTTTATGGTCTCTCTCACGATGCGACCCTCGTCGTCGATGTAGGCTGTGTCTTTGGATATCATGACCACCTCGTTCGGATCCACCGTATTGTCGGTGTTGAGGTTGCGTTCCTCGGGATTGAGCCTGTTGCGACGCAGTGCTGCGGCCGTATAATCGTAAATCTCATACTTATAGTTCATCTGTCTGTAGTCGAGCATTTTCTCGCCCGTCACCGGATTGGTGGTATAGACACTCTCTATGGCGCGCAGCTCGTCCTCTGTAGGTTTGCGCGGTATGGGCTTCTTCCAGTTGAGGTGCGGGGTTACGGGGTCGCCGTTCTCGTCCTCGGTTATCATGTAAGTCTCGTCGCCACCGTAGGCCGGATCGGCAAGACGGGTGCGTACGATGCTGTCGCGCACCCACAGCACAAACTGCTTGTACTTGGCGTTCGACACCTCGGTCTCATCCATCCAGAATCCGTCCACCGAAATGTCTCTCACCGGTGTCTGCATGCCCCAAAGGCTGTCGCCCTTCTCCAGCCCCATGCGCAGGTAGCCGCGGTCTATCTTAACCATGCCGTAAGGGGTCGGCTCTGTGAAAGCCCTGCCGCTTACGCCCACGACTTCGCCGCCTCGTCCCGACGACGTCATGCGTCCGCCGAAGCATCCGGCGAGCACAAGGCAGAATACCGGAGCGAGCAATGCCATCAAACTGTTGTTCTTCTTATTCATATTTTCTATAGTATTCTCACACTTTTATGTTTGTTTTTTCCTTTCTTTACCAGGTTCAGGTCCATCTGATAGCCGATAAACAGCTCATGACTTCCGTTGCCGGGGCTTATGGCCGAGGTGTAGAACTCGTAGCTGTAGCCGAGCATCACACCGTGTACCATACCGCCGAACATGAATGTCACCGAGTTGGTAGGGCTGTAGCCCACACCGCCATACATCATCTTCTTGTCGTTGGTGTATATCAGCCGGCCGGTTATATCGGCCCTGTAGGCCACTCCGTCCGTGCGCACGAGCACCGACGGTTTTATTGTAAGAAACGGATTTCGCAGTTTTATATTGTATCCACCCGTCAAATAATATGTCGGATCTATCTGCAGTTCGTTGGTCTCGCCCAACTCCACGAGCGGCGCATTCAGATGTTGCGCCGAAACACCCACATACCAAGGGCCGCGCATATAATACAATCCGACACCCAGATCGAAGCCGCTGCCTTCCACCTTCGTGGTTGGAAGCGCGGGGTCGCCGGCCTCTCCTGCGTCGAGATCCGTACCGTCAAAACTCTCGCTCAGCAGCCCGACGCTCAGACCGGCACTTATGGTTCCACCGAAAAGCTTGTGCTTGTAGGCATACTGCAGGGCCAGACGCTGGTGACTGAACAGACCGAGTTTGTCGTTCATGAACTGCACTCCGGCGCCGTGCAGACCCTTCAGAAAATAGAAAGGCATGTCAGCCGCCGCATACATGGTCTGCGGATTGTTCTCAAAGCCCACGAAGTCCATGGCGTAGGCCGCCGTTATGTTCAGCTTCGACTGCTTGCCCACAGCCGCCGCATTGAACGTAGGTTCCATGTCGAAGTAGTGACTGAACGCCACGTCATACTGCGCGTGCGCTCCGATGGAGGCAAGCGTCAGAAAAGCCAATGTTATGAATTTGCGTTTAAACACGTTCCTATAACGGCGATTTGGCACATTTATTGTCAAAGGTACACATGTTTTTTGAAATATAATGTCAAAAACACAGACATAGTGCCATTGCAAAGCCACATCCTCGTTTTATTTCATAAATCAAACCATAAATACCACAGGATATGGAAAAGGTGATTGTTATAGCCCGACATATTTAACATTTATTAAGCCCGATTTAACGCGGAATTCCGACCGACAAGACGTTTGCCCGCAAATATTCGAGTTTTGAAGCACTTCGGCCATTCACCTGATAATCAGCCGCTTAACCTCAACCGTGACATAATACGTTGTCCTCTGTGCTGCGAAACAGCCCATTATGCACCCTGATTAAGCCCATATCATGGGCTGAAACAGACTGTTTCAGGCCTCGATAATGCCTGTTCCGTAGTGCATAAAAGGCTTTTCCGCACTACGGACTTGCAGATGTTGTCGCATGAAAGACACCGGGCACAGCCGTTATAGGGCATTTCGGGCTCTCACGTTTCTCCAGAATGACGAAAAAAACGTGAGAAAACCGGACCGCATTTTAACATATGACAGAGGCCATATCGGGCGCAAAATATTAAGTAATGTAAAACAACCGAACTAAGACAGGCATACTGACAGTTAACTTAAAGACATCCGTACGACTGCCACAAGCCTCTCAGACGGCCTTGACAACCCAATGGCCGGCGTATGCCGCGAACAGTCCGATGGCGAAACTCATCACCGAATAGGCCGCACACTGCGCGAACCGGTCGTCTGAAAGCAGCGCGTAGTTCTCGTGCATGAATGTTGAGAATGTGGTGAAACCGCCGCAGAAGCCGGTAGTGAGGAACATGCGCAGATCGCTGTTCATAACACTTCCACGCTCGAACAGGCCGTAGAGCAGGCCTATGAAGAAACAACCGAGAACATTGACAACCATCGTCCCCCATGGGAAACCCGAAGCGACGTTGGTCTGCACTACGTGCGACAGAAGATATCTGGCTACTCCACCGACGAAACTTCCCGCACCTATAAACAGAATTACTCTTAACATAGGAAAATATAAAGATTTTAACTGATTACAAATTATAATATCACTATCGTTCAGACATCCTTTTCTTAACCGTCACAACACATCTTACCGACAATAGCCTTGCTATCGCCACAACAGGTATCATCAGCACGTTTCACTAAAAAACGGCGGTTAAAGGCAGATGCCATTGCCCGATGACTGCAGATGAAACGCTTTCAATACTACGGATGAAAGCCGGACACACCGCACATCATCACTCAAACAACTCATACGGACCCATGCTCCGCGCTCTCTCCCGGCAACATGCCGGCAACAGACACGCTCCGTCATCGAACGGGCGTCGCGCGGTATGGTCAGTGCAAAGGTACGGCTTTATATCGCACATAAGCACATATTATCCTTTTTTAACACCTCATTTCCAGCATTTCCTTCGCATCATGCTCATTCAGCCACAACCGTCCGACACGGCTGTCACCACACAACCTCTCAGGACTACCGTACACTTCAGGACAAAACAATCATGTCTCCACTTCTGCATGAACAGTTGCGGGGAATATCATTCCGCACAACACGCCATGAGGCAAACCGTGAATAGAGAAATTAGAAAAGCCCGTTCCACAAACGGAACGGGCTGCATCAATCCCTTAATCATTTTTCTGACTCTGATGCTTAGGAAGCTGCAAAACAGCCAACGTCAGCGTAATTGTATTATATTGGTCTACATCTTTTTCTTAGGAAACACATTGAAACGGTAGATTGCGTGTATGAGCACATAGCGTGGCGGAGTATTGTAATAGCGTTCCACGCGTCCCTGGGTGTTAATGCTGCTCTCCACTTTCTTCAACTGGTGGAGTATGTCAAAAGCATCGGCACGCAAGGTGAGCTTGCCTTTCAGCAAAGAACGGGTCAGACGGGCGTTCCACACGAAGTTGTCGTCGTTCATCGAAGTGTCCTCATAGCCACGGCGGCTGTACATGGTCAGATCGGTGTCGAGCTTGAAACCGAACGGAAGCTGAAGATAACCGTAAACGCCATAGTTGAAGTCGTATGCGTTGATAGGTACAAAATTGTCGCGGTCGCCCTCCGTATTCAACCATGACACCGAGCCTCTGAAGCCTATGCTGTGCTTGCCCAGCGTATAGTCAAGATTGAGAGTCTCTGAGAGCACGGAGCTCTTGACGGTGCTTTTCACCGGAGCGGAGGCAAGATCGTCGCCTATCATATCAACACTGTTGTAGTAGTTCCACGACGTGGCTGAGTTGAAATACAGGCGTTTCTTCTTGTCCAGCGGACCGTTCATGTTGAATCTGGCGGAAAGATTCCAGTTGCCGTCCACATTGTAGTAGGAGTATGTGCGGCGGCCTGTGCTGCGGTCGTACACATAACCCATGGCCACATCGTTCTCGCTTATGTTGAATGTAACAATCGGAGATATCTTTATGGTGTGCTTTCTGTCGTTATAGTCGAGACTGATGGTGTGGGTGCGTCTGTTCTTCAGATTCCTGTTGCCATAGTTTACGGTCGTCATAGGGTCGGAGTCATCAACGAAGTTAAGAGAATAGAGCATGTTGGGGGTGCTGCAGTCCATGCTGTATTTTAAAGCTCCGCCCTGCTGAAAATCCTTTGTCCTAAGATGCAATTCCAATAAAGGTTTCAACATCAATGTGGTGCGACTGAAAGCTGTGTCTATACGGGCGCGACGATAATCGAGTTTCTCGTTCAATATATCAAGTGTCAATCCCGGTATTAACTGCATGGACAGCTTGTCGTCACGCAACAATTCTATATTTGCATTCACTCCGACGGAATGCCTGTTATCGCTTTCCACCGAATTGTAGCTGTTCTTTCCGTCGAGTGTCGGCAGATACTCTGTGACCGAAGGCAGCGCACCTATAGGATGCTCAGTGTCAAGCCCCCAACCGTCGAGAGTCTCAAGATGGTAGAGTTTGTTTATGGACTTGTCACGTCCGGCACTCATGTTGTAGTCGAAATTAATCATTAAATTTTCTGAAAAGACAAAACCATAACTACCTATGAATTTAATTCTATAACCACGTGAGGGCGTGATATCGTTATAACGGTTTATAAAGTCAGTCGAACCGGTTCCTGAAAAGTAGTCTATACGCTGATGTGTGAAATCACGCATGTCGGAACCGAACATCGAACCGTTTACGTTGATATACAAGTAGTCACTGTTATGAGGCATGCGCAGCATCATACTTGTGGCTAGATTGGCAGACCAGCGCTTGTCGTCATAATAACGGTTTTTTATCTGACGATTTATAAGGCGGGCACGAAGGTTGTCGTCGAGCACCGGTGTGGAGAGAATTTTCTTAAAATCCTCAAAGCCGTCCCAAGTCTCATTTGAGGTGGCGGAAAGATTATAGAGGTCATGACGCAAGCGACTGTAGTGTGCATCAAAATTGATATCATACTGCACTCTCGATTCGTCACCCTTAGGTGTGAGCATAAGACTGTGTGTTGTGTTGAAGAACATGTTGCAGAGGTTCGCATCCTGTACCTGACGGTCGTAGGTGTCGCCATCGGCAAGGAAATTGGTACGGAATGTGTTCTGCACCTCATGATTGTCATAATGGGTGAAGTTTGCGTTACCGGTATATTCGTAGCGGCCCTCACGGTCGTCCACATTCACATTCACACCGACCTTCTTTGTCGTAAGACGTCCGTAAGGCATTTTGTCAGGAGTCCAGTCGTTGGTGTTGGGAGTGGTGAAGTCGTTGATATTGTTCATGTTGCCGAACAACGACACACGGGAGTGGTCGGTGGAACGCATGGCGAACAGTCGGGCCATGTACAGGTCGTGGTTGGCGCCACCGGCGTCTATATTGCCCATCCATCCTATGTTGTACTGCTTCTTCAGGTTGACGTCCATCACCAGCTGCTTGTCGTTCATGTCGCGGTCGAGAAACTCGCTCAGACGCCCGGCCTTGTCGTAAACCTTCACCGTGTTTACCGCGTAAGTGGGAAGGTTCTCAAGCATGATTGTGTTGTCGCCCTTGAAGAAGTCCTTGCCGTTGAGAAGAAGACTCTCCACAAAGCGGCCGTTCACATATATGCGGCCGTCGGATTTCAGCTCCACGCCGGGCAGCTGCTTAACCAGGGCATCGAGCATTGAGCCTTCTGCCAGCTGGAAGGCGTCGGCATTATAGACAAGCGTGTCGCCCTTATTGTAGAACTTCACTTTCGTGGCTGTAACCACTACCTCGTCTATGGCATGCACCTTCGGACGTTTCATATATATAGTAGAAAGTACTCTACTTGTCTCGCGCCGTCTGATCTTGCTTATCTCTATCGGAGTATATGTTGTTTCATATCCTTCCTTCTCGGTCTTGACGATATAGTTTCCTTCCTTGACCTTGAAACTGTATAGTTTTCTCAATGTACTGTATCCATAGTTGTTTCTGCAACTGTCAAGCACCACGCTGTCAGGAGACAGAAGCGTCACCTTCGCATTCTCTATTGTTGTGCGCAGAATATAATCTTTTATCGTGGCATAAATGTTTATGTTTCGCTCTTTCTGTCCGAAAGAAGAACAGACACAAGCTATCATTAATATCAACAAAATACTTCTTCTCATTCTCATAAATTCAGGCTTTTATCGGTTAATAAATTCTTTTGTTATTCTCTTTACACTGACAGGAATTGCTGCGTCCTGACAAGAGCCGTATCATACAGCACTGTCGTCTGATGACGGATGCGGCATGCACGTTTCTGATGCATACGGTTCATCTCCTGACGATGCGACAGAGAATATAATGCTGACGCACACAATTCATGATATACTGATTTATTGTTCATAGGTCTCGGTTTTTAGAGGTTTTCATTTATTGCTGATCATAATCGGACAGCTTTTACATGGAAGACGCACGAGGTATGAAAATCTAAACAGGAATTTTTCACTTTAACACTTGTTTACATCTACATGTTTTACCTTCTCCGGTATAATAAGCTTCTGCTTTGTTTCTGATGAAAATAGAATTTACATTTTTCATAATTCGTTCATTTGGTCTTTATGAAACATATACATAGTTTCTCTCATTCACAAAATTAACATTCCATAGTCCAAATAGCAGAAACAGCAGGTCTGATATATTACACAATATGATTTATCATCTATAATCACGTTATTGATTATCAGCTCATTACAATAAAGTTTACACAAATGTGTGAATTAAGTATCTATGTGTTAAATACATGCTTATTATGCCTTGACACGCTTACTAAAAGAAATCAGCATGGTGAAAACACCATGCTGATCTGTATTAAAGTCTCAGAAATATAAAATATTTTATACCTGAATTATATCAGTTTTTGCAGTCTCTTATGTTACGGTCAAGCTCCGAAGTGCGGGACGATCCGAACAGTTTCAGGTTCAGCCGGCGACGGATGTTGCTCAGATTCTGAGGAGAGATGTCAAGAAGACAGGATATCTCGGAAGAAAGGAAATGGAGCTTTATGAGGATGGCTACCTTTTTCTCGTTCTGACTCAGACTGTTGGAACCAAGGTTGTTGATGAACGAAAGGAAGCGGGGATAGCGATTTTCCACATATGTGTTGAGACGCGACCAGTCTTTCTGACCGGCGCTACGGCCGTGGGCGGCCTGGTCGTGAAGATTCTTTATCAGGTCCGACTCCATGAGTTTCTGGAGTGAGGCCCAGTCTGCATCGGTGGAGGACATGTCCTGCATCTTGTCCAACTCTGCACGGAGATGACGGCCGGAGGCCTCGAGCTCTGAAGCAAGACGGCTGTTCTCACCTAAAGCGGCGGAAAGCTCACGGGAGATCTCACCGGAACGATGAAGGAGATCGGAATACATACGGTTCTTCTCAAGAAGCAGAGACTTCATGCGGAAGGAACGGCGGCGGTGCCACATATACAATTCGAGAACAACTATAAGGCTTATGACAGAAAGAAAGACTATCATGAGTCGGAGCTCCGACACCTCACGCTCACGGAGCTCGGCCTGCTGACGGTTGCGGGTGTAACGGTAGAGCGACTGCACACGCTGGGCTTCGCTTGAGGTGAGGCGGAGCCACGAACTGTCGTTGGCGTCGCAATAAAGACGGGCGTAATGGAATACTGAATCCGAATTACGGCGTGAGCGATATACCGAAAGAAGTCCGCGATAGGCCGCTTCTTTCTCATCGCGGGCACTGCCTGTCAGCATCTTTCTGAAATAATATTCGGCAGAATCGACACGGTTGCTGGCCAAAAGAGACAGACCTTTATAATAGTAATATAGTTCTAAGCCAGGTTTTACATTCCCGGGAGATGAAAAGATATCTCCATATTTTTCATATTTATGTAGACATGCCTCTGCATTTTTTATGTCTCCACGTTTAAGATAAATATCTATCTGGATAAATATTGCACGAGCTGCCTTATCCTTATAGCCACTATTCAAATATGCTGACGATGCAGAATCACTGATTTGCATAACCTTATTATAATCATTTAAAGCATAATAAATTCTCACAGTATTTTCAAAAGCACTTATTGCCATTCGAATATTATGAGCTCTCTTACCGCAGTACTCAGCCTTATGCCACATATCTAATTCTTCATCTATAAGTTTCTGGGAATGCAATACAATAGCAGATTGAGCATATATTTTATTTAAAATTGAATAATCGCAATCCTCAGCAGTCGTATCCGCGCATGCTGCAGCTTTCTGATAATATTCGAGTGCCGCCGGTGCCTCGCCAAGATCACGATATACACATCCGAGAAGATAATAAGCCATCATCTTCTCATTGGGTGTACCGTGATGGGAATAATATGCAGCAACCTCCTTCATGGTGCTGTCACTACGGAAATATACATTCGACTTGTTCATCGCCTTGGCACGTAGCAGTTCGTAACGCATACGACGTGATTTGGACATGTAAGGAATATGAGGGGACATACTGTCGAGCATGCGCAACGCGGAAGGAGCCGAATCCATGTCTATTTCCATAAGGCTGTCGGCACGTACCATAATTATATCAAAACTGTTGTCGCCGCCTTTGCAACATAACATCAGAAAAAATAAAGGTAGAAGATACAGGAGTTTTCTCATCGGAAAGCTATGCGGTACAGAAAAGAAATTGTCAGGTTAAAAAATAAATCTGAAGATATATCGCTTCAAAATAAACATATATATATATAAAATATCAAAAACCGACAAGACATGACATCCAAAGATGCTCAGTCTGTGTCGGTCTATGATTTCTTAAATCTCACTCGTACTTAATACTCATCCTCGTTGAAGAGGAAATCTTCTTTAGTGGGATAATCAGGCCATATATCCTCTATGCTCTCATATACATCACCTTCATCTTCTATTTCCTGCAAGTTTTCAAGAACTTCCAATGGTGCGCCGGAACGCATGGCATAATCTATGAGCTCATCTTTGGTTGCGGGCCATGGTGCATCCTCTAGTTTAGAAGCCAATTCAAGTGTCCAATACATAATCTTTCTTTTTATATTAGGTTTTCTTATGTACGCACAAAAATAATAAAATTTACGCTATTTGCAAGAAATAGTGAAAGTTTTTTCTGCTGTATGACTAATAAAGTTTAAATTTCTTGCTAAAACAAACAGATAATCAGATAATCTGTTCATATAAGCCGACAGCGCACTATCAATAGTATATTTTTCGGCCATTGAGAGCATACGGCGCTCAGCACGGCGGCTTATAGCGCGACAAACATGACACGTAGCGGCAGAGGGCGTTCCGCCTGGAATGATGAACGAATGGAGCGGAGGCAATGAGCTCTGGATGCGGTCTATCTCGCTTTCAAGACGGGCTATGTCTGACGTGGTGACTGTTTCAGCTGTCGAGGTGCCTGCAAATATGCTTCCAATACGAAAAAGCTGGATCTGTATTTCTGCAATAAAATCTTTGTCCGGCCCTTCACTCATAAGGGATGAAAGCAGACCGAGGTATGAATTCAATTCATCCATCACTCCATAGAATTCAATACGTTCATCGGTTTTGGTTGTACGTGTGCCTCCGGGCAGGGATGTGGTCCCATTGTCACCGGTACGGGTATAGATTTTCATTTTCTGGTTTTAGAAATTGACTATATAATTTTGTTTGATACGTTTGTCGAAGAATAATATGCCGCAATAATAGAGATCGAACGTCACACCTGTGCGTGCGTCGTCCCTTAACTGTTTCCATGTATTACGTGCCTCACGGTTGTGCTTTATTCCGTCAAGTATCATTATGGCATTATCCGGCATATTGTCGATAAGTGAGAGCGGTATGTCGCGAGATTCGTCATACAGATTCACCCGAAGAAGTATCGGTGTCGGAATGTCATCGGGGTTCTTACAACAGAAGTCCCGGATACTGTCAATATTCAATATATCCGTTTTGCGGCATCCTGCTTTGACATATCTGTGGAGTAGCGGATCTTTCTTTCCGATACTGATAAAGGTCTGTGGCTGCAGGAAATTGGCTATCCGGAAATACAGCTTATACAATTTCTCGTCAATGAAACTGGTATCAGGAAATTCCTTTCGCAGATCATCGTATGCATAATATGGATAATGTTCATTCACCACATATCGTATGAAACGATATGCGGAGGGCGACTGGACTCCGAAACCTCGACAATGAGTGATACGGCTCAGCCATGTCAACACCTCACGAAATCTATAATTATGCCGTATATGCACAGATATATATGATTATGTATTTTATCAAACCTTTAGAAAGGGCCAAAGCCCGACACACACAGACTGTAAATAATCTGTCATGCCTTAACACATCTTGTGCAAAGATACAATTAAATCGCGGAAAAGCAATAATCGCAATAGTTTATATCGACATACATCGAGGACAAACTGTATTATATAAATAATGTATATATTGATTTTCTATGTCCTCCTTATTTTGTACAAGCAAGTGTCTTTTATTTTAATGGAAAACAAATACAGTCACAATATGACAGAAACGCTTTTATACTTAAATAAAAACTCATGGCATAATGCATACTCATTCAAAAGCATTGAACGACGGCGTCCTACACTCAAGAATCATTCCTGCAGATACCACACATTTATCATATGTATATTTAGTAACAGTACATAAGCAGTATAGACAACCATTCGTACCCAAACAGACAGCTCCTATATCATACATGCAGACGCATTCCGCAATACATCATAACAGGTGTACGCAAGAAAGAAAACAAAACTACTCGGATCCGATACAGGCATATTTGTCACATAAATCCTTGCCTGCCGCCCAAAAGTCAATATCGCATTACAAAACAGCCCGAATGAGCCTCTGATAAAGTCCATTTCATGCTCTGAAACAGTACATATCAGGAGTCAATATGCACCATTCCGCAGCTCAATAAAGCCTGTTCCGCAAGCGCTCTGACACACAACGGCATAAAAAGACGTAAAAAGCGGCAAATTATAATTTTATGTCTGTCTCACACAGAAATAAAATTATACATAATATTCCACAGACAGAAACACTTATACATATATATTATTATAACGGGTGGAAGAAGATATAAATGACCGAACACGGAACAGGACAATGACCGCGGCTCCTGCACCGACAATAAATTATACAACAAAAAAAGAGGGACGTTCCGGATATTTCTCCTTGGAACGTCCCTCATCTAAAAGAA
>ENA-UONW01000486-UONW01000486.1-human-gut-metagenome-genome-assembly--contig:-CS52-NODE-486-length-58632-cov-16.776551_pt1 | contig 58632 bp, 40 predicted proteins | sample MGYA00242463_ERZ724010 | MGnify/ENA metagenome assembly ERZ724010 | reverse complement strand
AAATCTTTCGCGGCTCGGGGCGGCCGAGGCACGGCCGCGTCCGCACCGAGCCATTGGAAGCGATGGTAAGCGGTGGTCGATGAGAGGCAACGTTTTGGTTCCGGCGGCCATAAAAGTGAAAGACACGTACCGCATTTTCCGAAATTTCTTTCTACTTTTGCCTTTTGAACCCATCAAACTGAAAATCAACTAATCTATAAATCATTACGAACACAGCAATGGATTTCATGAAAAAGTACCGTTTGGCCAACAACGTACTGGTGTGGATTGCCTTTGTCATCGCCGCCTTTACGTATTGTTCGACCATCGAGCCGACAGCCAGTTTCTGGGACTGTCCGGAGTTTATCACGACCGGCTATAAGCTGGAGATTGGTCACCCGCCCGGCGCACCGTTCTTCATGCTGACGGCCAATTTCTTTTCACATTTTGCCTCCGACCCCTCGCAGGTGGCGCGTATGGTCAATACCATGTCGGCCCTGCTTTCGGCCACGTGTATCCTGTTCCTCTTCTGGAGCATTACGCACCTGGCCCGCAAGCTGCTCTACAAGGACGGCATCGTGACGAGCTGGGCACAGACCATCCTCGTTATGGGTTGCGGACTGGTAGGTGCCCTGGCCTACACCTGGAGCGACACCTTCTGGTTCTCGGCCGTGGAGGGTGAGGTTTATGCCTATTCCTCCATGTTTACGGCCCTGGTATTCTGGCTCATCCTCAAGTGGGAGGACTGTGCCGACCAGCCGCACAGCGACCGCTGGCTGGTGCTGATTTTCTATCTGACCGGCCTCTCCATCGGCGTGCACCTGCTCAACCTGTTGTGCCTGCCCGCCATCGTGCTGGTGTACTATTTCAAGAAGTGGAAAAACGTGACGGCCAAGGGCTCCATCATAGCCCTGGTCATCTCCATGGTGCTGGTGGCTGCCGTGCTCTACGGCGTAGTGCCCGGTATCGTGAAGGTGGGCGGCTGGTTTGAATGGTTCTTCGTGAACACCTGCGGCATGTCGTTCAACACCGGATTCATTATTTATATCATCCTGCTGATTGCAGCCGTAATCTGGGCCATCTACGAGAGCTACGAGATGAACGACCGCAAGCGCATCATCATTTCGGCCGTGCTGGCCGTAGCCCTGCTGGGTATCCCATTCTATGGCGAAGGCGTCGGCTCCATCGTGCTGGGTATCGTGGTCATCGCCGTACTGGCCTGGCTGCTGTCTTACCGCAAGGGCGACCACTACGTGGTGAAGACCCGCTTTATCAACACCGGTCTGCTCTGTGCTCTGATGCTGATGATTGGTTACTCTTCGTATGCCGTCATCGTCATCCGCTCTACGGCCAACCCGACCATGGACCAGAACTCGCCGGAGGACGTCTTCTCCCTGCGCTACTATCTGGGACGTGAGCAGTATGGCAGCCGTCCGCTCTTCTACGGTCCGGCTTACTCCTCACAGGTTCGTTACGACGACCAGGGCAATCCCATGCGCTCAAAGGGAAGCCCCATTATCAAGCGTCACGAAAAGGCTGACCCCTCGGAGCCCGACCGCTACGAAGAGGTTGGCGACAACGGCGACTACCTCTTTGCCGAGAACATGCTCTTCCCGCGCATGTACTCCGATAAGGACGCCGAGCTGTACGACTCCTGGCTGGGCGGCATCAAGGGACACGAAGTGGTGGGCACGTACCCCAACGGCGAGAGCTACACCGTGGTGATGCCGACGCAGTGGGAAAACTTCCGCTTCTTCCTTTCCTACCAGCTGAACTTCATGTACTGGCGCTACTTCATGTGGAACTTTGCCGGTCGCCAGAACGACCTTCAGGGGCTTGGCGGATATGAGAAAGGTAACTGGATTACGGGTATCGCTCCGCTTGACAACGCCCGACTCGGCGACCAGAGCAAGCTGCCCGACGAGCTGAAGAACAACAAGGGACACAACGTGTTCTACTGCCTGCCGCTGCTGCTGGGCATCATCGGCCTCTTCTTCCAGGCTTACCGCGGAAAGAAGGGCATCGAGCAGTTCTGGGTAGTGTTCTTCCTCTTCTTCATGACCGGTATTGCCATTGTGCTCTATCTGAACCAGACGCCCAATCAGCCGCGTGAACGTGACTACGCTTATGCCGGTTCGTTCTACGCCTTTGCCATCTGGATTGGTCTGGGCGTGGCTGCCGTGGCCAAGGGCCTGCAGCGCCTCAAGCTGGGCGAAACGCCTTCGGCCGTGCTGGCTTCGCTGGTGTGCCTGCTGGTGCCCATACAGATGGTCAGCCAGACTTGGGACGACCACGACCGCTCGGGCCGCTACACCTGCCGCGACTTCGGTGCCAACTACCTGAACTCACTGCAGCAGAAGGACGCCCAGGGCCGCCCCGTTCATCCGATAATTTACACCAATGGTGATAACGATACCTTCCCGTTGTGGTACAATCAGGAGGTAGAAGGCGTGCGCACCGACGCCCGCGTCTGCAACCTGTCGTACCTGCAGACCGACTGGTATATCGACCAGATGAAGCGTCCGGCCTACGAATCGCCGGGCCTCCCCATCGACTTCAAGCGTCTGGAGTACGTGGACAACGGACAGCACGAGTTTGTGTACGTACAGCCTGAGCTGAAGAGTCAGCTGCTTGAGCTCAAGAAGAACAATCCGGGCCTCGACCCGTTTGACCTGAAGTTCATCCTCGACAACTTCGTGCGCAACCCGCAAATCGGCATCATCCCGACCGACAGCGTGGTAGTGAAGGTGGACAAGGCTGCCGTATTGCGCAGCGGCATGATGCGCGTGGATTCCATCCCCGACCACATGACCATCCGCTTCAACCGCCGTGCCGTGTACAAGAGCGAGCTGATGATGTACGAAATGCTCGAGAACTGCAACTGGACCCGTCCTATCTACATCTCGCTGACCGTAGGCCCCGAAAACCACGCCGGTCTGACCCCGTTCCTCGTACAGGAAGGTCTGGCCTCACGCGTGACGCCGTTTGTGACCAACAACAACGTGGTCGACACGCAGCGCATGTATGATAACCTGATGCACAAGTTCCGCTTTGGCGGTCTGGATAAACCGGGCCTCTATCTTGACGAAACCGTGATGCGCATGTGCTACACGCACCGTCAGACCTTTGCCACGCTGATTATGGCCCTGCTCAAGGAGGGCAAGAAGCAGCAGGCCCTGCAGGCTCTGCAGTATTGCAAGAAGGTGCTGCCGTCGTACAACGTGCCTTACGACGTGATGAGCGTGGGCTTTGACTACGACAACGGCCTGTTTGAGATTCCGGAAGCCTGGCGTCTGGTGGGCCGTCCGCAGGAGTCTGAACGCGTCCTGCTGGCCATGGGCAAGAACCTGCGCCAGTATATGGACTGGTACAACAGCCTCGGTGGCCGCATCACTTCCTATGGCCGCGACATTGAGCGGAACTTCATCTTCCTGCAGTCGGTGGCCAGTGGTTTGGAACGCTGCCACTCGAAGAAGGCTCCTGAGTATCGCGCCTATCTGGAACGGCTCTTCAATACGCCCGCCGGCCGCATGCTGGTGCAGCGTCAGCAGGAGCGCGAACAGCAGTCGCAGCAGCAGATGCAGATGCCGGCTTCCGGCTCTGTGCTGCCGCAGTAAGCAAATAATATGACATAAAACCTATCCCGACGCACGATGATTATTGAGCAACCCGCCTGTTTCCTGCGATGGCTTTACCCGTTGGCCTTGTGGCGCATGGATCGCCGCGAGCGGTCGGTGTACCTGACCTTTGACGACGGCCCCATTCCGCAGGTAACCCCGTGGGTGCTCAGTGTGCTTCGGCACTACGACATTCGGGCAACCTTCTTCATGGTGGGCGACAACGTGCGCAAACACCCTGAAGAATTTGCTCAGGTCGTGGCCGCCGGCCATCGCATCGGAAACCATACCTACAACCACATCGGAGGGCTGCGCCACGGCATACGCAGTTATCTGGCCAACGTAGAGAAGGCCAACGAACTGCTGCACACCGACCTCTTCCGGCCGCCACACGGCTGGATGAAGTGGGGGCAATATATTGCCGTGCGCCGGCGCTACCGCGTGGTGATGTGGGATTTGGTCACTCGTGACTATTCCACGCGTCTGAACGGGCGCGATGTGCTACTCAATGTGCGGCGCTATGCGCGGCCGGGCAGTATCATTACCTTTCATGACTCGCTCAAAAGCGAAGACAAATTGCTCTATGCGCTTCCGCGCTCCATCGAATGGCTGCTCTCGCAGGGCTATTCGTTCAAGGTATTCTGACATTTCCTTTCTTTTTTTATCCCCTTTTCTTATGAAGTTTTCAGCTGAAACGGTGAAGACCCGTGCTCGCGAAGCCGGCTTTTCCGCTTGTGGCATTGTGCCTGCCGAAAAAGTGGCATCCTGGCGCGTGGCGCAGGTGAGGCAGTGGCTCGATGCCGGCCGTAACGGCACGATGGATTATTTGTCGCGGCACTTCGAGATGCGGGCCGACCCGACGTTGCTCGTGCCCGGCGCCAAGAGCATTATTTGTGTGGCGCTCAATTATTTTCCGGCCCTGAGCCAGCAGGAACCGACCTACCATTTTGCCCGCTATGCCTACGGGCAGGACTACCACGAGGTGGTACGCCGCAAGTTGCGGCAGCTGCAGGAGCAGTTGGGCCTGACGGGGCGCGCATTTTGCGACACGGCTCCCGTGGACGAGCGCTACTGGGCGTGGCGCAGCGGACTGGGCTGGCTGGGGCGCAACACGCAGCTGATTGTGCCGCACGCCGGCAGTTACTTTTTCCTGGGCGAGCTGATGGTGACGGAGGAGGCCGATGCCTACGACGAGCCGATGGCTTCGCGCTGCGGCAGCTGCCGGGCCTGCATTGAGGCTTGTCCCGCCGGGGCGCTGTCGGTCGACAAGGGGCTGGACGCCCGCCGCTGTCTGTCGTACCTGACCATTGAGTCGCGCGAGGACTTGCCGGCTGAGGCTGCCGGACAGATGGGCAACTGCGTGTACGGCTGCGACCGCTGTGCCGAGGCCTGCCCGTGGAACCGCTTTGCGCAGCCTACGCAGGAAGCCGACCTGCAGCCTCGCGAAGCCTTCCTGCAAATGACGGCCGCCGACTGGCAGCAGCTGACGCGCGAGCAGTATCAGCAGCTGTTTAAGGGGAGCGCCGTAAAACGCGCTAAGTATGAGGGACTTGTGCGTAATATTAAGGCCGTGGCCGGGGCGCATGAGCCGGACCGAAAAACATCCGGCCAGAAACCCTCTGAGTAAAGTTTTTGAAAATTGAAAAAAACATAAAATTGGTCTTAATTTGCACTTTTAATTATTTACGAGGAATTTCTGTATTGAAAAAAATGAGTACCTTTGGGGCGATAGAAAATTTTTATTATTAACCTAAGTATTAAAGCCTAATGAAAAAGTTCAATTACTTTCTTTCATTGCTGCTTCTTTCTGGAATAGGCGGAAGCAGTGTACAGGCCCAAGATGAAGGAGCTAATGTGTATTTCTTAGGAGATCTTAAGTCTAGTATCACACCGGGCGAAGAAGTCTTCTTGAAATCCAAGAGTTCAGGTAAGTATCTGGACGTCTCCCTCACGGGCAGTAACAATGGTTCTGAAGCCTTGTCTGATAACTGTATCTTTACCTTTGTGGATGCAGGACAGGTTGATGGACAACCCAGTTATTATTTGCAGAGCAAGGCCACAGGCCAGTATCTGAAAGCTTCGCTTACTCAGAATGATGAGACGGGTGACTACTCTTTCCCTAACGATTACGGAAATGGCCCTATCTCTTATACCTCATCTACTGCTGATGCCTACCAGTTCTTTGCAGGCTTGGCAGTGAAGGATAATACCAGTATGTTCTATTCATCACAGTTGACGGACAATAATGCTGAGGATTATCTGTTTGTATTCCCGAACGTAAAAAAACGTGATAATACTGGTTCGACTGGCGGTACTTCTGACTGGGCTACGGCTGAGGAGTATCCTTATCAGTATTTGAGTGGCTATAATGACTATTTCATGTTGTGTATGTACATCGATACCAATTCATGGCAGGTTTACGGTGTAGTATTGGCTGATGGTCAGTCTAAACTTTCTAAGTTGCTGTCGGATTTGTTCCCGAATGGTGTGGAAGGAACCTTTGTAGAAGGAAACAATCCGGGTAATGTACCGACCGCAGAATATCAGAAAGCAGTAGAGGCTTATAAAGCTGCAGCTGCCCTGATGGATGCCGGAACGGCTACCGAGGAAGAATATAGCGCTGCTGCCAATGCCGTGCAAGCCGCTTATGACGCTGCTGTAGCTGCCATTTGTCCGGTAAAGGCCAATACATACTATTACATTACCAAGAATCAGAACTATGCTCAGGGAACCTTGAAGGTGAACGAAGCTGGTACGGGATGGGCTTGGGCCAATGTAACTGTTCCGACCAACGATATTAATTACATTTGTTATGTAGAAGCTGGAAATACAGATTCAACTTTCCATGTATATAGTCCTTCAACAGGTACCTATCTAGCTACTTTGGGCGGAAACAGTGTACAGGTTAGCGCTGTAGATAAATCACAGGCTGGTGAGTATATGATTAAGAATTGTGCTAATCAGTATTTCTATATGACCAATGCCGGAAAGACTCAGGGCGTACATGCTCAGGCTGACGGTAAGGCTGTATCTTGGGACTATAATGCCAATGCTTCACACTGGCAGTTTGTTCCTGTAGCTCAGGAAACTATCGATGAGTTGGAGGGCGAAATCCAGAAACAGCAGCTTGCTACTCGCATGAACACGTTGTTTACCAAAGCTTTCAATGCTTACACCAATGCTCGTGTATATGATAGCGATGCTAGCAATGATAACGATTACACAAGTCACGGTTTGCTGAGTACGGTAGATCAGATTTGGACCAGTCCGTTGGCTAGCGGTGACGGTGCAGGTATTCCTGCTTTGTTGGATGGCGTGATTTTGGATAACTACATGCATACAACCTATACGGCTGCTGATGCACCTAACAACTATCACTTCATTGGCGTGAAACTTTCTGAGAAAGCCAATGCCGTAACTGTGAAGTATTCTCGTCGTATTTCTTCTACTGCTACGAACTGGAAGACCAATAATGTTTCTTACCCGACTCAAATGGCTGTTTACGCAAGCAACGATACCACTCAGGCTTGGACATACATTGGTACTATCACTCCGAAGTATACAGTACAGGATTCAACCTTGATGGCTTCCGTGAATTTGTATAAAGACTACCAGTATCTCCGTTTCGATGTAGTGGCTACCGGTAACAATGCTTCTATTGCCAGCAATGTTATTGAAGGCGCTAAGGCTTATCCTTACTTCTATGTAAGTGAGTTCGGTGTATATAAAGGCACTTATGACAGCAATAAATCTGTATTCTCTCAGGTTCCTGAGGAAGTAGCTACTGAAATGCAGACCGCTTTGCAGAATGCTGCTGCACAGATTGATGCTGATGCTGTTACGGAGGATGGTATTAACCAGTTGCAGGCTGCTTACGACAAGTTTGTAGAAACTTGTCCGGATCCGCAGATTGCAAAGGATGCCTTGGCAGCTGCTCAGACTTTAGCTGACAGTGCTTTGGTAGGTGACAAGCCGGGTTACGTATCTAAGCAGACACTCGATGCTTTGAATTCTGCTATTACAACCGAGGGTGCTAAGGTAAGCGATGTGATGAGTCTGGATGAGGTAAATGCTGTAAAGACCAATTTGGAAACTGCTTCTGATGCGTTCGTAAAGAATGTTATCATGCCTGCTGAAAATACTTATTACTACATGGTTAGCGGTAGCACCGCCAATACCAATACCGGTATCAAGGCTGGCAGCAATGCTGAAGGTGCTACATTGAAGATGGGTAGCAAGAACAGTGGTGATGGTCAATTTGATGCAACAACTGCAAAACATTATTATGAATATGTATGGATGTTGAGCAAGAATGAAGACGGTACTTACTATGTACGCAACTTGGGTACTGGTTTCTATCTGAAGAAGAATACCACGGTTAAGGATGCTTATCCTGTAACTTTGGTTTACTCTAAGGGTGGTATGTTCCACTTGATCGTAGACAATGATTCTACAGCCGGTGATACGAAATATCTGAACAACAACGCTTCTTCCGTAAACGTTTGGTCTTTGGATACGAACTGCGACTATGGCTTTGAGCCTGCTGATTTGTCTGATGCTACATATGGTGATGATGTTTATGTAACTCGTCGCACAGTAAGCAAGGGCTATTCTTTCATGTGCTTGCCTTATTCCATTTCGATGGTTTCTAACGGCTTACTTTATACGGTTGTAGGTGTTAACAACAATCAGTTGATTTTGGCTGAGAATGCTGATATTATTGAAGCTGGTACTCCTTTCGTTTATTATTTGAAATTAGATGATGTAACGGAGGATGAGTTCCTTGTTGATCTCAATCAAGAGTTGGTTACTACTGGTAAGACTGTAAACGGTATTGTAGGTGTAATTGGTGGAGCTAAGGTCGGTCCTGGCTTTGGTGTAATCAGCAATGCTTCTGATGGTACTGCTAAGATTATCGCTACTACAGCTGAGGAAACTGACATTAACGCCAATACTGGTTACCTGACTCCTGAAGTTCCTGCTACTACTGAAGCAGGTAACGTTCAGCTCGCCATGGAAGGTGAGTTCACAGGTATCAATAGCGTAGTGGTTATTCCTGCTGATGGTAAGTATTACGACTTGCAGGGTCGCCGCGTAGCTAAACCTACTAAGGGCGTTTATATCGTAAATGGTAAGAAAGTTTATGTAAAGTAATTTGACTTACATAACCCATACATTTAGTATCCCCGCCGGGTTTCCCGGTGGGGATTTTTGTTTTTTCCGTTTGGTATTTAGTATGTGTCAAATCGCGGGTTGAGGTTATTGGGGGCAGGATTATGAATTTTAGGATTTTCGGGTTTTACTAAAAAAGTATAATGCTCGAGGCCGTGTGTAGGCTATTTGGGGGCTTTTCTTCCCATTTCATCGGATATTGTCGGGATAAGGTAAAAAGACAGAAATAGAAGTGGGGAGGCAGGCAGAAATTGGCTTTTGGTAATGTCGAAATAAATCTGTATTTTTGCGAGTTAATCCAGATAGACAGAATAAAAACGAACGCATACACAGTTTACCAATATGAACATGTTAGAGATTAAAAATCTGTGTGCCTCAGTTGAAGGCAAAGAGATACTGAAAGGCATCAACCTGAGCATCGGTTACGGCGAGGTGCATGTGATCATGGGCCCCAACGGATCGGGCAAAAGTACGTTGAGCAATGTGCTGGTAGGTAATCCCAAATATGAAGTGACGGAAGGTAGCGTCAGTTTTTGCGGCAAGGACCTGCTCAGCCTTTCGCCTGACGCCCGCTCACATGAAGGTATTTTCATGTCGTTTCAGACGCCGGTGGAGATTCCCGGTGTGTCGATGACCAACTTTATGCGTGCCGCCCTGAATGCCAAGCGCAAGTATTTCGGTCAGGACCCGCTCCCTGCTGGAGAGATGCTGAAATTGCTCAAGGAAAAGCGCAAGATGGTGGGCTTAGATGCTCACTTTATGAGTCGCGGCGTGAACGAAGGTTTTAGCGGTGGCGAAAAGAAACGTAACGAGATATTCCAGATGGCCGTGCTGGAGCCCAAACTCAGTATTTTGGATGAGACGGATTCCGGTCTTGACGTAGATGCTTTGCGTATTGTGGCCGAGGGCTTTAACCAGTTGCGCACGCCTCAGACCAGTGCATTGGTGATTACCCATTATCAGCGCATGCTGGACTATTTGAAACCAGATTTCGTGCATGTACTGGTGGATGGTCGCATCGTGAAGAATGGCGATGCTTCGCTGGGTTATGCCATTGAGGAGCGCGGTTTCGACTGGATTAAGAGCGAAATCAATGCCTGATCCATCGGGCTGTCATAATGGTGGCCATGCGCTTTTCACATCTTATTTTCTCTTCCTTTCATTCGTATTTTTATGACCAGCGAACAACAATATATTGATTTATTTCGAGAGCAGCGCTCCTTGATCGAGGCCAACAGTTGTGGGCTGATGAACGGCTTGCGCCAGACGGCCTTTGAGGATTTTTGTCGCCAGGGTTTTCCTTCCCGTCGTGTGGAGCGCTATAAATATACTGACGTGGCTCAGGCTTTTGCGCCGGACTACGGACTTAATTTGCGCCAGGCCGTACCGTCGGCTCAGGTGCTTGGGTGTTTCCGTTGCAATTTGCCTAATCTGAGCCCGCTAGTCTTTTATGTGGCCAACGATACCTTCTGCGGTACGGCTGGTGCCGAATTGCCGCAGGGGCTTCACGTCCTGTCGTTGCGTCAGGCTGAAGGCCAGATGCCCGCTCATGTATTGGCGCATTACGGTCGTCTGGCTGCTACTTCGGACGATGCCGTTACGGCCCTCAACACGATGTTGGCGCAGGACGGCGTGTTAGTTTATGTAGAAGCCGGGACGTCATTACAGAATCCCGTGCAGATTATCAATCTTTCGGCTGCGCAGGTAGACCTTATGTCCAATCGTCGCGTATTGGTAGTGGCTGAGGCCGGCGCTTCGGTCAAACTGCTTTTTTGCGACCATGCCGACAATCGCCAGCATTACCTCACCAACCAAGTAGTAGAGGTGGTGGCCGGCGAGCAGGCCTCGGTTGAGATTTATTCGGTGGAGGAGACTACCGAGCACAATACGCGTTTTTCCAATCTTTATGTAGAGCAGCAGGCCCAGAGTCATGTGACACTGTGCCACGTCAGTCTGCACAACGGCCTGACCCGCAATCGCACCGATATCCGCATGGCCGGTAGCGGTGCTTCGCTTAAGGCTTATGGTGCTGTGATTGCCGACAAACAACAACATGTTGACCATAACATCCTGGTAGACCACGCCGTAGAGAGTTGCCAGAGCGACCTGCTCTATAAGTTTGTACTCAACGACCAGGCCGTGGGCGCTTTTGCCGGTAAGGTGCTGGTGCGTCCCGGTGCGCAGCATACCGATTCGCAGCAGACCAATGCCAACTTGTGCGCTTCGCCCGAGGCACACATGTACACGCAGCCCATGCTCGAAATCTATGCCGACGATGTCAAGTGTAATCACGGTTCTACCGTCGGCCGCTTCGATGAACAGGCCCTTTTTTACATGTGCCAGCGCGGTATTCCCGAGGATGAGGCCCGCCTGCTTCTTCAGCATGCGTTTGTCAACGAAGTGCTTTCACGCATCGAACTGGTACCGCTGCGTGAGCGTTTGGCCTATCTGGTGGAGATGCGCTTCCGTGGCGAACTGAGCAAGTGCGAGGGCTGCCGGATGTGTCAGCACAACTGATGCCGGCCAGCTCCGCTGTTTTTCCGTTTCCCTAAAAAAGTAAAATCATGATGTACGATATCAATAAGGTTCGGGCCGATTTCCCGATTCTTTCCCGCCAGGTTTACAATAAGCCGCTCATTTATTTGGACAATGCGGCCACTACGCAGAAACCGCGTGAGGTGGTAGATGCCATCACGGAGGAGTATTATTCTGTCAATGCCAATGTACACCGCGGCGTACACTTCCTTTCGCAACAGGCTACGGAGCTGCATGAGGCGGCCCGCGAGCGCGTGCGGAAGTTTATTAATGCCCATTCCATCGAGGAAATTGTCTTTACGCGCGGTACGACAGAGAGCCTTAACCTCATTGCGGCCTCGTTGGGCGAGTCCTTCCGCGAGGGCGACGAAATTATCGTGTCTGAGCTGGAGCATCACTCCAACATTGTGCCGTGGCAGTTCCTGGTAGAGCGTAAGGGCGTTGTGCTTAAGGTTATTCCCTTGTTGCCCGACGGTTCACTGGATCTGGAAGCTTATGAACGCTTGTTCACGCCGCGTACCCGCCTGGTCAGTGTGGCGCATGTGAGCAACGTGCTGGGTACGGTGAATCCCATCCGTCAGATGGCCGCCATGGCTCATGCTCATGGCGCCTTGTTCGTAGCCGACGGCGCACAGAGCGTACCTCACTTCCGCGTGGATGTGCAGGACCTCGGCTGCGACTTCCTGACCTTTAGCGGCCACAAAATCTATGGACCTACCGGCGTTGGCGCGCTCTATGGCCGCGAGAATCTGCTGGAGCAGATGCCGCCTTATCAGGGTGGTGGCGAAATGATTGCCAAGGTCACCTTTGCCAAGACCACTTATGAGCGCCTTCCCTATAAGTTTGAGGCCGGGACGCCCGATTTCATCGGTACCCACGCTCTGGCTGTAGCCTTGGATTATGTCGATGGAATCGGTTTGGACAACATCAGTGCCCACGAGCGCGACCTGACCCGCTACGCCATGGAGCAGCTCTCGTCTATTCCCGACATTCGCATTTTTGGTACTACCCCCGACAAGGATGCCGTTGTGTCTTTCCTGGTGGGTAATATTCACCACCTTGACATGGGTACCCTGCTGGACCGCCTGGGCATAGCCGTCCGCACGGGACACCATTGCGCCCAGCCGCTGATGGACCATTACGGTGTGGAAGGCATGGTGCGCGCCTCCTTCGCCCTCTACAATACACGCGATGAAATCGACCATTTTGTGCAGGCCATTGACCGCGTGCGTAAAATGTTCTGAAAAATATGTTGAGGGGCGCACACTAATTCCGGTGGTTGCGCCCTTTTTTAACCCATTTTATCGATGCTTTTATCCCATTTCAGCGAAATTCAGCCCGAGGCCGGATGCGACGAAGCCGGTCGCGGCTGTCTGGCCGGTCCGGTGTTTGCGGCGGCCGTCATCCTGCCGCCCGACTATCACAACGAGTGGCTCAACGACAGTAAGAAGCTGACGGCCCATCGCCGCTATGCCCTGCGCGAGGTCATTCAGGCGGATGCCGTAGCCTGGGCCGTAGCGTCGGTATCGAACGAGGAAATTGACGAAATCAATATTCTCAACGCCTCCATCCTGGCCATGCACCGGGCCCTCGACCAGCTGACGGTGCGTCCGGCCTTCGTGATTGTGGACGGCAACCGCTTCAAGCCCTACGGCGACGTACCTCATCAGACCATCGTGAAGGGCGACGGCAAGTACCTCTCCATTGCGGCCGCCTCCATCCTGGCCAAAACCTGCCGTGACGACTTCATGAAGGAGCAGGCCGCGCTTTATCCCCAATACGGTTGGGACGGCAATGCTGGTTATCCCACGCGCAAGCACCGCGACGCCATCCGCGAGTATGGCATTACGCCGCTTCACCGGCGTTCCTTCCGGTTGCTTTAAACTGGAGGCGCATTACAAGTTTTGCTTTTTTTCTTATTATCAATGAGTAAGAGCGCGTTTTTTTTTCTACTTTTGCACGCAGAAAATAAAAATAACGAGCAAATAGTCCCCACATGCAGAAAAATTTTGTGATTGTTGAGTCGCCTGCCAAGGCCAAAACCATTGAAAAGTTTTTGGGGAAGGACTACAAGGTCCTTTCCAGCTATGGCCACATCCGCGACTTGTCGAAGAAAAACTACGGTATCAACTTAGAGACCTTTCAGCCCGAATACGAGGTGCCTGCCGACAAGGAAAAACTGGTTCGGGAATTGAAAGCCGAAGCCGCCAAGTCCGAGAACATCTGGTTGGCTTCCGATGAGGACCGCGAGGGAGAAGCCATTTCCTGGCACTTGGCCGAGGTGTTGGGCCTGGACCCCAAGAATTCGCGGCGTATCGTTTTTCATGAAATTACCAAGCCGGCCATTCTGGCAGCCATTGAGCATCCGCGTCACATCGACCTCAACTTGGTGGATGCGCAGCAGGCTCGTCGCGTGCTCGACCGCATCGTAGGCTTCAAACTCTCGCCGGTACTCTGGCGCAAGGTGCGCCCCAGTTTGTCGGCCGGTCGCGTGCAGAGCGTAGCCGTGCGACTGATTGTGGAGCGCGAGCGCGAGATTACGGCCTTCAAGTCGGAGGCCGCTTATCGTGTGGTAGCCTATTTTGAGGTGCCCGACGCCCAGTCGCCTGTCAAGGCAGAACTGAACACGCGCTTCAAGACCCGCGAGGAAGCGCGCCAATTTCTGGAGCTTTGCGCCAAGGCGCAGTTTACGGTGGCCGACGTCGTTACCCGTCCCACCCGCCGCACGCCGGCTCCGCCTTTCACCACCTCCACCCTCCAGCAGGAGGCCGCCCGCAAGCTCGGTTTTCCGGTAGCGGTCACCATGCGCATTGCGCAGAAGCTGTATGAGGAAGGTCTGATTACCTACATGCGTACTGACTCCATGAACCTCTCCACCTTCTGCCTGGACGGTTGCCGTCAGGTCATTACCGAGCAGATGGGCGAGTCTTATCATCAGGTGCGTCATTATCACACCCATGCCAAGGGCGCGCAGGAGGCTCACGAAGCTATCCGTCCTACCGACATGGGCCGCCAGCATATTAAGGGCACAGCGCAGGAGAACCGCCTTTACGACCTCATCTGGAAGCGTACCATTGCCTGCCAGATGGCCGATGCCCGTTTGGAGAAGACTACCGTCAACATCAGCGTGGACGGTCGCGAAGAGCAGTTCGTGGCTTCGGGCGAGGTGATCAAGTTCGACGGTTTCCTGAAAGTGTACCGCGAAGCTACCGACAACGACGGCGCCGAGGACAACGATGCCGAAGGCCGCCTGCTGCCGCCCATGACCAAGGGCCAGCAGCTGCAGTATGACAGCGTGACGGCGCAGGAGCGCTTTACGCAGCATCCTGCCCGCTACACAGAGGCCTCACTCGTGCACAAGCTCGAGGAGCTGGGCATCGGCCGTCCGTCAACCTATGCTCCTACCATTTCCACCATACAGCAGCGCGAATACGTTGTCAAGGGCGACAAGCCCGGCGAGGAGCGTAAGTACCACGTCATTACCCTGGAGCACGGTCAGCTGGCTGAAACCGAAAAAACGGAGATGGCCGGGGCCGAAAAGAACAAGCTCCTGCCTACCGATGTGGGCATCGTGGTCAATGATTTCCTGATGGAGTATTTCCCTGAAATCATGGACTATAATTTCACCGCGCGCGTGGAGAAGGACTTTGACCGCGTGGCGGAGGGCAAGGAGAGCTGGACCAAGCTCATGCACCGCTTCTACGACAAGTTTGAGCCGCAGGTGGAGCGCACGCTCGCCGAAAAGTCGGAGCACAAGGTGGGCGAGCGCCAGTTGGGCCTCGACCCCAAGACGGGCGAGCCGGTGTTTGTCAAAATCGGTCGCTACGGCCCCGTCGTCCAGCTGGGCGAGGGTGGCGGCGACAAGAAACCACGTTTTGCCCAGCTGCGCAAGGAGCAGAGCATGGAGACGCTCACCCTGGAGGAAGCGCTCGACCTCTTCAAACTGCCGCGCGATTTGGGCGAGTTCGAGGGCAAGAAGCTCACCGTGGCCGTAGGCCGTTTCGGTCCCTACGTGCAGCACGACGGCAAGTTTGCCTCCATTCCCAAGGGCATGGACCCGCTGGACATCACCAAGGAGGAAGCCGAACAACTGATTCTGGAGCGCCGGGCCGCCGAGGCCAAGCGCCACATCAAGACGTTTGAGGAAGACGCCGAGATGGAGGTGCTCAACGGTCGCTACGGTCCCTACATCAGCTACAAGGGCCACAACTACCGCCTGCCCAAAGAGATGGCTTCGCGGGCAGCCGAGCTGACGTACGACGAGTGTCACGAACTGGTAGAAAAAGAGGCCGCCAAGCCCAAAACCACCCGCGGACGCCGCAGTACGGCCAAGAAATAAAAAATTAGTAATCATCAACATAAGTTTCCGAAGAAAAAAATGAAGTGTGTCATTCTGCTAGGGTATATGTGTGCCGGCAAGACCACGGTCGGCAAGCGGTTGGCCAAGGCGCTGGACCGCACTTTTTACGACCTCGACTGGTACATTGAGGAGCGCTATCATAAGCGCGTGCCCGAAATCTTTGCGGAAGACGGCGAGGCCGTGTTTCGCGACCTGGAGCGCAGAATGCTGCACGAAGTGGCCGAGTTTGAGAATGTCGTGCTGGCCTGTGGCGGCGGAACGCCGTGTTTCTTCGACAACATGAGCTACATGAACCGCGTGGCGGACACCGTCTACATGAAAGCCTCCGTCGATACCCTCATGCAGCACCTGAGCGTGAGCCGCGGCGAGCGTCCCCTGCTTAAGGACAAGACCGACGACGAGCTGCGCGACTTCATCACCCGGCAACTCGCGGAGCGCAGCCCCTACTACGAGCAGGCCAAGTACGTGCACAACATCGACGTGCTGAGCTCGTTTGACGAGGTGGAAACCGTCGTTCAGCAGTTGCGCGAGCGGCTCAATCTGTAGTCCGCGTCCGTGGCGCATCGGGCCCCGGACCGCCGGCCGAAAGGCCTGTTTTACCCTAAATTTAAACCCAAACACGTTATAGCAGAAAATAAGATCAAGACATGAGAAAATGGAGAATTGAAGACTCGGAAGAACTCTACAACATCGGAGGATGGGGTGTCAATTACTTCGGTATCAATGAGAAAGGCCACGTTTACGCTTCGCCTTGCAAGAACGACGTGCGCGTTGACCTGAAAGAGTTGGTTTCTGATTTGGCCGAGCGTGACATTACGGCACCGGTGCTGGTGCGCTTTCCCGACATTCTGGACAACCGGATTGAGAAAACCTCGGCCTGCTTCAATCTGGCCGCCAAGCAGTATGACTTTAAGGGCGAGCACTTTATCGTCTATCCCATTAAGGTCAATCAGATGCGCCCCGTGGTGGAGGAAATCATCAGCCACGGCAAGAAATACAATCTCGGTCTTGAGGCGGGCAGTAAGCCCGAGCTGCATGCCGTGTTGGCCACCAATATGGACTCCGACAGCCTCATCATCTGCAACGGACACAAGGACCAGAACTTCATTGAGCTGGCCCTGCTGGCACAGAAGATGGGCAAGCGCGTGTTCCTGGTGGTCGAAAAGCTGCCGGAGCTAGAAATCATAGCCCGCACGGCCGAAAAGCTCGGTGTGCGCCCCAACCTGGGCATCCGCATCAAGCTGGCCTCTTCAGGTGCCGGCAAGTGGGAAGAGAGCGGTGGCGACGCATCGAAGTTCGGCCTGAACTCCAGCGAACTGCTCGAGGCGCTCGAAACGCTGCAGGAAATCGGCATGAGTGACTGCCTCAAGCTGATTCACTTCCACATCGGCAGCCAGATTCCCAAAATCCGCCGTATTTCTACCGCCCTGCGTGAGGCCGCTCAGTTCTACGTGCAGCTCCACCAGATGGGCTTCAACATCGAGTTCGTCGACTGCGGCGGCGGTTTGGGCGTGGACTACGACGGTACGCGCTCGTCCAATTCCGAAAGCTCCGTCAACTATTCCATTCAGGAGTACGTCAACGACTGCGTCTATACGCTGGTCGAGGCTGCCAACCGCAACCACATTCCGCATCCCAACATCATTACCGAGGGCGGCCGTTCGCTGACGGCGCACCACTCCGTACTGATTCTCGACGTGCTGGAGAGCGTGTCGCTGCCCAGCATGGACGAGGACTTCGAGGCTGCGCCCGACGACCACCAGCTTGTGCGTGACTTGAGCGAAATTTGGGACAAGCTCTCCTCGCGCTCCATGCTCGAGGACCTGCACGACGCCGAGGACATCCGCGAGGAAGCGCTCGACCTCTTCCGCCACGGCATCATTGACCTGCGCACGCGCGCTCAGATTGAAAGCCTCTTCTGGAGCGTACTGCGCGACATCAACGACCTGACTCATCACCAGAAGCACGTGCCCGACGAGCTGCGCAAGCTCGACAAGCTGCTGGCCGACAAATATTTCTGCAACTTTTCGCTGTTCCAGTCGCTGCCCGACTCGTGGGCCCTCGACCAGCTGTTCCCCATCATGCCCATTGAGCGCCTCGACGAGCGCCCCACGCGCATGGCCACCCTGCAGGACATCACCTGCGACAGCGACGGCAAGATTACCAACTACGTCAACTCGGCCAACCTGACCAACTACCTGCCCCTGCACCCCATCAAAAAGGGCGAGCACTACTACATCGGCGTGTTCCTGGTGGGTGCTTATCAGGAGATTCTGGGCAACATGCACAACCTCTTTGGCGACACCAATGCCGTCCACGTATCGGTGGTGGGCAACGGCTATAAGATTGAAAAGACCATCGACGGCGAAACCGTGGCCGACGTGCTGGAGTACGTGCAGTACGACCCCAAGCGCCTGGTGCGCCGCTTGGAAGCCTGGGTGAGCAAGGCCGTGAGCGAGGGTAAGATTACCCCCGAGGAGGGCAAGGAATTCCTCGGCAACTACCGTTCCGGCCTTTACGGCTATACTTATTTGGAATAATCCCGCCGGATCACCTTGTGTGGCGCTCCGTCTGATCATAAAATCCGTTGCTGTTTTGCCGTTAGGCGGGCAGGGCGGATTTCTTGTTTCCTGACGTATAGAGGGAACGGAGCTGGGAAAAACAAACAAGGTGGCTCGGAAAAAAATTAAGGTGGCTTGAAAAAAATTTAAGGCGGCTCGGAAAATTTTTTCCGAGCCGCCTTGTTTGTATTGCGCGCCGCCTGTTTTTCTCAGAGAAAAGGATTTGTTTTTTATTTTCCGGCTTCTTGTTTAATGAGTTGTTGTGCAGCGGTTGTCATGAGTGGCCAAGCTTGTGCATAGGGCAGTGTAAACGAGGGCTGTCCGGCAGCATAGGGCGCAATTTCATACGATTGGTAGATGAATTTTATGCCGTTTTTCGTCATGTAAGGTTGCGTAACGGGAAGGGGGAGATAGTTCATGTCGTTTTGGTCGAGCAGCATGTTTTGAAGCTCGCTGTCAGTTTTTACTTTGAAGTACGACATCAGACCTTTTTTTATCAATTCACGCAGTTGTTGTGTGGCATCGCTGCGAAACATTTCCCATCCGAAGCGTCGGCCATCAGATTTGCGGAAGGTAGTTCCGGCAACGGTTTGCATGCCGTGTGCTCCACCGGTAAACTGATAGTTTGTAGCACAGTAGGTAATCAGTTTTTCGGTTTCGTATAGCGGTACGAGTGTAATTTCCTGCATCATGCGCGCACTGGCTGACGGACGGTCGAGCGCCGGAAAATCTTTCAGTTGCTCCTGACAGCTTTTTTTCCATTGTGCGGTGCAGCTGTCCAGCATGGCTTGTCCGTTGTCCAGGCTTCCGGTATATTGGCCGCCGGTTTGTTCACTAATCCATTCCTGTATGTTTTGTGCCAGGGGGGTGGGGGTACTTTGTGGATAGAAAGCCTTGATTGAGGATGAGCATATCCACTGGTTGATGGTGTCTGTGGCTGATACTTTTAAGGTGTCGCCGGCCATAGTAGTGCTGCTTTCAATGGCAGTGGAACATGAGGTCAGGCTGGCTGTCAGTAACAGGCCTGCGGTAAAAAGATGGTAAGGTTTCATGTGTAGCATTTTTTGTTTTAAGGTAATAGGTGAACTCTATGGGGCGTCCGGGCGGCGTGTGTTCGGACGGACCGTTCCAAAGATAGAGAAACGGCTGAAATCCTTTTAATGGCGTTTCCTGATTTTTTGTCAATAAGATTGAAGATTATGAAAAAATCATCCATTTTAACTATCCTTTCCGTTTTAACCCTTTCTTTTAGGGATTGTCGCCCGTATGGGGCAGGTGTAATTTTGCATCAACAATATAAAATCAGTTTATGTTATGCGAATTTCACCATTTTTTCTAATGCTTTTTCTTTCAGTCACGAGCCGCGCGGTTTGTATGGCATCTCCAGTGTCGGAACCAGAGCATAAGGATTCTGTTTCAGAGTCCGATTCTCGTTCCGGTATTCGGCGGTTTACTGTGGGCGGTTATGGCGAGGCCGTCATGACTCGCAACTTCTACAGTGACAACTGGAAACGCTACACCGATGCCTCCCTCTATCGCAACGACAAGGGGCACGGGCGCTTCGACCTGCCTCACGTCACCCTTTTCCTGGGGTACGACTTCGGCCACGGCTGGAGCATGGGCAGTGAGATAGAGTTTGAGCACGGCGGTACCGAGAGCGCCGTGGAGATTGAGGAGGAAGAGACTGGCGAGTATGAGAGCGAAATTGAGCGCGGCGGCGAAGTGGCGCTCGAGCAGTTCTGGCTGCAAAAGAGTTTCATGCCGCAGCTTAACGTGCGTCTGGGGCACATCATCGTGCCCGTAGGTCCCACCAACAATCACCATTCGCCCACCGAATATTTCGGCGTTTACCGTCCTGAGGGCGACAATACCATTTTGCCCTGTACGTGGCATGAAACCGGTATCAGTCTGTGGGGCCTTGCCGGAAAGTGGCGCTATGAGGTGCTGTTTGTGGCGGGGCTCGATGCCGACCGCTTCAACAATCAGAACTGGATTCATGGCGGCGCCGGCTCACCCTATGAGTTCAAGATTGCCAATGCCTACGCCGGAGCTTTCCGCGTGGACAATTACTTGGTGTCCGGTCTGCGCATGAGCCTGAGCGGATACTGCGGCAAGTCGGCCTCCAACAGTCTGAAACAGTACAAGTTTGAGTCGCTGGCGGGGCAGGTGCTTATTGGAGCCTTTGATTTTGCCTATGCCGGCAGGCAGTGGGTGGCTCGTGGCGGCGTGACCTACGGCTACCTGTCTAATTCGGCCGAGATAGCCGAGGCCAACCGCTCACTCAAGGGCATGGGTATTTCGCCCGGCACCAACATCGGCGAGACGGCCATCAGCGTGGGCGTGGAGGTCGGTTACAACCTGCTGGCTCTGGCGCCGTCCGTCAATCCGCGCCACCGGCTCTACCTCTTCGGGCGTTACGACTACTACGACCCCATGCTCACCATGGGCCGCACGACCAAGGGCGTGCAGCTGGCCGATGAGGCGCAGTGGGGTCGCCAGCGTGTGGCCGTGGGCCTGAACTATTACCCCCTGCCGCAAATCGTCATCAAGGGGGAGTATGCCTGCCGTCTCCTCAAGAGCCAGTATAACAACGAGCCCAGCCTCTCGCTGGGCGTGGCCTACTCGGGGCTCTTCACCCGGTAGCCTGACCGCTGAAATTCCATTTTTCTTATTTTAAAAAATACAATTTATGTTATTCATGAAACCATTTACCCGATGGGCGGCCCGCTGCATGGCGGCCGCCACCCTTTGTCTGAGTTTTTCGGCCTGTAGCGACGACACGGCCGGCTCCACCACCGACAGCAGCCTGAATGCCGTCATGAGCGGTATCCTGGAGCAGTATGTCAACGCCACTGTGGTGCCTACCTACACCCGGCTGGCCGATGCCTCCATCGTGCTGCGTGAGGCCTGTCGGACGCTCTATCTGCACAAGGACAACGGCACCGCCACGGCGCAGGAGGTTCAGACGGCCTGCGACGCCTGGCTGGCGGCGCGCAAGTATTGGGAGCAGAGCGAGGCTTTCCTGCTCGGGCCGGCCACCGTGAGGGGCATTGACCCGCACATCGACTCCTGGCCGCTCGACAAGACCCAGCTCGACGCCTTGCTCAGCAGTCCGGCCATCATGGCGCAGATGGATGCCGACTACATCACCAGCAATTATGGCTCGGGCGGTGTGTGCGGCTTCCATGCGCTGGAGTACATTATTTTTGCCGACGGTGCTGCCAAGGATGTGAACCTCATCACTGTCGACGAGGCCAAATATGCCGCCGCCGTGGCCGGCGATCTGGCCGCGCAGTGCGTCTATCTGGAAGCGGCCTGGGAGGGCCAGGAAAATGTGACGGACTCCGTCAAGCTGGAGCTGCTGGGTGAGGACGGCGTGGATGCCGACACCAATAACTGGGGCAGCCAGTTCGTGAAGGCCGGGCAGGCCGGCAGCCGTTACCGCACGCAGCTGGAAGCCATCGTGGACTTCATCAAGGCCGACAAGGGCTGCTATGGTATTGCCAACGAGGTGGGCGATACCAAAATTTCCGACCCCGTCAATTCCGGCAATGTGCTCGACGTGGAGTCATGGTTCAGCTTCAATTCCAAAACCGATTTTCAGGACAACATCCGCGGTATCCAGAATGTTATTATGGGCGGTGTAAGTGACCGGCGCGACGAGAGCAAGTCGGTCTATCGCTGGCTGCGGCAATATAATCCCACCCTGGCCGAAGAGCTCAAGTCGGCCATCGAAACCTGCATCGGCGAGGACGGCACCACCGGCCTGGGCACCATTGTCTATCCCTTCCGTGACCATCTCACGCCGGCCGAAAATCAGGAGGCCATACGCTCCTGCCAGGCCTTGCGCGACAAGCTGATGGAGGTGGCCACCTATTTGCAGCAAACCGAATTCTGATTCCGTGTGGGGGCGACGGAATGCCCCCGCACTTTGACGCTAAAATCTTTGTAACTGATGAAAACAAATTTGTTCATACTTAGTGCCGGTCTGGCCGCCATGGTCACGCTGACCGGCTGTGCCGACGACCCCGTATCGGCCGGTTCGGGCGGTACGACTACCGCATTGTCTGACGAATGGTATGCCGGCGGCAAGCTCGGCACGGTGTTCAATTCCACTTCCAGTGCCTACGAGCAGTCCACGCCCGCCGTAGACCGGGATGCCACCATGGCGGCCTCCTTTTTGCGCGGCGAGACCTTTTTTGAGGACGTGTTCATACAGGGCACCGATTCGGGCGCCGAGCGTCAGGGACTGGGCCCGCTTTACGTACGCAACAGCTGCATTGCCTGCCATCCCGGCTACGGCCACGGTCGTCGCATGACGCGCTATCGCGCCAACGATTTCGGCAATGGCTACCTGCTGGTCATTACTGACGCCAACGACAACTATCTGAGCTCCCTGACCGGCATGCCGCAGACCAAGGCCGTGGCGCCCTTTAAGGCTCCGCTCGACGAGAGCCAGATCAGTATCAGCTGGCAGAACTACACGGACGAGTGGGGCAACCGCTTTCCGGACGGCACCACCTACAGCCTGATTTATCCCGAGGTCAGTATTCCCGAGTCGGCCTATTACGTGCCGCTTGAGGCCAGCGTCAACGGGCAGACGGTCAGTGTGCCCTACGGTGAGGTCAAGGTGCGCCTGGAGTCCACCATCGGCATCTACGGTACCGGCCTGCTCGACGCCATCCCCGACGACTCCATCATTGCGCAGTACCACCGCGAGGCACCTTATGTGCAGCTGAACCCCTCGATGTACAGGGACGGCCAGTATGTGGGCTATTACACCAACACCATGCAGGGCGACGGCACGAAATACGTGCGACGTCTGACGTATGCGCTCAGCCGCGGCCCGCTGGAGGACGGTCCGGGCGCCAATGCCATTTGGAACATCACCAACGTCACCCGTTCCGACCGCCGCTACCACTACATGACCGAAGCCTATGCCCGCAAGGCCTCGCAGGACGCCGACGTGCAGCGCGACTTTTACCGCTACTTCCCGCAGCAGCGCAAGACGGGCAACGTGGAGCAGGACATCTACCGGTACCTGATGGCGCAGGACCTGCCGGCGGAGATGAGTGACGACGACTATATTGACCTCATGGTGTGGCACCGCGGTCTGGCCGTGCCGGCGGCGCGCGATTTGGACGACCCGCAGGTGCAGCAGGGCAAGCAGCTCTTTACGCAGCTAGGCTGCGCTACGTGTCACCGCCCCTCGTGGACCACGGGCGACGACGTCATCCGCGACCCCAACAACTTTTTTACCGGTGCCCGCGCCAACCTGCTGCCGCGCTATCCGCACCAGAAAATCTGGCCCTATTCCGACCTGATTCAGCACCGGCTGAACATGGTCAACGACATCCGCACCGGCTGGTGCCGCACCACGCCGCTTTGGGGGCGCGGGCTGAGCCAGCAGTGTACCGGCGCCTCCGACCGCCTGCACGATTGCCGCGCCCGCAACGTCATCGAGGCCATCATGTGGCACGGCTGTCCGGGCAGTGACGCCCGTGCCACGGTGGAGAAGTTCCGCCAGCTCAGTGCCTCCGAGCGCGAGGCCGTGGTGGCGTTTGTCAATGCCATTTGATGCGGTCCGACCCCGATGAAAACCAACCACATAGAAAATACCGTCAGTATCCCTACAGCCCGGTCGGGCCGCGGGTACTGACGGCGTCCATATATAGAAAAGGAGAAAAAGCAAATGGAACACGTATCTTTTGGGAAGCAAAAGCTGAAAGTCTTCAGCAAGTATGCCGCCTTTGGCAGTCTGGCCGTGCTGGTGGCGGTGATGGCCGCGGCCACGGTGGTGGAAAAAGTTTCGCCCGTGCCCGCCGGCGGTGTGCGGGTGTATGGAGCACCGTGGTTTGTGGCGCTGTGGATGTGGTGTGCAGGGTGGAGCCTTGTGTACGGGTGGCAGGTACGGCGTACGCTGCGTGGACCGGTCGTGCTGCTGCACGCCGCCTGGGTGGTGATATTGTGCGGCGCATGGCTCACGCACCTGTGCGGCCGCCACGCTACGCTCCACCTGCGTGAGGGGCAGCCCGTATCGGTGGCCACCGATGCGCAGGGGCACCCCATGTCGCTGCCTTTTGTGCTGACCCTCGAGCGCTTTCACGTGGCCTGTTATCCCGGCACGCAGGCCCCCATGGATTATGTCAGCCGTTTCCGCCTGACAGAGGGCGGGCAGGCGCCCGTCAGGGGCGAAGTGGCCATGAACCGCGTGTTCCGCCACCGCTTCTACCGCTTTTATCAGTCGGGCTACGATGCCGACGGCCGGGGCGCCGTGTGGATGGTGAGCCACGACCCGTGGGGCATCGGGGTGAGCTATGCCGGCTACGCCCTGCTGTGGCTGGGCTGGCTGTGGCTCCTGGGGCAGCGGGCCGGGCGTTTCCGCCGCCTGCTTGGCCACCCGTGGCTGCGGCGCGGCCTGACCTACTTGGTCCTGCTGCCGGTCGGGTGGCCGGCGATGTCCGTGCGTGCCGCTTCGGCGCCGACCGAACTGCCGCGCACGCTGCCGCGCGAGGTGGCGGCTGATTTCGGGCGCCTGTATGTGCTCTACAACGACCGCGTGTGTCCCCTGCAGACCCTGGCGCGGCAGTTCACCCTCAAGCTCTGCGGCGCCGACTCTTGGCGTGGACTGACGGCCGAGCAGGTGCTTACGGGCTGGATGTTTTATTATTCCAGCTGGAGCCGCGAGCCCATGTTCCGCATTCACGGGAGGGCCGTCCGCCAGCAGTTGGGCCTGACGGGGCGGTATGCCTGTTTGCAGGATTTTCTGGACAGCACAGGGCGGATGCGGCTGCGTGAGCCGTATGCCGACGCCGACGTGGCGCGCGCCGCAGAGCAGTACAACCTGTTGCCCATGCTCTATTCGGGCCGTATGCTGCGCCTCTTTCTCCTAACGTACGGCGGCCGCACGTTGTGGGTGGGACAGAACGACGCCCTGCCGCCCGGCTTGTCGGCCGGCGAGCGGGTGTTTGTGCAGAAATCCGTCAACTGTCTGCAGGAAATGGCCTTTGCCCGCGACTACGACGCCATGCGCCGGTGGCTGGCGCAGATGCGGCGCTATCAGCAGCAGCGTGGCGGCGACTCGCTGCCCACCGAGGCGGCCTTCCGGGCCGAGCGGGTCTACAATGCCCTCGACCACACGCTGCCCTGGGCCCTGGTGTGCGTGGTGGCCGGTTTGGCGGCCTTTGTGGCTGCCGTGGGGCACTTTGCCGCCGGGCGGCGCCCCTGGTGTGGGCTGGAGGCTGCGGCGGGCGGCGTGGTGCTGGCCGTGTGGGCCTACCTGACCCTGATGCTGGGGCTGCGCGGCTGGGTGAGCGGCCACTGGCCCCTGGCCAACGGGTACGAGACGATGCAGTTTCTGGCCTGGGCCGCCCTGGGGCTGGGGGTACTGTTGCGGCGGCGCTTTTTTCTGGCCTTTCCGCTGGCCCTGCTGGTGGGCGGCATGGCGCTGCTGGTGTCCGCCATGGGCGAGAGCCAGCCGCAGCTTACGCCCCTGATGCCCGTGCTGGCCTCGCCGCTGCTGTCGCTGCATGTGGTGACGGTGATGCTCTCCTTTGCCCTGCTGGCCTTTCTGATGTTCAACGGCGTGGCGGCCTGCGTGGTGGCCCGCCGTCAGGGATGGCGGTCGGCGGCCGTGGCGCGGCTCACGCTGGTGGGGCGCCTGCTGCTTTTTCCGGCTCTGGCCCTGCTGAGCGTGGGCATTTTTGTGGGGGCCATGTGGGCCAACGTGTCGTGGGGCACGTACTGGAGCTGGGACCCCAAGGAGGTGTGGGCGCTGATTACGCTGCTGGTCTACGCGCTGCCGCTGCACGTGCGCTCGCTCCCGGCATTCCGGCGCCACAGCGTGTGGCAGGTGTACATGGTACTGGCCTTCCTGACCGTACTGGTCACCTATTTCGGCGTCAATTTTCTGCTGGGCGGCATGCACAGCTACGCGTAGGCCGTCGGCCGAAAATGAGCGATGGAACGGGCCAAACCGTACCTCTCTCGCCCACGGCTGCAAAAGACAAGGTCGCTCCCTGTTTTTTTACCGATATGACATTTCGTAAAAACAGGAAGCGACCTCGTTATTTTTCCGAGCCGCCGAAAAAAAACTCCGAGCCGCCGAAAATTTTTTCCGAGCCGCGGAGTTTTTTTTTCGAGCCACCTTGTCTGGGCGGTGTGCAGGCGTGGTGTGGAAGTCAGTGTCCGGCTTCTGCCGCCGGGCGGGCCGGTGCGGCGGTTTTGGGCTGCTTTTTGCGACGCAGGTTCAGCTGGTTGGCTGCCTCCCGGCGCAGGCCGGTCCAGCTGGGCATGCGCTTGAGCTGACGGCGGATGGGGGCGTCGTAGAGCAGGAAGAGCAGGAGCAGAAAAAGGCAGCCGTAGGCTATCCACCCGTACATCTGCTTGATGCTGATTTCCATGATGCGCGTGGTAAAGGTGTCCAGCAGTTCGGGCACGTTCAGGCCGGAGCGGCTCAGCATGACGCGGTTTAGGTCGTGCCCGTAGCGGCTCATGTTGTCGGCCACGTAGTAGCGGAGGCCCTGCGTGTAGAGTGCGGCGCCCAGTACGCCGCCGGCCACCATGTGGAGCATGTTGAACACGCTGAGCGCCTGGAAAAAGTGCTGGAAGGTCATGATTTCCTCCAGACACACCATGAACGTGGCACTGAGAATGGCGTAGCCCATGCCGCGGCAGAGGGTGGGCAGGGCCAGTTGCCACAGGGCCATGTCGGACGAAATGCTGAAGTAGAAGCCCAGCAGGTAGAGCGCCACGGCGGCCAGTCCCACCGTTAGCAGGCGGATGTAGCTGAAGCGCCGCACGTGCATCCACCAGTAGGACAGCAGGCAGCCGGCCAGTACGCCGGCCAGCATGGGCCAGTCGAGCTGTACGCTCACCAGGGCGTCGTAGTGCATCACTCCGCTGCAGAAGGCTTTCTCAAGCACGTGCTCCGAGGCCAGCAGCACCTCGACCAGCGTAATCAGGGCGAGGATGGGCCAGAGGTGGCGGTAGGTCCACATTTTGGGCTCGTAGTAGGGATGGCGGATGTGGCGCATGCGGCCGATGCAGAACCACAGTGTGAGCAGCATGAGCGGAATCATCAGGCGCATGACGGGACTGTTGAACCAGTCGTAGTAGTCGCCGTAGCACAGAAAGTAGGCCACCTCGAGCAGGAGCAGGGCCCAGAGCAGACCGCCCAGCCAGTCGACGCCCAGCAGCGGGAGTTTTTTGACTATGCGGAAGTGGCGCGTGCAGCAGGTCAGCAGGAGCAGGTCGAGCAACATCACGCCGCACATGAACCACTGCATGGCCGTCCAGTGGTAGTAGTACATCAGATAAGTGGCCAGCAGGTCGGAGAGCTGCATGCTGCCCAATATAATAATGTGCAGCAGTGGGAAGAACACGGTGAAGTCGCGCTTGGGCGTCATCCAAAGCTGGATGGTGGACATGCACTCAAAGGTTCCCTGAATCTTGGCGATGCCCTCCACGAAGCAGAGGGCCCAGAGCAGGGGCAGGAAGGTGGTGCAAGTGGCCAGTGCGTTGCAGACCAGTATGGTGAGGGCCGCCGCCGTGAGGAGCGTCTTGTTGGTGAAGCGGAACTTCATGCGGAAGAGCATCGGAAAGTAGATGGCCATGCCGGCCAGATTGGCGTAGAGACACATTTGCAGGTCTTCGCGCATGAGGGTGGTTTCGCCCATCATGTTGGCCAGCGTGCCCATGTAGAGCCCGCCCGAGAGCAGGAAGGTGGTGGCCATGAACACGTAGAGCCACGGTTGCAGCCGGCGCGGCACGAAGCTGCGCACCATGGGCATGGTGAAAGGGCCTTGTAATACGGGAGCACCCATGACGTCAGTGTTTTACGCTACATTCCACATTGAATCCCGCCCGCAGCTGCTGCAGGAGTTTCGGGTCGTTGCCGCGCAGGCTGATGCGCACGGGCACGCGCTGCTCCACCTTGACAAAGTTGCCGGTGGCGTTGTCCTGCGGCAGGATGGAGAAGGCCGCCCCCGTGGCGTCGGAGATGGACTCCACCGTGCCGCGGAACGTGACACCCGGCACGGCGTCGGCCTGCACCTCCACCGGGGCCCCTTCGTGGATGTGGGGCATCTGCGTTTCGCGGTAGTTGGCTATCACCCAGAGGTCGGTGGCGTCCACAATTTCCACCATCGTCTGGCCGGGCTGTACGAGCTGCCCCTCGTGAATGTCCTTGCGGCCCGTTACGCCGTCGCACGTGGCCACGATGACCGTGTACGAGAGGTTGAGGCGGGCCAGGTCAACGGCGGCTTCGGCCAGGCGTATGGCGGCTTGGTTCTGCTCCAGGTGGCGGGCCTGCTGGTGACGGGTGAGCGAGGTGGAGTGCTTGGCGCGGAGCAGCTGGTCGTAGCGCGCCTGTGCGGCCTGTGCGGCCGTCTGCACCCGGTCGTACTGCTGGCGCGTGACGGCGTCCTTTTCCAGCAGTTTCCGGTAGCGCGTGGCCTCACGCCGGGCGTTGGCCAGCTGCACGCGGGCCTCCTCAATGCCGGCGTCGTCCACGTGGAGGTTGTTCGAGGTGGTTGCCATGCCGGCCGAGGTGACCTGCTTGCCCGAGCGGGCGTTGGCCAGGTTGGCTTCGGCCTGGGCCAGCTGCAGGCGGTATTCGGCGTCTTCCAGAATGAGCAGCGTGTCGCCCTTGTGTACGCGCTGATATTCCCGGAAGCAGATTTTGCGGATAAAGCCCTGCACGCGGGTGTTGACGGGCGTGATGTGCTGGCGCACCTGGGCGTTGTCGGTGTATTCCACGCCGGGATGGATGAAACGGGAGCAGACGTAGACGATGCCGCCGGCCAGGAGCAGGAGGATAATGGTGTTGTAGAGGATTTTTCGTACTTTTCTGGTGATCATGGGTATAAGTTTTTATGGGTTCAGTGTGAAAATCATGTGCGGCCCGTGGCGGTTCAGAGCGTGTGGGTGACGTACTTCATCCGGTAGAAGTGGTAGAGCACGTTGATGCGGGCATTGGCCAGGTTGAGGTCGGCGCTGAGCTTGGTGTGGGCCGCGTCGAGCAGGTCGGTCAGCAGGGCCAGTTCGTTGTCGTAGCGGTGGCTCACCACCTCGTAGTTCTGGTCGGCCAGTTCCACGTTTTTCTGCTGCGTGCGCAGGTCCGTAAAGGCTGTCAGGAAATTGACGTAGCCTTCCTGCACGGCGTTGTCCACCTGCTCGCGGGCCAGCTGGTACTGCTCCTCGGCGTGGCGCACGCCCAGCCGGGCCTGCTGCACTTTGTGGTTGTTCTTGAAGAGCGACGAGAGGCTGTACCGCAGGCTGACGCCCACGTACCAGTAGTTGAAATTGTTGTCCAGCACCGGCACCTCAATGGTGATGGGGCCGTCCAGGTGGTCGGCCGCTACCAGGGCTACCTGCGGCCGCCGTGCCGCCCGCTCCAGGCGCAGCTGCTGCTCGCTGATTTTGATGCCGGTGGCCGCCTGCTGCAGTCCGAGGTGGTGGCGGGTGGCCGTGGCCTGCCAGTCCTCTTCGCGCAGGGAGTCAATCTGTTGGCTGAGCAGCAGGGTGTCGGGCAGGATTTCCGTGCCGGCCGGCAGGTGCAGGGTAGTGGCCAGCTGGTGGTTCATGATGCGGCAGGCATCCTGCGCCCGTGTCAGTTCCAGTTGCAGCTGTTTCTGCTGCAGTTCGTAGCGGGTGATGTCGTTTTTCAGGGCCGTGCCCTGTTCGCGGCGCGCCCGCATCCGTTCCAGCACGCGGCGCGTCAGGTCCAGATGGTTGCGCAGTACGGCCATCTGGTTGTGCTGCTTGTAAAGGTCGAGGTAGTGACCCAGTATCAGGAAACGGATGTCCTGACGGTTGCGGGCCCGGTCGAGGGCGGTCATCTGCTTTTGCAGCTTGGCCAGCTCAATGCCGCCGTTGATGGCTCCGCCGGCGTAGACGGTTTGTTGCGCTTCGAGGGCGAAGTTGTTGCCGAAGTGCGGCATGTCAATCCGGGTGCCATGACTGAAGTCGCGGTCACAGAGGTGTCCGTTGCCCCAGTAGCTGGCTGAGGCCGACACGCTGATTTCCGGCAGGCGTTGCGACTGGGCGGCTTTCAGGGCTGCGTCGGCGGCTTCTTCCTGCGTGCGGTAAGCTTTCAGACTGATGCTGTTTTGGTCGGCCAGCGTGAGCAGCTGGTCAATGCCCATTACGCGCGGCTGGGCACATAGATACTGGCTGCATAGCACTGCACCACACAGCGCTATGAGCCTGTTTGTCTTGCTCATACGAAAAAAAATTAGGAAAGGGTTTGCAAAAAATGGGAAGAATACGAAAAAACAGTTAGGACAGCCCTTTAAATCAGGGCAGCAGCTCCCCATCCATGAAAGTCATGGATTTTGTTGGGGTATCGCTTTTGTAAACAGGCTGCGACTATCATTTTTTCGGAATAATCTGAATGAATTCAGCCGCAAAAGTAAAAAAATCTGGTTTAGGTTGTAACCCTACAGCCTTTGATTTTTAACTTAGTTTAACGGCTTGACGCGCCGTTTGTCGCGATATAAGGGCAAAAATGGCGCTTGCCGGTCGCGTGGCGAGGCGTGGCGTCGGGCAGACCGTCAGTGGGCGGAGCATGGCGGGCCACCTGCGTCCGGCCGGCAGCCGGGATTTTTCTTGTCGCCGGCTTAGCGCGGGTAGATGGTGTGAGACAGGAAACCGTGGCCGGGGAGGAGATGGGATGGAAGCCGGGGAAGATGAGGCGGAAGTCTGGCGGGATGACACGGGGCCTAGTGGGATGAAACGGGAGTCCGTGGAGGTGAAATGTCATCAATATATCATGTGACGCGGCGGCGGATATTCAAGTTTTTTTCCTACCTTTGTGGCCATATATGGATAAATACAATTTGCTATGCGCCCGGTTGTTGTAGTTTTTTCGGAAATAATCGCCTTATGAATTCCTGAGAAAGCGTGCAGAAGGCGGTGCGCCTTTATTTTCATTCACTCAAATTTATCCGCATGATCCTTATTTTTGTATATTTGTTCGGCGCTTTGTCGCTGTCTTTCCTTTGTTCCGTGCTGGAAGCCGTGCTGCTGTCCACGCCTTTGTCGTACATTTCCATGCTCGAGGGGCGCGGCGTCAAGTCGGCCGGTCTGCTCAAGCGCTATAAAAAGGACATTGACCGTCCCATCTCGGCCATCCTTTCGCTCAACACCATTGCCCACACGGTGGGTGCGGCCGGTGTGGGCGCCGAGGCCGTCAAGGTGTTCGGGCAGGAGTACTTTGGTATCATTTCGGCCGTGCTGACCGTTCTGATTCTGATATTTTCCGAAATCATCCCGAAAATCGTGGGCGCCACATACTGGCGCAGTCTGGCCGTGGCCGCTGCCCGCGTGGTGCGCGTGCTGATTTTCATAACCTACCCGCTGGTGGTGCTGTCTGACCTCATCATGCGCGCCGTGGCCCGCCGCAGCAAGGAGCAGGCCTCCGTCAGTCGCGAGGAGGTGTCGGCCATGGTCAATGTGGGTGCCGAGGAGGGCGTGTTCAAGAGCCGCGAAAACCGCATCATCCAGAGCTTCATCAAGCTCTATCAGGTGACGGCCGAGGAAATTATGACCCCCAGCGTGGTGGTGGCTGCTGCCGATGAGCGCACCACGATGCGCGAGTTTTACGACAACGAGCAGTTCCGCCCGTATTCACGCATCCCCGTGTTCAGTGACAACAAGGACTACATCAAGGGCTACGTGCTGCGCGCCAACGTGCTCGAAAAGTTGGCCGGCGACCAGTTTGACGAACCGCTCAGCAGCATTGTGCGCCCCATCTTCTCGTTTGCCGAGACCGAGTCGGTGTCGAACATTTGGGAGAAGATGATTGAGAACAAGGAGCACATCTCCATCATTATTGACGACTACGGCTGCCTGCGCGGCATCGTCACCATGGAGGATGTGCTGGAAACGATGCTCGGCGTGGAAATCGTGGACGAGAGCGACACCACCACCGACATGCAAAGTCTGGCGCGCGAAAAGTGGCAGCGCATGAAGAGCACCATCAAGGTGCCCCGCCAGCCCGGCGTATGATGCCGGCCGCCGCAGCAAAGGGCACAAAAGTTCCGAAAACGGCGATGAAATGGACTAAAACAACGAGTTAATGGTAAGCATAAAAATTGAGTTCAAATGGCGTGACGTCCTGTTCTTCCTGATAGGCGTGGGGCTGCTGGTGCTGGGCATCACGGCTTATCGCCAGAAGTATGTCAATACGGATTTTCAGGTGGAGGATTGCCTGGGCGGCAACATCTTCCCCTCGTATGTGCTGTCGGTGGCCACGACCAACCTGAACCTGATCAGTCCCATCGATACGCCCTATGTGGGCAATCCGAAGATGCCTTTTGCCATTCGCATCCGCTCGCGCGAAAAGGGTACCAAAGTGCGCGTGGAGGTCAGTCCGAGCGAATTTTTCAGCAGCTCGGTATCGGAATTCGTGCTGCCGCGCTCGCACACCGACTACGTGGTCTATCCCGACATTATCTGGGACTACGACGCCTTGCGCAAGAACCGTCAGGCCGCGCCCGTCAGCATTGTGGTTAAGGTGAACGAGGCCGGTGAGGACCTCGGGCAGCGCGTACACATCATGTCCGTCAGGAGCATCAATGAGTGCCTGCTGGGCTACAACAGGGTGGTAGGCAAGAGCACCCGCTTCCAGAATACCGGCATGTGCTTTGCCGCCTATGTCAACGAGGAGCACCCGATGATTGACAAGCTGCTGCGTGAAGCCCTCAACAGCGGCATCGTCAACCGTTTTCTCGGCTATCAGGGCGATTCGGCCCAGGTTTGCCGCCAGGTGTATGCCCTGTGGAACACCCTGCAGCACCGCGACTTCAAGTACAGCTCCGTGTCCTACAGCAGCCTCTCGAGCAACGTGGTCTACTCGCAGCGCGTGCGCACCATCAGCGACGCCCTCAATTCCTCGCAGATTAACTGCGTGGACGGTTCCGTGCTGTTTGCCTCGCTGCTCAGGGCCATCAATATATACCCCGTGCTGATTCGCATTCCCGGCCACATGTTTGTGGGCTTCTATACCGACCACAAGCACAAGTCGCTGCAATGTCTGGAAACCACGATGATTGGCGACGCTGACTTCGACGAATTCTTCCCCAACGAGCAGCTCGATTCCACGCTCTCCAAGGTGTCGCGCACGCAGGCCTCGCGCCTGACGTTCGAGAAGTCGCTGCAGTATGCCAACCACAAGTATGCGCAGTATGCCAAAAAGCTGAGCACCAATTCGGCCGGTTTCATGTTTTTGGAAATTACCAAAAACCTGCGCAGCAAGATTCAGCCCATCGGAACCTAGTCCTCGCCTCAGACCATGGGCAGGGAGTTCCCGTTGATTTTCCGGTAAAGGTCGAGGGCATACACATCGGTCATGCCCGAGATGTAGTCCAGGACGGCCATGACGCGGTCGTACAGGTGCGGCGCGTTCATCTGGTACTGTGACGACACGCGGCTCAGCAGCAGCTGGCCATAGGCGTGGTGCGGATTGAGCACGGCGGCGTCCATAAACAGCTCCAGCAGGGTGTAGATGATGCGGTAACCGGCCAGTTCCACGTCGAGCACGTCGTGGTGGCAGTAGATGCGCCGGCGCGCCATTTCCTCGCAGCGGCGGTAGGCCGTCAGCATGGGTTCCGGCAGGTGCTTGATGAGTGAGCCCTCAAAGGTGCCGGCCATGATGTCCGCCTCGTGTTCAATGAAAATCCTGACGCAGGCGTGCTCCAGACTGTTGATGACGCAGGAGCGCAGGTACACGATTTGCTCATTGACGTCGGTGACGTAGGCAAACGTGTCCTTGAGCCGTTCCTGATGGTCGGGCTCAAAAAAGTCCAGCAGGTGACGGAAAGTCTCTTCGTCCGAAAGGATGCGCAGCTTGTGGGCATCCTCAATATCCATGATTTCGTAGCAGATGTCGTCGGCCGCTTCCACCAGGTAGACCAGCGGATGGCGGGCGTAGCGCAGCGGTTCGTCGGGACCGCTGAGGCGAATCATGCCCATTTCATCGGCAATTTTCTGGAAATAGGGCTGCTCGGCCTGGAAAAATCCGAACTTCTGTTTCTTGATGGCGTAGGCCGAGGCGTAGGGATACTTCACCACCGAGGCCAGCGTGGGATAGCACATGACAAACCCGCCCTTGCGGCGCCCCTCAAACTGGTGCGTGAGCAGGCGGAAGGCGTTGGCGTTGCCGTCAAAGCGCGTCATGTCGTACCACTGCGCCTGGGTGAGCTTTTCGCCGGTTTCATCGGTAAAATCGAGCAGTTGCTGCCCGCGGCCCTCCTTGAAGTAGGAGGCGATGGCCTTTTCGCCGGCGTGGCCAAAGGGCGGGTTGCCCATGTCGTGCGCCAGGCAGGCGGCTGACACGATGTTGCCGATTTCCGCAAAAGCCGTCCGGCGCAGTTCGGGCCGCTGCTGCTGTAGCTCGCGCGCCACGTCGGTGCCCAATGAGCGCCCTACGCTCGACACCTCGAGGCTGTGCGTCAGTCGGTTGTGCACGAACACGCTGCCCGGCAGCGGAAACACCTGCGTCTTGTTCTGCATACGGCGGAAGGGGGCCGAAAAAATCAGTCGGTCAAAATCGCGCTGAAAGGCGGTGCGGTACTCCTCGTTTTCGCGGTACGTGCCCTCCTTACCAAAGCGCTTGCCCGTAATGAGGCGGCCCCAGTCCATGGCTTGTCTTGATTCCATAAAACACGTTTCTAGGGTTCTGTCAGACAAAAATAGCGTAATTTGCCGAATCGGCCTACCTTTCGGGGTGGAAAAAGGGCGGCGGCGCCTGTGGCTTGCGCGGGGCGGGGCGTGCGGGCCCACGGCTGCGTGGAGCAGCCTGCGGCAGTGTGGACGAAAAAGGGTGGCTCGGAAAATTTTTTCGGCGGCTCGGAAAACAAACTCCGCGGCTCGGAAAAAATTTTCGGCGGCTCGGAGTTTTTTCAGGTCCGGCCGCTTGCTGGTTTCCGCACGCCGGTCTTTTTTTCCAAAGGCGGGGGGTACGGAAAAAACGGAAGGGCCATCTTGGGCCGCTGCGTGACGGCGTGCGCATGGGCCGGGCGCAGAATTAAGAGGGTAAATTTTTCGCATTCCACTTATTATGCTTAACTTTGTGGCGTTTATATGCTGAATTGATAGTAAAGAAAAAATCTGTCCTGATGGAAGTAAAAATCATCAACCGCTCTCACCACCCTCTGCCGCAGTATGCCACCCCGCTGAGTGCCGGCATGGACCTGCGGGCTAATCTGGAGGAACCCATCCACCTGGGGCCCATGCAGCGCTGTCTGGTGCCAACGGGCCTGTACATCGCCCTGCCGGCCGGCTTTGAGGCGCAGATTCGTCCGCGCTCGGGCCTGGCCCTGAAAAAAGGCATTACGCTGCTCAACACTCCCGGTACGATTGACGCCGATTATCGCGGTGAAATCGGGGTAATTGTCATCAACTGTTCCGATACGGAATTCGTGATTGAGGATGGCGAGCGCATTGCTCAAATGGTGATTGCCCGATACGAAACGGTGGAGTGGCAGCCCGTAAGCGAGCTGGACGACACCGAGCGCGGAGCGGGCGGTTTTGGGCATACCGGCCGTCAGTAAAAAGACGGACCGGTCATATTTTTATAAAGGAACTGAAGGGCAATAGGATTACTGACATGAACAGACACAAGATATTCTCCCTGCGGGCTGCGGGCCTGGGGCGCTGCAGCGTGCTTTTGTTGCTGGCGCTGACGTTGCTGGCGGCCTGCAGCGGTAAGCGCAGCGTGGTCAAGCCGAACCGTTCGGTGGACTCGCTCGTGAGCCTGCTCCATTTTGACACCGTGAGCCGATGGCTTGCGCAGCCGCTTACGCCCGAGCAGCAGTTTAAGTACAACAGCTGTTTCCTCGAGGCCATCTGCCAGAAGCAGCAGGGGCACTACGATGCCGAACTGGTGCTGCTGGACCGTGCGCTGAGCCTGAACCCCGATGCCGACGAGGCATGGTACGAAAAGGCCGTGGCGCTGTCGGAGGCCGATGCCGAACTGCCCGACTCCGTGCGTCAGCTTATGCTGGAGCGTGCGGTGGGACTGGCGCCCGACAACGACGACTACAAGGAAACGCTGGCCCAGATGTATATGGACCAAGGCGATTTGGCCAAAGCAGCTTCGCTGTATGAGTGGATGACGCTCAAGAGTCAGCCCACTTCGGGCATGCTCTATACGCTGGTCAATTTATATGAAAAGCTGGGCAACTATCCGCAGGAACTGCGCACCCTCAACCGCATTGAGCAGGCCGAGGGCAAGAGCGAGAACTCTACCGTGCGCAAGTCCTTCATCTACATGCAGCAGGGCGACACGGCGCCGGCCTATCAGGAGGTGCGTGCCCTTTGTCAGAAGTATGCCGAGGACAACCGTTACCGTTTGCTCTTGGCCAATTTTTACATGCAGGGCAACCGTTACGCCGATGCCTGCCGCGAAATCCGTCAGGTACTGCAGCGCGATTCGGCCAGCGACATGGGCCATGCGCTGCTCCTGCAGTACTATCAGCAGCAGGGCGACACGGTGGGCTACTACGCCCAGCTGGATACGGCCCTGTCGTATCGCAACATGCCCAGCTATGCGCAGTTGGCGGCCATGGCACGCCTGGTGCACGACTACGAGCAGCAGCACATTTCGCGCAACCACTTCTACAGCGTGATGACGCGCATGGCTGAGCAGCCGCAGGAAAATGACGACCTGCTTTCCAGCTGCGTCACCTATCTTACGGCCAAGAAATGGCCTGCCGACTCCATCATGCCCTTTGTGCGCCTGCAGCTGAAGCAGGACCCCACCAATATGGCGGTTCGCTTTGAACTGATGAAGTATCTGGTGAGCAAGATGGAGTTGGAGGAGCTGGCCGAGGTGTGTCACGAGGGTACGGTGTACAACCCCGACAAGCTGATTTTCTATTATTACGAAAGTCTGGCCTGCTATAGTCTGGAAAAAGTGAAGGAGGCCATAGAGGTCTGCCATCGTGGTCTCGAAAACATGGAGGAGGGTACCAGCGACGAACTGGTGGCCGAGATGTACACCAGCCTGGCCAATCTGTACCAGGCCGATGGTCAGCATGACGAGGCTTACGAGGCCTACGACAAGGCCCTGCAGTATGACAACAGCAACCTGCTCTGTCTGAACAACTATGCCTACTATCTGGCGCAGGACAACCGTGAGCTGGACAAGGCCGCCGCCATGAGCCGCAAGACCATTGAGGCCGAGCCCGACAACGTGACCTATCTGGACACGTATGCCTGGATTATGTTTGTGAGCAAGAACTACGGCCTGGCCCGTACCTATATTGACAAGACCATCAAGCTGGCCGAAAAGACGGCCGAGAATGCAAGCCTCTTTGAGCACGCCGGCGACATTTATGCCAAGCTCGGACAGACGGAACGCGCCGTAGAATACTGGCGCACCGCCCTGGAGCTGACCAGTGACAAGGCCGCGCGTCAGCTGATACAGAAGAAAATAAGACTCCGAAAATACGTCGCACAATGAAAAAATACTCCATACTGTTGGCGGCAGCTTTTTGCATGATATTTCTGAGCGGATGCCGCACCGCAAAAAACGTCACTACGCCCAGTGCGGAAGTGACCACTGCCTTCAATGCCCGTACCTACGGGCAGCAGGTGGCCAGGAATGTGCCCAAGGCGCAATGTATGACGGCCAAGATTTCGCTCGAAATGAGCGGGGGCAACAAGGACCTCTCGGTGAGTGGCAACCTGCGCATGAAGCGCGACGACGTCATTCAGCTCTCCATCTCGTTTTTCGGCATGGAGCTGGGACGCCTCGAGTTCACCAAGGACTACGCGCTGATTATTGACCGCTTCAACAAGCAGTATGTCAAGGAGACCTACGACAAGGTGAATTTCCTGACGCGTGCCAACATTGACTTCAACGAGCTGCAGGCGCTTTTCTGGAACACCGTGTTCGTGCCCGGCGTGGCGCAGCCCGATGCCTCAATGAGTCGCTTCAGCATGACCCCCGAGGGCGACCGCGTGCAGTTGGTGCTGGCCGATGCGCCCGAGCTGAACTACACGTTTACCACCCGGGCTGACGATGCCCGCCTGCTCCAGACGCAGATTACCTCGAAGGACGCCCGCAACAACACCCAGTTCCAGTGTAAGTACGACGATTTCACCCAGCTGGCCGGTGCGCCTTTCCCCTCCACCTTTACGTTTCTGCTTCGCGCGCTGCGCAAGGACTATACCGTCAAGATGTCGCTCAGCCGCATCAATACTTCCGACGATTGGGAAAAGCGGACGGAGGTCTCGTCAAAGTACAAGGCCCGGAGTGTCAATGAAATTATGCGTCAACTGATTTCCGTGAGATAGTGAGAAAATGAAAAGAATCCTTTATTTGTTGTGCCTGGCTCTGTTTTGTGCAGCCGTCGTACCGGCACAAACCAACAAGAAGATAAAGAATCTGCAGTCGCAGCAGACGGCGCTCAAGAAGCGTCTTAACGAATCGCAGCAGTTGCTGCGCTCCACCAACAAGAGCGTCAAGTCGCAGCTGGCCAACCTGAGCGTGCTGTCCGGCCAGATGGAACAGCAGCAAAAGTACATTGTGGGCATTGAGGGCGAGGTTAACGTGCTCAACGGCAACATCCGTCAGCTTACCCGTGAGCTCCACAAGCTGCAGCAGGACCTGGCCGACTGCAAGCTGAAGTACAGCCGCTCGGTGATGTACATGTACCGCAACCGCTCCACTCAGAACAAGCTGATGTTCCTGTTCTCGTCCAAAAACTTCAGTCAGATGTTCCGCCGCCTGCGCTACGTGATGGATTACGCCAAATACCAGCGTGCGCAGGGCGAGGTCATCAAGATTAAGGAGAAGGCCGTGCAGGACAAGCGCAACCAGCTTTTGGGCGTGCAGACGCAGAAGAACACCTTGCTGGCTGAGGGGCGTCGCGAAAATGCCCGTCTTGAGCAGCAGCACCGCGAGCACCAGCAGATTGTGGGTGAGCTGCAGAAGAAGCAGAAACAGCTGCAGAGCACCATCCGGCAGACGCAAAACCGTTATGCCTCGCTCAACAAGCAGATTGACCGCCTGATTCAGCAGGAAATTGCGGCCGCCGAGCGACGCCGCAAGGCAGAGGAAGCCCGTCGTGAGGCTGCCCGCCGCAAAGCCGAGGCTGCTCGCAAGGCCGAGGAGGCACGCCGTGAGGCTGCTGCCAAGAAGAAGGAGCGCGCCGCTGCCTCACGGAGCAAGTCGGCCTCGAAGAGCAAGTCCACGCGCAGCAAGTCTTCGTCGTCCACTCGCAGCAAGGCGGCTCCTGAAGCTCCGCGCTTCCAGGAGCAGAGCGACGAAGACCGTCGCCTGAGCAACAACTTTGCGGCCAACAAGGGGCGCCTGCCGATGCCGATTACCGGCTCGTATGTCATTTCGAGCCATTTCGGACAGTATAAGGTGGCCGGCCTCTCGGGCGTATCGCTCGACAACAAGGGTATCAACATCACCGGTCGCCGCGGAGCCCAGGCCCGTGCGGTGTTCAGCGGTGAGGTGTCGGCCGTGTTCTCCTTTGGCGGCATGGTCAATATCCTTGTGCGCCACGGCAGTTACATTTCCGTATATTGCAACCTTTCGTCGGCCGCAGTCCACAAGGGCCAGCAGGTGTCCACCCGTCAGGTGCTGGGTAGCGTGGCCCCCGATGCGTCGGGCAACTGCACGCTCCATTTTCAGCTGCGCCGCGAAACTACCAAACTCAACCCCGAAGCCTGGCTGGGCCGATAAGGGGGTGGGTACATAATATATAGACCAACCATTAAATAGATTACGAGATGAAAAAGAATTTTCAGTCAGGTACGCTTTGCGTACAGGCCGGATGGGAGCCTAAGAACGGCGAATCCCGCGTGGTGCCCATCTACCAGAGTACTACCTTTAAATACGACGACAGCGAGCAGATGGCCCGCCTGTTCGACCTGAAAGAGACGGGATATTTTTACACCCGTCTGCAGAATCCGACCAACGATGCCGTGGCCCAGAAAATTGCTGAGTTGGAAGGCGGCGTGGGTGCCGTGCTGACCTCCAGCGGTCAGGCGGCCAACTTCTTTGCCGTGTTCAATATTTGCGAGGCCGGCGACCATATCGTGGCTACCAATGCTATTTACGGCGGCACGTTCAATCTGTTTGGCGTGACCATGAAGAAGATGGGCATTGACTGCACCTTTGTAGATGCTGATTCCAGTGACGAAGAAATAGAAAAGGCTTTCCGCCCCAACACCAAGTGCGTGTTTGGCGAAACCATTTCCAATCCCGGCGGTCATGTCTTTGATATTGAACGCTTTGCCCGTCTGGCTCATAAGCATGGCGTGCCTCTGATTGTGGACAATACGTTCGCCACCCCCGTTAATTGCCGTCCGTTTGAGTGGGGCGCTGATATCGTGACACACTCTACGACCAAATACATGGAAGGTCACGCCACTACTGTGGGTGGCTGCGTGGTAGATAGCGGTAATTTTGACTGGATGGCCAATGCCGAGCGTTTTCCCGGCATGACGCAGCCGGATGAGAGTTATCACGGTTTGGTGTATGCCAAGGATTTCGGAAAAATGGGTTATGTGGTGAAGCTCACCGCCCAGCTCATGCGTGACCTCGGCGCTACGCCTAGTCCTACCAATTCTTTTTTGCTTAACCACGGACTTGAGTCGCTTCATTTGCGTATGCAGCGTCACTGTGCCAATGCCCAGCGCGTGGCTGAATTTCTGCAGCAGGATAGCCGTGTGGCGTGGGTGAGCTATGCCGGTCTGCCGGGTGATAAGTATTATGAACTGGCTCAGAAATACATGCCTCATGGAACCAGCGGCGTAATTGCTTTTGGCTTAAAGGGAACGCGCGAAACTGCTATTCGCTTTATGGACAGTCTCAAGCTTATCAGTATTGTCACACATGTGGCCGATGCCCGCACCTGCGTGCTCCATCCGGCCAGCCATACTCATCGTCAGCTGACTGACGAGCAGCTGCAGGCCGCCGGCATCCGTCCTGATCTTATCCGCCTTTCTGTGGGTATTGAGGATTGCGACGATATTCTGGCTGACATCCGTCAGGCGCTCGATGCCATCTAATGGTCTTTTCCAGCCTTTAATCTAAAAAACGGAAATATTCATGAAAAAGTTATGTCTTCTGGCCTGGTTGCTGCTTGGCACCTGTGCCTTTGCCCAGACCTCATCGCTGGAGATAGGCATGTCGGGCAACAGTTACGTTACCCGTCAGTACGATGGGGCTCGGATTACGGATAAGGGGCTGACCCGCTGGACCGACCCGAAATCGGTGGTCAGCGTTTATTTCTATCTGCACGAGTCCACCACGGCCGACCTCTCGCTCCTGGCCAAGGGCCATTCGGAAATCAAGGTGAGCTACGGCAAAAAGCACTTCAAGGTGCGCCTGGATTCCGATGACTTCACCCAAGTGCCCGTGGGCCGCATCAGCGTGGACAAGCCCGGCTATGTGCGCATTGACCTGCAGGGCCTCTCCAAGGAGGGTGAGAGCTTCGGTAAGGTGAAGCAGCTGGTGGCTGCCAACGTGACCGGAAAGAGCAATTACGTGACGAACTTTGCCGACTACTGGGGCCGCCGCGGACCGTCCGTGCACCTGGCCTACAATCTGCCGGCAGGCGATACCGAATGGTTCTACAACGAAGTGACCGTGCCCAAGGAGGGCGAGACCATGCACAGCTACTATATGGCCGCCGGTTTTGGCGAGGGTTATTTCGGCATGCAATACAACTCGCCCACCGAGCGCCGCGTGCTGTTCTCAGTGTGGAGCCCGTTTGACACGCAGGATCCCAAGAGTATCCCCGACAGTCACAAAATCAAGCTGCTTCGCAAGGGCGAGGGCGTGCAAATCGGAGAGTTCGGCAACGAGGGCTCAGGTGGTCAGAGCTTCCTGCGCTATCCCTGGAAGGCCGGTCGCACCTACAAGTTCCTCATGCATGTGCACCCCGACGGTCAGGGCAACACCGTCTACACCGCCTACTTCTACGCCCCCGAGGACAAGGCCTGGCGGCTGATTGCCAGCTTTCAGCGTCCGCTCACCAATACGTGGTACACTCACGCCCACAGCTTCCTGGAGAACTTTAATCCGGAGCAGGGTTACCTCTCACGCAAGGTGATGTTCGGCAACCAGTGGGCACGCAGCAAGGAAGGCAAGTGGACGCGCATTACGGATGCTACCTTTACCCACGATGCTACGGCCAGTGCCGGCGTGCGCCTTGACTATCAGGGCGGTGAAACCAGGGACAACCGGTTTTACCTCAAGATGGGCGGCTTTTTCAATGCGGATACGTCGATGGGTACAACGTTACACTGCAAACCCACGGGCGAGGCGCCCGAAATTGATTGGGAGGCTCTGGAGAAGTTGTAAACCGTCATTTTTCTGATCCATAGGGTGCTTCGGTGCCTTTAGCTTCAGTCCGGCGCAGAGTGGCTACTACGGTGGTGCCCTGTGCCGGACTGTCTGGTGTGTGAAAAGAATTGTTACCGGCCTGGGCACGGAATTTTTACAAGGTCCCGCCTCGTTTCAACAAGGTGCCGGGAAAAATTTTTTAGGTGCCTTCTTGTTTTCGTTTCCTTGCCCTTTCGAACCACGGAAAGCCGGTGCAGCGCTAAAAGGATAAAAAAATCCTTAAATAAATGGACCTTTATTGCGGGAAAAGCCGTAATTTTGAAACCGAATAGCCCCTATCAGCACAAAAGATTTAAGAATGGTATCGAAAGACGCTCAAAACGAAATCATTACGGCACCTGCATATCATGTTCCGGTGCTCCTGAAGCCCACTGTCGACGGCCTGCAAGTCAGGCCGGACGGCATTTATGTGGACGTGACTTTCGGCGGAGGGGGACACAGTCGTGAAATCCTTTCGCGCCTGGGGCCGCAGGGCCGCCTGTTCAGTTTTGACCAGGATGCTGAGGCCATGGCCAACATTCCGCCTCACGAGTCGCGCCTGACTTTCGTGCAGAGCAACTTCCGCTACCTGCGCCATTGGCTGCGCTATTATGAGATAGATTATGTGGACGGCATCCTGGCCGATCTGGGCGTGTCGAGCCATCATTTTGATGATGCCGAACGCGGCTTTTCCTTCCGTTTCGATGCTCCGCTGGACATGCGCATGAACACGCAGGCCGAGCTGACAGCAGCCGAGGTGCTCAACACGTACGACGAGGCAGACCTGGCCCGCATCTTCGCCCTGTATGGTGAGCTGAAAAACGGTCGCCGTCTGGCGGCTGCCGTGGTTCGTCGCCGGAATACGGCTCCGTTGCAGCGCGTGTCGGACCTGCTCGATGTGGCGCGCCCGCTCATGGGTCCGGCCCGCGAGAAGAAGGACTTGGCCAAGGTGTTTCAGGCCCTGCGCATTGAGGTGAACCATGAGATGGATGCCCTGCACGAAATGCTGCAGGCCGCCTGTCGCGTGCTGCGCCCCGGAGGCCGCCTCTCCATTCTGACCTACCACTCGCTGGAGGACCGCATGGTGAAGAATTTTATCCGTGCCGGCAATATGGAGGGCAAGGTAGAGCAGGATTTCTACGGCAACCGCCTGGCGCCGCTGCGCGCCGTCAACAACAAGGTAGTGGTGCCCGATGCCGAGGAGCAGGAGCGCAATCCGCGCAGTCGCAGTGCCAAGCTGCGTGTGGCTGAAAAAGTGGCGCAAAACGACCTGAAAAAGTAAAGAAAAATGACAAACCATCACGACAATGACAATCCTCTCGGTCCCGACATTACCCAGCTGCGGCCCGAGGATATTGACAATATGAAATCTTCCACCGCCTCACTCGAAAGCAAGGCCGAACGCGAAAAGGCCCGCAATGAGAAGGCCGCGGAGGAGCTGCGCAAACTGACCGACAACGACGACGAGGAGTGGTCGGAACATCGCCCTAATGTATCGTTACGTTCTATTTTAGGTGGCGACATCCTGGCCGGTCCATGGTTCCGGCGCCAATTTCTGTTCATCTTGTTTTGCGTGTTCCTGCTGATTCTTTATATCAGTAACCGCTACGCCTGTCAGCAGTGCATGATTGAGATTGACCAGTTGCAGAAGGACCTGCTCGACATTAAGTACAAGGAACTGACCCGCCTGAGTGAGCTGCAGGAACACACACGCCGTAGTCGGGTAGAGGAGTATTTGCAAATGGTGAACGACACCACTTTGCAAACCGCTACAAACTCACCCTACATCCTGAAAATTAACGAATAAGTCATTTGGAGAAAACCTGAAGATGAACTTCCCCGGAAAGAAAATCATTCCCCGATATTTTGTGGTGACGGTGGTGCTTAGTGCGTTGGGCGTTGCCGTCATTGGTCGTGCTGCCTGGATCATGTTCATGGAGCGCGACTATTGGATGGCCATTCACAATCGCTTTGTTACCGATAGCGTACCCATTGAGCCGAGCCGTGGCAACATTTATTCGGCCGACGGTCAGTTGCTGGCCAGTACGCTGCCCGAGTACAAGCTCTACATGGACTTTATGTCGGCTGAAAAGAATGAAAAGCGCCGCGTCAAGGACCAGGCCCGTCGTGATTCGCTGTTGCGCACAAAGATGGACAGCATCTGTCAGGGCATGCACCGCATCTTTCCCGACATCAATCCCGCCGAATTTCGCGAGCTGCTCGAGGAGGGCCGTCGGCAGGAAAGCCACAATTGGCTGCTTTATAAGAGGCGTGTTTCTTATGTGGATTATATGCGCGCCAAGGAGTTGCCGTTGTTCCGGTTGAGTCCGTATCGTGGAGGCTTTCACGTCGAAGAATTTAAACATCGTGTCAAACCTTTCGGCTCGCTGGCCTCGCGCACCATCGGTACCATGTATGGCGGCAAGGATACGGCCCGTTTTGGCCTGGAACTTTCGTTCGATTCCGTGCTGCGCGGTAAGCAGGGCGTGCGTCACCGTCAGAAGGTGATGAACAAGTATCTGAACATCGTGGACCAGCCTGCGCAGGACGGTAACGACATCGTGACGACTCTCGACGTAGGCATGCAGGACGTCTGCGAGAAGGCGCTCAACGACAAGCTCACCGAAATCAACGCCAATAGCGGTGTGTGCATCCTCATGGAGGTGGCTACGGGCGACATCAAGGCCATGACTTCGCTCACCAAGTGTGCCGACGGCAAGTACCGCGAAATTCGCAACAGCGCCGTGAGCAACCTGATGGAGCCGGGCTCGGTGTTCAAGACCGTTTCGTTCATGGTGGCCATGGACGACGGCTACATCGACATGAACACCAGCGTGGACGTGGGCGGCGGCATCATGATCATGTACAACCGCAAAATGCGCGACCACAACTGGCGCAGTGGCGGCTACGGCCTGCTGACGGCCTCGCAGATACTGGAGCGCTCGTCCAACTGTGGCGTGAGCTATCTGATTGACAAGTACTATAAAAATGATCCTGGCAAGTTCGTGGACGGCGTGTACCGCACGGGTATTGCCGAGGACTTCCACCTTCCCATTCCCGGTTATGCCAAGGCCAAAATCCGTCATCCCAAACCCGACGGTTCCAACTGGTCGCGCACGGCGCTGCCCTGGATGAGCATTGGCTACGAAACGCAGATTCCACCCATCAGTACGCTGACTTTCTATAACGGCATTGCCAACGGCGGCAAGATGATGCAGCCGCGTCTGGTCAAGGCCGTGCAGAAAAACGGTCAGATCATTCGTGAGTTCCCGCCCGTAGTGGTGCGCGAACACATGTGCAAGCCCCAAACCCTCACCAACCTGCAAACCATTCTGGAGCGCGTGGTGCGCATCGGACTCGGTAAGAAAGCCGGTTCGCGCTACTTCCACACCTCCGGCAAGACCGGTACGGCGCAGGTTTGGACCAAGGCCGGTTTTGCCTCACAATATCTGGTGTCGTTTGTGGGTTATTTTCCCTCCGAGCGCCCCAAGTATTCCTGCATTGTCTGCATTCAAAAGGCTGCCCCGGCTTCGGGTGGCGGTCAGTGCGGCCCGGTATTCCGCCGCGTGGCCGAAACGCTGATGGCCCGTGAGGTATATCCCGACTACAGTTCGGCGCGCGATACGCTGCATTCACTGCTGCCCGTGGTGCTCAACGGCAACATTGCCGCCGCCCGCAACGTGCTCAGCAGTTTGGGCCAACGCTTCGATGCCCCCGCCATGAAGGGCTCGTTCGTATGGGGCAAGGCTGAGCTGAATGGTCAGACCACTGTTCTTTCCGAGGCGGAAAACGGCAAGGATGTCGTGCCTGATGTCAAGGGCTGCGGCCTGCGCGATGCCGTGTTTATGCTCGAGCAGCTGGGCCTGCGCGTCAAGGCCACCGGCGTGGGCAAGGTAACCCGTCAGGACATAGCGCCCGGCAGCCACATCCGCAAGGGACAGGTGGTGCACCTCGTGCTGGAAAGCAGCGGCATGGACGAGCCTGCCCGTGTGAGCCGTCCGGCACCCGTCAAGAAGGATACGGCGGAGGCCCTCAATCCCAATGAGGAGGTAGTGGCTGAAGTAGGCGACGGACCGCAGGCTTCCGGCGCTGCCAAGAGCCAGTCGGCCGATAAGGACAAGCGCAAGAGCACCGACCAGAACAAGTCGGAGAGCCAGTCGGCGAAGAAAAAGACGGACTCTTCCCGCAAATCTTCCGAAAAGAAAAAAACAAAAACAGATGCCGTAACCCCCGACGACCGGCGCCAACGCAAGTCGGCCTCCGGGCAGCGGTAATGTGAATTCAGAATATAAAAATCATAGCCTATGAAATTATCAGAAATACTCCAAAAAATAACGCCCGCCGAGGTGCGTGGAAGTCTGGATGTCAATATTTTCGACGTCACCATTGACTCTCGCCAGGCCAAGGCCGGCAGTCTGTTCGTGGCCGTCAAGGGCACGCAGGCCAATGGCCATCAGTACATCGGCAAGGCCCTTGAGCAGGGCGCTACGGCCGTACTCGTGTGCGAACCCATTCCACAGGACGCGCCTGAGGGCGTCACCTTTGTGCGTGTGGGCGACACCGAGGCCTGCGTGGGCCAGGTGGCTACCACTTTTTACGGCGACCCCACCTCGAAGCTGAAGCTCGTGGGCGTGACGGGAACCAACGGTAAGACCACCATTGCCACCGTGCTCTATCAGATGTTCCGTGGCTTTGGCTACAAAGTGGGGCTCTGCTCTACGGTTTGCAACTATATTGACGACAAGGCCGTACCGGCCGACCACACCACGCCCGACCCGATTACGCTCAACAAGCTGCTGGCGCAGATGGTGGAGGCCGGTTGCACCTATGCCTTCATGGAGTGCAGTTCGCACGCCATCCATCAGAAACGCATCGGCGGCCTGCATTTTGCCGGCGGTATCTTTACGAACCTGACGCGTGACCACCTTGACTATCACAAGACTTTTGAGAACTACCGCGATGCCAAGAAAGCCTTTTTTGACGGCCTGAGCCGTGAGGCTTTTGCCATTACCAACGCCGACGACAAGAACGGCATGGTGATGGTGCAAAACACGGCCGCCACAGTCAAGACCTATTCTACGCGCACTGCCGCCGACTTCAAGGGCCGCATTCTGGAGGAATCCATTGAGGGCATGCTGCTTGACATCAACGGCAAGGAGGTGAGCGTGCGTTTTGTGGGCCGCTTCAACGTGTCCAACCTGCTGGCCGTTTACGGTGCCGCCGTCATGCTGGGCCACGAGCCCGACGAGGTTTTGCGCGTACTCTCTACGCTTCACCCCGTCAACGGTCGTTTCGAGGCCATCCGCTCGCCCAAGGGGTTCAGTGCTGTTATAGACTACGCCCATACGCCTGATGCGCTGCAGAATGTGCTGCAGTCCATCCGCGAGGTCATTGGCCAGAAGGGCCACATCATCACCGTGTGTGGCGCCGGCGGCAACCGCGACAAGGGCAAGCGTCCGCTGATGGCCCGCGAGGCTGCCAACCGCAGTGACCGCGTCATCATTACCAGCGACAACCCGCGCTTTGAGGAGCCCGAGGCCATTATTCAGGACATGCTGGCCGGCCTGGACGACGAGCAGCGCACCAAGGTCATCAGTATCACCGACCGCCGCGAGGCCATCCGTGCCGCCGTCATGATGGCGCAGCCGGGCGACGTGATCCTGGTAGCCGGTAAGGGCCACGAGCCGTATCAGGAAATCAAGGGCGTGAAACATCATTTTGACGACCACGAAGAGGTGCGCAGCGCCTTTGGCCTCTAACTTTTGTCTGACTCCTCTCTAATTCTAACGATATGCTATACTATCTTTTCCGCTTTTTCGAGCAGTTCGGCATTCCCGGCTCCCGAATGTGGTCCTACATATCTTTCCGCTCGCTGCTGGCGCTGATGTTGGCGCTGGTGATTTCGGCGTGGTTCGGCGAGTATTTCATCAAGTGGATGAAGCGTCACCACATCAGCGAGACGCAGCGCGACGCCAAAATTGACCCCTTTGGCGTGCAGAAGCTCAATGTCCCCTCCATGGGCGGCATCATTATCATTGTGTCCATTCTCGTGCCCTGCCTGCTGCTGGGCCGTCTGCGCAATATCTACATGATTCTGATGCTCGTGTCCACCGTCTGGCTCGGTATGCTGGGCTTTCTGGACGATTACATCAAGATTTTCCGTAAGAACAAGGATGGCCTTTCCGGCAAGTTCAAGATAGCCGGCCAGGTCGGGCTTGGCCTGATTGTGGGTCTGACGCTCTATCTGAGCCCCGACGCCGTGGTGCGCGAAAACGTCGAAATGGTCCGCAAGGGCCAGGTGACGGAGGTGGTGCACAAGAGTCAGGCCGAAAAGTCCACCAAAACCACGATTCCGTTCTTTAAGAACAACAATTTGGACTACGCCGAAATCATGTCGTTCTGCGGCAAATACAAGACGCAGGCCGGCTGGGTGCTGTTCGTGCTGATGACGGTTCTGGTCATTACGGCCGTCTCCAACGGTGCCAACCTCAACGACGGTATGGACGGTATGGCGGCGGGTAATTCCGCCATCATCGGCATCGCGCTGGGCATTCTGGCCTACGTGTCGAGCCATATTGAGTTTGCCAGCTACCTGAACATCATGTACATACCCGAGTCGCAGGAGCTGGTTATCTTCATTTGCGCCTTTGTGGGCGCCCTCATCGGTTTCCTGTGGTACAATGCCTATCCTGCCCAAATCTTTATGGGCGACACCGGCAGTCTGACCATCGGCGGAATCATTGCCGTGCTGGCCATCATAATCCACAAGGAACTGCTCGTGCCGATACTCTGCGGCATCTTCCTGGTGGAGAGCCTGAGCGTGATTCTGCAGGTGGAATTCTTCAAGTGGGGCAAGCGTCACGGCCGGCGTCAGCGCCTGTTCAAGCGCACGCCTATCCACGATAACTTCCGCGTGCTGCCCGACCAGCTCGACTCCACCTGTCGCTACGTGTTCCGCAACTGGCCGCGTGGTGCCTGGCATGAGTCCAAAATCACGGTGCGTTTCTGGATTACCACCATTCTGTTGGCGGCTGCCACCATCATTACTCTGAAAATCCGATAATTACCAATATAACATATCAACAGACAAGACATGAAGCGAATTGTAGTCTTAGGCGCTGCCGAGAGCGGCGTGGGAGCCGCCATCCTGGCCCAGAAGCAGGGATGCGAGGTTTTCGTTTCGGATATGGGCCACATCCAGGCCCGTTACAAGCAGATGCTGGATGAATACAAACTGCCGTGGGAGGAAGGTCACCACACGGCTGAAAAGATACTGAATGCTGACGAAATCATCAAGAGTCCCGGTATTCCCGAAACGGCTCCGCTGGTGGTGCAGGCCCGCGAAAAGGGTATTCCCGTCATTAGCGAAATAGAGTACGCCGGACGCTTTACGGACGCCCGCATGGTGTGCATTACCGGCAGCAACGGCAAGACCACGACCACCTCGCTCATCTACCACATCTTCCAGAAGGCGGGGCTCAACGTGGGGCTGGCCGGAAACATTGGCCACAGTCTGGCCTATCAGGTGGCTACGACCCATCACGACTGGTACGTTATTGAGCTGTCGTCCTTCCAGTTGGACAACATGTATAGCTTTCGCGCCAACATCGCCGTGCTGCTGAACATTACGCCTGACCACCTCGATCGCTACGGCTTCTGCATGCAGAACTACGTGAACGCCAAGATGCGCATCCTGCAGAATCAGCAGCCGGACGACCAATTCATTTATTGGGCCGACGATGAGCACGTGCCCGTGGAGCTGCCCAAATACAAGGTGCAGAGCCAGTGCCTGCCCTTCTCCGAAAAGGCTCAGCCCGGCCTGGCTGCCACCATCAGCAATGGCTGTCTGGTCGTTGACCGCCCCAACCACCTCAACATGCCGCAGGAGCGCCTCTCGCTGCCCGGCAAGCACAATTTGCGCAACTCCATGGCGGCTGCCCTGGCCTGCCTGTCGGACGGCATTCCGCAGGAGGTAGTTTGCGAGGGCCTGTCTGACTTCCCCGGTGTGGAGCACCGCTTGGAAAAGGTCGGATGTTTTGGCGGCGTGTACTATGTCAACGACTCCAAGGCCACCAACGTCGACGCCTGTTACTATGCGCTCGAGAGCGTGACCACTCCGATAGTACTTATTTTGGGCGGTAAGGACAAGGGTAATGACTACAACGCCATCAAGTCGCTCGTGGCCGAGCGCTGCCGTGCCCTGGTATATATGGGCGTGGATAACGCTAAGCTTCACAAAGCCTTTGATGGTTTAGGACTGCCGGTGGCCGATACGCACTCTATGGCAGAGTGTCTGGACGCCTGCCGCCGCATGGCCCGTCCGGGCGATACGGTGCTGTTGAGTCCGTGCTGCGCCAGCTTCGACCTGTTCAAGAACATGGAAGACCGCGGTGAGCAGTTCAAGGCCGGCGTGCGCGCTCAGGCCGAATAAAAAGAGCATATTGCTGTTCTTCTTTTTGGGCTTTTGTGTTAAGGAGAAGTCGCGACGGTTTCCGTTTCGAATTCATAAATTTTAGAATCCTCCGTCTCCCGCTTGTTGGGTGATGGAGGAAATTATCTACTTTCCGAAACTTATCTATGGTTAAGCTAAAAAATCTGTTCAAGGGTGATCGTGCCATTTGGGTAGTTTACTTTTTCTTGTGCATTATTTCGCTGGTTGAGGTGTATAGTGCTGCCAGTACCTTGGCTTACAAGGATGGTAGTTTCCTTATGCCTCTGCTTAAGCAGGCCATTTTCTTGAGCGTGGGCTGTGTGTGTGCCATTGTTATTCATCGTATTCCTTGTCGCAAGTTCAAGGTGTTACCTGTTTTTTTAGGATTGCCTATTCTTTTCTTGGTCATGTTTACCACTCTTTACGGTTCTATGACTAATGGTGCCGCCCGTTGGGTGGGGCTTGGTATTTTTCAGTTCCAGCCTTCAGAGTTGGCAAAGGGCATTGTCATCATTGCGGAAGCCCTTATTTTGGCGCGTATGCAACGCGAAAAGGGCGCTGATCGTAAAGCTTTTAAGTATATTCTGACGGTTACACTGGCTTTTGACATTTTCATCTTGCCGGAGAATCTTTCTACGGCGGTGTTGCTTTTTGGCGTATCCTTTATAATGATGTGGATAGGTCGTGTATCCTATTTGCAGTTGGGTAAGCTGATGGGCGTGTGTGGCATTTTGGCTATGGTGGGGCTGTTTACACTGCTGAATTTGCCAGACGATCAGAAAAGCGGTATTTATGATGTGCCTGGACTTCATCGCGTATATACCTGGAAACAGCGAATAGACCGTCACGGTAGTGATGTGGTGCCGCCTGATTCTTTTGATCTCGACAAAAATGCCCAGCGTGCTCATGCTAACATAGCCATTGCTTCCTGTAATGTGGTGGGGAAAATGCCAGGAAATTCTGTGGAACGTGACTTTTTGAGCCAGGCTTTTTCTGATTTTATCTACGCCATTATCATTGAAGAAATGGGATTGTGGGGGGCTGTGTTGGTGGTTTTCCTTTACGTCGTTTTACTCTTCCGAGCGGGGCGTATAGCAGGAAAGTGTGAGAGGAGTTTTCCTGCCTTCCTGGCCATGGGACTCGCACTTTTACTGGTGTCGCAGGCTATGCTTAATATGTTGGTGGCTGTAGGTATTTTGCCGGTAACGGGGCAAACGTTACCACTTATCAGTCGTGGCGGAACGTCTACTATCATTAATAGTATCTATATTGGTATGATATTGAGTGTGAGTCGTTATGCACGTCGTACCAGTGAAAATTTGGACAATCTTATTACACCGTCGTTGCACGCTTCAGGCAGTACGCATCGCCAGGTTGCGTCAATGGATACATCTGTAGCTCCGGATGAGACTGTTGCGAAGCCTTCTCAGTTATTATCTGAATCTTCTAAAAATAAGACGCATGACTAAGTTTGCTCGCCTGTTTACGGTATTGGGAATCTTGCTTTTGCCGCTAATGTCAGTTGTGGCCAAGTCGCCTCAAAAGTCTCGTGTGGAATTTCAAACCACGATGGGTACGTTTGTGGTTACGTTGTTCAATGAAACTCCGGTTCATCGTGATAATTTCCTCAAGCTTGTGCGTGAAGGATATTATGACGGATTGCTTTTTCATCGCGTCATTCGCGATTTTATGGTACAGACCGGCGACCCTGATTCGCGTCAGGCTACTGCTGGCCAAAAGTTGGGGGAGGGTGGACCTGGTTATACGTTGCCGGCTGAAATTGATCCGTTTCTTTATCATTGGCGTGGTGCTGTAGCTGCGGCACGTGAATCGGACGACATTAATCCGCAGCGACGCAGCAGCGGTTCCCAGTTTTATATTGTATGGGGCAAGGTACAGCAGCCTGAAGAGTTGGCTGCTGTCAACGAGGTGATTAAGGAAAATACGGGCGGTGCTACAGAGATTACCCCTGAACGTTATCAGGTGTACCGCTCACAGGGAGGTACGCCTCATCTTGATGGGCAATATACCGTGTTTGGTGAAGTGACGTCTGGCCTTAAGGTTATCAAGAAAATGCAGGCTGTTAAAACCGATGACAACGATCGCCCGCTTGAGGATGTGCGCATCATCAGAGCCCGTATACTCGAACCCTGATATTCCTGTTTGTTTATTTGTTATACAGTTGGGGCCGTCTATACTTCTGTTGAAGCATGACGGCCCCAATTGTATTCTTTTCGGGCGGTTAGCCCTTGCATATGAGGCGTTTTGTGGAATTGGAGATGCCTTGTCTTTACGGCGGCGTCTTCAGCTCTTTTCGTGTTTTCGAGGCATGCGTTGTCGTAAGTTATGGGCGCCCCTGACGTATTTCCTGTAACAGTTGTTGCATCTGTCGGCCGCGTTCGGGTTGTTGACTGAATACGTTGTTTTGTTCATAGACTGATTTCTTCAGGTCGTAGAGTTGCGGCACTTTGCGGTAGCCTGTTTCAATTCCGGTTTGCCAGGCTACGGGGGCACCGTCCGACGGTTCGGTATATTTCCATCGTCCTTGGCGTACTGAAAGTGAGCGGTTGACAGACATTTCTACTACGTGGTCGCGTCCTTTGCGCTCATGTCCCAGCCATGTGCGCAGACTGTTCTGACTGTCAGGTCCGGCTTGTTCATGCAGTTTTATGTTCAGCAGGGCCGCCATGGAGGCCATGGCGTCAATGTGTGACACCAAGGCTCGGCTCGTGCGGTGGCGTGGGGTATGTCCCGGCCAGCTGACAATGAACGGCACGGTTGTGCCGGCTTCGTAGGTGCTGTATTTGCCGCCTCTGAATGGGCCGGACGGACGGTGATCGCCACATAGTTCGATGGCTCGGTCCTGATAGCCGTCGTCCAGTACGGGGCCGTTGTCACTGGTCAGTACGATGAGCGTGTTTTCCGTCAGCCCCAGACGCTGCAGGGCAGCCGTAATCTGTCCCACGGTGTAGTCAAACTGCAGGATGGCTTCTCCGCGCAGTCCCATGGGGCTTTTACCTCGGAATCGCTCGTGTGGGTAACGGGGCACGTGAACATCATTTGTGCAGAGGTACATGAAGAATGGCTCGCCTTGAGCCTGTTCCATGTAGTCGATGGCCCGAGTAATGATAGAGTCTGCAATGTCTTCATCGCGCCATAATGCGCGTCCGCCCCCTTTCATGTAACCGATGCGGCTGATGCCGTTGACGATGCTCTGGTCGTGTCCGTGACTCGGTTTGAGCTTGGTGAGTAGTTCCGGGTGAGTGGCGCCTGTGGGTTCGCCTTCAAAGTTGTGGCTGTAACTTACATAGATGGGGGCTGAGGGGTCGTAGTTGGCCACTCGTCCGTCTTCAATATACACGCATGGTGTGCGGTCGGCTGTGGCTGCCATGATGTAGTAGTGGTCAAAGCCCAAGTCGTGCAGGTCCTGATCGAGGGTTCCGTTCCAGTCCTGTTGACCTGTCTGGCTGCCCAGTCCCAGATGCCATTTGCCCACGGCATAGGTGCGGTAGCCCTGCGCGTGGAACAGGTCGGCCAGTGTGTACTGTTCTGGCCGGATAATCATGCCCGCATTACCTGCCGCGATATCCGTGCCCGGGCGGCGGAAGGCATACTGTCCCGTGAGCAGGCTGTAACGCGAGGGTGTACTGGTGGAGGCCACGGCATGGGCGTCGGTAAAGCGCACACCCGCGTGTGCCAGACTGTCGGTGTGAGGGGTACTGATACCTTGGGCGCCATAGCACGAAAGGTCGCCGTAACCCAAGTCGTCGGCTACCAGAAAAATAACGTTGGGCCGCTGTTGTGCGGTGGCTGCTGTAGCCAGCAGAAGTCCACAGCCGCAGCTGAAGAGAAGATGTTTCATGAGCGTATAGGGTGTTTTTCGTAGATTCTTTATATTGAGTAATGAGCGGAGAGAGGACAGCCTGTGGATGGTTGGCTGTCTGTTTTGAAAACAAAAAGGGAGGAGAACGGGCTTTCGTAGCCTTGGTCTCCTCCCCGTATGCTTCTTGTGGAAAAGTGTGGCGGATTATTTCAATACGCCCAGCTCTTTGCCCACTTTCACGAAGGCTTCAATACATTTGTCGAGGTGGCAGCGTTCGTGTCCGGCGGAAATCTGTACACGGATGCGGGCCTGGTCTTTCGGCACAACGGGATAGAAGAATCCGGTCACGTAGATGCCTTCCTCCTGCATGCGGTTGGCAAATTCCTGTGACAGCTTGGCGTCATACAGCATGACGGCGCAAATGGCGCTCTGGGTCGGTTTGATGTCGAATCCGGCGGCCATCATCTTGTCGCGGAAGTAGTTGACGTTTTCTACCAGCTTGTCGTGAATTTCGTTGCTCTCTTCCAGAATCTTGAAGGTCTCGAGGGCGGCACCTACGATGGCCGGAGCTACAGAGTTGGAGAAGAGGTAAGGACGGCTGCGCTGACGCAGAATGTCGATGATTTCCTTGCGGCCGGTGGTAAATCCGCCCATGGCACCGCCAAAGGCCTTACCCAGCGTACCGGTGTAAATGTCTACACGGCCATAGGTGTTGAAGAATTCGCTGACACCGTGTCCCGTAGCACCTACCACGCCGGCAGAGTGGCTCTCGTCTACCATAACCAGAGCGTCGTACTTCTCGGCCAGGTCGCAGATCTTGTCCATCGGAGCTACGTTACCGTCCATGGAGAATACACCGTCGGTTACGATGATGCGGAAGCGCTGTTCCTGAGCGGCCTTCAACTGAGTTTCCAGGTCGGCCATGTCGGCGTTGGCGTAGCGGTAGCGTTTGGCTTTGCAGAGGCGTACGCCGTCGATGATGGAGGCGTGGTTCAGAGAGTCGGAGATGATGGCGTCGTCAGCCGTCAGCAGCGGCTCGAACACACCGCCGTTGGCGTCGAAGCAGGCAGCGTAGAGGATGGTGTCTTCGGTCTTGAAGAATTTGCTGATGGCAGCTTCCAGCTCTTTGTGGATGTCCTGCGTACCGCAGATGAAGCGAACGGACGACATACCGTAGCCGCGGCGGTCCATCATGTCCTTGGCAGCCTGGATGAGGCGTGGATTGTTGGACAGACCCAGGTAGTTGTTGGCGCAGAAGTTGAGCACTTCCTTACCGGCTACCTGGATGGCAGCCTGCTGAGGGCCCTCGATGAGGCGTTCGTTCTTGTATAATCCGGCATCTTTGATGCTCTTCAACTCCGACTGGAGATGTTCTTGGAATTTTCCGTACATAATGTGTGTAATATTATAATTAGATTATTGTAATGGGATCGCGTTTTCGTAGTGCGGCATACGGCCCGGAACAGGTCCCGCCGCATACTCTTCTGCAAAGGAACTCATTTTCTATCAAAAAACCATGTAAAAACGCTGATTTTATGAAAAAAAATATTTTCCTTTGCAACACCAAACATATCAAATACTAATCACAAGTTCAAAGTAATGAAAAATATCCTGGTAATCGGAGCAACCGGTCAAATCGGTTCCGAATTGACAATGAAGTTGCGTGGCATTTATGGCAACGACCACGTAGTAGCCGGCTATATCGTCGGTGCAGAGCCTAAGGGTGAACTCAAGGAAAGTGGTCCTGCTGAAATCTGCGACGTAACGGATGGTGAGGCCATCGAGCGTGTGGTGACCAAATACAATATCGATGCCATCTTCAATCTGGCAGCCTTGTTGTCAGTAGTGGCCGAGGGCAAACCATTGTTGGCTTGGAAAATCGGTATCGACGGTCTGCTCAAGGTGCTTGAGGTAGCCCGCCAGCATCATTGCTCCGTATTTACGCCGAGCTCTATCGGTTCGTTCGGTCCTGAAACGCCCCGCGACCACACTCCGCAGGATACGGTACAGCGCCCGCGCACCATTTACGGCGTGAGCAAGGTAACCACCGAGTTGCTCAGCGACTACTACCACACCAAATACGGCGTGGATACCCGTTCAGTACGCTTCCCCGGACTGATTTCCAACGTAACGCCTCCGGGTGGCGGTACCACCGACTACGCCGTCGACATTTATTATAGCGCCGTGCGTGGCGAAAAATTCATCTGCCCGATTCCCAAAGGCACCTACATGGACATGATGTACATGCCCGACGCCCTGAATGCCTGCGTGCAGCTGATGGAGGCTGACCCCTCTCGTCTGGTTCACCGCAACGGCTTCAACATCGCTTCCATGAGCTTTGATCCGGAAGGCATTTATGCCGCTATCCGCAAGGAGCGTCCCGAATTTGAGATGGAGTACAAGATTGACCCCCTGAAGGCCGCCATTGCCAACAGCTGGCCCAACAGCCTTGACGACGTTTGCGCCCGTCAGGAGTGGGATTGGAAACCGACTTTCAACCTCGAATCCATGACGAAAGACATGCTCGAAAAGCTGTCAGCCCGTCTGTTGAAATAATTTTTAACAGAGGCGGAAAATGGGTCGGATTTGACCGTTTTCCGCCTTTTTTGTGCCCTTTCGGTACGGGGCGGCGGCTCCTGTTTCTTAAAGAAGGTTAATTTGCTGCCCTGTTCCCCGAATCGCCCTATACATGGTGGTTTCGGCGCAGTGCCTTTTTGAAATGTGGGCTCAAAATCAGCCGATTAAGCGCTTGGCTTTCTATTTTTTAACGCCGCGTTTTTGGGCGTCGGAGCCAAAAGCCGTAACTTTGCGGTCAAAACCATACGGAGAACTGCTTGTGGCAACCCGTTTTCATGTCGTCGTTTTTTTCGGGTTGAAACGCAGAAGTGGACATGCAGCGTTTCACGACAAGCTGTGTTGATGGCAAAGACACGTTTTTATTCTTCTCCGTAATAAAAATAGAATGAATGAAGTTAAAATTTAAAACTGTTTTCTGGGCAATTGCCGTAGTGCTGGCCGTGGTAGATTTTCAACCCGTCATGGCGCAGGATCGCGGAAATGCCACCTACTACTCCAACCGTCTTCACGGACGCCGCGTCAGCGACGGCTCACGTTACCATAAGGACAGCCTGACCTGCGCACACAAAACTTATCCTTTAGGTTCCATTCTGAAAGTACGCAACCCGCGCAATGGCAGCGAGGTGCTGGTCAAGGTGACCGACCGCGGTCCGTTCCGTCCGGGTGCCATCGTCGATTTGTCGATGGCCGCTGCCAAGGAAATCGGTATCGTACAGGCCGGTGTGGCCGCCGTCGAGGTGACTCCCGTGTCCATCGGCAGCAACCTCAAGGCTTCGGAGCCGATGAAGCTGCCCGAACTGGAACTGCTCGACAAGGAATCGGGCAATTACTATTCCATCAGCGAGTGGAACAGACGTAATCAGGAAAAGAAGGCACAGGCCCGCAAGGCCGAGGCCGAGCGCGCCAAGGCCCGACTGGCACGCGCCAAACAGCCGCGCTGGCGCGTGGTCAATGGCAAGCAGACCGCCAAGAGCGATGTTAAGAAAGCCGGTTATCAGTTGATTTTCGGCGGCAAGAAGACCACCCGTTAGTCCGTTTTGTTTTGTCGCCCGGCATACCCTGATGTCTTGAGGATACGTTGAAGGGAAATTGAATCCTCGTTTTGTTATCCGAACCATACCGTCACCGACGGTCCTTTTCCTGCAGGAGAAGGGCTATCGATGACGTTTTTTTTGTGTGTGTCTATGCGGAAAGGTTCGTGGGCGCATGACGGCGGAAGCCGGCA
>ENA-UONW01000485-UONW01000485.1-human-gut-metagenome-genome-assembly--contig:-CS52-NODE-485-length-58730-cov-36.781866_pt1 | contig 58730 bp, 56 predicted proteins | sample MGYA00242463_ERZ724010 | MGnify/ENA metagenome assembly ERZ724010 | reverse complement strand
ACGTGCTCCAGCCGGCCATTGACTATTACGAGGAACACGGCACGCCCACCGAGCAAATGCGCACCTTCTACTACCAGGGACGCATCTACAAAAACGCAGGAAACATGAGCAAAGCCCTGCAGACCTATCTGAAGGCTCTGGAAAGAGGAAAAGAATCCAACGACACCCTGACCAGGGCACGGGCCCATTTTGCACAAATCATTCCTAATTTACAACTGATGGCCTTTGATAAAGCCATTGAAGCCGGAAAGAAAGCTGCCTACTACTTCAGAAAAACCGGAAAAACAAACAGCTATGCCAATTGTCTCATTGACATTGCCAACACCTATACGTTGAAAAATGATAAGGCCAACACTTGGAAATATCTGAATGCATGCCGGAAATTGTGGCCTCATATGAGTGAAAAAAGAAAACAAGATTTCTACAATAACTACTTACTCGCAGTAAGTAAATTCTGCAAACAAGACAGCATTCAAGCTGCTATTCGGGAATACAAGTCCCATGTACCCCAATCCCAATGGGACATCCTGACATTAGCCAATGCTTATCTAACCATTAAGGATTTTGACCAAACCGAATATTTTGCTTCAAAATACAAGCTCCATACCTCGATAGATTCCGATAGCCGGTACTACGCCATCCTGTACTTCCTCTACCGGGCGCAGGGAAAATACAAGGAATCCGGCGAAATCTGCACAAAATTCAACAACATCAACGACTCGCTCAACATCTCGGCCCTGCAGGAAAATGTCCGCCTCACCGAAGCACGGCATCAGCAGGAGCTGCAGAACCGCGAAGCCGAACTGACCCGGGTACGCAACTACTTGATGGCAGCCTGCTGCATCGCCATCCTCCTGCTCATCATTCTCTTCACCTGCTACCGCCTGCGCATCAGCCGGATGCAGAAACGCCTGGCCGAGCAGGAAAAGGAACACTACCGCCAACAGTACGAACAGCTGGAAGAGGAATTTCAGGGGCTCCAGCAGCTCCTGGCCGAAAACAGCCGGCTCAACGACCAAACCAAAGAAACGGTCAGAAACCGAATGGCCCTGCTCAACGACTTCATCAAGGCCCATCTGGCCGAAAGCGGAAGCAACGCCGAAAAACACATCCGGCAGATTCTGGAGGACAAGGAAAAATTCATGCAATCCACCTGCCAGTCGTTCTCCGTCAGTCACCCCGACTTCATCCGCCAACTCCGGAGCCACGGCCTGACCGACTGGGAAGTGGGCTACTGCTGCCTCTATGCCCTGGGACTGAGCAGCAAGGAGGTGGGACACTACATCAACTCCAGCACCTACTACAAAACCAACAGCACCATCCGCAAGAAACTCGGACTCGACAGCCACAGCACCAACCTCAACCTCTACATCCGGCAGATGCTGGAGGAGAGTGAGCCGACCGCCCCGGCTCCCCCACAGCCGTAACCGGCACGGCCCTCCCCAGCCCCCTCACCTCAAAAAAACAAGGTGCCGCCTATTTTAAACTAGGTCGGACTTATTTTAAAATAGGTCCGACCTAGTTTAAAAAAAGTACCCCCCTGCGACGCGCCCGCCGCAGGGGGTATTCGTTTCGCCTCCGCCGCCCCTCCATTTGGCCCAAAGGCAGGGGGGCACTAAAGGGACGTATTCTCATTTTTCCGCTTGAGGAAGTGGGCGGGATTCTCGCCAAAAAATTCCTTGTAACACTTGGTAAAGTACGACGGCGAGCTGAAACCGACCTCGTAGGTGATTTCGGCAATGGTCTTTTCGGTGGACGCCAGGAGCGAGGCGGCCCGTTTGAGGCGCGTGGCGCGCAGCAGCTCGTTGGGCGAATAGCCGCAGAGGGTCTTGGTCTTGCGATAGAGCTGCACGCGGCTCAGGCCGATGCGCTCGCCCAGCTGCTCCACGCCAAAGTCGGGGTCGGAAAGATGCTTGTCGATAATGGCGTACAGGCGGTTGAGGAAGCCGCTGTCCACGTCGGCCGCGGGCACCTTTTGGAGCGAGGCGTTGCTGCCGTCGGCAAAAAAGCGCTGCAGGCGCTGGCGGTTGTCAATCAGATTATGCAGGCGCACGGCCAGCAGGCGGCTGCTGAAGGTTTTGGGCAGGTAGGAATCGGCCCCACACTCGTAGCCCTCGATTTTCAGGGCGTCGTCGGCGGCATCGTCGGTGAGCAGCACCACGGGAATGTGCTGCGTGCGCAGCTCCGACTTGAGGCGCCGGCAGCACTCCATGCCGCTCATGACGGGCATGTGGGCATCGCACAGTATGACGTCGGGCACGTACTTCATGGCCCGCCAGAGGGCGTCCTGACCGTTGGCGGCCTCCATGACCTGGTACTCGCCCTGCAGGGTGAGACGCACGTAGCGGCGCACGTCGGGGTTGGCGTCGACCACCAGCACCACGGGACGGCCGGCGGCATCGTCGGCAGCCGACACGGCGGCGGGCACGGGTTGTCCGGCCGCCAGCACGGCCCCTTCCTTCAGGCTGGGCAGGGCGTCGCGGCGGCAGTCGTCGTCCGACGCCACGGGCTGGCCCGTCTGGCAGGCCGGCATGCGGATGGTGAAGCACGAGCCCTGCCTGAGCGAGGAATCCATGCTGACGGTGCCGTGATGCAGCTCCACAAAAGCCTTGACCAGCGCCAGCTCCACGCGCGAGGTCACGTAGCGCGCATCGGCCTGGCTGTAGACGCTGTCAAAAATGTGCTGCACATATTCGGCGGGCATGCCCACGCCGGTATCCGACACCTGCAGGCAGAGACTGCGCTCCGCCCCCTCACCGTCGAAGGTGAGGGCCACGCTGATGCTGCCGTTTTCGGGTGTCAGGCGGAAGGCGTTGGAAAGCAGGTTGTAGACCACGCGCTCCAGCTTTTCGGAGTCGGCCACCACCATGCTGTCCGTGTCCGGCGCGGCCTGCACGTGCAGGTGGATGTGGCTGCGGAAAGAGAGCGCCCGGAAGGCATCGGTCCACCGCAGCAGTGCCGTGCGCAGGTCAAAGCGGCTCAGGTTGAGCGCCAAGCGGCCGTCCTCGTAACGGCGGAAGTCGATGAGCTGATTGACCAGCCGCTGCAGCAGGGTGACGTTTCTGTGGGCCATGTCCAGCAGGTCGCGGTCGTGGGCATCCATACGGGGGCTGTCGGCCAGCTGGCTGACGGGCTCGGCAATGAGGCCCAGGGGCGTGCGGATGTCGCAGAACACGTGGTAGTCAAAGTCCTGACGCGCCCGGGCGGCGTCGGCCTGCTGTCCGGCACGGGCCACCACCCGGTCGCGCTGCTGCTCGGCCTGCCGCTGCTGGCGGAACAGCTCGGAGAGCGGACGGCCGTGACGGCGCACCGAGCGCACCACGTAGACCAGCAGTCCCATAACCAGCACCAGCATTCCGACGCTGACCAGCAGGAACGTGCGCTGCGTGGCCATGCGCATCAGAAAGGAGTTGAGCTGGCCGTCGAGCTGCTCTATTTTCTTGTCGAGGGTGGCAATGTGGTCGGTCTGCAGCTGCATGATGCGGGCGTTTTGCCGGTTTACCACGGCCGTGGGCAGGAGCGTTTCGCGCGGATAGTTGCGGCCCTCGAGGATGTCCATGGCCACCTGCATCACCCAGTCGCCCCCGGTGGGGTAGAGAAAAGTGGCATCCAAGGTGCCGGCGGCCACCATCTCCACCCCCAACCCCTCGCCCGAAAGGGCATCGACGCCGATAAACTTCATCGTCGTGTCGCGCCCCACGCGGGCCGCGGCCTGACGGGCTCCGGCGGCCATGGGGTCGTTGTGAGCAAATACGAGGTCGATGCGCGGCTCGCGCCGGAGGATGGAGTCAAAGGCCTGCACGGCCGACTGGCGGAACCAGCCGGCGTCGGCCGTGGCCACGATGTGAATGTCGGGATAAGCCTTCAGCGCGTCGAGCAAACCGCGGTGGCGGTCGCGTGCCGGAGTGGAGCCCTGCAGGCCCGTCAGCTCCACCACGTTGCCCCGGCCGCCCAGGCTGTGGGCAATGTAGGCGCCCACCTCGCGCCCCATGCGGTAGTTGTCGGCCCCGATGTAGGCCGTGTACTGCTCGGAATTGATTTTTCGGTCCACCAGCACCACGGGAATGCCCTGCCGGTAGGCCTTTTCAATGACGGGAGCAATGGCGTCGGCCTCGTTGGGCGCCACCACAATCAGGTTGACTCCCTCGCGGATAAAGGCCTCGATGTCGGCAATCTGACGGCGGTTGTCGTCGTGGGCCGAGCGGAATTCCACCCGTGCCTGGGGGTAGAAAAGGGCCTCGCGGCGGATTTCCTGATTCATCTGCGAGCGCCAGGCGTCGTCGCTGCACTGCGACACGCCAATGACATAGCGTGCCCGCTCCGCCCAGCAGCTGCCCAAAAGGAGCAGACACAGGACGGCACACACGAAAAAGAGGCTGAAACGACACTTCATGGGCGACATTTTGGAATAAGAATGGCTACAAATATACGGATTTAATCCCTTAAAACCTGCCACAATGCCAAAAACCCGCCACAAACGGCGCGGCCTGCCCCCTCCGCCCCACCGGGGAGCATGAGGAAGCAGGCCGCGCAAACATCCGACCGATGCCGACCGGTACGGCTCAGGCCAGCCGCGCCGTCAAGGATTCGGGCAGCTTGGGCATGGCGCCCTGCTGCGTGCAGACGTAGGCCGAGGTTTCGACGGCCAGCTTGTGGGCCTCCTTAACGGAACGGCCGCGCAGGATGGCGGCGGTAAAGGCGGCGGTAAACGAGTCGCCCGCGCCTACGGTGTCGGCCACCTGCACCTTGGGCGTATCCACAAACGAAATCTCGCCGGGCGTAAACACATAGCTGCCGTTGACGCCGCAGGTGAGGATGAGCATTTTCAGGTTGTACTTGGCCAGCAGAATCCAGCACTTGTCCTGCAGGTCAATGCCGGGATAGCCAAACATCCGGCTCACGGCCACCAGTTCCTCATCGTTTATTTTCAGCACGTTGCAACGGCGCAGGGAGTCGCAGATGATGTCCTTGGTGTAAAAGCTCTGGCGCAGGTTGATGTCAAAAATGCGGAGCGTGTCGGGCGTAGCCGCCACCACGTCGAGGAAGCGATGGATGGTTTCGCGCGACACGACGCTGCGCTGCGCCAGCGAACCGAAGCAAACGGCGCCCGTATGGCGGGCCAGCTCGTCGAGGGCCGGGGTGTAGGGAATGTTGTCCCAGGCCACGCCCTCCTTAATATTATAGCAGGGCACGCCGGCGGCGTCCAGTTCCACCTGCACGGTACCGGTGGGGTACGGCACGGTTTCGATGAGCGAGGCGAGCTGACGCTCACGGAAGCTGTCCAGGATTTCGGTGCCCAGCTTGTCCTGCCCTACGGCACTGACCACGCGGCTTTCGAGGCCGAACTGCGACACATGATAGGCAAAGTTGGCGGGCGCACCGCCCAGCTGTTTCCCTTCGGGCAGCATATCCCACAGGGCTTCGCCCATTCCTACTACTATGGAGTGATTGTTAGTCATGACTGAAATTGGTATTTGAGTTCAAACGAAATGGATTGCGTAAAAATCGGGCCGCGCAGCCTACCGGCGCAACTTCAGGGTGAAGAAGATGAGGTAGAGCACGCCCACGGCCATCACGGCCACGGCACCGCGCTGGCCGATGGCATCGCTGGCCAGGCCCATGAAGAGCGGGAAAATGGTGCCGCCGAAGAGGCCCATGATCATCAGGCCCGACACCTCGTTCTTCTTTTCGGGTACAGCCGTCAGCGCATGCGCAAAGATAATGGAAAAAACATTAGAATTGCCAAAACCGATGAGGGCAATGCAGGCATAAATGACGTAATGCACGTTGGAGACGAGCAGACCGGCCATGGCCACCAGCATGCACGCCACGCTCACGGCCAGGAAACGGCGCGTGGAAAGGTGGCGCAGAATGAAGGCGCCGAGCAGGCAGCCCGCCGTACGGAAGATGAAGTAAAGACTGGTGGAGAAGCCGGCCTCGTCGAGCGTCAGGCCCACGCGCTCCATGAGCAGGCGGGGCGCGGTGGTGTTGGTGCCCACGTCAATGCCCACGTGGCAGATGATACCCAAAAAGCACAGCAGAATGAACGGGCGGCCCAGCAGGCGCAGGCAGTCGGCAAAGCCGGAGGCGCGGTCGGGCTTTTCCTCCTCAATCGTCGTGCCCGAGAGCCAGAAGATGGCCACCACGGCCACCACCATATACACCGGGAAGAGCACGCGCCAGCCCAGTCCGAACGACGGAATGGCCTGCGTGGCGCCCCACATGGCGATGTAGGGGGCCAAAAACGAGGCAATGGCCTTGACAAACTGCCCGAAGGTGAGCGAGCTGGCCAGGCGGTCGCCGGCAATGATGTTGCTCAGGAGCGGATTGAGCGAGGTCTGCATCAGGGCGTTACCGATGCCCAGCAGCGAGAAGGAGCAGAGCATCAGGCCGTAACCGTCGCCAAAAACGGGCAGCAGCAGCGACACGGCCGTCACCACCAGACTGAGCACCACGGTGCGCTTGCGCCCGATGTGGTTCATCAGCATGCCCGTGGGCACGGAAAAGATGAGGAACCAGAAGAACACGAGCGAGGGGAAAATGTTGGCCTGGGCGTCGGTGAGCGCGAGGTCGCGCTTGACGTAGTTGGACGCAATGCCGACCAGGTCTACAAAGCCCATGGCAAAAAAGCAGAGCATGACGGGAATGAGTTTCCCGTACTGAAGAGAAGGTTTAGAGGTTGTCATATCGGTTGCTATTTATCGGATTTTCAAAAGAAGAGAGGACACGGAACTACAGCCCCAGTCGGTGGACGGTGAGCTGGCCGACGGACGACTCGCCGCCCTGGCTGTAGAAGCGCAGCGCGTTGTAGGGCATGGTGGGGAACACGAGGTTGGTCATGGCTATGCGGCCGCCGTCCACAAAGATTTCGACCGAAGTTTTGTCCACAAACACCTGCACCTGATAGGTCTTGCCCTCACAGAGCGAGAGCGGGGCCCACGTACCCAGCGCGAAGTCGTTGATGTAGTTGACGGAGAGGCGCTTGCGGTGCTCGTCGGTCTCCTTTTCGTGCACGTTCATCTCGCCGTGGCGGTCGAGGTCGACCAGCCCGCTCTGCGTGCGGTCCATGACGAGGCGTTGGCGGGTGAGGTCAAAATAGATGTCCACCTTTTCGCCCTGGTCGTTGAGCAGTTCAAAGCCGGTGCGCGTGGCCTGGCCGGGCGTGAGGCTCAGGGTCAGCTCGCAGGCACCGCCCTCGCCCGTGGACAGCGGACGGATGAGGCGCTCGCCACTGACCGTAAAGCTGCCCAGACTCTGTGTGTCGCGGCGCAGCTTGGCCGTTTCCTTCACGGCGTTGGCGGCCATATAGACGGAGCCGTCCTTGCTGTAGAGCGAGAGCTCACGCGGCAGGGCATTGGCCCCGCGGTACTGGAGGTTGGGGGTGGCGTTGGCATACTGCCAGTTGCTCATCCAGGGCACGGCCACCACGCGGTCGCCGGTGTTGGAGAAGCAGACCGTGGCGTAATGGTCCTTGCCGTAGTCCAGCCATTTGGTGACGGAGGGGGCGTCGTCGCAGCGGAACGTCTTGCCGTCAAAATCGCCCACAAAATATTCCGTGGCACTGCCGCCAAAGAGGCAACCGGGATTGATGTTGACAATCATGACCCACTTCATGCGGCTCTTGTCACCGTCGACGGGCAGCTGCACAAAGTCAGGGCACTCAAACTGGTTGGGCTGGGCGCCGTAGCCCTCGCCAAACTGGCTCAGGTACTGCCAGTCCTTCAGGTTGGTGGAGGAGTAAAAGCGCATATTGGTGTCGGCCGACACAATCATGATCCACTGCTTCGTGGGCTCGTACCAGAACACCTTGGGGTCGCGGAAGTCCTTCAGCCCGTCAAAGGGGGTCAGGATGGGGTTGTGCTCATATTTGGTAAAGGTGCGGCCGTTGTCGGTGCTGTAAGCCATGCACTGAATCTGGCCGTGCTCATCGCTGGCCGAGGTGTAGAAGGCAATGATGGCGTTTTTGCCGTAGCCGGCCACGTTGTCCTTGTCCACTATCGTGCTGCCAGAGAAGATGTGGCCCAGCGTGTCGCGCGCAATGGCCGGCTCAAGGTGCTGCCAGTGGACGAGGTCGCGGCTGACGGAGTGGCCCCAGTGCATGTTGCCCCACTTGGAGCCGTAGGGGTTGTACTGGAAGTAGAGGTGATACTCACCGTCCTTGTACACCAGCCCGTTGGCGTCGTTCATCCAGCCGTAGACGGGCGTGTGGTGGTAGACGGGGCGGAAATAGTCGGTATTGGTGGAGTCAAACGCGGCGCACACCGACAGACTGTCCCAGCAGACGGCACCCTTGTGCACGCGGTCGATGCTGACCTTGGCCTGAGCCGCCCCCTCGGGCAGCTCAAAGGGCACGTAATAGTCAATGCTGTCGGTGGCCAGCCGCACATCCATGGCCATGTCGGCCGGACTGCCGGTGTCGAGCTTTACCTTGCCCTCGGCCGCAGATTCCTGGATGGGCAGGAGCAGGTATTTCTTGGGGTGACTAATGTGGAGCACCGTGAGCGAATCGGTCGGATGCTCCACCTGAATGGCGGACTGTCCCGACTGGCAGGCCGTCAGGGCCGAAGCGGCCGACAGGGTAAGGGTGGCGAGTAAACAGAGTTTCATGTATTTATCGTATTTTTTTGAGGATATGTTTCCAAACATTGATTCGGCAGCAAACGGCTCCGGCCATAATCCGCAGAGCGAAAAAGCGGAGCACTGCCCGCCCCGTGAGGGAATAGTAAAGGCAGCGTACAGCCCCGGCGGGAGGCCTCCGGACCATACCAGCCACTGAAACCGGCTGCCCGGCGTATCGCGCACAACGCCTGCCCGCGGGCCATGCCCGCAAACGGCTCCGGCGGCGTGCCGCGCCACGGTCCGACCGCAAAGGCGAGAGGGAAGAATCTGTCCTGACGGTTCTTCATAGCAATACATACTTGTAATACGGCCCCCACATGGAGCCTCACCCGTCGTTACGGGCCCTCCGCCAAAGCCCACCGCCACAGGGTGCGGGAGCCAAAGCGGATGTAAATATACAACGTCACTACGTAACCCGATTGTAACAAATGTTACATAAGGTACAAATTTTGTTATATGTAACATTTGTTTCATACGATGTAACCTGTGTGCTATCCGTTACGCTAAAGGAAAACACGAAGCCCAAGCCTCACACTACCCCTGACCTCGCCCCATGCCCACGCCACCGGACCACGCCCCATGCCCACTCCCGCCACCCGCCACCAAATGCCGGACGCCACACCACGGAAAGACAATGCCCCCACGCGACGGGAGAAACAGGTGGAACCGTTCTGAAACGAGAAGGCACCAAAAAATTTTTCCGAGCCGCCAAAAAAATTTTCCGAGCCGCGAAAAAATTTTTCCGAGCCGCGAAAGATTTTTTCCAAGCCGCGGAAGATTTTTTCCAAGCCGCGGAAATTTCTGCCGGTGCCTTGCCGATTGTGACACCCGATACCACCCCCACCCGCAAACGGTCTGCTCCATAGCTACCAGCCACCGCAAGCCCCGGACGAGCGAACCGTTTTTTCAACCCCCGGCCACACATAAGCCCAGATACAAAAAAAGGGCCGCGACCCCGGCGCTCCATACCGAAAAAAGCCTGCACCACCTAAACACAAGCCGAACGCTGCCCACAACCTACAACCCGCAAAAAAAAAACGTCGCCTTGCTTCCGGCCATAAGCCGTGGGCAAGGCGACGCCAAAAAGTATAGTCTGCAATGGCAGCCACCCGGAAGCGACTGTCACGAAGCGGGAAATCCGTTAGAACTCGAACTGCTCGATTTTCATCTGAGCCAGTTTCTCAATCTCGCCTACGTATTTCTTGAATTCGGCGCTGGCAGAGTGAGCAGCCAGGGCTTTCTTGTCACGCCAGGTTTCGCAAATCATGAAAACCTCCTCGCGGGTGGCGCTGGTAAAGGTGTCGTAAGCTACGCAGCCATCCTGCTTCAACGAACATGCCGTCAGAGCCTTGGCAGCCTCAAGAGCGGCAGCCTTATTTTCGGCGCTGACCGAAACAAAACAATTTAATCGAATCATAAGTCTATCCGTATTAATTAAAACAATGTGTACTACTTTTTCCGAATAAGATGCGCGCCCGGCCGCGACCGATGCGACACGGAGAGCGGCCGCCCGACAGTCTCAGCGCTGCCAGAAGCGGGCCGTGATGTCCACCAGCTGCGCACCACGGTCGATGCGGTAGAGGCGCTGGTTGGTGGTGCGCGACTTGAGCGGACCGTATTTGGCCACGTAGGGGCCGAACTTGACGTAGTCAAAGACCTCCGCCCGGAAACCGGCCGGCGGGTCCTGGCGACCCGAATACCACCCCACCTTGATGCGGCCCTCGTAGTGCTCCTTGATCTGGCGCGCCAGAGCCATTACCTCGTCGGGGTGCGCATCGCCGCCCATCAGTCCGATGCACGTTACACCACCGTCGTAGGGGCGCAGCATGTCCTCGAGGCTCTGCAGCGTGAGCTGCTCGCCGCAGTCGCGCTGCAGGTAGGCGCTGTGGCAGCCCGGGCAGCCGTTGGGGCAGCCCGTGATGTTGACGGCCAGGGTTACCTCGTCAGGAAACTCCTGGAAGACGATGTCATAGTTGGCGTATTTCAGCATTGCCCTACCTCCTCTTTTTCGGCCGTGTTCAGATGGCCGTAGTAACGGCGGGCAGCCTCCTTCTGACGGTCGAGCGAGAAGTTGGAGACGCGCTTGAGGTAACCGATGACGCGGGTCAGGTAGTCCAGATTCTTGCTGTGGCACTTGGGACACTCGTGCAGGTAACGCTTGTCAATGTGTCCGCAGTCGTTGCAGAGGGTGTTGGGGATGTTGAAGGTGAAGTAGTTGCATCCCTCGCGAGCCGCTACGCGCAGCAACTGGCGGTACTGCTGGAAGCTCAGGTGCTCGTCCAGATTCATGTGGAGCGCGGAGCCGCCGGTCAGGTGCTCGATGTACTTGCGGCCGTGCAGGCGGAATTTGTCGAGCACGTTGGTGTTCGGGTCCTCCACCACGTAGAAGTAGCTGTTGTAGCAGTCGCGCGGCACGTAGTAGCCGTCCTCGCGGTCCCAGCGGGCGTGTTTTACGCCGACGTTCTCGGCCGGAATCATCTCGCAGTTGAACATCACCTCTTTGGTGCGGTATTTCTTGTTGTAGTGCTCAATGAGGCCCAGAATGTTCTGGACAAAGCCCAGATACTCCTCGTTGTCGGAAATGCTCATGCCCAGGCTCTCGGCGGCCTCCACCATACCGTTGACACCGATGGTCAGATACTGGCGGGCGATATTGATGTAACCGGCATCGAAGAGGGGCAGCATGCCTTTCTTGAGCAGGTTTTTCAGGTTCTCGTTATAGGCCATCTGCACCTTGTGTACGAGGTCGACCACCTCCTCCAGGAACTCCAGATAGGGGCGTCCCTCACGCGTAGCCTGCTGCACGCAGCGGTTGAGGTTGATAGTGAGCACGCTCTTGGAACCCGTGGACACGCCACCGGCACCCAGCGTGTAGCTGAAGCCGTTGTCCTGAATTTCGTTGCGCAGGCGGCAGCAGGAAGCCAGGGAGTCGGCGTTGTCACTCATATAGGTAAAGAAGGAGTGACCCTCGGCGTACATCTCGGCCGTGAAGTCGGCGTATTCCTTGTCGATGACGTCGCCGTCCTTGGTGAGCAGAGCCATCGTCTCCACCGGGAAGGTGAGCACCGTCTTGGTGCGCTCCTGGTTGAACCAGCGCATGAAGCGCTTCTGCAGCCAGCTGACGGCCGGCCAGCTGGGCTTGGTGCCGTCGGGGAAGAAGAAGTCGCCGAAAATGCTCTCGAAATAATACTTGTCGTAGTAGGAAATGTTCCAGAACACGGCCTGGAAGTTACGGGCTCCCGTAGGCTGGTTGATGGAGTAGACAATCTGCTCGAAGCAGTCGGTGATGACCTTGTCGAGGGTGCGGTGCTTGAGCGAGAGGTCGACCACCTCGTCGGCGCGCTCGTAGAAGTCGGCGCCGTACTCCTTGCAGAGGAAGTACGACAGGTACATCAGGAATTCCGGCGTAGCGCAGGCACCCGACAGCATACTCGACACGATGAACACCATGTTGACAAAGCCGCCGCAGAACGACTTCAGGTTGGTCGGCGCCGTAGAGTTGCCGCCAATGCTGGTGGTGCCGTTGAGCAGCCACGGATACATGGTGATGGAGGCGCAATAGTTGGCCAGGCTGGTCTCGTCGTTCTTATAAATATAGTGGTGCTCCAACAGGTAGAGGTAGCGGTCGGCCAGTTCCTTGCCGTACATTTCCTTGATGCGGTCGCACAGCAGGCGACGGTTCAGGCGGATAAAGCCCTGTTTGGGCAGCTCGCCAATCAGGGTGGCAATGTTCTTGTTCTCTACGTTGGCGTTGGCGTCGTACTTGGAGCCGGTGGCGGGATTGCACGAGTCGCAGTAGTCAATGAGGAACTTCAGCTTGTCGCGCACCTCGCGGTCTTCCATGTGGCGCTGGCGGTAGAGCATGAAGCTCTTGGCGGCCTTGAACTTGCGCTCGCTCATCATGGCTACTTCCACCTGATTCTGGATGTCCTCCACGCTCATGCCGTTGCAGAAGGTCAGATGGGCGAGAATCTGCTGCAGACTTTCGGCATTGATGGGTTCGTTCACCGAAGCGCAGGCCTTCAGCACTGCGTTCTTAATCTTATCCAGCGAAAACGACTCGGCGGAGCCGTCGCGTTTAGTAATCATAAAGGATTCGTAGCTCATGACTTATAATATCTATTTTTTCAGTTATTACATTTCTATTTCGGGAAACTTTTTCGCCCAACCGTCCTCAGAAAGTGTGCCGTTCAGGCTCTTGAAACAGCTGGCTGAAAAGGGGCTGAAACAAACGCTTGGAAGTGGTTGTAGCTCAGTCGTTTCCGATTTGGCAAGTAAAAGAGCTGCCGTTTTGTTATGTTTTCAACAGACTGATTTTCAGTACGATATAAAAATACCTGCGTTTCCATTCCGCCTAGCAGGAGGCATTTTTCCGCGCCGACCGGAAGCGCGCCATTGCCTCCGGCGATGCAAAGATAAGCATAACGCGTAAGGCACAAAAGAAAAAAGTAAAAAAAATTTTTTGGGAAACTTTTTTCCGTTGGGCGCCCAAAAAGTTTTCCGAAAATCGGTTTTCAGCGCCCCTCCCGACGGCTCAAAAAGCAGGGCTTTCAGCCCCGCTGAGGGGCCCCAGTCCGCACGGGGTGGCGGTAGCGGTATCAATCTATGCCGAAGAGACCAAAAGGCGCCCTAACGCCCCGAAATCACATTCCGAAAAAGCCCCGGACACCACGGCCGCGATTGCGGACGGCCGGGAGCAATTTTTTTTAACGGTAAACCGCCCAGGTAAAGCTCGACGGCCCGCCGTTTTTTAGACAGGGCCTGTTTTTACGAAAATCCTATCCGCTTCACACTTGCCAACACTGCCTGCCAATGCCGGTTCCTCACATTTCTCAGCCATCGCTGCCCACCACGATACCGGCCCTTCGCATCCCTCGTCCGCCTGGGCCCGATTCAAAAGCAAACCATACAATTCCGCTTCACGTCACACGGAAAGGCGGCCATTCTTGCCCACGCTTCTCCTCAGAAAGAGCGGCCTCACAAAAATCAGAAAGGGCAAAAAAGAGAGGAGGACCCGAACCTCACGTCCGTATCCTCCTCATTTCTACTTAAAAACTACTACTATGAAAACAATACTGGCTTTCGCCTTTTTTGTCGTTGTTATTGGATATAATCCAGATTCTGCTGGGCCTTTTCGGGCTCAGACTGCAGGGCTTTGGTAAACCACTCCACAGCCTTGTCGGCATCGCCGTTCAGCCAAGCCAGCACACCCAGGTTGTTGCAGGCGCGCGGATCGTCCTTCACGCGGTCCATGAACTGCTGGGCGCGGTCAAAGTCGCCGGAGATGATGTTGGCCGAAGCGGCATTGATGTTGGCCACCACATCCTCAGGATAGCAGGTTGCGGCTATCTCGTACACCTGCTTGTACTCCTTGGTGCCCGGCTCGTAGCTCTTGGCTACGCCATACATTTCCTGCAAGCTCAGCAGCTTGGGGTTGGTGTAGATGAGCTGAGCTGCCTCGGCGTTGCGCACCTCGCGCACTTCGAAGTCGATGGAGATGGTGATGCGGCGCAACAGAGGGAAGTAGTCGGTGAGCATGCGGGTGTAGTTTTCGCCCAAATCCTTCTTGAGCTGGGCCTCACGCTTGTCGAGGTCGGGCTGGCAGTCAATGATGGCCAGAGCCTGCTCGAGATATTCAGGCTTTTGAGCATTGAGGATGGTGAGGAGACCGTCCCAGTCCTCACCGGCGGCACTGATGTGCAGCAGGCTGTCATTGAAATGATAGTTCTGGGCCATATATTCCGCAAAGGCCTGAGCGCGCTCAGACGACAGGCGGTTGTTGGTCTTGACCGAGCCGTCGGGCGAAGCGTAACCGCACAGGGCGATTGACTTGAACGTCACGAGGTCGCCCTGCGTCAGCGGGGTGAGCATGGTGTTGAGCTTGCTCCACTCGGAAGCATTCTTGCCGAAGTTCAGGTCGAATGCCGAGCTGCCCGACGGATACTGGATATAGAGGGTATTCTGCTCGTTGCGCACCTTAATGGGCTCCTCCTCCGGTGTGAGGTAGGACACCATCTGCATGCACGGCTCGCAAACCTGGCCGGCCTGCGGCAGCTTGGGCTCGGGCTTGATGAACTCGGGCGTAGGCAGATTGATGATACAGGCCTCCTTTTTCTCCTCATAGACGCGCATCTTCATCTGCTCCATCCAAGGCTTGTAAGGCATCTGCAGGGTGTAGCTAACCACGTTTTCGCGCTTGCTGGGCATGCCGGGCAGCACCACGTAGGGGCGGCTGTAGTAACCCGACTCGGCAAACTTGAGGTCAGCCTTGCGCATTTTGAATTTCTTCTTGTCGGTAATGACTACCGGGGGCAACGTACACTTCTCACCGCTACCGGCAAAGAGCTCCGGCGTAAAGGCATACGTCTCGAAATTCTCGGCACGCACCACCGAGAAGTCCATCTGACACGTCAGCGTCAGCGTATCGTTCTTCACGACCAGCGAGGGCGTAGTGATTTTGACATCGTCAGCCATGGCCCACACGGGCAACATGGCCAATAGTAATATGGATTTTTTCATGGTTGTTCAGTTTGTTTTGGTTCAAAGCGACTTTACTTCACTCACTTTATACGTACGCTGGTGTCTCTTGCCAAACAGGAAGTTAATACCCATGTTGAAGCTGGCTGACGCGCGGCCCAACGGAGCAAATTGCTTGGCGAGCTTGCCCAGCGGGGCATCAACACCTACAAAGAAGTTGCGGCCACGGCCATGGAAGTTCAGCAGCAAGCCACCCACGGAACCGTAGTTGGAAATGGCGTAATTCACCGTTGCGTCGAACCACGAAATGGGTGCGATGTTGGCCGACAAGCGGGCCTCCGACCAGGAATTGGCACCCTGGATGCGGGTGGTAGAGAGCAAACCGAACGTCAAGTGGCGGTACACCGGCAGCGTGTATTGTGCGCCCACATTGAGAGTAGCGCCCAACATCTGCGTAGACTTCTGGTCAACACCTGTCTTGGAGAACTTGGCCAAGTCAGCCAGGTCGTCACCCAAGCGGTCAATCTGATTGTCAAGCGAATTCTCGTTGCCCTCGTCGTCCTTCACGGGGATGTCGTCAAAGCCGTCAAACTCAAATGAATTCTCCATGGTGGCCTTGGTCACGTGCTTCCACTTGATGAAACCCAAATCGAGCAATGAAGCCGAGAGGGTCCAGTCCTCATTGAGGCGATACTCGGCACCCAAATCAAAGGCCAGACCCATACCGCTCAGGCCTATCTGTCCGCTATCAAAGTCTATGTCGTCATACGAGATCTGTCCTTCGGCACCAGGTTTGAGCTGGTCGGTACGATTGCCGTAGTTATCGAGCACAAAGTCATTATCCTCAAAATTCTGCGTCTCGCCCTTGGTGGGAACCTTCAGGCCCTTTACGGCCAGCTCCATCGTGGCACCCTGCGGCGTCACGGCCCAGCGGTTGTTCTGAGCCACCAGTTCGAGCTGGTCCACATGCACACTGGCGCGACCCAGACCGGCCAGGAACTTCACCTTACCACCCACGGTCCACTTGTCGTTGATGTCGCGGGCATGGCCCAAAGCAATTTCGGCATAGTTGGTGGAGTAGATTCCGATGTTGTCGAGATGGTAAACGCTTCCGTTCTCGTCCTTCATGCCCTGCTTCATGAAGCGGAACAAGTCGCTGGGCAGGTACATGTTGGTATTGGACTTGAGGCGAATGCCGAAGCTGTTGTAACCACCCCAGGCGTGAAAGGCAAAGGACAAAATGTCAACGTCCAGATTCAGGCCCATGTTGATTTTGTTGGGCAGGCTGTTGACGAAATCAGTAGCCGACACCGACTCGTGCATAAACGTGGTGAGACGGCCGTCGGGCAATTCGTAAATAAAGTTCTTGACACCGGCCGTCGTCTGCAGACCGAAGCCCAAATTACCCAGCACGGGGAAGCTCACATAGCCGTAGTCACCCATGAAAGCCGGGTTGAGCTCGGTGCGGTTGACGGTTCCCTCCTGAAAGTAGCTGGAACGCAGGTTTTGCGTCTGGGCCATGGCCGTGCCGCCCAAAGCCAGACTGGCTACGGCACCAGACAGAATATACTGTAATAAACGTGTTCTCATTCGTTTTGCTTGATTTTGAATTGATACGTGTGGGGTTAGTTCAGATCGATGTTCAGGCCTTTAGGCACTTTTACGCTGATGTTCTCCAGCTTCATCCACTGGTCGCTGCGCAGGGTGATGCCAATGGCCTGTCCGGGTACGGCCGTTACGCGGAAGCGCACGCCGTCCAGTCGGCTCATGGCGCCCTTGGTCAGCTCGGTCATTTCCAGGCGCAGGGTCTGGCGCGTAGGGGTCTTGCCGTCAGCACTGGCCTGAATGTTACCCACTACTTCTACCTTGATGTCGTTGGAGAGGGACTGCTTGTTGACATCAAGCGGCACCACGTTTTCGGGCTTCACCTCAAGCTCAAGCGGAATGGTATTCACGGCATTCAGCTCAATGGCAGCCTCCTCAAAGTCAATATCCTTGATATCAGAATTGAAATCGTCAGCCGAATCAGCATAAACAATATTCAAGCCTTCCTCAAACGAAAGGGGAATGTCAAGACTGTAAGTACCCGATACTTCGTAGTCACGGCCCAGACCGATTCTATAATACTGGCTGGTGGTCACGGCCGGCTGCATCGTTACTTCCACGCGATCGGGAATCTTGGTAATCAGGTTATTGATGTCAGACACCTTAATGTTCTGTGCACCGGCCTGACCACCCTGGCCCAGACGCGACAGGGCGATGATATTATTTCCCGGCTGCAGGACAATGGGATCCGTACTGCCCTCACCGATTTTCACTACCGAACCGCTGATGAGCGTACCGTCAGTCTTCTGGCCCTCGAGCTGCCCCGTAATTTCTACGGGAGCATTGAGCGGGTTCACGGCGCTGAACTCAATGACGGGATTGCTGATGGCCAAACTCGTCTCGTCGTCGTTCAGGAAGTCGGGCAGGTTATTGATGTCCACCGAGGTAGTGGTGGCGTCAATGTTGGGCTGTACCACACCGGCGACTTCGCTGATGGTCATGTCAGCCAACTGTACGGTAGGCACGATGCGCAACTCGTCGCCGGCCCCAATCTGAGCACCTTGCGGAAGCTGCACTTCGGTCTGTCCGGTCACTACCACCTGCTCATTCAGATGGATGGCATGATTTTCCACCTCCAGGCCATGACCAGCCTCGTTGCCGAAACGGTAACCGGTCAGGTGCAGCGTACGGGTATAGGTGGAATGGCTACTCAGCTCTGAGCAGGAAACAGTCATTTCGTTCTGAGCGTTGACACTCGGGTCACTAAATTCCAGGAACGAGGGGAACTTCACCTTCAAATCACCCTTGATGGTACTGAAAGTCAGGTTGCCCTCCAGCTTTATGCTGAGGGTCACCGTGGTAGGCGTAGCTGCCGTCAGCCAACCTATTTCCTTGATGGCATCGTCCACATCGGTAGCATCAGCCTTGACATCGCCTTTCTGATTAACCTGTGTGGTAACCACACCGCCCGGACTAATTACACTCTGGTCGCTGACAGCCAAAATCGGATCAATATGAGTAGTAGAACCCTCTACTGTCACGCTCTGTACGCTGGCGGTAGCCTTATCAATGTCACCATTCTTAATCACGTGGTACTCACCGGCTCCATTACCGTTGGCATCGGGTACGATTTGCAGATCATCACCTTCATCCAGCTCAATAATGTCTTCCAGACGAATGGTATCGGTATTTCCAACCGGAAAGGCCAGATACCCTGTGTTAATGGTCCAGTCAAAATCCTTGTCCAGGTCGAAGGTACCGTCTACGCACGAGGTGGTCATACCCCCCATGAGTAGGGTGGTCAGCAATACGACCGAGCCCCGCAGGGATTTTTTCTTTTTAAAAGAGTTCATTGTTCGTTATTTTAAAACATTAGTAAAGTTATGTTCACAGTAACATATACGATGTGGGACGGAACCACCTGCATCAGGCAGCTCTGTCTAACGTGGTGTCATGTCAGCAACATGCAACAACCTTTGAATCGTAAAAACAGCATATTCATCATGCACTCTGTATGGTAAGTAGTAGAGAAATGCACCTCCCTCAGACTACAAATAAGTCGTCAGGTCCGTAAGGTGAATGTCTTGTCAGTATCTGTCTGGAACAGATTGTCTACAGAATTAGTTTTGCTTTGAGGCAAAGTTAGTTATATTTTTTCACATAAGGCGGCAAAATTGGCCATTTTTTCGCCAACTTGATAACAAAAATTTAAAGATAGTAAAAAATACTACAAGAAACGCCGGAATCCCCCTCCATTTTTTTCGTGAACTGAATCATCTCAAACCCTTGACTTGCCTCCCCCATTCCGCGACACCGCTTCTTGCCCACCCTAAAAATCACCCTACCGCTATACGACCTTACCCCCCAAGGACAGCGATTGACGACGACGCCCGCTCAAACCGTCGCAGGGCTCCGCCCGTCAGGCCGAGCAAAACAAGGTGCCGCCTCGTAAAAACTCGGCGGCTCGGAAAATTTTTTCCGAGGCACCTTGTAAATTTTCCGAGGCACCTTGTAAAAAAAAGGTCCGACCCCGTTGAAACGCCCCCTCTGCGCAACCCGGTACGGAAAGGCGCCACGCATACAAAGTGCCGCCTCCTGCGCCGTTTTTTCCACCATCCTTCATGTCGAAGCACCCACACTACCGGCCGGAACTTCGCGAAAAAAATATCCCGCCACGTCGCCTTTCTGGACGACGTGGCGGGATATATGAGGAAAGGAATCCCCGCTTACACATTAATTATATAAATAGGTATGCCGGCAGACGGCGCTCCCATTCGGCCGGGCTACACGGGCATCAGTGGCGCTGGCGGCGCACGCTGTAGGTAGCGCCCGACGAGCGCTTGGGCTTGCTACTCTTGGTGGTAGTATTGCGCTGACGCTTTTGGGTGGCTGCGGCCGGCTGCGACGAAGTGCTGCTGCGGCGTCCGCTCTGCACCTTGCGGCGCGAAGTCTGCTTGGTGCTCTTTTCCTTGACGGCCAGGGTATCTACCACAGGCGGTATGCTGTCGCCGCGCCACAGCTCACGCTGAAAGTCGGTCAGCTCCTTTTCAATGCGGTTACGCTCCTTGCGCAGGGCGGTATCGGTGGTGCAGTAGTTCTGCAGCACGCGATCCTGCAGGTTGGTGGTCTTATAGATGTCGCCCTTGTAGAGGTTCATCGTGAAGTAGTCGTCGGCCGAGAGCATGGCGGCGTTGTTGAGGTTGCTGCCCATGAGCATGAGCTTGCCCAGATAGGGCGCCACGTCATCATACTTCACCCAAAACATCGGGTAGCGCGTATCGAGGTCGCCGCCAAAGTCGTCGTTGCCGCGCGTCAGTACCGGGCAGAGCGCCACCACGCGAGTGTGGAACGAGGAGGTGTGCTGGTCGTAGTAGCTGCTCTCCTTGATATAAAAGGTCTTTACCTCATCCGAGGGGATGTCGGCGTCGTTCACGCGCACGCGGTCGCCGCTCTTTTCGTAGAAGATGTGGTAGCGGTCCATCAGTTCGGTACCCGTCACGACGTTCTTCTCCGAGAAGTCCTCGTTGCCGTCCAGCTTATAGTCGTAGGCCTTGATTTGCTTGCGCAGCACCATTTTGAAGAGGGCAGTAAAGAGGTTCATGCGGTCGCCCTGCGGCACGGTGGGATAGTACAGCGTGGCGTTCTCGTCGCGCGTCAGGTCAATCGTGCGGTAGATGTCGCGGCGCCACACGGCGTCGTCCGGCATGGGCTGGGCCGTCGGAAAGTCGCGATACTGCGAGGCCGTGGCGACCGACTGCGTCTGGTCCTTTTGCTGCTGGGTGGCCGCACGGCGGGCAGGCGGCTGCGCCACGGCGGCTACGGCGGTAAAACAGAAGAGACCGAATATAAAGCTTTTCATGCGCATGATGATAAGTGATTTTTCTGTGATTCTGAAATTTTAGTTCACGATTACAGGCAAGGCCTGCGGCAGCGTACGGGTAATGCCGTCGGGACCTATGGCCTTGACGTTCGAAATGTAGAAGCGCTGTCCGCGGCGCAGCGAGCGCATCAGGTTGCGCTGGTTCTCGCTGAACGACGAGCCGTTGACCGTTTCGGGACGGGCATTGCCCATGTTGTCGAAGAAAGTGGTCTCGAAGCTCACCACGCGGAACGGGATGTTGAGCAGGCCGTCGTCAATAGCTGCCCCAATGCCGGGAGCGCCCAGCACACTGGCCTTGGAAAGGCGGCCGCCGGCAAAGTGGTCGTCGCCAATCTGGATGTAGGCTGTGGGGTCGGGCAACTTGCGCACCTTAAAGGTGAACTCGCCCATTGACTGCACCTTGCCGTTGATCTCACCGCTCACAGTGAACACCACCGGCTGGCCCACGGCGGCCGGACGGGCAATGTACTTGCCGGTGCCGGCAGGCGTCAGGTTACCGCCGCGCATGCTCACGCGGATCTTATTGTTCGGGATGCCCGAGGCCGACACGGTTATGGGGTTGTTGTAGCCGGCATAGAGCACGTTCATCAAGTCGGCAGCCACGGCGGCGCCGTTGGGCGGCGCAATGACGTTGTACTTCTGACGGAACGGCCGGCGAATCATTTCGCCCGCGGCATTGGGCATCTGGATGTAGCCCGAGAAGCTGTATTCACCCGGGCCGCCTACGGAGAAGTTGTAGGTACCGTTGGCCGAGATGCGGCGGCCGTTGACGTAGATTTCCGGCCGGCGCGTGGTGTCAATGGCGGCCATGATGATGCGCGAGCGGAACTGCTGGCCGGGATAGAGGGTGGTGGCCTCCGGAATGACGTAGGCGTCGAGCGAATTGACGCGCACGTCCTTCAGGTCAATGTTCGAAATGAGGCTGTGGAGCACCTGCCCCTCGGCCAGGCGGACATCATTCTGCAGCTTGGTCAGCATCATGATGGCAGCTACGGCCGGCATGTTGCCAAAGGTGTATTCCTCCCATTTGCGGTTGAGCGGGATGCCCGGGCTGCGCGGCACCGTGGTCGAGAGGTTGGCCTCTACCGTGGCGCGGTCGCGCGGGTTGATGAGCATCTGACACACGCGGGTGCGGAAGGAGTTGATGGCGTTATAGAGTTTGTGGCCCTGCCCGCGCACGGGAGCCAGCATGACGTGGCTGGCCGCGTCCTCGTTGGCCTTGTTTACCAGATTATTCAAATCGGCATCCGGGCCGTCGGCCTCGCGGGCTATGGCCCACTTGAGCTGCTGGGCGTAGTTGTAGAGCGAGTCGGACATCCGCTTGACCTCGACGGCCTTGCTGTACCAAGCCTGCACCTTGGCCGGGTTGTCCTTGGCCTGTGCCGCAAAGTCGCGGTAGATGTTGCCGTTTTCGCGCATGGCGTTGGCAATGGTACGGTTCAGGCTGTCCTCCACCACGGAAAATCCGTTGAGCACATCCTTCGAAACGTTCAGCGCCAGCATGGCCATCAACAAGACGTACATCAGGTTGATCATCTTTTGGCGGGGCGATACAGGTCTTTTCTTTATCACTGACATGTTTTCTGTTTGCAAATAATTCGTTTTCAGCCGTTTCCGGTTGCGTTCAAGCTGTTACTGCTCGGCAGCGCTGGCCGCATTCTTCATGTTCACCGTCAGGGCTCTGATCATGCGGCTATACACGCCGTTGAGCTCCTCAATCTGGGTGGCCAGGCGGCGGGTCTGCTCGTTGATATCGTCAATGGTGCCCACCTGCGAGCTGATGCCCTTGAGCTGGAGCTCATAGATTTTGTTGATGCCCGTCAGCGTGCGGCCGAGGTTCTCCATCTCCTCGCTGTCGCGCATCAGGCGGGTGCTCTGCTCGTCTACCTTTTCAAGGGTCTCGGTCAGATTCTTCAGGCGCTCAATATAGGTTTGCGTAGCCTCCTCCATGTCGGGCGAAAGCACGGCCTGCGCGCGGCGCAGCAGCTCGTCGTTGGCCAAGCGGATGATGCCGGCCAGTTGCTGGGCGTCGACGTCGGGCGCCACCTTGCGGGCCGTGGCACGGGCAGTAGCCATGGCTGCATCGGCCTCTGCGGCAGGTTCGGCCGCCGGCTGTGCGGCAGCAGCAGGCTGCTCAGCAGGTGCTGCCGAAGGAGCGGACATGGCCGGTGCGCCGCCAAAATTGATGAAGGTACCGCCTCCGGCTATCGGGGCTTGCTGCACCGGTTGTGCCATGGCCGGCGCAGCTGTAGCAGCAGGAGCTGCGGGTTGGGCGGGAGCCGATGCGGCAGCCACGGACGCGGCGGCCGGAGTCTCCTCGTCGTCAGTCAGCCCCAGACGGGCGGCAATTTCCTCGTCCGTCTCACAATAGCGGGGCAGTTCCTTGCCATCTTCCGTCTTGTCAAACGGGCGGTCAAAGGCCGAGAGGAAGAATACGACCACCTCCGTACCCATACCGATAAACAGCATCAGGTTACCACCGGGCAGATAGGTGAGCTTGAAGAGGGCACCCAGAATTACGATTGAAGCGCCCCAGGAATAGGCATAATTCAGAAAGGTCTGTCCCGGCACACTGTCCATCCAGTGCTGCAGTCGGACTACTAATTTTATTTTAGGCATGACGCAGTGTTTTTATCAGATTTACTTATTAGGAGTAGAAGCCAGCGAGCGCACACAGCGGAAGCCGATGTACGAGCGGGGCTGGTTTTGGAATTCATAGGTTCGCCAGGCGGAGCGGATGAAGGAGATGGGGTCCTTCCACGAGCCGCCGCGCACGCTCTTGCGTTTGAGCAGGTAGGGGTCTTCCTTGGCCGCGTTGTACGTCAGCTCAGGGTTGAGGTCGTTCATCATGCTCACGCCGGCCTCGGTGTAGACCGTACTGGTCCACTCGGCCACGTTACCGGCCATGTCGTAAAGGCCGTTGGAATTGGCGCCATACGACCCTACACGCGAGGTGATGAGGTTGCCGTCGTCGGTGTAGTTACCCTTGTCGGGCTTGAAGTTGGCAAAGAAGCATCCTTTCTCGTTTTTCTTCTGGTCGCCCTCCACCGGTTGCCACGGGAAGGGGTTACCCTCCTTACCGCGGGCGGCGTATTCCCACTCAATCTCGGTCGGCAGGCGGTAACGCTGCACCTGACGGGCAGCCGGTCCAAGCCCGCGCAGCAGGTAGTCGGTACGCCACTGGCAGAAAGCCTCGGCCTGCTCCCACGTGACGCCCACCACGGGATAGTCGTTGTAGTTGGAGCTCGAGAAGTAAAGCTTCATGTAGGTTTCGTTGTTGGCATTCGGGAAGTCGTTGACCCAGCACGTGGTGTCGGGATAGACATTCACGATGTAAGTGTTCAGGAAATCGTAAAGGCTGGAGAGCGGACGCGTAATGGTCTGACGCACAATGGCTCCGTTCTCGTCAATATAGGCCGTATCCTTCGAAATCATCACCACCTCGTCGGCATTGGCGGGGCGGTCGGTGTTCAGGCTGCGCTCGGCCGGATTGAGGCGGTACTTGCGCAGGGCGGCCTTTTCGTAGTCAAAAACTTCATAGCGATAGTTCATCTGGCTGGCATCGAGCATGACGGTTCCGTCAATCGGGTGACGGCGGTACACGCTCTGGATGGCGCGCTCGGCGTTCTCGTCGGGATTCTTCCAGGGAATGGCCTTTGACCAGTTCAGATAGGGTGTTACGGGGTTGCCGTCGCGGTCCTCCGTAATCTTGTACGTGTCGTCGCCACCGTAGGCCGGGTCGGCCAGGCGCTCGCGGATGATGGAGTCACGCACCCAGTACACAAACTGGCGGTACATGGAGTTGGTCACTTCGTGCTGGTCCATCCAGAACCCGTCCACCGAAATTTCCTTCTGCGGTGTCACCGTTCCCCAGAGCGTGTCCTGCTTGTCGAGGCCCACGCGCAGGAAACCGCGCTTCACCTGTACCATGCCGTAAGGCGTCGGCTCGATAAAGGCCGTACCGCGCTGGCCCGTCACTTCGCCGCCGTTCTGCATGGCGGTGTTGGTGCTCAGGCAGGAGCACAATACGAGGCACAGCCCCAGGCCTAGCCACAAATTCGTTATCTGTCTCATATTCATAAGAATCGTACGCTTTGATGTTTATTTTTCCCTTTCTTTCCCAAGTCAATGTCCATGCGGTAGCTGACGCAAAGCTCGTGGTTGCCGCTGCTCATGCCCATGCCGGCAATGTTGGCCTCGTAGGCATAGCTGAGCTTGACGCCGTGCAGCGTACCGCCCACCTGCAGCATCACCGCCCGGTTGGGCGCATAGCCGGCCGCACAGGTCAGCTGCAGTTTCTGGTGGGTATAGACCACACGGGCCGTCAAGTCGGCCCTGAAGTCCACGCCCTGATACCGGAGCATGACGGAGGGGACTATTTTTAAGAACGGACTTTTGGTCTTAATATTGTATCCCGCCGTAAAATTATACAGCGCCGGCACCTCCACCTGCCACTGGTCGCCCACGTTGACGGTAGGCATCGTCACGTGCTGCATGGCCAAGCCGGCATACCACGGACCGTGGGCGTACCACAGGCCCACCGAGGCGTCGAAACGGGCACCGTCCACCTGGCTGGTCGGAATGGCGGGGTCGCTGCCCTCGCCCAGGTCGGCTTTGCCGCCGTCAATACCCTCGGCCAGCATGTCGGCCTCGGCGCCCACACTCAGCTGCCCGCCCCACAGCTTGAAGTGGTAGGCATACTGCAGCGAGAAGCGCTTGTGCGAAAAGAGTCCGATTTCGTCGTTCTGGAACACGGCACCCAGACCATGACGCGTGCGGCCCAGCTGCAGGGCAATGTCAGCTCCGGCATACATCGTGCTGCCGGCGTCCTCAAAGCCCGTAGCGTGGGTCTGGTAGGCCACATTCAGGCTCAGCTGCGGCGAGCGGCCCACGGCGGCCGGGTTATACTGCGGCTCCAGCTCCCAATAGTGGGCAAAGGCCGGGTCATACTGCGCCGCAGCCGGCCCCACAAGGCCCAGCCACGCCGCCACGGCTACCAAAAGCCGCAGCGCCACGCGTTGCAGACGGCGGGCCGCGCCCGTCATCTGCCTGTCGGGGAGTATGCTCTTGCCAAATGTCATCAGTTGGTTTCGGATGTGAATCACGCGGGGCGGCACTCGCCGGCCACGGCCCGCACGCCCAAAAAGCAAACGCCGAAAGGCGGACTTTTATTGTGTCGCCCGCCGGCTAATTGCAGACAAAAAAGAACAGGACACGACCCCTGGGCTCAATCCAATGGAAGCCAGCGCCACGTCCTGTTGTCTCTCCATACGGCCGCCGTCTTCCGTTTCACGAAAGCCCGGTGCCGCTCAATGTCCCTTGACCGGAATCAATATTCGTCCTCGTTGAACAAGAAATCTTCCTTGGTGGGATAATCCGGCCAAACGTCTTCAATGCTTTCATATATCTCGCCCTCGTCTTCCAGCTCCTGCAGGTTTTCAATCACTTCAAGCGGAGCACCCGAACGGGTGGCATAATCAATCAGCTCGTCCTTTGTAGCGGGCCAGGGTGCGTCTTCCAGTTTGGAAGCCAATTCCAATGTCCAATACATAGTGTTTATTCCTTATTAATTAGTTGTTAGAAAGGTTCTTTTCACAAAATGCGCGACAAAAATACTATTTTTCTAAATATCTCGGTCACGAAAAGGCGGTTTTTTTCAGGGGGCCTGCCGGCGGTATCGGGCCACCCGTCGGCGCCTGCCCTGCCCGGCAACCGAATATTTCGGGTTTTGGCTTGTTTATCAGCCAGAAATCCGTAACTTTGTCCACAGCGGGAAGCCGCGCGCCACGGCGCCGTCGCGCCACGACTGTGCCCGCCCGGCCCCTGCGGCAGGGGCGGCCGGCGGCTTCCGACTGCCTTAAAACCTTTTCATTACTTATGGACGAAATCTTCATAATCATCGGGCTTATCCTGCTCAACGGCATCTTCTCCATGTCTGAAGTAGCGCTCATTTCCGCCCGCAAGTCACGCCTGGCCGCCGAGGAGAAGAAGGGCAGCAAAGGCGCGCGCATCGCCCTGAACCTGGCCAACGACCCCGACCGCTTCCTCTCGACCGTACAAATCGGCATTACGCTCATCGGTATTCTCACCGGTATTTTTTCGGGCAACAAGATTGCCTCGCAGCTGACCGAGCTGCTGACGGTCTGCGGCCTGGCGCAAGCCTACGCCGCCCCGCTGGCACAGGCGGTCATCGTCATCATCGTCACCTTCCTGACCATCGTGTTCGGCGAACTGGTGCCCAAGCGCATCGGGCTGAGCATGGCCGAAACCACGGCCCGCACCGTAGCGCGCCCCATGCGTATCCTCTCGGTGGTGGCCATGCCCTTTGTGTGGCTCCTCTCCAAGGCCACCGAGCTGATTTTCGGTCTGCTGGGCATTAAGGAGACCGACAACAAGGTAACAGAAGAGGAAATCAAGTCCATCATCAAGGAAGGCACGGCCGACGGCGAGGTACAACCGGTGGAGCAGGACATCGTACAGCGCGTGTTCCTGCTGGGCGACCTCAAGGTGAACTCCATCATGACCCACCGCAACGACCTCGTCTGGCTGGACACCGACATGACGACCGACGAGGTGAAAAAAGTCATCCTCGACGACCTTTTCGAAATGTATCCCGTGTGCGACGGCGACCTGGACCACGTCATCGGCACCATTAACCTGAAGGAGGTGATGGCCCACTTTGACGACCAGCCCTTCGACCTGAAAAAGCTGGCCCGCCAGGCGGTGTACTTCCACGAGAACATGCACGTCTACAAAGTGCTCGAACAGATGAAGGCGCAGAAAATCAGCCGCGGGCTGGTGTGCGACGAATTCGGTGCCTGCACCGGCATCATCACCCTGCGCGACATCATGGAGGGACTGGTGGGCAACGTGGGGGACGCCGACGAGGACGACCCCGACATCATCAAGCGCAAGGGCAAGGAGGGCTGGCTCGTAGACGGGCAGTGCAACTTCTTTGACTTCCTGAACTACTTCAACCGCGACGACCAGTTCGAGAGCTCGGACTACCAGACCGTGGCGGGTCTGCTGCTCAAGCAGCTGCACCACATCCCCAAGAGCGGCGAAACGCTGACGTGGAAAGAATTCAATTTTGAAGTGGTCGACATGGACGGCGTACGCATCGACAAGGTGCTCGTCACCCTCAACCAGCCCACCGAAGTCACACCGCCCGAAGCGTCCGAAGCCTGACACGCCACCGCTCTCTTCACAAAAACATCTGACCTATGAAAATCATTGACCTCAGCCAGACCAATTCCGTCATCAACTGCTACATGGCGCAGCTGCGCGACGTCAACCGCCAGACCAACCGCGCCGGATTCCGCCACAACCTGCAGCGCATCGGGCAGGTCATGGCCTACGAAATCAGCCGCGGCCTCGACTATTCGCTCAAAACCATCCGCACCCCGCTGGGCGAGGCGCAGGTCAACACCTGCGACAACCGCATCGTCATCGGCACCGTGCTGCGGGCGGGCCTGGCCTTCCACGAGGGCTTCCTGCACGTGTTTGACGAGGCCGACTGCGGCTTCGTGGCGGCCTACCGCGTGGAAAACGGCACGCGCCACCCCGACATCCATCTGGAATACATTGCCGCGCCCTCGCTGGAGCAGTCGGTATTCCTGCTCGTCGATCCCATGCTGGCCACGGGCCTCAGCCTCGAAACGGCCTGGCGCATGTTCCGCCGCAACGGTACGCCGGCCCAGATGCACATCTGCACGGTCATTTCCTCCCGGCAGGGCGTGGAGCACCTGCGGTCGGTGTTTGACGACCGCGTTACGCTCTGGACGGCCGCCATCGACCCCGAACTCAACGACGAAGCCTACATCGTGCCCGGTCTGGGCGACGCCGGCGACTGCTCCTTCGGGCCCAAGCTCTGAGACAGTCCACCCATTTACGCTCTACAACTCAACCTAAAAACACATAAACTGATGAACACTGAAGAAACTAAAAAACAAGTACGGTCGCTGTGGCAGCGACTCAAGGACCAGTTCAACCTGCTGGCCGACAAGGAAGACGAGCAGGGCACCTACGCCAGCATACGCAGCGGCGTGAGTTTCCGCGGCGCCAACCTCTGGATTCTGATTTTTGCCATCTTCATGGCCTCGCTCGGTCTGAACGTCAACTCCACCGCCGTCATCATCGGCGCCATGCTCATCTCGCCCCTCATGGGTCCCATCATCGGCATGGGCTTTGCGGTGGGCGTCAACGACTTCGAGCTCTTCAAGCGGGCCCTCAAGAATTATCTGATTGCCACACTTATCAGCGTCATTACCGCCACCGTCTACTTCCTGATTACGCCCTTCAACGAGGCTCAGTCGGAACTGCTGGCGCGCACCTCGCCCACCCTCTACGACGTGCTCATCGCCCTGTTTGGCGGTGCCGCCGGCATCGTGGCCCTCTCCACCCGCGGCAAGGGCAACGTGCTGCCGGGCGTAGCCATTGCCACGGCCCTCATGCCGCCGCTCTGTACGGCCGGTTTCGGTCTGGCCACGGGCCACATTTTCTATTTCCTCGGCGCGTTCTATCTGTTCTTCATCAACACCGTCTTCATCGGCGTGGCCACCTATCTGGGCGTGCGCATGATGAAGTTCCAAAAGAAAGTGTTTGTCGACGCCGCCCGCGAGCGCCGCGTGCGTCACTATCTGATTGCCATCATCACGGTAACCATGATTCCGGCCGTCATCATGACCTACAGCATCCTGCGCAAGGACCTGCAAAGTGCCGCCGTCAACCGCTTTGTACGCACAGAGCTCAACACGCCCGGCACGCAAATCATTGAGCGCGAGCTGAACGAAAAGGACAAGGTGCTGCGCGTGGTGGCCGTAGGCCGCGAAATCACGCCCCAGTCCATACGTCGCGCCCAGAGCCGTCTGGCGCAGTACAAGCTCGACGGCTTCAAGCTGCAAATCATTCAGGGCTCGCAGTCCGACTCGCTGCAGCTGACCAACTTCAAGCTGTCGGCTGAAAATTCAGCCCAGCTCATCCAGAACCAGTCGGCTCAGATTCACGACCTCGAGCAGCAGGTACAGCAGCAGGGCCGCTTTGCCACCGTAGGGCAGGACCTGCGGCCGCAACTGCAGATTCTCTTCCCCGAAGTCCACACGATAGCCCTGGGCGAGGTGGCTCAGGCCGCGCCTGACTCTGCCGCCAACAACCGCCGCTATGCCGTGGCCATCGTACAGCTGCGCCAAAACCTCACGCCGGCCCGCCGCACGGTGCTCAAGAAATGGCTGGCCGAGCGGCTGCAGACCGACTCGCTCCGCCTGCTCATTCCCTAACTAATCCACACTGACCGTTTTACGCATGAACACCTCCGAATTTTTTCTCACCGCCTACCTCACCCTGGGCCAGTGGCTCGAAGCACTGGGCCTCGCGCCCGACACCATTGCCGCCATGCACCTGCGTGAGTGGCTGGCCCTGCTGATTATTGGCCTGCTGGCCTGGGCGGCCGACTGGGTGGGCCGCCACATCCTCAAGCCCACCCTGCAGCAGCTGACACGCCGCACCCAGACCCAATGGGACGACTACCTGCTCAACTCCCGCGTGCTCAACAGCGCATGCCATGTCATCCCGCCGCTGGTGATGTACCTGGCCCTGCCGCTGGCCTTTCCGCGCGGCGAGAGCACCCTGGCGGGCATACTCTTCCTGCGGGCCGTAGAGGTGTACATCACGGCGGCCTCTATGCGCCTGGTCTACGTGTTTCTGAGCGGAGTGAAAACGGCAGCCGACGCCAGCAACAAGCTCAGCCAGCACTACGTGTCGAGCTTCATCCAGCTGGCCAAGCTCATCGTCACCGGCATCGGCATCATCATCATCGTGGGCATCATCATCAACCGCTCGCCCCTCTCGCTGCTGGCCGGTCTGGGTGTGGCCGCCACGGTACTGATGCTCGTCTTCAAAGACACCCTTACGGGACTGGTGGCGGGCGTACAGCTGGCCGTCAACAACATGCTCAGCCGCGGCGACTGGATTACGATGGACAAGGCCGGAGCCAATGGTATTGTGGAGGACGTGACGCTGACCACCGTTAAGGTGCGCAATTTTGACAACACCATCATCACCATCCCGCCCCAGACGCTCATGGGCGACTCCTTCAAAAACTGGCGCGGCATGCGCGAAAGCTCCGGCCGCCGCGTCAACCGCGCGCTCTACATTGACGTCCACTCCATCGGGTTCTGCCCGCCTGACATCATTGCCTACTGGCACCAGCAGGGCCTGCTCACGGCCGAAGAGACGGCCCAGGACTGGGTCAACCTGACCCTCATGCGCCGCTGGGCCGAGCGCTACCTGCAGAAGCTGCCGTTTGTGGTGACCGACGCGCCCGATGTGCTGCTCATGGTGCGCCAGCTACCCGTCACCCCGCAGGGCCTGCCCGTGGAGTTCTACTTTTTTGTCAACGAAAAGACCTGGAAGCCCTACGAAATGCTGCTGGCCCAGGTGATGGAGCACATCATGGCCACCCTGCCGCGCTTCGGGCTGAAACTTTTCCAATACACCGCCCTGCCCGCCGGCGAGGCCGAATCATAAAAAACCGGCCACACACCATATTATTTATAATAGGTATCCCGCCTCCGTGCTTTCCGCTACGACGCCTTCGCAAAACGATGTCGGACCTAAAAAAAACTAGGTGCCTTCCAGTTTTTTTTAGGTCCGACCTCGTAATTTTTCCGCACCGCCCTGTTCAGGCGCCGCTGCTCCGGCGGGAATCGGCGGGCCACCACCATCCCGAAATTCGGCGCCACAACGCCAGTCGCACCTGGTCAATCAGTACGCAGGCAGCAAACAGTCCCACGGCAAACGCCACACATTTTACGACAAAAAGTCCCACGGCGTCCGGCTGCCAGAAACCGGTCACTAGCGGCTTCAGCGTAAGCGGCAGGAACGGCGTGCAGGCGTGCAGCAGATAGACGGCAAACGACGAGGCCGCCACCCTGTTGACCCACCGGTTATAAAACGGTATGCGGGCAAAGGCCAGCAGCAGCGCCACCGAGGCCACAATGGTAAAGGGCGACTCGTACGACGGCGCCTCGGCCCAGCGCAAATGCAGCCGCATGCCCAGCAGGCTCGTGCCCAGCGTGAGCAGGCTGCACGCCACGTAAATCAGCACGTAGGCCGAGCCCCTGAGCCGGAACAGGCGCGAGGGGCACAGCTTCACGCAGCGCCCCACCAGATAGAGCACCACGAAGAACAGGGCCGAAAAGCCACCCGAAAATTCCACCCGCAGCAGCCAGCCCCACAGCATGACGAGCAGCAGCAACCCGAGCGTAATCCGCCCCAGCTGCCGGAGCGTGGCCTTCTCGACAAAGGCATTGAGCATCGGCGACAGCACATAAAGCAGCACGTAGGCCCTCACAAACCAGCCGCCCAACATGGCGGCATCCGTCAGCCAACGCCCTGCGGAATAAGCACCGCCGCCCCGGCTCTGCCACACGTAGTACAGCCCCACCGCCATCGTCAGCAGCAAGACCTGAAACACCAGGCCCGCCAAACGGCGCCCCGAGGCGCGAATGCCAAAGTAGCCCGAAAGCAGCACAAACACGTCCACGCACACCGCCGTAAAGGACTGCACCGCCACACGCCCCACCACAACGGGGCCCTGCTGCAGCACGTCGGTCCACGTGGGGGTGCCGAACGAATAATAACACATGTGAATGGCCACCACCATCAGCATGGCCACAATGCGCAGCAACTCCATGTTGGAGAGGCGCCTGGACCGCCCCGCAGCGGGAGCGGCCACCGTTTTCGTCAGATGATTCATCAGCCTGTCCGCGCAGGACCGCAGCCCTATATGGGGCGTATAACGAAGCGGTTTTTCAGTGGTGAAGGCAAAAGTGGGGAAAGGTGTTTGTTTATAGGCAGTTACGGGAGAGGACAAGAGAACGACAGATAATTCGAAGCGGTTCGCAACTTTACATCGGGCTTACATCGGCTTTACATCGGAAGGGCTTTATGGGCAGTTCTGGAGCCGGATCTTTACATCGCGGGGTGAATATCGCTTAAATCGGGCTTCTGAGGCGGTTTTTATGGCCTGTGTTCGCTCCATCAGTGGTAATGTGGGCATTTTATCGGGGAGGGTGTCTTGGCGGCTTTATGACCGTTTTTTTATGTTATATCTTGATTTTGTATTATTGATTTTCTTCCAAATAATGATTATTTGGTATATTTGTACCTGAAAATCATACGATATGGCAAAGGTTATCCATGTGCATTTACTGCATAACATAGACGGATCGAGGCGAAAGGACTGGTATTTCAGCTCCATTTCGGCCATTTATACGGTTCTGACAGCCGAACAGGTGGGAGCGACAAAGAATTACTTGCTTCATGCCGGGCTGTCCGGGAATGGCACAGTATGCACGAAAAAGGCTATTATAAAGCAGTCTACGCTTATTTCGGGCGGTAGAAAGGCTGGTGATTAGAACGAAAAAATAACGTCGTTAGAGAGGCTTTCGGACGTTATTTCCTTGAATGCTGATAAGGGGGCGCGATGCCCCCTTTTTTTGTGTCCGTTTTGATTTAGGGTTACTCTTAGGGTTACTGTTTAGAGTTACCCCTTTGTGGAGTTTAGGGTTACTTTTAGGGTTACTTTTCCGCTTTTTTGAGTGTACGTCCGAAGTAGGAAACTTATACCAAAATGCAAACAAGTGCCGTTTTTCCACGTTTTCAGAGAGGAAAAATGACACTTATTTTGCGCTCACTCCTTATTATATATGGCTGGATATGCCTGATAAATAGTGATTTCCGTCAGTTTTCATGCCCCGATGACCTTAAATAGAGTGTGCGTGCGCCTGTATTGTGCCGAGTGTGCGGTTATTCGAGGCGGACAAGACCGCGCACAAGAGCCACGCCGTGGAACTGGCTCTTCGATAGTTCAAATGGAGGATAGCTATCATTATCTGACACAATCAGCACATGGCTGCTGTCTGATCCGGGCATGATACGCTTGATAAGCGGCCCTTGCGCGGTGTCGAGCACGTATGTCTTGTTCCATTGGAAGAACAAATCATTAAGAGGGACACGCTGGCAGGCCACGAGGTCGCCGGAATAGTATGTCGGCTGCATGGAGTCGCCCTTGACCTGAATGAGGAAGTCGGCACCTTTGAACGCAGGGATGACATATCGCTCACATTCGTATTCCATCACGGAGGTTTCGCCAGTGAACGCTCCAGCCATCGCGCTCAATGGGATAAGAGGAATGCCTTCCTGAACATTATCGGGAACGTGATGTGCAGGCTCAATCTGACGTTGGCAACCTGTATTATCGTTTTCAAGCATAGGACCTTCTCCGGTTAATAGCCAATGAGGAGAAACGCCTACGCATTTTGAGTAAATGCGCTCAGTGTCGAATGTATCTCTACTTATCCACGTACTTAATCCTTGTGGAGATACACCTATCATCCCTGCGAATTGCGTTTTATTCCCATTCGCAAAGTGGTCTATTAGGGCTAATAACCTTTCTTTTTTGTCCATTTCTGCTAAATTTTACTCGTTCTGAGAAAATAATTCTCGTTTTGTTTTTTCTGTTTTACTCATATTGTTTATATTTGCAGCGTGTTTAAGACGTAAACAGCGGCCAAATATACGAAAATGGCGCGAGATAAACGAATTTAGAAGTAAGGAATATGAGACGTTACTATTTTGAACTGACCGACGGGAACTATAACGACCTTGGCGCATTCATCCCGGACGGAAGCAACAAGCAAGCCGCCATCAACAAGGCAGGGCAGTGGATGAAGGATAATGGCATCAAGAAAGCCATCCTCTCGGTTAACAGCATGAGGACGGACAACCTTTTGGATGCGATAGATATAGAATTGAATTAAAATAGAACGATATGACACAGAAAGAATTTGAAGATAGAACAGGCATCAAGCCGACAGAGGAGGAGTTTGACTACATCCATGCGGTCTATTTGAACACCTCAATGAATAAGGACGAGTTCTGCAAGGACTTCAAGAAACATGGGGACAGCCGAATTATCCGCGATGTTCATGTGAGAGTGTTGAACTATGAGATGAAATGTGAGCGGCAAAAGAATGCCATCAACGAGTTGGCAGACTTCCTGATAGGGAAAGCACACGCGTATGACGATACCGATTTCCGGAATCAGGCAGTGAAGCTGGTCGGGGAAATGGATGTGGTGAAGCGGACTATCGAATTGGGGCTTCCGCTTTGGGATGAAGACAGAAAGGTTGTCCTTTCGATAATAGAAGAACAAGGCAAATAGATTGCCGGATAACTGGCAGCTCGGAAAGACGGGCAAGGGGCGGTCCGGACGGCGCGGCCGGAAAGTTTGAAAATCGAAAGCGAAAACATGAAAGCGTAGGACAGCCGCCGGGGTTCGACTCCCCGCGCCCCACGAAGTTTTACAAATCAAAAGACTGGTAACTATGACAAAGACATTGAGGGAAAAACAGGAGGCTCAGTACAAACAAAAACTGCGAACTCTGATCGGCAGCACGACACACACGCAGAACATTGCTGACCAAGCTCTGGCATTGGCTAAGGATCTTATGACAGAAGTAGAACAGGAGGATTCGGACGCCTGCCGGGTGATAGAGAACGTGTCGTGCGTATGCGAGGAAGCGTTGCAGGTTCTGTGCGAGGAATTGCAAAGAGGCACCCGGCTTTACGAAAGACTCTGCAAAGGAGAATCGGAAGTTGACGGGATTGCAGAAAAGGCCATACGCGATTTATGACACAAGGTAACAACAATTCAAAATGATAATCAAATGAGAAAGCAGATTTTGACCGACAATGAAACAAAGACCTTCCTGATGAAGGCTTTCAAGTGTTCGCGCCAGGCCGTATGGCAGGCTTTGAACTTCAAGCGTGACAGTGACCAGGCACGCCGGATTCGCCAGCTTGCCCTGAAACGCGGCGGCAAGCTGACTGACGGTTATATGCCGAAATGCGAAACTACGCATGAAGAAGTCGAGAAGACCATGACCCAAACTTTCGGGCCAAGAGTGAAACTTGTGGTGGATAAAGAAACCGGAGATGTTTCGGTGTACGTGGACGGACAACTTAAGGACAGTTACAAGAACATCACCGTACCCGACCTCATGCAGCTGCAGTACGAAGTTGAGCAGATGGCAGCAGCCTTGTAAAGACGAGAACACGATGGAGTACTACGGAAAGATATTGTGCATATCGCACCATGACCTGACTTGTGAGCCGAATCCCGTCATGTCGGATTCCAACTACAAGAAGCTGTCGGCAAATGGCAAAATCAACGTGGTACGTCAGGGGAAAGGACTTGGCAACTATGCCTTGGTAGAGGTGGCAACCCTCCCCATGCGGTTTCAGGAAAAAATCAAGGAAAAATACGGAGATATGAAAGAGGACATTCTTAAGAATTGGTTCGGCAGCCACTTCCGCATCGACGCGAAGGCACGGGAGTTCTACACCGCCTTCCGTTTCGAGAATGGCGACGCGCTGCCACCGGAGCACATACAGGAGTACACGGTGAACGCATCGGTGATAGAAGCCGTGCTGGCCGTGATGGAGGACACCGTCCTGATGCGAAAGGCGATGAAGGGCGGCCCGGTGAACTGGGGCGAAATGGCCGGTGCCATCAGCTACTACCAGTCGGAGTTCGGGCACACTCTGCCGATGAGCGCCAACCGCTTCAAGCGGAAAGTGAGCGAGTTCCGGACGAAAGGCTACGAAAGCCTGATCAGCGGAAAGTTCATGAACCAGAACCGCCGGAAAGTAACATACGGCATCGAGCGGCTGTTGCTGGCAATAGACGGCCAGCCGGAACAGCCATTCAATACCACGGTATGGGAACAATACAACATGTTCGTGCAGGGAGACCTGGAACTCTTTGATCCGGAAACGGGCGAGGTGCTCAACCCGGCAGACTTCACGGACAAGGACGGCAACCCGATAGTGCTGAGTCCTGGAACGGTGGTCAACTACCTGAACAACCCGAAGAACAAGGCCCTGCGTGCCAAGCTGCACATGAGCCAGTGGGACTTCAACAACGCCTACCGACCGTACCACCTGCGCCATGTGGGAGAATATTCGCTGAGCAAGATTTCGCTCGACGACCGCGACCTGCCGCGACCGATGAAGGACGGCAACAGGGTGAAAGCCTACTATGCCTACGACGTGGTGAGCGGTGCCGTGGTGGGTTACGCCTACAACCGGCTGAAGACCGCCGAGCTGTTCCTTGACTGTATGAGGAACATGTTCCAGACCCTTGACCGGAACGGCATGTACATCCCTGCTGAGCTGGAGGTGGAGCACCACCTGGTCAGCGACTTCGCTGACGGTCTGATGCAGGCCGGCACGGTGTTCCCCCTGATACGCTGGTGCAACCCCGGCAATTCACGCGAGAAACGCGCCGAGCATTTCAACAGGGCGAAAAAGTACGGCGTGGAAAAGCGCACCCAGGTGGGCATCGGACGATGGTACGCCAAACTGGAAGCCAACCGCCCGAAAGAGGAGAAGGTGTACGACGAGAAGAACAACACCTACAAGGTAAAGAGCTACACCTACGACGAGCTTGTGGCCGACGACATACACGCCATCGGCGAGTACAACAGCCAGTTGCACCCGAACCAGAAGAAATACCCCGGCATGACACGCTGGGACGTGCTCTGCGCCCGCCAGAACCCGAACCTTGCACCCTGGGACAAAGCCGTGCTTTACCGCTACATCGGTTTCCAAACGGAAACGACCATACGGAACAACAGCTATTTCACTGTGCAGTACAAGAACTTTGGGTTGCCCGACCCCGAAATCATCGCCAAGCTGGAGCCGAGGAACTACAAGGTGGAAGCCTATTATTTGCCCGACACGGGCGGAAACATCGACGAGGTGTATATCTACCAGCACGGACGTTATATCGCCACCTGCAAGCCCGTGACGCGTTACAATGAGAACACCGCCGAACAGACGGAGGCGGACAAGGCCGCCTACACGGGACAGGCGAAGTACGTAGCCAGGTTCGACAAGATGATGAAGGACGGCAAGATAAGCCGGGTCGGCATCCTCAACAAGGAAGAAACGAAGGAGATAACGGACATAAAGGCCGAGGCGGTGGAGGTGAATCCACATACCGGGGAGGACGACTACTCCGCATACCTGGACGTGACACATTACGAAACCGACGCGGTAGCCAAACTTTAACGATATTGGAAGAACATTAAAACAGCATTCAAAATGGAAATAACGAACGAAGTGAAACAACGGATTGCGGGGGCGATAGCCGCCGACCGTGAGAATTATCCCAGCGACAACCGCCACGCAACAGCACTGGGCATAGCGGCGAGCGTGTACAACGCCATCAAGAAAGGAAACTACGAAAAGCAGGTGAGCGACGCCAACTGGGTGGGCATAGCCCGGAGGTTGGGTGTGCAGTTGCGCACGGAAATGCCGTGGACGGTCGCCAAGACGCCGACCTACGTGTTCATCAGCAAGCAGCTGGAAGCGTGCCAGGACAGCGGCCTGAGCGCCATCCTGTGCGATATGCCGAACATCGGCAAGACCTTTACGGCAAAGGCTTACGTGAAACAGCACAAGAACGCCGTGTACGTGGACTGCTCGCAGGTGAAGACCAAGCTGAAGCTGATACGGTACATCGCCAAGGAGTTCGGCGTAGGCAGTTACGGACGCTACTCCGACGTGTACGAAGACCTTGTGGCCTACCTGCGGACGATAGACACGCCGCTGGTGGTGCTGGACGAGGCGGGAGATTTGCAATATGAAGCCTTCCTGGAGCTGAAGGCCCTGTGGAACGCCACGGAACGCTGCTGCGCCTGGTACATGATGGGCGCTGACGGTCTGAAGGAGAAAATTAACCGTGCCATCGAGGGCAAGAAGGTGGGCTACACCGAGATGCTTTCGCGCTATGGCGACACGTACAGCAAGGTAACGCCTGACGACGCGCGGGAACGCGAGAAGTTCCTGAAGGCGCAGGCCGCCATCGTGGCCAAGGTGAACGCGCCCGAAGGCTCGGACATTTCAAGGATAGTGAACGCCACTGGAGGCGGACTCCGCAGGGTATATACGGAAATAGAGAAACTGAGGAGGATACAGGCATGATGACAAAGATAGAGATGCAGGCGATGGATGCTGTCATCGGCATCCACCGTGAAATGAGAAAGATGAACGAGCCGGACTGGGAAAAACGGCGGTATGAGATTGCCAAGAGTGTATTGCCTGATTTTAAGGATGGTTCAAATGTATGGCTGTCTGCCGAGGAAGCGGCGAAATGTGCAGTACATTATGCAGATGCCCTTATCAGCGAACTGAAGAAAGGAACCGAGCTATGCGATTGAAACGAGCTTACAGCCCCAAAGAGGTGCTGAACATGAAGATACCCCGATATGAATTTACCGGCCCGTGGCTGGCCTCCATCGGCCGTCCGGCCCGGAGCGGGGTCTGGATAGTCTGGGGCGCGAGCGGCAACGGCAAGAGTTCGTTCGTGATGCAGTTGGCCAAGTACCTCTGTACGTTCGGCAAGGTGATATACGACAGTCTGGAGGAAAGCACCGGCCTTTCCCTTCAGATGTCTCTGAAGCGTCATAAGATGGAAGAAGTGAAGAAACGGCTGGTCATACTTGACCGCGAGCCGATGGACAGCCTCGAAGAGCGGCTGAAGCGCAGAGGAAGCCCCGGCGTAGTGATTATTGACAGCTTCCAGTACAGCGGTCTGAGTTACCCGGACTACAAGGCGTTCAAGGAACGGCATCCCCGGAAGCTGCTCATTTTCATCAGCCATGCCGAGGGGATGCACCCGGCAGGCCGGACAGCCCGGAAGGTGGAGTACGATGCTGACGTGAAGATTATGGTAAGTTGCTTCAAGGCCTGGTGCAAGAGCCGCTTCATGGAACATCCGGGAGAGCCTTACGTGATATGGGAGGAAGGTGCCGCCAAGGCCCTGACGGACGGAAGGGAGGCGGAAGATGGAATGGGAGAATAAGCTGTACCAGTTGCTGCTGCCAAAGGACGAGGCTGCCGAAGTGGCGCGGGACTGGGCGGAGCGAAACATTGAAAGTGACCTCCGGCTTCGCAAAGCCAAGACCAGAGGTCACATAGTGATAGAAACGCGGGACGTGATGTTTGCCCGGAACATCCAGGTATGGCATCCATCATGCAAGGTGAACATAAAAGATTTATGACTATGGAACAAAAAGACGAAGAACAGACATGCTGCATCTGCGGCATGACGTTTACCGGACACGGTTACAATCCATACCCGGTAAAAGAAAGCGGGGAATGCTGCCGCCAGTGCAATTACGAGGTGGTGGTACCCGAACGTTACAGAAGGCATCTGGAATACCAAAAATCAAAGGAGAATGAATAAGAAGGTTTACATCAGCGGTGCCATAGCGCACTATGACCTTGGCGAGCGCAAGGCTGCGTTTGCCGATGCGGAGAAAGTATTGAAACGTATGGGCTTCGACCCGGTCAACCCGTTCAAGAACGGTCTGCCGGAAGAAGCACACTGGAGGGAACACATGAGGGCGGACATCGCCCTGCTGCTCGGATGTGATTATATCTATATGCTGAAGGACTGGGAACTGAGCAAGGGAGCTAAGCTGGAACTTGACGTGGCCAGTTCATGCGGCATCAAGGTGTTGTTTGAAGTGACCATAAACGCATAAGCTATGGAAACGGAACGCAACTACGCAAGGTTTTATGCCCTTTTGGGCAAACTGCCCGGTGCGGACAAGGAAACGCTGGTCTACCAGTACACGAACGGCCGCACCACGCACCTTCATCTCATGGCAACCAACGAATATCAGTCCATGTGCAATGAAATGGAGCGTGTTGCCGGGTATGACGAACGGCGGGAAGCCTGGCGAAGGGAGATGAAACGGAAACGGAGTGCGGTGCTCCATCAGCTCCAACTGCTCGGTGTGGACACGGCAGACTGGGGCAAGGTGGATGCCTATTGCCAGAACAAGCGGATAGCCGGAAAGGTGTTCCGCGAGCTGGACAGCGAGGAACTGGATGCGCTGCTCGTCAAGCTGCGCATCATCCGCCGCAAGAAAGAAAACCCTAAAAGTGATAAAATATGAATGCAGAATTGAAAAAAGTATTGGAAACTGTGCAGCATCAGGTGACGGAAGCCGCTGAAGGGTACGAATGGGACGAACAGGCCGAATTCTTCAGCGAGTTGGCCGACTGGGCATACGGAAGGCATGAGATTTTATCCGCATCGCCGGAACCGGAGATGCAGGATTACGAGGAAGAATACAGTATTTAATCCAAAAGACAAAGACAATGGAACAGAACATGCAGAATGTGGACGTAAAGTCCATGACCAAGGAACAAAGGGCTGCCCTGCTGGCCCAGTTGCAACAAGAAGAGAAAGACGACCGCATCGCACGGCGCGAGACCTACGAAGCCCTGCGCGGCGAGTTCATGCACGAGGTGAAGGCCAAGGTGACCGGACTCGTGGCTGACGTGAAATTCTTCCGCGATTGGTTGGAAACAGAAACCGAAGGGTTCACGGCCGTCATGAAGGAGTACGGGCAGGTGAAGAGTGACGACCAGCGCAGCTACACCATCACCGACGGCGACTTCCGGCTGGAAGTAAAGAGCAACAAGGTAAAAGGGTTTGATGAGCGGGCCGACATGGCCGCCGAACGGCTGATTGATTACCTGAAGCGCTACATGCAGGCCAGCGAGAAAGGCGCGGACGACCCGATGTACCAGATGGCCATGACGCTGCTGGAGCGCAACAAAATGGGTGACCTGGACTACAAGAGCATCTCGAAACTCTATGAGCTGGAGGATAAATTCGACGAGGAATATGCTGACATCATGCGGCTGTTCAAGGAAGCCAATGTGGTGCAGCGGAATGCCACCAACTACTACTTCTCCCAGCGCAATCCAGAAAACGGCGTGTGGACGCGGATAGAGCCGAGTTTCTGCCGCCTGTAGGCTAAATGGTTGACACCTTAAACAGGAAGCGCCGCAATTTGCATATTTGCGGCGCTTTTGTGCATAAAATAGTCTGGAATCAACTATCTTTGTGTTAAGAAATTAAGCTATGGGAAAAGGCCGGGACAAAGAACTGATAAAATTGCGTGACGAGGCCCTGTGTCGCCGTTACTATTATTGGACGGAGGTGCAGCGGCTGCGCTTCGACGATGCGTTGCGCGTGTTGTCGGAACGCGAGTTCTTCATATCCGAGGAACGCATCATGGCCATCATCCGGCGCAAGTCCCGCGAAGGCAAGAATAAGGACATCAAGCCCCTACCCAAGGTGAAGGTTCCCCGTCTGACCGCCGCCCAGCTTGAACTGTTCCCCGTCCTATAATTCCATCGCTGACTCGTCATGCAGCGTGAACGAGAAGGTCATCTCAAAAACCTTGATATATCCCGGCAACGCATAGTCCCGGCTTTTTTCCCGGACAAGCGGCGAGGCGTTTTCCGAACATTCCAGGCATTGTAGCGCTTTGTATAGTTTGTTCGCCATCTGCTGACGTTCACGTGCTTTGTCGTAGGTGCCGGAGGCATAGCTGGTGTCATGATAGCAATCGATGGCAAGGCGGATGGTGATGAGTGATTCACTGTTCTGTGCCCCGTAGCCGAGGTCGTTCCAGTTCGAATCAGTGTTCCCTATCAGCACACAGGGGAACGTGACCGGATAGTGGTCTTCTTCCGCTCCCATTTCCAGTTGGCCGTAGTCTTCGTCGATGAGCGACAGTTCCGGCATTTCACGGGCAATCCGCTCCATGATGGCGATAAATATCTCTTCCATGATTTTATGAGTTTAAGATGTTCCTGATTTCCTTTTCGATTCTCTCGTTTATTTTTGTGGTCAGTTCCTCGCTTTCGCCCAGGAACTGCCTTTGCGGAATATGTATGTCCAGCTTCTTTTTCTTGGTGAGTGCAAGCCCTTTCCAGAATGAAGCCTGCGGGTTGGCCGCTTGTTGCTTTTTACCCCCTTTTCGGCCTTTCTTTTGCCCTGTGGCGGCTTTTCTTGCACGTCCTGAAGCCTTGTAGAACTTCGCCCAGGCAAAGCGCCTCATGCGGTCAGTCACGCTCACGGATACCGTACCACCCCAGTTGTGTATAGGGGCATATATGAGTTCGTTGGCAACGGTAACCCGGTAGTCGGATGGCATATACTTGATGGAGCTGAAAAGATGGTTACGTCCGGAAAGCAGCGTTCCGTACTTGCTGGCGGCATCAGTGCCTCCCGATGACAGTCTCTTAGCTCTCGGCCACGGGTGCAGCCCTCTGTTGACGAACCCTCCCTGCCGGAAGTTGTCCTGAAAATGGTCTTTGGCCATGCGTCCGGCTATGACCGGCATTCTGCGCCGCATGGCCGTATCCAGTTCCTTGCGTTTACGCTCTATCAGTTTCGCGAAATCTTTTATGTGCATAATCAACAGTAATTCAAGAATAATTTGTAACTTTGCAACGGAGGCATCAATCCAGCCTCTTGTGTGTTTATGAATTTACCCGAAGAAGTAAAGAGCGAGGCCCGTGAGCTTATGGAGCAATACGGTGGGAGTCTGGAATACCTGGGCGATGTGGACGGCCAAAAGGCTTGGTTGTTGCATCTCCCGGATGATCTCACCATAGGCTTTCCGCATCTGTATCTGTACAAGGATGGGGAAGCCGTTGACATTACAGGTCCGTCCGTCTTCGACTTCATAAGCTTATATGTCAAAGATGCTGATGAAATTGAGGTTGAATAGCTTGTTGTCAATTCGCATGATGCCCCTGCATCGGTGGACGCTTGACGCACCATTTTCGCACAAATAAGCAATATCTTTCCATTCCATTCCGGAGCCTTGCGAATTGTCCTCTTGGGGTTCTATATATCGCAATTCACCGTTTTTGAACCGTTGCAGGATGGTGGCATGACCGCCTCTCCCTTTCCAACCGATACTCAATTCATAGACACCCTCCTCCTTGCAAATCTCCTCAAAAAACTCCCGGTAACGCTTGGCCGTTAGTTTTTGGTATCCTTTGGATGCCATCCAATCGTTCATGCTTATATGGGATGCCGCTGTCCCGTCCGGGTTTCTCCATGCTTCCCATACATTCATGCCATTACTCAGATATTCGAGTTTCGAGCCAGGCGTATTCCCTTTGGCCGTTATGTCAAATCCCCTCAATCGCAAAGCGTAAGCCGGGGCGCAGGTCTGGCAGTTGATATTATATGGTTCATCCCTTTTCCGGTCGAAGTCCATATTCTTCCTAAATCTGTGTCCGGCCTTGTCTCTGTATGCTCCATTGGGGTCTGGAATGAATGACATCACGTGTTTTGGGTTGGCATTCTGCTTGTCAGCCTTATCCACATCCATCGGCTTCCCTTTCGTGATTTTAAGTGCCTTTTCTATTTCGAGGTTGTTCCTGGCAATGGCCATCTTCTCTTCCCCGGTGAGGTTGTCCGGCATTTCGGCAATCATCTCATCGATGCGTGCCGTCAGCCTGTCAACGGCCTTTTTGGCACCCTTATGCGCTTCTTTCTGATACGGATGCTTGTCGGAAAAAAGTTTGGCATCCTTTCCCGGATTGTTTTCCAGTCCGGGCTGCGGGTTGTCCTTGTCTGTGGAGCTTGGAACGGAAGTGGCCGGGTCGTCCGTGGACGACAGGCCGCATTTGCAGTTCCACCGGTCGCCAGGCCTGTGCTCGCTCCAGAACGGGTCGTCGATGGGACGCACCGTTCCCCAGAAGTGTTTGTGGTCTGCCCCCGGATGAACGGAGGTAGAGGGCATCCAGCGCAGGTTGGGCAGGATATCCTTCTCACGCTCGAACTGCTTCCAGTCAGCCGCCTGATGGGCGCGTATGACCGCCGTATCGTATTCCGTGCGCAGCCAGGCACCGACCTGATGCGAAGCGATGGGCATGACCTCCTTTTTCCACTGTTCGAACGGCTTCAGATTGCCGTTCGAATCCAGCAGCAGGCGTGCCATGTCATTTTGCATCCGGTGTACCTTGAACGCCGAGAACACGGCATTATTCCGTAGGATGGCATTCTTGAAGTCCTCGTCCGGATCTGTGGCTTTGGATTTTCGGAACCCTTTCCGGGTCGCGTTGTTCATCTGTGCCCATATCTCGCCGAACAGGTTCACCTCAATTTCCGTGGCCGGGCGGAAGTCCTTGCTGTAAATGTTCAGCAGGGCACGCCTGAGCACCTCGTCGGAAAATTCAAAGCCGGTGGAGACGTCGCCGTCCTTGGCCCCGTAGAGTTCATCGACTACCAGTCTAAAGCTGCCCCGCCGTCTGACGGGGCTTTCCCGAAAAAACCGGCCAGCCAGCTTCGGAAGGATTTTTTCTGTGCGGGCGTGGGTTCCGGCTCCTTGCCGCTGTCGTCCTTGTCCGTATTCTTGTCATCTCCGTCTTGCTTGCGGATTTGCGCGGTAACAGCCTCTTTCCTTATACGTTCATCTTCCTGCTCTTTCTTCATCTGCTCGTAGTTGGCAGGCTTTTCAATGCCGAACTCCTCGTACAGGTAATCGTCCGACACCGGCAGGTTGAAGCTCGTTTTCAGCTGGGTGAGGATGTTGGTCTTTGAAGTGGGGTCGATGTCCTTTTTCTCCGGAAAACAGAACTCACCGCCGGCCGTATTGATGCCTATGCGTGCGAATATGTCGACCATGTCATAGTTGAGTACGTCCAGGACATACCTCTTGTCAGCCTGTGCCACCTTGTCTTCCACTTTCTTGTGTACGGTTCCAAGTGCCTGCGTGCCGTTTTCCGATGATTCCGTGGTCAGCGTATTGCCGAGCACGAGCTTTGAAATCTCATTGTTGCACCGTTCGCAAAGATGCTCGTACACCTCTGCGGAGCCGGTCTTGTTTCCGGCTTCCGTCAGTTTGAACTCCGTGTCCTTGGCGTGGAAGAACTGGGCGAGGCTCCCGGCATTGGCAGCATCCTCCATCGCCCTTTGCCTGGACTCCTCGTCGTCAGAGTCGTAGATATACTCCTGTATGGGCATACCGAACACCTCAGAGAACTGCGACCAGTCGCCCGTGGTGTTCCGTTTGTAGATGACCCACGGTGCCGCTTTGGCCAGCAGCCCCAGGTCATCAGGACTGCCGACAAACAGCAAGTCCGTATAATTGTCCCAGGGAAGTCCTGTTATGTCCGTCTGGTGGCGGAGAATCAGCTTCTTTATGGGGTCAACGTGCTTGCGCGGGATAAGGTCGTAGTCCGCCCATTCCCCTTCCTTGTAAAACTGGCAGAGCGTGAAGCCCCAAAACTTGGCGTCGATGATGTCCCCCACCAGCCTGTTGAACCACGGGGAACGTATCTGTTCGTTCACCGCCTTGTCCGGTTTCCCGTTCCTCTGGAACTCTATTTCGGAGCACAGTACCGCATTCTTGCGCTTTTCAATCACGCAGGAAAGGTGTGTGTCCATAAGGATGTCCGAATACAGGTCGTACAGTTTGTAACGCCGCGAGAAATCCACGTTCTCAGCGGCCCGTATGGCTGCCATGTAGTCCGCTATGTCCAGTCCGAAACGTTTGGGCTGCGTGAGCACGATGACGTTCGGCCGTTTCTGTCCGGGTGCCATGAGGTTGCCTCCCACGGTGATAATCCCCCGTTTGTTTCTGTTCTTTCTCTTGTTCATAACTTTACCAGTGGTTTACTCTTTTAGGATTGCTTTGTATGCGGAACGAGGATTTGCCGGCCCGTTCCTCCTCCGGCAGCAGCGGTGCCCCCTCGATGGAGATTTCCTCGGCGGCCACCGCCTTCATCCATTCCACGGCTCGCTCATATCGGTCTTTCCGTATCTGCGAGAGCTTCTGCGGGTTGTGGATGCAGAAAATGTGGTAGACGGCAATGTCAATGACCATCATCAGCACAAGTTGGTTCCGGTTTGTTCCGGTGGCTGAAAAGATTTTGTCACAGTCGTACCGTTTAGACAGGTAACACCTCATTTCGGCGATGGCCCTGTCCTCGCACACCTCGACGACGGTTTCGTCCTCCCTTACCAGCGCGTCCAGAATATCGCGGTGGATGCTTGCGTCATAGTCCGTCAGTTCTACAAATTGGCTCATAGTTGTAATGAAGAATTAAGAGTGAATAATGAATCTGTCACATCCTGCGTTTGTTGAGGCTCCGCAGGTCTTTGCGCGTCTTGAACACTGGGGGCTCCGCCCTGCGCATCAGTTCATCGATGATGCGGTTGCCGCCCTCGACGGCATCCGGGCCGTCTGCCGGATAGCGCAGGGAAAGCGTGAACAGCTTGAACTGGTCTTCCAGCTCTTTCATGTGCGGGTTGTCCTTTTCCGCCTCGTTGAGGATGAGGTTGCCTTCCCTGTTGAGCGGTTCCAGGTTGGCCTCTATGCGCGTGGCCTTGTCGGTCTTTTTCTCCTCGTCGCCCCGGATGTGCAGCGCGATCTTGTGCTCTTTGCGGACTTTGGCCACCAGTGGCTTGAACACCTGCTGGAAGAACGGGTCTTGCAGCTTGTTGTTCTCCATGTAGCAATATACCGTGGACCTCCCGTTCACGAACTCCAGCATCTTGACATACCAGCCGATGAATTCCGCGTTCAATGCCTGGGCAAGAAAAGTCTTGATGACATAGAGCCTTCCTCCGAGTTTGCCGAGCAACGAAAGCGCCTTGAAGGATTTGCCTTTCTTGCCTTTGCTTTCGCCAGGCGCAGGGTCGCCGTATACGACCAGGAACTTGAACTTCGACAAAGGAGGAACCTTGCCGTAGGTGATGTTCTCAAATACCTCGCCGACGGAAACCGGGTTGTTGAAGTATTCCCCCTGCACCGCCTTGGTGGATATTTTGGCGAGCGTGCGGTCTATGTGCTCCTCCGAGTTCTTTTCCGGCCAGGTGGAAAGCCCGTTCTTGTCACGTATGTTCACGATGTCCCAATGGTCGGCCATGCTTCCGGCCCGTACAACGCAACAGTCCTTGGCGATGATGTTTCCGCAGAAGATGATAAGCGTTGCCTCCGAGATGGAACGTGTCGGGTATAACGCGTTCTCCCACCAATCCCAGCGTTTCTGTATGATGTCCGGGTTCTTGGTGTCCTCATCCGTGTCGAAGTCGTCCACGAGCAGCACGTCCGGACGGATGGCCTCATTGCGGGAACCGCGCGGCGACTGTCCTGCGCCGAGCGCCCGGAAGGCCACGCCTCCCTTTGTGATGAACTCGTCCTCCGTCCATGAACCGGGTGCTTCCTGCTTCCCGTAGTAGGCTTCGATACGTCCGTTCGCTTCCAGGTTGGCCCTGTAGGGAGCCAGCAGCCTGACCGCGTTGTCCTTGCTGTTGGAAGTCATGATGACGTTCCTTTTCCGTCCGGTCAGCGTGACGTACATGACAACGAACATGGTGACCGTCGACTTGGCAAGCTCACGGCTCCAGGAAAGAACCTCGAACCACTCGTCATGTGCGAGGATACGCTGTATGGCGCGTTTCTGGAACCCGGCGAACTCATACTTGGCGTAGTTAGGGAAAAAGAACTTTATCCATTCCACCGGGTGGCGTTCAAGGTACAGGCGGTGCTTTTCCCTGTCCTGCGCGGACATGGACTTGTCAACCGGTGTGGCCCTTGCGATGTCCTCCTTGAACTTCTCCCAATCCAGGAGTGCTATTTTGTCAGCCTGTTTCATGTGCGTCACGTTTATATTTTGTCCTTGATGTATGCGTCCGCCAGCCTTGTCAGTTCCTTTGCCTTGTCAAGGTCAAGCGGGCGGAGCCATTCGATGAAGCCGGTGAGCACGCTGATGATGTCGGCAATGCCCGTTTCCTGCTCCATGTTCCGTATGGATGCCGACAGCTTGCCGAGTATGTCCGCTTCCTTGGAATTCGGATAACGCTCTCCCTCTGGCCGTGCCGAGATGGCCCGGTTTATTTCTGCCACCTGCCTGTACAGGTTGGCCACCTGCTCTTGTCGCGTAAGCGTGAGCCCGGCCTTCTGTTCTTCCCACTTCCCGGAGCGTACCCAATTCGATACTGTCACGCGCGACACTCCCACGCGGTCGGCTATTTCCTGTTGCGTGAGGTTCTCGCGCAGGTATAAGGTCTTTGCCCATTCCTTTTTCTGGGCGTTGGTCAAATCTGCTGCCATATTCCTGTCTTTCAGTTATGATTCATAGTGCAAAATTGCTACAAAAAGCCAGCTTTACGAAAAGCCGTCCGCATGATGAAGCTCTGTGTCGTTATCATAACGCCATAGTCCGGCATGATAAAAACGTGGTTTCCATACTCCATTGATTTGTTGCATTTTTGCACCATGAATCGCGGGCAAACCACAGTAATGACAATAGTACAATGAGCAAGTTTTTCAACATACAGACGGACAGCGACGGCGTGGGCACCATCTTCCTCTATGGTGACATCGGCGACTATTATGACGTGCAGAGCGGGCGTGTCGCCAAGGAACTGATGGAGGCTGAAAAGGTGAACAGGCGCGTCAACGTGCGTATCAACAGCAACGGGGGTGAGGTGTATTGTGGCATCGCCATCTACAACGCCATAAAGAACAGCAAGGCGGACGTGCATATCTATGTGGACGGCATCGCGGCCAGTATGGCCAGCGTGATAGCCCTGTGCGGGAAGCCCGTCGAGATGAGCAAGTATGCAAGGCTGATGCTGCACAGCGTCAGCGGCGGCTGTTACGGCAACAAGAAGGACATGCAGAAGTGCATCGAGGAGATAGAGAGCCTGGAGGACAGCCTCGGCGACATCTACGCGGCACGCCTGGGCATGACCAAGGAGGAAGTGAAAGCGGCCTATTTTGACGGTGAAGACCACTGGCTCACCGCGGACGAGGCCCTGCACCTCGGTTTTATTGACGGCATCTATGATGCGGAGCCTGTGCCGGAGGACAGTACCCCGGAACAGATCTACACTTTATTCAATAACCGGCTCGTTGAGCCACAAAACAAGGACAAAATGAATCTTGAGGAAATTAGGAAGCATCCCTCGTTCAAGGACTGCAAGAGCGAGGATGAGGTGATTGCCAAGGCCCAGGCCTATGCGCAGGAAGCGGGCCGTGCCGGCAGTCTGGCAGAAGAGAACGCCTCCCTGAAGGCGCGAGTGAAGGAGTTCGAGGACAAGGCGGCCGCTGACGAAGAGGCTGCACGGAAAGCCCTGCTTGATGCAGCCGAGGCCGACGGGCGTATTAATGCCGAAACACGTCCCATGTACGAGAACATCCTGAAGTCAAGTCCCGAAGAGGGCAAGAAGGTGTTGGCTTCATTGGCCCCGAAGCGCAAGGTCATGGAGGACATTAAGGTGGAACCGGGCGGAGAGAGCCCCTGGAACAAACGTATGCGAGAAATCAAGGACAAACTTAACAAGTAAAAAAACATGGCGATAGTAGTAAAAAACACCAATTACAGCGGTGAGGTACTGGAGCAGCTTCTGACGCTCGCCGTCACCGGCAACGAGATTGTTGAAAAAGGGCTGATCATGGTCATTCCCGGTGTGGAGAAAAAAATCAGCCTGCCCCGTCTGCGAAGCGGCAAGATGCTCCAGAAGCGTAAGGAGAACCCCGGCGTGGAGGATTCGAAGGGTAACTTCAACTATGACGAGAAAAGCCTTGACCCAAAAGACTTCATGGCCTTTACCGTATTCAACCCACGTGCTTTCGAGCAGATCTGGCGCCCCTGGCAGCCGAAGGGCAATCTCGTATTTGCCGAACTGCCTCCCGAAGCCCAGAACGCCCTTCTGGCTGAGCTTGCCAAGCAGGTGCAGTTCGAGCTGGGCGACCATTACATCAATGGGGTGTACGGCGATGACGATGACCATCTGTTCAACGGTATCCTCACCCAGATGGCCAAGGACACGGAGCTTATCATCGTGGACAGCGACGAGGAAACCATGCTGGGCAAACTGAAGGCTGTGCGCGGTGCCATCCCCAAGGCCATCCGCAACAACCCGAATCTGCGCATCATCATGAGCATCGACGACTTCGACAAGTACGATGACGAACTGACTGAGCGCGAGGCCAAGAACGCCAGCGAGACCGATGTGAACGCGCGCCGTTACAAGGGCATAACCATAGAGACGCTGGCTGCATGGCCGGACGGGCTGATTGTGGCCACCCTGTGCTCGATGGGTGCCGACGGCAATCTGTTCGCCGCTGTCAACCTGCAGGATGACGAAAATGTCATCCAGATAGACAAGATTTCCAATGCCAGCGAACTGTACTTCTTCAAGATGCTGATGAAGGTGGACACCAATATCGCTTTCGGCGAGGAAACGGTGGTACTGGACAGACGTGACACTCCCGTCTTCAAGCCGGCGGCCAAGACTATTTCGGCCGATCCGACTACTGTAACCATTCCGGCAGAAGGTGGCAGCAAGGAAGTGACCATAACAGCCAGCGGTGAATATACCGTAGGAGCGGCCCCGTCCGGATTTGACGTTGAAGAAACGGAAACGGGCGTGACCATCTCGGCGGAAGCCAATGACACCGGAAGTGAAAAAAGCGGTACCCTGACCATTACGTTGAATTCTGACAGTGGCAAGACGGCCAAAGTGACCATTACACAAGCCAAACAGGGGGAATAACACATGGCACAGTTGAAACGTTTGGTATTGCATTGTACTGCCACTCCTGAAGGGCGTGAGGTCAGCGCGGTAGACATACGTCACTGGCATACCGATCCGGTGAGCAAGGGCGGTCGCGGATGGAAGCAGGTCGGCTATACCGACATGATACACCTGGACGGAAAGGTGGAACGCCTGGTGGACAACAACGAGGACGCACAGGTGGATCCCTGGGAGATTACCAACGGGGCAAAAGGGTACAACACCACATCCCGGCACGTTGTGTACGTCGGCGGCGTTGCCGCTGACGGCAAGACCCCCAAGGACACCCGTACCCCGGCGCAGAAGAAGGCGATGGAAGCCTACGTGAAAGACTTCCACCGGCGTTTCCCTTCCATCCCGGTTGTTGGGCATAACCAACTGGCCGCGAAAGCCTGCCCTTCGTTTGATGTACAGGCTTGGCTGAAAGAAATAGGTATAAATCAATAAATGAACAACAAAATGAAAAAACTGATTTTATTTTTCGCACTGATGCTTGGATTCGTGTCAGTTGCGTTTGCCCAAACGGGTGATGTTTCCACAAGTACAGACTATGACAGTATGATTGCCACCTTTGCCGGGTTTGCCGGTTGCGTGGTGTTACTGACAGAAGGCATCAAGGCCCTGTTCCCGAAAATGGAAGGACTGATAACGCAGATAGTAAGCTGGACGGTCGGTCTGGTGGCAGCCATGCTGTTGTGGTGGCTGGATGCGGGATTCGTGGCCGATGTGGAGTGGTATATTGCCCTGCTTTATGGTTTCGGAGCTTCGCTTGTGGCAAACGGCATCGCTGATACAGGACTGGTGCAATGGCTTATAGCTCTGATAACCAAGAGAACCGAGTCAAAATCATAAGCAAGGTATCAAACAAGTAATCTCATGGAACTCAGTGAAATTCTCAATTTCGTGCTGGGTGGCTCTCTTCTGGCGACCGTTGTTGGCATAGTGACGCTCCGCGCGACGGTGCGCAAGGCCAACGCGGAAGCCGAGAAGGCGAAGGCGGATGCCGAAACCGTGCGGATTGACAACGCTGAGCACGCCACCCGGATACTTGTGGACAATATCGTTGAACCCTTAAAGGACGAACTGAATGCGACGAGGAAAGACCTTCAGGCCACGAAGCGCGAGATGGCACGCCTGCGCAAGGCCATTGACACTGCCAATTCTTGCAGGCATCATGACGATTGCCCTGTGTTGCGCGGGGTGCGCGACCACCCGAAGGACGACACAGGAAGCAGCCAGGACGGAAACGGTGCGGATGACGGCGGACAGCCTGAACAGCGAAGTCCGCCTGATACGGACGGAAACGGTGCCGAAGTCGGAGGTGATGCTGGCGATACCGGCTGACAGCCTCCTGAAACTTCCCCCGTTGGCGCAGTATAGCGGCAGGAGCGGTCAGGCCAGCGTGTCGGTGAGCCGTGACAAGGATGTGATAACCGTGTACGCGAGCTGCGACAGCCTGCAGGTGCTGGTCGAATACTACGAGCGGACATCCTCCCTGTGGCGGGAACGCTACGAGGAGATGGCCGGCTTGTACGAGGAGGAAATAAAACAGCGTTCGAACCCCGTTAAAACGTTCTTCTACGGTTTCGGGGCGGGAATACTGCTGAGTGTGCTAACAACAATAATCATCATTCTAAAACGAAAGAACAATGGCAACTAAGAAATTCATATACGGCATAGCCGTGGTAAAGTTCAACAGCAAGGAAATCGGCTACATCGAGAAAGGCAGCTGGGACTGGGGCGGCACTAAGCCGGAGAGTACGGACGTGGAAGCCGAGCAGGTACCTGACGCTCCGGTGCTGACACTGGCCAACAAGAACGCGACCATCGCGCCGACGTTCAACCTCATCCAGCTGGACTATGAGAACATCCAGGCCGTGCTTGGCGGCACGCTGGTGGGCAGCACGGGCAGCTACACCGGCTGGAAGGCCCCGACCGACCTCGTGGAGCTGCGCGGCCCGTGGGAAATCCAGTTCGTGAGCGGCCAGACGATGAAGATACCCAACGGCACCATCATGGCCAACCTGGGCGGCAAGCTGACGCTGACGGAGGTATCCAAGCTGGAATGCCAGCTGAAGGTGAACAAGCCCGAAGAGCCGGACACCGCTCCCTACGAAATCAACGACTAACGTATGGACAAGTCAACGGAACGTCTGGTGCAAGCCGAGGGGACGGCCGCCCTGTTGGACAGGGGCGTGTCCGTCCCCTTGAAGGAACTGCGCATCCCGCTGGTTAAGAAGCCCCTGAAGCTGCGCGTGGTGATGCGCCGCCCCCGACTGGGCGGACTGATACGGCTGGCGAGAGTCTATCTGTCGCTGGGCGTGACGGCAGACGAGATGAAGAAGTTCACCAAGGACGAGGAGATGGCCTTCCTTGCGGCACACGGCAAGGAGATAAGCCGCATGATAGCCTACACGCTGTGCCGTGGCTGGATAAGCCGCCGCCTGCTGGTGGGCGTAACAGCCTGGGTGGTGAGGAACTGGATGGCCCCGGAGTACCTGGACGCGGCCATGCGCAGGTTCATCTTCCTTTTGGGTACCGACCCTTTTACGAGTATTATCAGATCAGCCGGGAAGATGAACCCGATGAAACTGAGGCTGAGCCAAAAAAGAAAGGGGAGTTAAAGACGGTGTACGAGCCGTCCCATAGCCCCTTCGGATTTGTCTGGCAGATAGCGGATGCCACGGGCTGGAGCGTGGACTACATCCTGGAAGGCGTAAACTACCAGACCCTGATCATGATGCTGGCTGACGCGCCGCGCTATGTCCGTAAGAAGAAGGAAGAGATGAGCGCGGAAGAGGAGGCCGCCGGTATTGTAGGATTTTTCCAAAGCAACCTGAAGAAATAAAATGGCAACGAAACCCGTAGAAATAGAGATACTGATGCGTGACCGCCTGAGCGCCGGACTTGACAAGGCCGGGCGCAAGGTGGACGAGCTGAAAACGAAGACCACTGGCGCGTCGGCGGAGATGGAGCGGCTGGACAGGCAGGCCGAATCCGTCCGGGGTACCGTGTCGAAGATTGCCGGGGCGTTCGCCGTAAAGGAACTCGTCAGCAACATCGTCAAGGTGCGCGGCGAGTTCCAGCAGTTGGAGGCCTCCTTCCGTACCATGCTCGGCAGCGAGGAAAAAGCAACTGAACTGATGACACAGTTGCTTGATACCGCCGCTAAAACTCCGTTTGACCTGCAAAGCATCTCTAACGGCGCGCGCCAGTTGCTGGCCTACGGCGAGAACGTGGAGAACGTCAACGATGACCTCATCCGCCTGGGCAACATCGCCGCCGGGCTGAACCAGCCTCTGAACGACCTGATATACCTGTACGGCACGACCATGACGCTGGGCCGCCTGTACACGGCGGACTACAACCAGTTCGTGGGCCGCGGCATCCCCCTCGGCCGTGAGCTGGCAAGCGTCCTGGGCGTGGCGGAGAGCAAGGTGCGCGAGATGGTGGAGGCCGGCAAGGTCGGTTTCCCGGAAGTGCAGCAGGCCCTGCAGAACCTCACGAACGAGGGCGGCATGTTCTACAATCTCATGGAGGAGCAGAGCAAGACCATCACCGGACGCATCAGCAACATCCAGGACAGCATCAGCATGATGCTGAACGAAATCGGACATCAGTCTGAAGGCATTATAGGCGGCTCATTGGATGCGGTGTCCTACCTGGTTGACCACTACGAGCAGGTGGGCCGCGTATTGGTCGGGCTTGTCGGCACCTATGGGGCATACAAAACAGCCGTCATGGCTGTCACCGCCATGCAGGCCCTCCAGACGGCCGGCGTTGGCGCGCTGACCGTGGCCGAAACCCTGCACTACGGCTGGCTGGTCATCGTGGAGAAGGCGCAGAAGCTGCTCAACGCCACGATGCTCGCCAACCCCTACGTGCTGGTGGCCACGCTGATTGCCGGCGTGGTGGCCGCGATGGTGTCGATGAAGACCGAGACCGAACGCCTGAAGGAAGCCGAGGAGGAATACCTGGCCGCCAAGCAAAAGACCATCGAGGCAGAGGAGGAACACCGCCGCAGACTGGAGGAACTCTGCGGCGTGGCTGGTGACGAGAGTCTGGCCACCGATACCCGGCGTGAGGCGTTGAACAAACTTGAACAGAAATACCCGGACATCTTCGCCAAGTATGACACCGAATACGAGAAGCTGAAAAACATCAAGCGCATCAAGGAGGAAATCGCCGAGCTGGAAGCCGGACAATCCATCACGCGGCCTCAGAACGAACTGGACAGCGTGAATGCGCGCATCGCGGCATTGGAAGCAAAGAAAGCCACCGAACGCTGGGAGGATGCCAACGGTTCCGGAACACGGATGCGCAAGGTGGGTGGGCTGACCGGGGACGAAGCTACCGAGCTGCAGAACCTCTACAATAAACGGAAGGCACTGTCCGAACAGGTGCGCAAGGAGCGTGCCAACGCCTACTTCGAGAACCTGACCGGCATCAGCAATGATACGTTGGAGCAACAGATCCGGCAGCGCGAGAACCTGCTGGCCCGGATGACTACCGAGCAGAAGAAGTACGGAAACATCGCTTACGGGGCGGAAGCATTGAGGGGCACATACAGCCGTGACGAGCTCCAGTACCAGCTCAACAAGCTGACCGCCGAGAAGAACCGACGGAACCTGAAGCGCGACTCCAGCGCGGACTGGGGTGCACAGGCGCGGAAGGAATACGAGGAAGCGCTGAAGGCCTACAACGACTTCCTGGCCGACACATCCAACAGCCTGACACAGGAAGAATACGAGAAAAAGGCCAAGGAACTGAAGGATGCCCTCAGCCTGGCCAAAAAGGAATACGACCGGTACAAGCCCGATGAGAACAAGGATGCCGAGAGTGAGCGCAAGGCCGCCGACAAGGCCGAAAAGGAAGCCGAACGGCGCAGACAGGCGCAGCAGAAGCTGGACGACGAACTCATCGCCCTGGAGCTGCAGAACCAACAGGATGAGCTTGACCTGATGGACGAAGGGACGGACAAGAAGCTGGCGCAGATAGACGCAGACTATGACAAGCGCAAGGCCGAAATCGAAAAGAAGGCCCGCGAGCTGGCCGATGCCAACAGGAAGGCCGGGGTGACGGACGTGAACGCCTCCGGGCTGACGAAGCAGCAACAGGACGAGATTGACCGGGCGAATGCCCTGAACGAGGACACCCGTAAAAAGGAGACCGTGGAAGTCTATGAGGCGGAAGCCGCCGCCCTGCGCGACTACCTGAAGCAGTACGGAACCTACCAGCAGCAGAAGCTCGCCATCGCCCAGGAGTACGCGGAGAAGATACGCAAGGCTCAAAATGACGGAGAGCGCATGGCCCTGGAGCGGCAGCGCGATTCGGAGACGGCCGCCCTGGATGTGTCCTACCTGAAGCAGTCCATTGACTGGACGGCCGTGTTCGGGGAGTTCGGCGGCATGTTCTCCGACATCATCCGTCCTGCGCTTGAACAGGCGAAAGCCTACATGCAGACGGACGAGTTCAAGAGGCTTGACCCGTCCAGCCAGAACGACCTGGTGGATGCCGTCCGGCAGATGGAGCAGTCCTCGGGCGGTTCCGACAAGGCCAGCTTCAGGCGGCTCGGTACCGAAATCGACAGCCTCCGGCAGTCCATGTTGGAGCTGAACGAGGCGAAGCAGGCGGAGGCCGAAGCTCTCGAAAGGCTCAAGGAAGCGCAGGAGGATTACGAACAAGCCCTGCGTGAGGGTTCGGATGCCGAAATTGAGGCAGCCCGGACGGCGAGGGACACAGCCCAGGAGAATGCCGACTCCGCTTCGGAATCCGTCCGGACACAGGAGGCCGTTGTAAACGGTAACCAAAAGGCCGTCACCGATACGGCATCCACACTTCGTGCCAACATGGAGAACGTGACGCAGGGCCTTCAGAAGCTCGCCTCTTCCGGCATCCGGAACGCCTACGACGGCCTGATACAGCTCGGCAAGGGCACCGGCGGCGCGATGGGAAAGATTGCCGAGAGCCTGGAGAAGGTTCCCATCGTGGGATGGATCATCTCCATCATCGACGTGTTCAAGGACGGGCTGAGCAACTTTATCGGCCCGCTGCTTGACAGCGTGTTCAATGCGGTCAGCGGCATCATCGGCGACGTGCTTTCCGGCGACGTGTTCGTCACGCTGTTCAAGTCCGTCCGTTCCGGTATCGGCAACATCCTTGACGCCATCTCGTTCGGCGGGTTCGGCAAGCTGGTGGACAAGATAAACGGGAGCAATGCGGAAGAGGTGCAGGCCTCCATCGACCGGCTGACCGACCGCAACGAGTCTCTGCAGCAGAGCATCGAAGACCTGACCGACACCATCAAGGGCGGCGAGGGCCGGAAGAGCGTGGCCGCCTACCAGCAGGCCTACGACTACCAGAGCGAGCAGAACGCGAACTATCTCGCCATCGCGCAGGCGCAGGCCGGGTACCACGGCTCGCACCATTCCTGGAACTACTACTGGGGCGGCTTCTCGCGCGAACAGATAGACAAGCTGAGCCAGCAGATAGGACGGCAGTGGGACGGCAGTCTGTGGAGCCTGTCCCCCGAAGAAATGAAAACCCTCCGCTCCAACGTGGACATGTGGAAGCAGATACAGGACACGGGAAAGGGCGGTTACGGCGGGCGGCTGACGGAAAAGCTGGACGACTACATCGATCAGGCCGGCAAACTGGAGGAGCTGGAAGAGCAGTTGAACGAGAGTCTGACCCAGATTTCTTTCGACTCGCTCTACGACTCGTTTATCGACACGCTGATGGACATGGACGCAAGCGCGGAGGAGATAGCCGGAAACGTAAGCGAATACTTCATGCGGGCCATCCTGAGCAACCAGATAGGCGAGCAGTACAAGGAACGGCTGCAAAGGTGGTATGACGACTTCGCCGAACGGATGAAGGACAACGACCTGAGCGCGGAGGACATCGCCGCCCTCACGAACGGCTACGAGGCCATCGTGGAGGATGCCGTGGCCCTGCGCGACAAGCTGGCCGAAGCCACCGGGTATGGCGGGGAGGAAGGCGGTACGACACAGACGGGCAAGGCCGGCAGCTTCAGCGCCATGAGCCAGGAGCAGGGTACCAAGATCGAGGGGCTTTTCACCTCCGGGCAGATGCACTGGGCCAGCATCGACGAGCAGATGCAGGACGTGAGCGAGCAGATGGGCACGGCGGTAGACCACCTCCGGCGCATCGAGGAAAACACCGGAAACAGTGCCAGGCATCTGGACGAGATAAAGAACGACATCAAGAAAATCATACGTGACGGACTTAAAATGAAGTGAACTATGGCAATGGACGCGATACTGGGAGGCAAGGTGCTGGTGAACGGCACCGACATCTGGAAGGAATACGGCGCTTTCCTGGTGGAGAAGAAACGCGGTGACCGGAACAACCTGAAAGCGATAATGGCCCCGTCCAAGACCAAGAGCCATGTGGCGGTGGACATCAGGGAAGAGGACGGCGAGAAATACTCGTCCGTGCTGGACGTGAGGAACCAGGCGCGGGACGTGAAGCTCATGTTCGCCCTGTACGCAGACACGCGCGAGGCATGGCTGTCGCAGTACCGGTCGTTTATCGCCTTCCTGAAACAGGGGGACGACGGGTGGCTGGACATCCGCTTCCCCGACCTTGACCTGACGCTGCACGTGTTCTACAAGGACGGCAGCGACTACGAACCCCTGACCTACCTCTGGAAGGAAGGGAAGCAGGCCAGCAGGTTTTACGTGACTTTCCGTGAACCGCAGC
>ENA-UONW01000478-UONW01000478.1-human-gut-metagenome-genome-assembly--contig:-CS52-NODE-478-length-59055-cov-8.121153_pt1 | contig 59055 bp, 42 predicted proteins | sample MGYA00242463_ERZ724010 | MGnify/ENA metagenome assembly ERZ724010 | reverse complement strand
GCGAACTGCTGACCCACCACAAGGACAAGGCCGTACTGACCCTGATGAAGGTGGAGAATGTGGTGGAGAAAGACTTTGTCGTGGTCCATCCCGAAATGGACTTGGGCGAAATGGTGCGGGCCATCTCGAAGTCGAAGCGCAACATCTTCCCCGTCACCGACCAGGAAGGCAAGCTGCTGGGCATTGTCCAGCTGGACGACATCCGCAACATCATGTTCCGCCAGGAACTGTACCACCGCTTCACCGTGAACAAGTTCATGACCTCGGCCCCCGGCCGCCTCTACGACACGGACAACATGGAGCAGGTGATGCGGACCTTCGACGACACCAAGGCCTGGAACCTGCCCGTCGTCGACCAGGAAGGCAAGTACCTGGGCTTCGTCTCGAAATCGAAGATATTCAATTCGTACCGCGAGGTGCTGGTGCGCTTCTCGGACGAATGAGTTCCGTCGAAGGAGGATATGTCAAATACAAGAAAATGTATATTCCTATTTGTGAGGCAATTCGTATAAACAGAGTATCGGATTGTCTTCCTCGTCGAGGTTCTCATATACACGGAGATACTCGTCTGTGAATTTGCCTTTAGGCAATATGTTATATTTGATGAGGTTGTCTATGTTCTTTTTGAACATGGAAGCTCTATGAACTTGTGCAATCATGGGAAGCCCGTTGACAGCCAGATAGCCAGTGTGTCCTCCTCCCAACACACCATTTGTTATCATAAAACATTCCGTCAACTCCTTTGTCTGTTTGTCCAACAGGAAAACAGATGGATTTGTCTGAAACATCAAGTAGGAATCGTTTTCTACGACATTCCCCATGCTATGTATGTATTTTTCCCGATCTATCATATCCAGAAAATCTTTGGGGCTGATGTTTTGTTCCAATAACGTTTGGGGAATTTCCCTTTCACCGAAGTCAATCGTGTATTTAGCTTTAGGCATATCTTGCTCTACGGTATAGATGGTATAGTTCAAAGGACATGTAAACAAAAGGTTTCTTGAAGCCGTCAATAATCGTCCACTACCGAAACTGTACCCGACTCCCTCCTGTTCGGTCTTAAGATATCGTCCCTTAGGGAATGGAATTTCTTTCAAGTTTTGATCCTGTTCATTATAAATTCCCAATTTCTGCCTGCCCAAACTTCCGTTTTCATATAGATACACTCTGTCATTTATCACAGCTATGTTACTGAAATAGTTCGGTAAACTCTCTTCCTTGACAAACTCTCCCGAGCAATTGTATTTCATGATTTTGTAAGGAATGTCACATAATACAACCAACAAATCCTTATCAACACAGATGTCTGTAATGGAGGCATATTCATGAGGCCCGTTACCTATATCTTGAATGACATGTATAAATTTTCCTTTTTTGTCGTAGATGAAGATTTTCTTCAAAGAGCGATCTAAAATAAAGAGCGTGTCATTTGCAATGCAAATTGCATCAATTTTGCGAATCAGTGCATCATCAGTTGTTTCAAGTGGAATCAGACTGCTACGTGCAAAAAAAGCAGTGTCAACTATGCTCTTTTTTTTACCTGAAAAAATGATTGTCTCGCCTCCTTCCGGCAAATTCGCATTGCTATTCTTGCAGCTATAATGGACAAAAAGTATTATAAATGCAATACAGGAAATAGCCAATCTACTCATCACTAAATAATTCTTTTTCATAATTGTAAATTAAAAAAATGAAGCATCTGTTTAATTAATGAATTTAATCACCTATTCTATATCTTTACGCATATCGTCAATTTGAGTAAACTCGATTGTAACCTTTTGAAGAAATATGATTTGAAGTAAATTTCCTATTTGTGAGGCAATTCGTATAAACAGAGTATCGGATTGTCTTCCTCGTCGAGGTTCTCATATACACGGAGATACTCGTCCGTGAATTTTCCTTTAGGTAGTGTGTTGTGCTTGATGAGGTTGTCCATATTCCTTTTGAACATGAGTGGGATATAAACTTGGGCAATCATAGATGAACCGTTGACTGCCAGATATCCCGTGTGTCCTCCTCCCCGTAACATGCCATTTCTTATAAAGCAGTTCTTCAACTCCTTTGTCTGTTTGTCCAGCAGGAAAATGGACGGATTGGTCTGAAACATCAGGTAGTCCTCATTCTCCACCACATTACTGATCTGATAGATATACCTGTTCTCTGTCATACGATTCAGAAACTCCTGGGGGCTGATGTTTTGCTCCAATAAGGTTTGGGGTATTTCCCGCTTGCCGAAGTCTATCGTGTATTTGGCCCGGGGGACTCCATTTTCTATCGTGTAAATGGTATAATCCATGGGCCAGGTAAACAAGACATCTCCCGAAGCCGTCAACGACCGTCCACTGCCGAAGCCATACCCGTATCCTTCCCGTTCGGCCTTGATATGTTTCCCGTCAGGGAGTGGAATTTCATTCACGTGCCGGTCCCGTTCGCTATAAATCCCCAGTTTCCGTTTCCCCATGCTTCCCTGTTTGTACAAACAAGCCCAGTTATCGGATACGGCTATATGATCGAAATACTCCGGCAGGCTTTCTTCCTCGACAAACTGCCCCAAAGAATTGTATTTCATGATTTTGCGGGGATTGTCGCATAATACATACAATTGTTTGTTGTATACGCATATGTCACTGATGGAAACGTATTCATGAGGACCGTTGCCTATATCCTGAATAGTGTGTATGAACTTTCCGTTCGTATCGTAGATAAAGATTTTCTTCTGGAGCCTGTCCCAAAGAAACAACGTATCACCGGAAACGCAAATCTCATCAATGTGCCGGATCAGCGCGTCGTCGGTTGTCTCCAGCGGTATCAGGCGTGTCTGCGCAAAAAAGGCAGTGTCTACCAGCTTGAATTTCTTATCCGAAAATACGATGACCTCCCCTTCGGCAGACGAATGGGTCCCCTGTTCCTTACAACTGTAAGCGGTAAGGAACAACATACATGCAAGTACGCAGAATGTCAGTTTACGCATAGGTGATATATTTAAAGAATATCAAAATACAGATACTTATTCCTTCAGTTTGAAAATATAGACAATCGGATTGTCATCTTCCTTCGTGCGTTTGTAGATGTCATGTATCTTCTCCCTGTCTTTCTCTGATGCAAATTTCCCCTTGCTATACCGTTGCTCCCAGCATGCCTTGAACATGTCGGCCTGTTCAACAACGACAAATTCCTTGTTGCCTGTAAGTACATATTCCCACAGGTATAAATTGCCCCATTTATTGAGCGTAAGGACTTCCGCTATAGCAGTTATTGTCCCATTGTCTTTGTTGTAAATAAGGCTCTTTATCGTATTGTCGCTATATTCGGCAATAAAAAAACGACCGAAATCATTGATTTTGTCCAATCCATTAATATACCCTTTTTCCATCGATTCTATCATAATATCCATTCCTTCCTTTGTCCGGCTTTCCTTTGGCAAGGTACGTTTGGAAAAACGAACGGCATATCGAGAACACGGATTATTACTATCAATTTGATAAATGGTATCATTGTTGGAACAAATCATGAGCAATTCGTCACCGTATTGGCTTACGTAATTGTGCAATCCCCAGTGCGAACGGTGTTCGGACAAGGTTTTGTCGAACGGCAAGAAACAGGCCGTCTGTCCGCTGTTCATATTTACTTTTATCAGGTTATAGTATCCCTGTTCGGATTTTCTGTTGTTACAGACCAAATACATGTCGTCTCCAACGATGTGAAAGTCTTCGAACTGGTAATCCCCGTTGGGATACAGATAGGTTCCTTTTCCTGATGGAATGTCATAAACGCAGATACGTGCGCCGTCCATCTTATCGAGGATATAGATTTGGTCGCCTTTCACCTGGAATTTCCCCAATCGGCCATATTCTCCGGGACCTTGTCCCTTTTTCCCGATTCGCTTCAGGAAGTTCCCGTTGCTGTCAAACAGGTAGACGGTTTGTTCCAATTCTTCTGCTATATACAGAACGTTATCCACATAGGCAAACTGACCGACTTTAGATACCAGACAGCTGTCATTCGTTTCCAATTTGAAGACTTTCATACCGTCTTCCAAAAAGGGAGAAAAGTCATATTCCTCACTTACTTGATCAACATCCACTTGAATGTTTGTACAGGTAGGAGATGTCTGTTCCGTACGGCTGGTGCAAGCCACCAAAAGGATTACAATACAAAAGAAGGCAAGCGTTTTATTCATGAATATCATATTATCTTTCACTAAATTTCATTTGACACTGATTACATTGTAAAATTCGAAATAAAGAATATAAAAAGCAAACGTTTCACTACCAATCTTTACAAACATGTCAAGAAACATATTTTGAAGGAAACGTCTCAAAAGGTTACAGTAACCTGATACTACTCATTTATTCTTTGAACTTTTGGATGATGACAACCGGATTGGAATCCTCATCCATCTGCTGGAACTTCTTGAACAGGAATCTAGTATGTTCCGAATGAAATTCACGCTCGTCATAATTCAGGTGGCCGTATTGGTATTCCATAACCCATGAGTCCATGCTTCGTACTTGTATGATATATTCATCTTGTAGGTAAGTATTTATCGGTGTCATAGCCAGGTCTCCTAAATAATGGTTGTACAACTTATGGACAACAAAAGTTTTTTCGTTTTCTCTATTTTGAATAATAAAGGTTTCGTCGTCCGCATCCTGAAATGATAAGAGAATATAAGGAGTAGACAACCCAACCCACTCTATTCCAGTAATATAATTATCATGTGTGGCCGTTATCAAAGCGGTTTCTCCATCGGCTTTGATGTATTGTTCAGGCAAACGCCGCTTGCCGAAGTCGACTTTATAGATAGGCTGGAAACTGCCATCTTTCATCAGATACAGAATATCATAAGGCCACATGGTGAACAGCACTTCATCTTCTGTCATACTGATGTCCCGCTTGATGCCCCAACCGGCTGTTTCCTGATATTCAAATGGAAAGGAAGCCTCCGCCTTATCCTTTCCCTCTATAGGATTCAGCTTGAAAAAGGAATAACATCCCATTCTGGTACGACCGCTGCTATTGAATAGGTAAAGATCATTTCCTCGAAAGAACATATCTCCCGCCCATATTTGGGAGGCATCCTTGGTATATAGAAACTGCCCGCCATCATTATACACGAAGATTTTTCTATTCATTTTGTCAAAGATAAATATTCGGTCGTCCTGTGCGGTAAAAGCCGATACATCCAGATACTCTCCGGGACCGTTTCCCACAGCTCTGACTTTGGAATGCAATTGTCCCGATTCATCAAACACATACACAGCCTTACTAAGTCTGTCTGCAACATAAATCCGATGGTTCTGATAGACCAGTTTGGAGATTTCTCCAATCAGGCAATCGTCCCTCGTTTCCAAGGGGACCACCAGTACGCTATCTTCTACCCACGAGGAATAATCCATCTCCTTGGAGATATTACTCCAATCAATGACGATTGGAGTAATATCCTGTAGATTGTTATTCTTCTTGTCGCTACACCCCAACACGAGGAATACGATGCACAAACTGGCTATATATCTACTATTTATCATGTCTTACCTTTTTAATTGATTATTTATATATCTAGAAACACATCTTTTTCTTGTTCGAAGGGCAAGAAAAAGACAGGAAAATCAATACCGTATTTCTTAATGGCCATCTGAAGCACACGTAAATTGTCATAACTGGCAATTTCCACGGTATATTCTGACAGTTTGTGTTTCTTAATCAGGTTTATTTCAGACCTGACGCATTCTTCACAATCTTGTTGTGTAAATCGAAAGACCATTCTATCCATACTGAAGACACTGTCTGCCCGCCATACCTTTCCGTCAGAATCTTTTAAAGGATAATAAGCGGATAATGAAATTTCCTCCTTGGCAAATATATTATCCATGAGTATGGACATTGCATCCCCATCCGATTGTTTATTTTCCATGGTCTGCGTACATCCACAAAAGCAAAACGCAAACAAACAAATTATACTGTATCGTTTCATTTCAATGTGATTTTTATGATGACGGGATTATCTGTTTCTTCTCCCTGTTCAATCAATCGGGAAAGATAGGGCGATGTCTCTTGCCCCCGCTTGGTTTCAATTAGCGCTCCCATTTCTTTTATCTGGTAGAGATGAGTCGAGTCGGCAAAGTAAATACTGGTCGAAAGCGATATGCCGTTAAAATCATCATCAATAAAGTAACCTAAATTGCGTATTTCCGAAGTCGGTTTGTATACACAGCCTATGCCGACCAATCCCCAGGCATAGTTGAAGAAGATATAGTCATCTGTTTCAAAAATGGGACTATACAAGACCGCCAAACCACCTTCTGTCGTTGCATTGTTCATGATATCCAAATCCAAGGGGGCTTCGAAAGAAGGAGAGTACGTATTGGTCGTGAACCGGATACGGTATCTGGGATTCAAGGAACCGTCAGAAGATACCGTATAGACTTTGGGAGACAGGTACTCGGTGAGCAACAAGGTATCTTTATAGTAGGAAAAATGAATACTTCCATTGGGAACCTGCAAATGGGTGTCATCGAATTTGTAATATAATTCTTCATTGACCGGTTCGTTGGAAAGATTGGTCGTCAAGAAGCGGTATTGCTCAGGAAAAGAAGCTTTATAGAAATGGGTATTGGGTAGCCTGCCTAAATAATAGTGTACCAGCGTGTCCTGCTTAGTCAACGTACTAAGCAGAAAAGGCACATTATATTTTATTTTGAATTCGCCTTCTGCCGTATAGATGCAGACACTTTGGGACCTGTTGGAATAGATGCATATATCTCCGTTACTCCTGTCAATGTCAAAGTCTGTGATTTGTACGTATTCTTTCGGGCCGTTTCCTTGCTGATAGAGTCTGCGTACATACTTTCCCTTGGAATCAAAGCAAAAGATGGTTTCCGTCAGGTTATCCCAAATGTAATAATGGTCTTTCCATACAACGAGCTTATTTATTTTTCCTACCAGAATACTGTCTGAGGTTTCGAGCGGAATGTATTCTATCCGGGTTGCCACTTGCGAGATAGCCGTCCTTTTCTGTCTGTCTATCTGACTGGGATCCAACTCGATGACATTAAACAGGGAGTCGTTCATTATTATTCTGTCAAGTTGCCGTTTCTCCCCGCACGAAAACAGGGAGACAATGCAACAGAGTAAAGTGAATATCTTTTTCATATTTGTGATACAATAGATTGTTTCAACCTTTTGGATAGGCAATTATAAAAATACCTTATAGCCCCTATCCTTAAAAAAGTCAATGACCTTCCAGTCCGCCAGATGGAGCGAGTAGTCGTAGCGTAACAAATACCAGGCCACTCCCGCCGTAACCAGTCCGTCCGACCAGGTGAAACGGACTGCACAGCACGGCATATAGTATTCATGATACCGACGCAGGCAAAGACGGGATGATAGATACTGCTTTCTCATTTGTGTTCCTATGGCATGACACTTTTCATGTTGTTATAATTTTGCTTCCCGTTTTACACGATAAAAAGCAATGACTGGATTGTCATTGTCCGGATCATAATTGTCAAGCACTGCAGGCCAAGTTGTCCCCTTTTTCTTGGCAAGGTCACCTATAAACATAGGGGTCAGAACGCCAAAAAACTCTCCTTGATATACCCCGTCTATCAACAGGAACAGTGGAAGCTGCGAGTCGGGGCTACCCTGCATGCGCCGCCCGCTGAATATCAATTGATGTTTTTTACAATCATATAGGGACACCATGAAATCCAGCCCATGGCAATAGGAAAAATATAATAAGTCTTGGCATGTATAGATGTCGCAGAGCCAATAGGAATATGGCTGCTTCATCTGTTCCACCTCAAATTTTCCGTCTTCGATGTAAGAGCGTGGATAAGGTTCCGGTAGATTTATCCGATAACGAAGACCGATTCCCTTTGAACTGATTTCATGAACTTCATTTGAAAAGTCTCTGCAATACAGCAGCAAGGAATCGCTGTAATAGAATTTTTCAGGAGCCATCCATGATATTGAAGCTTCGCCCTCTTCATGAGGAAAATAACGCTGGGTGATTCGAAGTCCGTCGTCGGATATCAACAAGGAATAAAACAATGAGTCCTTGTCCGGATAATTGTTGTGGTAACGATGATCGTACAGATACATCCCATTTTTGAAAGCCATGTCAGTCGGATTGGGACAGGTTAATTTCTCCTTTCGGATAAAACGTCCGTTTCTGATGTTGTACCAAAGCAGGGACTGTCCCAAATTGTCGTATATGACTACTTCTTTGTCGGCTGCATTAATTAGAAAATGGGTGATGTCGACGTATTCCCCCGGGCCTGCTCCCCGTGCATCTATTTTCCATAAAAAATGTCCCTGCATGTCGTAACATAAAATGCGGGAAAGGTCATCGTGGATATAAATCCTTTCCGCTTCAATATGGATTTTCTTGATATCGGCCACCAACGGTTCGTTGTCCAGCTTGACATATCTGTCTGTTTCCAGCCACTGGTCCAGATGTTCATATAATGGTTCGTCTATTTTCACGTCAACAACTTCTACATTCCCGTCCAAAAAACTTTCGGGCAAAAATGTCGGAGCTTTTTTCTTTCCTCCACAGGCACTTAATAGTGTCCATATACAAATGATTTCTATAAGGAGTAGTAAAATTCTACGTTTCATGATGGTAGATTTTAAAGAATTAAACATGATGGTCTCTAATAGCGGATAAATATATGTGTGAATATCACAACGTATTATATGGAATTAAATGTCAATCAAAACTATCGCAAGTTTAAACAGAAAAAAGGTAAAAAGCAAACGTTCTGTAGATTTTTCTTGTAAATATGTCAAGAAACATATTTTTAAAGAAAGCACCTCGGGTGGAGAGGAGGGAACGTTACATACCAGCAAGTTTATTCCCTTCCCAACAACCTCGCTTTTGTTCCATAACAATGAATGTTATCGTGCATAAGATACCATCTTGTACATGCTAACTAGGAATGTTATTTCGCTAACTATGGATGTTATCGGGCTAATGTAGGTAGTTGTTTAAGCTGGGCAAAGCAACCGTTTAGCCAGTTTAAACCGATGCTTTACCCAGCTTAAAGCATTGCTTTTCCCAGCTTGAACGGATGGTTTGGGCTGGGAAAAACGGGGTCGCATCAGAACTCACCACAGATTACCCGGATTCACACAGATTGTTTCTGAAACTCTGATTGTCAGATTCGGATAGTCTGTGGTAAAAGTCTTTCGATATACCCCTTCTGCCTTCACGGCTTCACAGACTTCTAAACAGCTGTCAATGAGACGGGTTTTGTGAAGGATGAGGTGAAGGTGTGAAAGTTCATGAATTGAGAATGGAGAATTGAAAACGAATATCTGTATTCTTCAATTTCACAACAAGTTGCTTATAATCAGCATATTGTAGTGAAACTTCACAGATCCAAACTACTCATATTCGGTGAAAGATATAAAAGATTCTAAAGGTACTCGACAAGGACGTGTGGATACGTTCCTTCCATCGCCAGATGCTGGCCGTCACGGCGCAATGAACAGGCACGGGCAACCGCGGTACGGCAACGGGTATTGGGTGAAGCGGAAAGAATAAGCGCAGCATTGGTCTATAGACAGTGCAACCGAAGGATTTACTGCCAGATACAGCCTATCGGATATCAAAAATCACTTTTACAAAAGTGTTTATATATTTATAATTGGATACATGCTATGCTTTGACGGTATGGAAGAATTGCCTACCTTTGCAGGTAACTTAAGGTAGCCTCAACGGTTGCGGCTGCCTTTCAAATTCCTGAACAACATGAAGAAAGAAGACTTGAGAATCGTATATATGGGTACGCCCGACTTTGCCGTGGAGGCCCTGCGCTGCCTCGTGGAAGGCGGCTACAACGTGGTGGGCGTCATCACCATGCCCGACAAACCGGCCGGACGCGGACACAAGTTGCAATACTCGCCTGTCAAGCAGTATGCGCTGGAACACAACCTGCCCCTGCTCCAGCCGGAGAAGCTGAAGAACGAGGAGTTTCTGGACGCCCTGCGTGCCTGGCAGGCCGACCTGCAGATTGTCGTGGCCTTCCGCATGCTGCCCGAAGTAGTGTGGAACATGCCCCGCCTGGGCACCTTCAACCTGCACGCCTCCCTACTGCCCCAGTACCGCGGAGCCGCGCCCATCAACTGGGCCGTCATCAACGGCGAGACGGAAACAGGTATCACCACCTTCTTCCTGAAGCATGAAATTGATACGGGCGAGGTCATCCAGCAGGTACGTGTCCCCATTGCCGACACGGACGACGTGGGCATCGTTCACGACAAGCTGATGATGCTGGGCGGCAAGCTGGTAACCGAAACCGTGGACGCCATTCTGGACGGTACCATCCACAGCATCCCGCAGGAGGAGATGGGCGTGACGGGCGAACTGAAACCGGCTCCCAAAATCTTCAAGGAAACATGCCGCATCGACTGGAACCAGCCCGTAAAGCGCATCTACGACTTCGTGCGCGGCCTCTCGCCCTATCCCTCGGCCTGGACCGAACTGGTGCAGCCCGACGGAGCGACGGTGGTACTGAAAGTGTTTGAGACAGAAAAGATTCCCCAGGCACACAACCTGAAGCCGGGCAGCCTGCTGACCGACGGCAAGACCTACCTGCGTGTAGCTGCGGCCGACGGCCTCATCGGCATCCGCTCCCTGCAACTGCCGGGCAAGAAGCGGCTGAAAACCGACGAACTGCTCCGCGGTTTCCACCTGGACGAGACTTTCAACGTACAATAACATTGCATTTAAAACGTTTTTAAACAGCCTATGAAACCCATTATCTCCCCCTCCATCCTGTCTGCCGACTTCGGCAACCTGGCCCGCGACATCGAAATGCTGAACCGCAGCGAGGCCGACTGGATGCACATCGACATCATGGACGGTGTCTTTGTACCCAACATTTCATTCGGTTTCCCCGTACTGAAATACGTGGCCAAGCTGGCAAAGAAGCCGCTTGACGTGCATCTGATGATTGTGCAGCCCGAAAAGTTCATCCCCGAAGTCAAGGCACTGGGTACGGAAATCATGAACGTGCACTACGAAGCCTGCCCCCACCTGCACCGCGTGGTACAGCAGATACGCGAGGCCGGTATGAAGCCGGCCGTTACCCTGAACCCCGCCACACCCGTCATGCTGCTGAAGGACATCATCCGCGAACTGGACATGGTGCTCCTCATGGGCGTCAATCCGGGCTTCGGCGGGCAGAAGTTCATCGAGAACACCGTAGAGAAGGTACGCGAACTGCGCGAGCTTATCGCCCGTACCGGTTCGAAAGCCCTGATTGAAGTGGATGGCGGCGTCAATATGGAGACGGGGGCCCGACTGATGGAAGCCGGTGCCGATGCCCTTGTGGCAGGCAATGCCGTCTTCTCCGCCCCCAGTCCTGAAGAGATGATCCACGCCCTGAAGAATCTGTAATCCCCTACCCGTTTGTTCCTCTACGGACTACAACGGTATCCCTTCCTGCGGCTTCTGCTGCCGCTGGTTGTGGGAATCGTATGCGGTAATGCCTTGCCGCACACGATTCCTGCGGACGGGCTCAAGGCACTTGTCCTCACAGCCATTGCCCTGCTCATCGCTGCCCATCGGCTGAACCGGCACCGGCTGTTCGGAGCGGCCCTGTACACTCTGCTGGCCACAAGCGGCTGCCTGCTCATGCAGCACAGCCTGGCGCGGGCTGATTTTCCCTTTACCGGCCGGGGCGGTTTCTACAAAGTGGTCATCCATAGCCAGCCGGAAACCAAGGCACGCAGCCTGCTCTGCCCTTCCCTCATACTGGCAGCAGGAAAGAACGACTCTACCCTCACACCCGTCGCCCGAGGCAAGCAGTTCCTGCTCTACCTGCAACTCGATTCAACCGCCCGCTCCCTGCAACGGGGAGACATGCTGTGGATACACGCCCGCCTGGCACCGCCTGCCAACCAAGGCATCCCCGACGAATTCGACTATGCCCGTTACCTGCGCCTGCGAGGCGTGTGCGGCACGGCCTATGTACCTTCCGGCCATTGGCAGAAGGCTGGCCACGACTCCACCCTGACGCTGCGCCAGCTGGCAGCCGACCGCCAGGCCCGCATCGTGGAGCAATACCGCCGACAAGGCTTCACGGGCGACGAACTGGCCGTTCTCTCCGCCCTAACCGTAGGCCACAAGGACGAACTGAGCGAAGACATCATCGAGACCTATTCGGTGACAGGAGCCAGCCATGTACTGGCCTTGTCGGGGCTGCACATCGGTTTCCTCTATGCCCTGTTCTGGTTTCTGGCTTCCCCTCTGTGGAAACGCTGGCGCCTGCTGAAACTTCCTCTGCTGCTGTTGCTCGTGGGCCTGCTGTGGGGTTTCGCCTTCCTCACCGGCCTTTCGCCTTCGGTAGTGCGCTCCGTCACGATGTTCAGCATCCTGGCCCTCTCGTGCCTTCAGACTGAAAAGCCGCTGACGGCCAACACCGTATCGGCCACGGCTTTCCTGATGTTGCTCATCCGTCCGGACTGGCTGTTCGACGTCGGCTTCCAGTTGTCTTTCTGCGCCGTAGCGGCCATCCTGCTGTTCTACCCACGGCTCAACCGGCTGTATCGGGGCGAAAACCGCCTCCTGCGCAAAGTGTGGAGCCTGATGAGTGTCTCCATTGCCGCCCAGCTGGGCACGGCTCCGCTGGTGATGCACTACTTCGCACGCTTCTCCACCCACTTCCTGCTTACCAACCTGTGGGTCATTCCCCTGGTATCCGTCATCCTGTATGCCGCCGTGGCATGGCTGGCCCTCAGCCCTTTGGCCGTGCTACAAGCTATGCTCAGCCCCTTGTTAGAGAAACTGATACATCTTCAGAACGGCGTCCTCCGCCAGATTGAGCAATGGCCGTTTGCCTCCATCGACCACATCTGGCTGGACTGGACGGAGACCTTCCTGATTTACGTCCTCCTGCTCGCTGCCTGCCGGTACTTGTGGCAACGGACAGCGCAGCACGCATACACGTTAGTCTTTATCCTGTTGGTAGGAGCCGGCTACCATGCGGTGAACATCGCAACCGCTTGCCCGTCGAAAAGCATTGTTTTCTACAACGTAAAAGATACACCTGCCGTCCATTGCCTGACCGGCGGAAGACGTTCGTGGTTGGCCTGTGCCGACAGCCTGCCGCAAACGGGATGGCTGCAACGCTCGCTGGCTCCTCACTGGAACCGCCTGCGCTTGGCTGTCCCGCAAGTGGTGACAGGCCGGTATCAGGCAGAGGACTTCAGCCTGCACGACAACATCGTGACCTATGCCGGCCGCCGCATCTGCCTGCTGAACGACAACCGCTGGTGCAATCTGCGGTCGGACCATCCATTATCTGTAGACTACCTCTACGTGGCGCGCGGCTATCAGGGCGGCATCCGCGAACTCACTTCCCTTTTCCGCATCGGTACCGTTATCATCGACGGGTCATTGTCCGCATACTATCGGAAACTGATTGTCTCCGACTGCCATGCCCTGAACCTGCCCTGCCGTTCACTGGAAGAAGAAGGCTGTATCCGCATTCCTCTCTGAACAGGCAAGGGAACAGGAGAGCCGTCACATTGACATTTTTTAATGAGCAGAACTCGGAAAGTTCAAACATTTGGGCTATCTTTGGACAACTTCAAATTTTACAACTATGAAATACAAACTTTTGGTTCTCGATGTAGACGGCACTCTGCTCAACGAAGAGAAAGCCATCAGCAAGCGTACCCTGGCCGCCCTGCTGAAAGTACAGCAGATGGGCGTACGTATCGCACTGGCCTCGGGCCGGCCCACGTATGGCCTGCTGCCCATAGCCAAGTCACTGGAACTGGGGTTGTACGGCGGTTTCATCCTGTCCTACAACGGTTCGCAGATCATAGACGCCAAAAACGGCGAAGTCTTGTTCGAGCGGCGCATCAATCCCGAAATGATACCTTATATTGAAAAGAAAGCCATCAAGAACGGTTTCGCCCTGTTCACCTACCACGACGACACCCTGCTGACCAACAATCCCGACAACGTGCACGTACAGGAAGAGGCCACGCTGAATAACCTGAAACTGATAACGGAAGAGGAGTTCTCCACCGCCATCGACTTCGCCCCCTGCAAGTGCATGCTGGTGAGCGACGATGAAGAAGCGCTGACCGACCTGGAAAACCACTGGAAGAAACGTCTGGACGGTGTGCTCGACGTGTTCCGTTCGGAACCCTATTTCCTCGAAGTGGTGCCCTGCACGGTAGACAAGGCCAATACGCTGGCCGTGCTGCTGGAGTATTTGGACATCCGGCGCGACGAAGTGCTGGCCATCGGCGACGGCGTGTGCGACGTGGCCATGATCCAGCTGGCCGGCATGGGCGTAGCAATGGGCAATTCGGTAGACTCCGTGAAGATTTGTGCCGACTATACCACCGACACCAACGGGAACGACGGTGTGGCACAGGCGGTAGAGAAGCTCATCCTGGCCGACATCCGCGCCACGCAGGTGCCCCTCGACCAGCTGAACGCCCAGGCCAAGCATGCGCTGATGGGCAATCTGGGCATCCAGTACACTTACGTATCCCAGGAGCGCGTGGAAGCGACCATGCCCGTAGACCACCGCACCCGCCAGCCCTTCGGCATCCTGCACGGCGGTGCCACGCTGGCATTGGCCGAAACCGTGGCCGGACTGGGTTCGATGGTACTCTGCCAGCCCGACGAGTTCGTGGTGGGCATGCAGGTGAGCGGCAACCACATCTCCTCGGCCCACGAAGGCGACACGGTGCGTGCCGTGGCCACCATCGTCCATCAGGGACGGTCGTCGCACGTGTGGAATGTCGACGTATTCACCTCGACCAACAAGCTGGTGTCGTCGGTACGTGTGGTAAACAGTGTGATGAAGAAACGCTGAGCCTCCTCCGTTGCCGATAATACGAAGAAAACCATCCGCTCCCTCGCCCGAAAACAAACTTTTTCGTACTTTTGCAGCTCAATATTCACTTCAAAAGAGAAAAGGTACATGTTAAGCAAAGTAATTGCCCAAGCCAATATCGACCACTTCGCCAAATGGCTGGACCGCGCGGAGCGGATGGTTATCGTAACACACGTTAGTCCGGACGGCGACGCCATCGGGTCCTCACTGGGCCTGTGGCATTTCCTCAACTCGCAGGACAAGACGGCAAACATTATTGTGCCCAATGCCTTCCCCGACTTCCTGCGGTGGATGCCCGGCAGCAAGGACATCCTGCAATACGACCGCTACAGGGAGTTTGCCAACCAGCTCATCGCCGAAGCCGACGTCATCTGCTGCCTGGACTTCAACGCCCTGAGCCGCATCGACGCCATGGCCGATGCTGTCAGGAACTCGCCCGCACGCAAGATTCTGATAGACCACCACCTGCATCCCGAAGACTTCTGCAGTATCGTCATCTCGCATCCCGAAATATCGTCCACTTCCGAACTCATCTTCCGCCTGATTTGCCGCATGGGGTATTTCAGCGACATCACCAAGCAGGGAGCGGAATGCATCTACACGGGTATGATGACCGACACGGGTGGTTTCACCTATAACTCGAACAACCGCGAAATCTATTTCATCATCAGCGAACTGCTCTCCAAGGGCATCGACAAGGACGCCATCTACCGCAAGGTGTTCAACACCTACTCCGAAAGCCGCCTGCGCCTGATGGGCCATGTGCTGACACAGATGAAAGTGTATCCCGAATACCGCGCCGCCCTCATATCGCTCACCGCCAAGGAGCAGAAGCAGTTCAGCTACATCCGCGGCGACAGCGAAGGCTTCGTGAACATTCCGCTCAGCATCAAGAATGTCATCTTCTCCTGCTTTCTGCGCGAAGATACCGAGAAGCCCATGATCAAGATATCGCTGCGCTCCGTAGGCAAGTTCCCCTGCAACCAGCTGGCAGCCGAATTCTTCGGCGGCGGCGGACACCTGAACGCTTCGGGCGGAGAATTCTACGGTACGATGGAGGAAGCGCTCAAGGTTTTTGAACAGGCTCTGGAGAAATACAAGCCCCTGCTCACCGCCAAAGGATAGAAAACCGGCAGGCAAAGGTTAAAAGATACGAACTTTGCCGCCACGTTTTTCAATATTCAAGGAAATCAGATACTTTTGCACGGAAATATAAACTTATACAAATGAAGAAACTTATCCCATTCTTTTTTATACTGCTGGCCTTCGGATTTGCCTTCCAGGCCTGTGATGACACGAAGACATACGCCGAAATGCTGGAAGAGGAAGATGACGCCATTGCCGACTTCATCAACAAACAAGGCATTAAGGTAATCAGCCAGACCGAATTCTTCGACAACGACTCCGTGACCAATGTGGACGAAAACGAATATGTCCAGCTGGCGAGCGGTGTATATATGCAGATTGTAGACAAAGGTTCGGACAATCCGGCCGATACGGTCAGAAACAACGAAGTGGTATTGGTCCGCTTCATGGAATACAGCCTGCTGGATCAGGACACCACGCTGAGCAATTTGTCTTTGTCCTATATGTCGGATGAATTCAAGTACACAGCTACCTCGTCGTCCATTGCAGGTATCTTCACCCAGGGATTGATGTACTCCTGGTACGGATATACGGCAGTTCCTGCCGGTTGGCTGGTGCCGATGCCCTACATCCGCGACAGAGCGCATGTACGCCTCATCGTCCCGTCCAAAATGGGCCATCAGGCAGCCATGCAGAATGTATATCCCTTCTATTACGACATAACAAAATACCAGTTCTGGCGATAAGAAAGCATTCAATCAACTCTTAAAAACAATAATCTATGACTCTAATCAAATCGATCTCTGGAATCCGCGGAACCATTGGCGGCAGCGCAGGCGAGGGACTCAATCCGCTCGACATCGTGAAATTCACTTCTGCCTATGCCACTCTTATCCGCAAGACGTGTACCGTAAAAAGCAACAAGATTGTAGTGGGCCGCGACGCCCGCCTTTCCGGCGAAATGGTGAAGAACGTAGTGGTAGGTACCCTGATGGGTATGGGATGGGACGTGGTTGACATCGACCTGGCCTCCACACCGACCACCGAACTGGCCGTTACGATGGAAGGTGCCAGTGGTGGTATCATCCTCACTGCTTCGCACAACCCCAAGCAGTGGAACGCCCTGAAGCTGCTGAACGAAAAGGGTGAATTCCTGAACAAGGAAGAAGGCAACGAAGTGCTCCGCATTGCCGAAGCCGAAGCCTTCGAATACGCCGAAGTAGACAAGCTGGGCACTTACCGCAAGGACCTGACCTACAATCAAAAGCATATTGACAGCGTACTGGCACTCGACCTCGTTGACGTAGAGGCTATCCGCAAGGCCGACTTCCACGTAGCCATCGACTGCGTGAACTCCGTGGGCGGCATCATCCTGCCCCAGCTGTTCGAAGCACTGGGTGTGAAGCATGTAGAGAAGCTCTACTGCGAACCGACCGGCAACTTCCAGCACAATCCCGAACCGCTGGAGAAGAACCTGAGCGACATCATGAACCTGATGAAGGCTGGTAAGAACGACGTGGCTTTCGTGGTTGACCCCGATGTGGACCGTCTGGCCATCATCTGCGAAGACGGACGCATGTACGGCGAAGAATATACCCTGGTCAGCGTGGCCGACTACATCCTGAAGCACACGCCGGGAAGCACCGTATCGAACCTGAGCTCTACCCGCGCCCTGCGCGACGTAACCCGCAAGTACGGACAGGAATACTTTGCATCGGCTGTGGGCGAAGTGAACGTCACCACAAAGATGAAGGAAGTGGGTGCCGTTATCGGCGGTGAAGGCAACGGCGGTGTCATCTATCCCGCCAGCCACTACGGACGCGACGCGCTGGTAGGTATCGCCCTCTTCCTGAGCCACCTGGCACACGAAGGCAAGAAGGTGAGCGAACTGCGTGCCACCTATCCCGCCTACTTCATGGCCAAGAACCGTGTAGACCTGACGCCCGACACCGACGTGGATGCCATCCTGGCCAAGGTGAAGGAAATCTACAAGAACGAGGAAATCAACGACATCGACGGTGTGAAGATTGACTTCCCCGAAAAGTGGGTACACCTGCGCAAGAGCAACACGGAACCGATTATCCGCGTATATAGCGAAGCTCACACGCAAGAAGAAGCCGAAGAAATCGGCCAGCAGATTATGAAAGTAATTGCTGAACTGGCGAAATAAGTTTTTCCGCTGAAATAAAAAACGGGATGGAGCATCACACTTCATCCCGTTTTCCATTTTAAGCCTATTATTCTTTGATTCTTTTCCTAACGCCTGCTGGGAATCAGATAATAGGGTGTCCTTCCCTCCACTTTCATTTTCAGTTTGCCCTGTTTCAGCGTTACCTCTCTTTGATATACCAGCCCATTTTCCGGAGTTATCAGATAGAGTTCAGCCTTTTTAGCCGTACCCCAACAATAAGGTACATCGAATGAACCGTCCGGACACCCTTCTTCACTATACAGCAGCATTCCTCTGTCATTCCGCCATACGGCAGGCATGCACACCGTATTTCTGTTGCGCAATACCCGGTCATACTGCACGACCGTACTGTCTTTCAAGGAAACAGACACTCCGTCAGAATACCAGGCCACACGGTTTTCACCTGTCCCCGATACAGAATCACGCTCCAAACGGTTCAAGAAAAAGTATTGCGGAACCTTCAGCATGAAATCTTTGACCAACGCATCTTTCCACGCATTGTAATCGGCTCCCTTCCAGATAGGTTCGCCATAACAGGAAGTTCCAAACAGAAAGCCTAAAGCATGGTCGCTGCTACGAATATCCGGATTGATACCCGTGCCGGTATATACACTGGCCGGATATTTCAGATAATCAGCCTGATTGAATCCATTGAAATGCCATGCATAAGGCACATAACCTATCATGTAGTCCATTACCCATTCACTGGTAATATCTATCCCCTTTGACTTCCAGTACAGGGCTGCCCGCTGCTGATACAACGCCTCGTTGATGACCGACTCATTATGCCCCTCGCTCGGACGGGCTATCCAGGCATCACTATGTATGGTACCCGCCTCGTTCAGCTCCGGTACCAATGCCAGCAATTTATCTATACGCATCTGCGTATAACCAGCTTCCCACTCCCGTTGATAGTTCACCTGATAAGCCTTCCGGTTGTTGTACTCACCTATTACCTTCAAGGAGCCATCTGCATTTTTGGAAATCAGGTCCTTTTCTACATACTCATCCCACAACGGACTGTCATCGTAGGCATCTGTCATGTTTATATGCAAGCTCACCGTTGTATGATACTTCCGGGCTTCCCGCATCAGCCAACGCAGACTCTCCAGAGCCGTCTTGTCCGACGGGCGTTTCAGCAAAGGGTTGGCATCAAAAAACGCGGGATATTTATCATCGTGCCCATCATACTGCCATCCCACCAGATATACAATTTTGGGGATTCCCAACGACAGGTTATCGGTTACCCGAATAACTTCCAAAGCTTGCTCAAACGTCAGATTGACTATACATCCTCCCGCAGGATCCGGCTTCGACAGGAACAGTTTGGATACCCACGTCTGAGAATAATCATGATTAAAAGCCCAAGCAGCATGTATGCATGAGCAAAGCAATATTCCTAAAAGAAAAACACGTATTTTCATGATATTATCCTATTGTGATTGTACTGATTGTAAAAGATTTACAGGACCTTCTCCACTTCTCCCTCGAAGTTGGGTGTAAAGACGCCCTTGCCCAGATTGGCACGGATTTCCTCGATAGGCCAGAAGCGGCCGCCGTCCAGTTCGTCGCTGGGAGTGACAGGACCGTCGTACACCGTCTTGTAGGTGAAGACCAACTCACGTTCGCGGGCCGACTCGAAGACGTAGTGTGTCACCTGTTGGGGGGTGAAGTCGGTAATGCCCAATTCCTCGCGCACCTCGCGACGGAGGGCCTGTTCCACACTCTCGCCCAAATCGACATGGCCGCCTACGGCCGTATCCCACTTGCCGGGCTGTATGTCTTTCCATTCAGGACGTTTTTGCAGATAGAGTTCACCGCGCGAGTTGAACACGTGCAGGTGGACGACGGGATGCAGCAGCTTGCTGCCGTTATGGCACTCGCCACGTGTGGCGGCACCGGTGATATTGCCCTCTTCATCGACGAGGGGAAACATTTCTTGGTTGTTGTCTTGGTTCATAACTTGTATTTTTTTACCACAGAGGACACAGAGTTTCACGGAGTTTTTTTATAGGAATAATACTCTGTGCAACTCTGTGTCCTCCGTGGTGAATCTTACGGTATCAGCAGCGACGAGTCGCCATAGCTCAGGAAGCGGAAATCATGGGCCAGCGCATAGTCGTAAATGGTGTGCCAGTCACCATGTACAAAGGCAGATACGAGCAACAGCAGTGTACTTTGCGGCTGGTGGAAATTGGTTACCATCGCCTTGACAATGCGATAGTCGTAGCCCGGAGCAATGATGATCTGCGTACTGGTGTGCAGGGCTTCCATGCCGTGGCGGTCCAGGTAGTCGCGGACAGCGGTCAGGGCGGCAACCGATGCAGGCGCCTCATCCTCCCTATCGTAGGGCTGCCATTGGCGGACGTGCAGTTCGTCCTCCGTCGCATCGGGATTCTTCAGCAGGGTGACACCGATGTGGTAGAGGCTCTCGAGCGTGCGCACCGACGTGGTGCCTACGGCCACGGCCTGTCCGCCGTGGGCTATCAGCTTGTCTATCGTGCCGCGCGACACGGAGATATATTCCGTATGCATCTCATGCCCCTCGATTTCCTCGCTCTTCACGGGCTTGAAGGTACCGGCTCCCACATGCAGTGTCAGTTCCTCCAAATCGACTCCCTTCGTGCGCAGGGCATCGAGCACGCGGGGTGTGAAGTGCAGCCCCGCGGTAGGTGCGGCCACGGAGCCCTTTATCTTGGAATAGACCGTCTGATAGGTCGTCTTGTCGCTCTCCTGCGTCTCGCGGTTCAGGTAGGGCGGAATAGGCAGTTCGCCGAACACCTCGAGAATATCGGCAAAGGTCACTTCGGAATTGTCCCAGCGGAAATCTACCCAGTGACTGGTGCCGCGGCACTCGCCCCGCTCGGCAGTCAGTGTCAAGGGACGCCCCTTCACCGTCATCTCGCGATGCAGGGGGCCTTCTTTCCACTTCTTCAGGTTACCTATCATGCAAAGCCAGGCGGCATGCTCCGTCTGCTGGAAATTCAACGCATAGTCGTTCGGCTCAATGGGCTCCAGGCAGAACACCTCGATAAGTGCTCCCGTCTCCTTGCGGAAGTGCAGGCGGGCCTGGATAACCTTGGTATTGTTGAACACCATCAGGCTGCCCGCCGGCAGATAATCGGGCAGGGAAGTGAAGCGGTCTTCGGTCACTTCGCCGTGGCGGTAAACCAGCAGTTTGGCCTGGTCGCGCACAGGCAGGGGAAACTTGGCGATACGTTCGTCGGGCAGCGGATAATTGAATTCGCTGATGCGGATATGTCTGGGATCTTGTTTCATAATCATTTGTTCCTTTCGGATGCAAAGGTACGGATTATTTGGCAAAGGTTTCCCTATTCCCCCGGCAAATCGTCATCGCGCCTCCAGCTGCAATACAGCAGGCTCCAGACCTTCGCCTGAAACGCGGACACGGATTTCGCCCGCAGCTCCCTTCCGGGCACGGACTATAGCCAGTGCCAATCCGTTGAACGCTTCCCGCTCCGCACTCTGGAAGGGAGTGAACGAAATGGGATCGCCGTTGTCGGTAGCCACCAGTTCACCGGCTCCTTCCACCTCAAACTTCAGCGGGCAACAGGCGGTAGGTACCGTCCGGCCCTCTTCGTCTGTCAGGCGGACCGTCACGAAAGCCAGTTCACGACTGCCCGCATCCAGGCTGTTGCGGTCGGCCTCCAGACGGATCTTCCGTGCCTCTCCCGTTGTCTGTACCTCGTCCTCGGCCCACTTCTGGCCATTTTTGTAAGCCACTACCCGAACGCTTCCCGGCTGGTAGACAACGCTGTCCCACACAAGTCGGAAGTCCTGTCCTTCCCTCTTCGACCGGCGGCCCCAGCTCTTGCCGTTCACAAAGAGTTCGGCCTCGGTACCCGAGGTGTAAACATGTACCGGAACAACCTGTCCGATGCGGTCCGGCCAGTTCCAATGGGGAAGGATGTGGGCCATTGGTAACTCTGGTCTCCAGTGGGACTGGTACAGGTAATAGCGGTCTTTGGGGAAGCCGGCCAGGTCGACAATGCCGAAATAGCTGCTGCGCGAAGGCGGCTGTATACGGGCCAGTTCCTCCAGTTTCTTCTTCAGTTCCTCCTGCTTCGACGGGTCCGTCCGGAAGTTCAGCAGGTTGGTGTTGTCCGAATTATAGGGTGTCGGCTCGCCCAGATAGTCGAATCCGGTCCAGACGAATTCGCCCAGCAGATGCGGGAAGCGGGCATTCGTGGCAAACTGCCTGTCTGGAGAACAGCCCCATCCGGGAGAATCCAGGTCGTAGGACGATATCTGGAAATTTTTCCGCAAGGTGTCGCCCATGAAGTAGACGCCACGGGTACTGACACAGGATGACGTTTCCGTACCGACCGTAGGCATATCCTTGTAGCGTTCGTCCTCGTCCCAACGGGCCTGCTGGCCGAAGAAATAATTGACTCCCATAAGATCCAGTTCACGGGCGGCGTTCGAGTCGCGCCCGCCGTTCGGATTGTTATAGCCTGCCGTCACGGGACGCGTGTCGTCCAGTTCCCTGACGATACCGGCCAGGTGACGGGTCATTTCCACATCCCTTTGCTCCATTACCTCATTACCGATGGACCAGATGATGACCGACGGATGGTTCCAGTCACGGCGTACCATGGCCTGCAGGTCCTTCTCATGCCACTCGTTGTACAGTTTGTTGTAGTCCCAGGTTCGCTTACCGCGTGCCCAGGCATCGAAAGCCTCGTCCATCACCAGCAGGCCCATCTTGTCTGCCAGGTCGAGCAATTCGGGAGCAGGCGGATTGTGCGAAGTGCGGATGGCATTACAGCCCATCTCCTGCATGATGCGCAACTGGCGCTCCTGGGCACTCAGGTTGAAGGCGGCACCCAAAGCACCCAGGTCGTGATGCAGGCAAACTCCCTGCAAAGCTACCTTACGCCCGTTCAGGAAGAATCCCTGACGGGAGAATTCCGTTTCGCGGATACCGAAAGGCACATCGTAACGGTCCGTTACCTGCCCTCCGACCGAAACCGTCAGACGGGCCACATACCGGTTGGGCGAACCGATGTCCCACCGTTTGTAGTCATCCAGCTCATCTTCCAGCTTCACGGCCTGTGCCGAACGGGCCGACAGACGGACTTCCTGTGCAGGAAGGCGCAACACCCTGCGGCCGAAACAGTCCGTGCTGTCCAGTTCGTATACCTCACCCTTCACCACGGCCTCCACATCCTTGTCCAGGTGGTTCTCCACCTCAAGCGACAGGTCCAGCCGGGCCGTGCTTTCCGTCAGGCAAGCTGTACGCATGCGTGCGCTCCAATGCTTCACCTGTACCTGCCCCGTCTTCACCAGCCAGACATTGCGGTAAATACCCGCTCCCGGATACCAGCGCGACTCCCATTTCTCCGTATCGGTACGTACGGCCAGCAGGTTCTTACCACCCGTACGTACATAAGGCGTCAGGTCCAGCCGGAACGAATTGTATCCATAAGGCCAACCGCCCACGTACTGCCCGTTCAGCCACACCTGTGCGTAGGCCATTACGCCGTCAAAGTCCACATAGATACGTTTGTCCGCATCCGTCGAATCCAGCACGAAACTTTTCCTGTACCAACCGATTCCCTGATAGGGCAAGCGGCCCGTGTTTCCGGACAGGTCCATGCGGAACGGCCCTTCGATGGCAAAATCATGGGGCACATCCAACTTCCGCCAGGACGAATCGTCCCAACCGGCCGCATACATGCCTTCCGGTTCTTCGCGCAACGTCCCGTCGGCCTGCAGCCCGTAGCGGGCAAACGTCCATCCTTCGTTCAGCGACACGACATCCACCTGTCCCGAACGTACCATCTTTCCCGATTCTCCGGCCGGGCTACAACCCAGCCACGTAAGCAGGCACAGCAAACAAGCGCCGGCCCATCCCATTTTCTCCTGTTTTTTCATGTTGTCTGTTTCTCTTTTGTCATATCTACAACCGGCCCGATAGCAACGTAATTCTATCAAATTCCTGTATCTACCGGGTTCTTGTCAGGGAATAAAGGACCATACAATACGGTTCGCTTCAACACTTGAAGCTTGCCATCCTTCACAAATTCCTCTCCACGCTCAGACAAGTGTTGCACCATCGCCGCACGGAGTTCTTCCAGACGGGCGCGATAACGCTTCTCACCCACTACATTCTTCAGTTCGTGAGGATCTTTCTCCAAGTCGAACAATTCTTCTTCCCCTGTATGGAAACGCCAGACGTACTTGATTTTTCCATCGGTCAACGCACACCAATAGTTGTCAGGACTATAGCAAGTGGCATGTTCCAAATCAATGTACTTACGCCATTGCTTCTTTCCGCCGTCCATCAATCTCACCAGCGACTGGCCATCCATATCAGAAGGCACCTGTCCACCGGCCATTTCAAGGAAAGTAGGCAGCAAGTCTCTCAGTTCGACCGGTTCTTCAACTTTTCCACCTTTTTCGAAGCCGCAGGAAGAGGGCCATTTCACAATATAAGGTATATGCACAGAGCCCTCGTAGGGATAAGTTTTCCGCCAATGATAATGATCACCCAACATGTCACCATGGTCGGACACGTAGCATATCAGAGCATTGTCATACATTCCTTCTTCCTTCAGTGCCTGTACAATCTTACCGATTTCCTCATCTACAAAAGTGACGTTGGCATAATAGTGACGGCGGGAATTCTTGGCATATTCTTCACCAAAATTACCGAAAGCCGCATCGGACGGAGCATCGGAAGCATTCTTCTGTACTGCATATCCTTTGTCCTTGCACCACTCTCCCACGTACGGAGCCGGCACATCGCGGTCCTTGTAAACATCGGCCAAACGCTGTGGAGGGTCATAGGGGCTGTGAGGACGGGCGAACGACACCTTCAGGAACAAAGGCTGCCCATTTCCGTTTTTATGATTGTGTATCATTTCACAAGCGGTTTCACCCGTCCATACCGTCGGATGAAGCTGTTCAGGTAGTTTGTATACCGCCGCCCCATGGTCATTCCAGCCTACATGGGTAGAATCGGGGTTCAAGCCTGGCGCCTGTGTCTGAAACCACAAACGGTAATCGCTGATGAAATCCTTGCTTTCCACGCGTCCGCTCTCGTCAACCAGTGTGCCGTGAAAGCCATGCAATGATTTCTGAGGGAACCAGTGCATCTTACCGATGCCAAATGTAAAATAATTCAGGTCACGCAGCATCTGCGGCATTTCGTAACGGTACTGGTTGCCTACCCTGCCATATCCCAACATGCCATGATGCCAGGGAGAAAGCCCGGTCAACAGTCCGGCACGGGCAGGTGTACTGCTCGGTGTAGAAGAATAGCCGTTCAGGAAGAGCGTACCGTCATCCGCCAAAGCATCCATATGGGGAGTGATGACAGAGGGATTGCCCATGCACTGCATGGCATCCCCCCGATGCTGGTCGGATATAATAAGAATAATGTGCGGTTTCTGCTGTGCCGCCAGACAGCCCGGTACCAGACAGGCACCTGCTGCCACCGCCCAAGCGGCATCAGACCATTTTCTTGTATTCATGATTTTAGAAATTTAATGTAAAAGACTGTGTTGCACCCGCATAGACCGGGTCATCAGAAGGACGGAATTCAACCGTCTGTTTTCCACCTTTTCTTCCTTTCACTTCAACGTTTATCTGAATGGACTGGCATGTCTGACCCGGATCGGCTACATGGACAATCGGATGCTTTGTATCAACATCCTTCAGAATCAAGGCACAAGGTTTGTCAACCCGCACGGCCAGCTTCCCGTTACGGAATTCCCCCGGCTGATAAAACACCAATTGCCAAACGCCCAACTTCTTGTGACATACAGCCTGTAAGTCAGCCGTATTACTCAATATTTCAACGGGCAACCGCTTGCAGTATTTATCCATCCCAGCAGCAGTTTGCTTGCCTGGAACTACCACATAGGCATACGTACTGCCTTGCGGCCGGCGTCCATGGTCCATACTCAACGTAAATACAGTTTCTTCAACCGGTTCTTTACGGTTCACACTGTTATTGATGTCATACCAACTGCCGCTTTGCCGCTGTACACCCGCTACCAGACGTCCACCTTGTGGAAAGACATAACCGATTCCGTCGTGCAACACCCAGTCTGCCTCTTCATAAATCTTCTCTTCGGCTGGAAGTGTTTCCTGTTTGCCGGCAACCGATATCAACGCTCCCGATGACGAAGCCAGACACTGGTTGACAGATGTATAAACATCCTCCGGAGAAGAAGAAGTGACATCCGAACCCAGACAAACCACCTCATCATCGAAGAAGAACCAGGCTTTGTGTGCACCGGTATTGACACCCTTATACGTATCCATATACGCATAAGCCGTTGCGCCATAAAGGCTGTCGGACACCCCACCTGCAAACGTAGAAGTACCCGGTGTCTGCCAGTCGCTTGCCGCCAATGGAATTACCTTCACTTGGGGAGCCGTCACACCCGGAATGCGTGTCCAGTTCCAGGCCGGGAAAATGTTATAATACTCTCCACCATGCGTGGTGATGTTCGTACAACCATCCGACAAGAAATAGGTCTTCAGATTTTCACCGTTGCCATATTCACAACGCATGGTTCGGGTAGAGGCCAACCGGACATCGAAAGAATATGCCGGACGTACATGCAAGGTATAGTCCCCCCGGAAATAATGCGTATGTTTCGGCCGAATCCCGTCACCCGGTTCTTTCGTTCCTTCCATACGTGCTACGATGGTACGGAATTCATCGGCATGTGCCTGGTCCAGTTCTACCATACGCTTGGCAAACAACAGCGCATTCGACTTGTTCAAGATCCCCGGACGACTTACTCCACGTCCCAACACATCAAAAGACATATATTTGCCACGGATGGTAGCATAATAGGTTTCACGCATGAACTTGCTGATCAGTTCCAGCTTGTCCTGCGGCATGGCAAAGCGGGTACCACGGGTATACATGGCAACCTGGGTCACTCCCTTCAGAATTTCGTCGCCGTACCCGCCGATATACAACTGACGTCCATGCTGGAAGTTACTGTTGTCATGCTGGAATCCTTCCTTCGTTGTATACACCACCGGATTGTAGACATTGTCCAAAGCAAAAGCCAGATCCTCAGCGTTCCGTTGCAGGCAGGAACGATAAATCCAGTGCAAGGCAATATCGGTACGGTTGGCCCCCGTCCACTTCGCCGGATTACCACCGTCCTTCTTCACACGCTCCAGAATCTTCTTTTCGAGTTCTGCCGGAATCTGTTTTTTACCTACACGCATCTGAATGAGCAAGACACCCAATTTTTGAGGTTCGGCAATCTGATTGTACCACCAATTGTGGCACCAGGGATTCCGTTCGTCCCAGTACTCCAATCCTTTCACAATCTTCTCATACAGTCCCTCTTCCTGAAAATACTTGTTATTCGGATGGGTATAGGCAAATACAAAATCACTGATACGTTCTATGTGTACCAGCGGAGGCCAGTTCGTACGTTGGATGCTGGCATAATCCACATCCGTAAACGAGCCGTCCTTTTCATTATATTTCGCCAACGCCTCATCAATAGTAGGATTGGCAGCAAAATCCTGACGTATTTTCTGCATCAGAACTTCAAATTCATCATCGGTATCCAACCGATTCTGCATCTCAACCGTCTTTCCCATGCCGGATACCATCCAACACAAAAAGACAGCCAGCCAATAAAATCTTCTGTTCATGTTCATTCCTATTTATTATTTCACCGCTATTTCAGCAAATCCCATCGCTTCTCCCTCCGTTACCATACGGGTAGCTTTCAAATACAGATAACGCGCTTTGACTGGAGTGAAATATACCGACTGCATCACCGGATTGTTACGGATATTGGAAAACTCGCCCGACTTGACCGTTTGCAGATGCTGTCCGTCAGCTCCTGCTACAGACAACTCGTAATGCGATACAAGCCCCTTGCTCGGTTCGCTCTGGTCGGGCAGGAAATGGAAAGAAGAAATAAAGCGTTCGCTTCCCAAGTCAACCGTCAGCAAGTCTCCTTCCACGAAGCAGGTTGTTTTCCCGTTACGGTCGGTAGCCGCCTTCGCGTCCTCATCCTTTATACCGGAAAGTGTAAAAGGAAGACTTCCCATTTTTTCCAAAGACACTTCACTGAAGATTTTGTCTGCATTCTCACCGGCATCATATACCTCGATATTGTTGATGCACAACGGTCCACGGGCATCGGTAATCCGAACGCGGATGCCATCCGTCACTACAGAAGAGAAACGCAACAGGCGCTTATATCCGATGGTCGTAGTCTCCTCGTTCAGCACAACAGGCATCCAGTTGCCCGAAGGATCGCGATATTCCACCGTAAAGGCTTTCACCCGCTGGCCCAAAGGAATATACTCCTGCAAGAGCATGCGGTTCATCCGTACAGCCGAAGGGAGAGAGAAAGTGATATCAGCCGTCTTCACACTGTCGGCCGTAGCCCAATAGGTATCATAATCATTGTCTGTCAAAGCCGCAGCGACATAGTCACCACCCCGTTCATTGCTGACCTGCGGAACCATTCCCTTCACCAGATTCACGGCCAGTTCCTTCTGTATCATCTGGCGGAAACGCACAGCGTTGGCCGAATCAATCGGATTGATCAGGCCGTTACGGTCTACCGGGAAGTTCAGCAACAAGGTCCCGTTGTGCCCCACACTCCGATAATACAGATCCACCAGCTGCTCGGGTGTCTTTACAAGACTGTCCTGTTCCGGATGATAAAACCAGCCCGGACGGATGGAGACATCACATTCGGCAGGCACCCATTGGTTGCCGTCGGCATGGCCGTACTGCAATTCGTAATACTTGTCATAACCGGGATACACTTCCCCCTTACGCAGGAACGACCAGTTGGTGGCACCGGCAAAACCTCTCTCGTTACCTACCCAGCGACAGCCAGGCCCACCATCCGAGAAGATGACAGCCTGGGGCTGTATGCTGTCCAGCATTTCATAGATGCGGGGATAGTTATAATAGTTACGCCGGTCGATGGTTCGCGTCTCTTTCGCTCCGCCATACCAACCGTCCCCTCCGTTGGCACCATCGAACCATACCTCAAAGACCTCTCCATAATTGGTCAGCAGATCGCGCAACTGAGCATAAAAGTAATCCAAATATTCCGGTGTCCCGTAATTGGCCTGATGCCGGTCCCACGGCGAAAGATACACGGCAAACTTCAGGCCATACTTCTTGCAGGCTTCCGACAGTTCGCGCACCACATCTCCCTTACCATTCCGGAAAGGACTGTTGGCCACGCTGTACTCGGTTCCGGCAAAAGGCCACAGGCAGAAGCCGTCGTGATGTTTGGCCGTCAGAATCACTCCTTTCATACCGGCAGCTACCAGCGTTTTGGCCCACTGTTCGCAATCCAACCGGGCCGGATTGAACATCTCCGCCGGCGTGTCACCATATCCCCATTCACGGTCGTTGAACGTATTCAAGCCGAAATGGATAAAAGCATACGTTTCCATCTTCTGCCATTCCACCTGTTTCGGTTCGGGAATGGGAAGAATCGGTTCCGGCGCTTCGACGCGTGGCGCACACGAGAACAAGGCCGACGAAACCACCGCACAAGAACATGCAGCAATAAAATTGGTAAAATTCTTCATATCTGTATTTTTTTAAGTGTAAAAATGACTCCGTTACATAAAGACCGTTTTCCGTTCGGCAATAGAGACCTTGGACCAGGGAGTGACCGAAGTCCACAACGCCAGGTCGTCCACGGTCACCGGATATGGCTCTCCTCCGCGGATATCTTCTTCCAGTGCCTTCAGCATGACATAGTCCATTCCCCCATGATGCGCATCCACCTCGACGGCCTCCTGTCCCCACTGCCGCCAATACCGGTGTTCATACCGGTTGATGTAGCTCTCGTCCGGCTCCCATGTCTCTTCGGGGCTGCTTCCTTCCACATAGATCAACCGGCGGTCACCCTGCCAGATGCCTTTCGTACCCTGTACCTCAAAGTCCAGGCTTCGTGGCCGGGGCAAGGTCGTGTCGTGTGTCAACGTCAGCAACACCCCGTTCTCCGTCTCCAGCTGGGTAACCACCACATCGCCCAAAGCAATCTTCACACTGCTGTCTCCCCCCAAGTCTTTGATGCGTTGCCGCAATCCGGCGGGTTTGGAAGCAAACGAAGTCAGGCACTTGAAGCGGTCCGTCCGCCCGATACCGGCAAACAGACAAAGCGGAGCCAGTCCGTGCGTGGGATACAAGTCACCGTTCTCTTCCTGATAAAAACGGCTTCGCCAGACACTTTCCGTCTTTTCACGGTTGCCCAGCGTACCGTCATCGTCCAGCAACAGGCGGCGCAAGTCATGCCGGTAGCCTCCGCGCATATACACGATTTCTCCCAACAGACCTGCCTGTACCATATTATATATAGCCAAATTCTCCCGCATGAAAAGCGTGTTCTCCAACGGATAGATTCGGCGGCCCGTGCGCGCGGCGCATGCTATCAAGGGCCGGTATTCGTCTATGTAAAGCCCTCCCTTGATTTCCAGAGCCACATCGGCCCCGCATTCCATGCAGTGAAGCGCATGCCGTACGTGGCAATGCCAGGGAGAAGCCACGAACACCAGCTGCGGTTTCTGTTCGGCCAGCATCCTCCGATAGTCCTCTTCCCCCCTCTGATAACAAGGGATACCCGCCACGGCGTCTTCCTCCACTCCCGGATCCGCAAACGCCACGATACGGAAACTTCTTATGTGCTGCAGCAGTCCGTACAACTGCCTTCCTCTATATCCCAAGCCAATAAATGCTGTCTTTATCATAATCCATCAATCGTTTCCATTCCTTATGGACAGAAAATTGTCCAAAGATAAAGCTTTCTGTTTTGTTTACCAAAAGGGGGAATTAAAAATCAGGAGTTAAGAAGTTAAAGAAGTTAAGAAGTCAAGCCTGTTTTGACACGCCCTCATAAAAAAGGGGGCCGATGGCCCCCTACAAACAAAACAAACTTTCGCTTGTCGTAAAAAAACGTCAAGCAAACCTTTTCGGCTTCTCTAAGCCAAGACAGGTATCTCCCACCTCACGGTGAGTCTCTTCATGCGTCTTCAGAGTCCCAAAGCCGCACGTATCTTTTCGTAGGCCGCATCCTTCAGCAGCACCGTCTTCCTGCCGTCCAGCAGGTAGAGCGAAGGCATCGCCTTCAGGTCGTACAGCGCCCCCTGCTTCACCGCCTCGCGGTCGGTTCCCGTCGTCCATCCTTCGGGCATGTCGGACAAGGCCTTGCGCCACGCCCCGTCGTTTCCTTCGGTATAGACAGCCAGCACGCTCACCTTTCCCGCCCGTACCGCCGCGGCCAGCTCCCTGTCGGCAGCCATCTTTCGCAACACCTCGTGACACGACTCGCATTCCGGGTCGTAGAACACCAGCAGCAGGCGGTCGCCCTTCACCGGTGTAGCGTCCAGTGTGCGTTCCGTTCCGTCAGGCAGGCAATAGGCAAAGTCCGTGGCCCGGCTCCCCACGTTGTTACGCCTCAACAGCTTCAGCTTGAAGCCATACGTCGAGCGTCGGGCGTCCGTCTTCGGCAGTTTGTCGAGCAATGTTTCCAGATACAGCCCGTAAAGCCCCTCGTTGTAGAAAGGCGAGTTGGGGTTATACAGGTAGTCATCCGCCGTCTTCGTCAGTACCTTGCGGGCATGCGTCTGCCCGATAAAGCGGGCACACCAGTTTGCCAGACTTTCCCGAATCAGTTCTTCCGGCGTCGTGCCGTCGGCCAGCAGGGCGATGAAATTCACAAATCCCTGCTCCGTTATGTCGCGGTTGTCCACCAGCGTCGTGTCGGCAAAGTCAAACCGTTCCCAGTAGTGGGTCAGCAGCCAGGCTTTGCGGGCTTCCGGTTCCGTCAGGGTAACAGGGACATCCGGGAAAGGGAAGCTTCCGCGTACATCCTCCTGTACCGCAGCTTTCGCCGGGGCAGCAGCAACCTGTCCGGAAGCATCCGCCGTAGCCGTGTTCCGGCACGACACCGTCACGGCTCCCCACATCAGCAGGAAGCAAAGCATCCAGCGGCCCCTCACCGTTACGTTTTTCGTTCTATCAGTTATCGGATACATCACGGCCATTCTCTTTTTCCAATCAATTACCTTCCGCTGCCTCCAGCACTACATTGGGCGATGCAAACAGGGCGGCCAGGTTCTGATAGGTTTTATGATACATCGTTCCATCCGTTCCTTCATAATGGAACTCCACTTCGTCGGTATACCAGTTGAAGGTATATTCCTTACGCAGGCGCAGTTCATACTGCCCGTTAGCTGTAACGGTGACAGCACCGATGCGGCTGCCATTACGGGTACGTTCGAAGGAAACAAACGCGCTGCGAGGTACATTCTGCCCGTTTGTTCCATATTTCAGAGTCCCACTGATGGGCGTATTGCTCACCTTGAAGGTCTTGTCGAAGAACACCACTTTTTCCTTGTTCGACGAAATCACGATGTCGCCCGCACTCACGATGCTGCTTGTCTTGAACGGCAAAGTCTTCCGTTCGCCAGCCTGATTTACTCCACTCGTATTATCCTTGTTTATTACATCATTACTACCATAGTTACGTTCATTTTCCCGATTGGCATCCACCGTATAGATAAAGCGTCCTTCCACGTTCGGGTCGGCTTTCAATTTAGAGCTATTCAGTTTGCAATCAGCCAGGCGGGCTTCATCAATCTCCAGCATGGGCGCATCGATATAGATTTCAAATGCTTCGCCAAACGGATCGGCAGATTTACCATCTGTTCCCGCAAAGCTGGTTACTTCCAGAGCGATGTCTACCTTTTGTTCCGGCTCATACGTCCATGTCAACGGAGTAGTTTTTTCCTCTTGGTCTTTTGAGGTATCTGTTCCTTCACCGTTTACACGTGCCGCAAAGCGGAACGGATTGTAATTGGCCAACTCGAAGGTAACGGAACGGTAAGAGTTTCCTATATAAGTTCCACTATTTCCTGGCCATGCGCTCGGTGAGTCTTGTTGGTTGGACGAAATACGTACCACTTCCGCACTGACGGCCCGGTTGGTCTTCATGTAGATGGAGTATCTACCGGTACCGGCTGTAGGATTTTGTGGTTGGAGGGGCTTAAATACCAACATACGGCCTACATTCCCCCATTTGCTGTCATCCACTTCGTGGAATGTACAGTCAAACGCCGTTACTCCAGCCTGGTCTTCCTCTCCGTCTTTGTAATAATCCAAATGCTGGGAATAGAGTAGGAATTCATCATCTTTTTCAGCATTGATAGGAGAATCGTCAGCCAAATCTTTCATAAGCATGTCAAACTGCACATTGGCATATCGCTTCTGGGGAACCAACCGATAATAAATCGTTTCATCATCCGGGAAGTTCTCTTCCGATGGATTTTGTGCATTGTATTCATTGAGACCTTCTACTGTAATAGAATACTGATTCGCTGAATATTTAAAGGTCTTGTTAACCGTTGTAAAGTGTTCGGCTTCTATCTTGACTGTTCCCTCATCCGTGCCACTATGGTTCAACACGTTCTCAAAGTAGATACGCTGTACGCCGGGAGCATCCGCTATATACACGTATTTATAACCGATACCGTTCGGTTCACCATATCCTTCATCGCCATCATTGATAACAGGAAGTGCTACGCCAGCCGCTGAACGAACATCCAGTTCGTTGGTGCTGACCAGTACCCGGATCGGAAACAGTTCTTCAGGACAGGTTTCCGGGATGGTGAACATCACCGTCACGTGAGCACGGCTTTCTTTATTACTTCCATTAACAGAACCATACACCTGCGTTCCCACCCAGGCCGGTGTAAACGATTGCTCCTTGATGGCAATCACCTTGATTTTACGTTGCAGCTTTCCTTTCTTCACCAGCAACGTTCCTTCCAGTTTTTCGTTGTTGCCCAACGGCAAGAGCGAAATTCGGATTTCCCCTTCGCCTGTACCGTTTGTTACAGTAAAAGAATGGCCGATAGAAGGCCCCGCTACCCGGTTCCCGTCCAACCAAGAGATAGTCGGTTCATCCGCTTTGGTTACAGTTGTACTGTTTTTCCCCTTTAATGAATAGGTTAGGGTATAAGTGTTACCGGCATCCTTTTCGTCCAGGATGTAGCTGGTCTTGTCCACCGTCAGGATATATTCATTGTCTTCCACCGACTTTACCTCGTCTGAAATGGAAATCCACACGTTGTTGGTAGCCGGAGCTGTCGTTGCCGTCTCAAACGTTTCCTGTCCGTAGGACAAGGCTCCCGTTATATTCAAGCTGTAATGGAAATTGCGCTTTATCAGCAACTGCTCTCCTTTGTCATCGAGCAACAACGCACGATAGTATAAATCATCGGCTTCTGTTTCACCACGAAGATGCCCGCGGATAATGACGCTCACCGGATCGTCCGAAGTGTTCTTGCACTCAAAGATGTATTCAGACACTGAGGTAGATACATCGGTGATGTCGCTCATCTTGGCATCGTTCAGCGGAAGGGTTACAAAATCTACCTCATCCGACCATACGAAATCATAGCCTTTTTCCGGATGGTAGGGAGCTACCGTACCAAAGGCATTGGAATTGACGACTGTAAATCCGGTTACGATGAACGAAGCTGTTTCCCAATTGGCATTGGCAATAGAGACCTGCGCCTGGTTTCGGATCATCTCAATTGAATTACCAAGTTGTTCGTTAATCTTGCGCTCATCATTCGGAGCACAGGCAAAACGTGCCCAGTAAATCATTTTACCGGACGAACCTTCCAATACGGACATCACCTCCGCTTCCGATTTTCCGCGGAAGTCGTCTTCCTTGAATTCCGACATATTCTGGTTGGCCAGAAAATGGATGGTACGGGTATTGTCGGGCACCTGGGCATCGAACGAACCTGTCCAGTCGCTTGTTGGTGCCAAGGTAGCTGTTGCCGTCGAGATGAACAGTCCGTAGCTGTCGAAGCAGAAGAGGGTCATATCCTGCACATCTCCTCCGTCGGGATCTACGGCACGGGTCTCTACTTCCTGCATATCCGGTATCTCGGCACTGAAGCGCAGAGCCAGATACCCTTCTTTGGCTGTGGGTAATGATTCGTCTCTCCACTCATCCTGCCGACAAGCCCCTAAGGTTGCCAGCATCCCGATGAGGATTACGACTGTGTATATGATTCGTTTCTTCATATTTTTGCTGTTTTAAATAGGTTCTTGAATTTCGGTTTATTCAGTTTCGTAGGCATCGCGGACGCAACGAATACGATTATCCCCTGACACGCCTTGATGATCATTTTTTACTGTACCACTTGCACTCCAATAAGTCCTACCAGCTAACACTTCATCCATGGCATCTGAACTATATTGGAACTTCATAATAATTTTCAATTCAGCTTCTGTTGGTAGACGCCAATCTCGCAAGTGTATCGTTTCTTCGCTTTCAGTATCTTTATACACTTCTACATATTGTTCACAATGGCTGGCCGCAATATCCACATTATCAGCACTTTGAACAGCTCCCAGCTGTGAGGCTATCATAAATGAAGGAGATACTAATTGAGCATTATCTGCATTGGGATCTGTCTTTCCGTCTGTAATTCTTGGGTTACCAATCGTATAATCGCCTGATGATGCCGTAATACGAACGTGGTACATACGGGCATTTCCTCCCTCACTTGCTGATAGATATCGTAAATTTGCAGTAGGAGCACTATTATTATTCCATTTGTAGTAATATAAATCTGATTTACCAGCAGAATTACCACTTGTATAAGTTCTATTATTAACTTTTGATCTGAAAAACAAACCCGCATTTGCACTATTATTGGTACTATATTCCCAGTTCCAACTATTATTCCAGTAGTTCCAATCTACAGCGACACCCACATATTTATTAGTTCCTTTTTCTTCCCAATTTGTTCCTCCAAAATCATCCCGATACGAATACCATCCTAAAATATTCGTAATATACTCCAGCGGATACTGAGCTACAGTAACTTTACGAGTAATTCCATCGTCATTTGTCACATCAAAATCAATATAGCGAATGGTATTGTTTTCGGGAAGCGTACTATATACATCGAGTTTGCCGTTAATTCCCTCGTCTGGAGTAATTTTAATCGTACAGCGGTTGTTCCAAGTAGGCCTCCATCCTGTACTTATACCATAATCATTGTCGGTATCAGGAATCTTTTTCAAATCCTGCTCCTGTCCAAACTTATCAATGTAATAGACGCGTGTAATTTTTGCTTCTACCGCTGATGATGAAGCAAATTCCAGTGTCGTATTATCATCTGTGATATTGTGCATCTCCATTTCCTCTTCGTTCACATACAGAAATATCGGGCGTTCATCGCCGTCGATATTCACATCGATGTTTTCCCAATTTTTGACCGAATACTGAATTTCCTTCAATTCTTCCGGTTCGGACGGGTCGAGCGCGCCGGGCGCGTTGACCGTTACCGTCACCTGGTAGCAGGTGTTGCGCTTCAGCACTTTGTCCTTGCTGATGGGGATTTGATAATAACTGCTCACATGACTTGTTTCTTTTCCCGATTCATCTGTATATCTCATGGGAATGTTCACCACCAGGCGTACTTCCTTTTCCAGACTGGCATCGGCCCACTCGTGGGCATAGGCATAGGCAGTCACGGTAATCTCTTTTGTAGTCCAAGCAAAATATTGGTTATACATTTTACCGGGAGTCGTTAAATCAGCCTCACCATCCACTCCTGCCAGCAACGAGGTGGTATAAGGCATATTCCGTAAATAGTATCCGGGATCGGCTTTCTGTCCTTCCACTTCTAAATCATTGTCAAAAGTAACATTCTTCCCTTTGTTTATACGTACAATGATTTTGGCCGCCGCACGCCGCAGGGTAACTTTCAGCTTCGTATCATCGGACTTGACACCGTTGTAAAGCACAACCGGAGCGGCAGCTGCAGGCTCTTGCGTAGCTGTTGCTTCGTAAGCGATGCCGTCCATCAGGAACGACTGAGGAGCACCCGTTATATTCGTTATCCCTGTCAGGAAAATATCCTCGTCTTTCTGTGTCATGGCTTTCAGGGAGTTCAGGTCGGTGATGGCTTTAAAATCAGCTGTCGCGTGGGTACTGTTGGCTATCAGGTACACCCAATAACCGGTATTGGCTGTAAAGTCCTCCCGCTTGGCTGCCAGTGTAACGGTGCCTTCCTTGTTCGTGCAACCGGTGACGCGTTCATAATGCTTCTTCCCGCCACTTTCTTCGAAGATGAAAACATCCAGATGTTTCACAGCCACTTCGGCTCCTTCCTCCGATGGAACGGTGGCCCGGCTTAGAGGTACATCACCCGTCGAAAATTGCAGGACAATGGCATTGCCTTCCGTTCCCGCTCCGGGCAGGAAGGAATCGTTTTCGCTGCTACAGGCTGCCAGCAGTGGCAGCAGCAGTACCGTTTTCAGGATTGTATACAATATCTTTTTCATAACGTCGTCACTCGTTTAGGGGTTGGCAGTCGTAGGATCTATTTGAGAGATAACTATCTTTTCGGGGTCGTCGCTTCCCGGCCATATCGTTTGACCGCTTGTTCCGTTGATTTGCAGCAGCGACATGGCTCCCGGATCCCAGCGGGGGATGTAGCCGATACCCAGTTCTACCTTCCTGCCTGCGTTTTCGGGCTTCAGCGCACGGATTTTGATGACATACTTAGAGGATGATGCCACGTAGGGAGGTTCTACTTTTTTCTGTATGCCTTGTTCGCTTTGGTACACCGTTATCTCATAGTCCGCCGGAGTGGCATTGAGCAAGGTGGGCTGCCATTCCTGCCCCTCAGGAGCGGTAAGCGAGAAGCATGCCTTGAATGTTCCCTCATCCGAATCGGGGTCAGGATTATAATAAACCGTAGGCTGATTATAACTTGCTCCTTCCATGGGTTCTATAGGGTTCACATAAGTAGGGTAGGCAAAATCGAGTTCGTAGTTTCCGCCGTCGTCCCAATCGGCCACCACATACTCGACCGTGATTTTACCCGAATTCCGCATCAGGCAGCAGATGGCATAGTAATGGTTGCGTTCGATGCGTGGCAGGTACACCAAGCCGGTATTTGTTTTATCGCCAAACTTGTAGTCTATCTGAAGCACCGCTCCCTTTGCATCTCCCGGTTTGTTCCAGGAAGTACTGCCCCAAGGGGTTTCAAAGGGATAGAAAGGAACCTCCAGCAACGGAGTATACTTGTCGGGGTTCTTGCGGTCAACCTCTGATATGTTTTCGGAAAGAGCCTTTTCCACATTTCCTCCCGTAACAGTCAAATCGATTTCACTAGTCTTAGAAACAATCTGTTTTAAAACCTCGTCTGTTTGCGGAAAAAGATAATTCATCATACGGGTACCTTCTTTCAGAATCTTGGCAGCGGTCACGGTAAGCGTTTCGGTCTCTCCTTCCACTTTGGCGGCAAAGAGGCCCAGCTTGCCTACAGGGCGTGCCAGCTCAAAATTCACTTTTTCATTTAAGGTATAATGTCCTTCGTGATTGTTGTCTTGGGTTTGTAAAGAAGCGCTACTTGTATTGACAGCCACCGTATCTGTGGCAAACATAGGTAACCCGTTATCACTCGTAGGCGTTTTGAGCAAAGTGAATGAGAAAGATTTCAACTCATCTTCCGATGTACTTTCTTTCAACGGCTTCTCTGCGCCCCGCGTAGACATCGCCCCCTCATTGGCCACAGCGTAGAAGCGGAGGGTCTGGTCTGTGGATTCTGCCTTTATCTTCAAATCCATCAGGAAGGATTTAGTCTCAGTCGTATTATCCAAGTCCTTTTTGTCCAGATAAAGATGACCGACGGTTGTACTACTACCATCAACATCGGAAAACGCATAGACACGGAGGGAATGGAGAGCAGCCTCTTCATCGGTCGGTTTTCCAGTAGAAGCATCCACGGCACGCGTATGCACATCCAGCTGCACCTGTACCGTCCGTTCGCCGGAAAGTGGTGCGCGGTCTTCTTCGTAGCAGCCTGTCAGGCTTCCGACCAGGCATCCCAGAACGAAAATCCTACCGAATATTTTTTTGATGCTATCCATATCGTTTCCAACTATTTTTCGTTTTTATCAGAATTCGGGCGTCAACACTTCCATCTCCCAATCTTTTACCGAGTAAGACACTTCGATGTCGAACACTTTCTCCTTGATTCGGATGAACACCTTGTTCAGGGTGTTCCGTTCTATCGTTGTCAGATAGATTTTCTTCTCGACGGGAGAGCCGTCGAGGGTATAGTTGAGGGTGAGAAAATATCTGGAATCTGTATCTGTAATCGAAGCACTTCCGTTTTCATCCAAATAAATGCCCCCATCGCCCCACGGGTTTTCCAGCAGATAAGGGTTCGTTAAAGGTATATTCTGTACTTTACCGTTATCCCCTTCAAACAGATAAAGGTCCTCCGAACCGGGTGCGTCCGCTTCGGTCAGGCTGGCAGTAATCCCAACAGTTCCAGCGAACAACGGAACAGACTTCCCTGTGTCAATTACCGGTTCAAATTTCTCCTCATTTCTGAACAGGCTTCCTGTTGCAGGAATGTTCGAAAGACTGATGCCCGTTATCTGCAAGCTACTGCCCGGCAGATTTTTGGTAACAAACAGTTCTAACTTGGCCACCGCCCTCTCGGCCGGTATCTCTATCCGGTAGTCGTTGGACGTGGAAGTGATGAGCTGTTCGGCCGTTCCGCTCATCGGTACCCGATTGTCATCTGCGTATTCACTTAAAGTAAACTCCAAATTCTCCAATGTTGTTAAAGGAGTGGATTCATTGAACTCAATCGGTTGCGAAGGTTCATCCGGCTTCATCGCATCATTCAGGACAACACAGAACTTCAGCGTCGTGCCATTCGTCGTAAGCAACTGCACATCGACAGGCTGTACCGGATTTCCTTCCAGGTCGACCCCCGAGAATTCAGGATCGACCATCTCCTGGAAGTAGAGACATTCGCTGCCTGCTCCCTCGCTGCCGTCGAAAATCCACAGATACAATACGGACGGCTTGTCTGCATCGGCTCTGGTGGTGATACCCACACTGAGGTTTACAATTCTTTCGTCCCCACGGTTTTCCCCCGCAGGCACATCCTTGCTGCATCCGCCCAACAGGAACGGAAGCAGGCAGGCCAGAATATGTAAAAATGCCGTCCGCATCAATGTCTCGTATCTATATCGTTGAATCTGACAATCCAGTTGTTTATAATAATCTGCGTATTTATCCACGACTGCCCGGCATCCAGAAAGAAGGTCATGACAAACGTATCTTCCCGGTCGAGATATTCCTGCAACGGCATGTCATACTGAGCCACCGTGCGGCACATGTCCATGTAGTCGATCAGCGGGATGGAGAATACGGTCTTTCCCGTATCGGCCCGTCTGACCGTGAGAATCGGGTCGTGCCCTTCAATCAACCGTCCCATACTCATTTCCGCCACAACGAGATTGAGCTTCGCTCCCTCGCCGTCGCCGGTAGTTCCCGAGGCCTTGTGGTAGGGCAGATACGTAAGGAGGCCGTCCTCCTCGTTCAGGCAGTTATCGTGGTGCATCAGTCCGTTGTTGTCCGTTATCGTAAAGATAAAATCATCCTTGTCCAGCCCCTCGCCGTTCATCTGCTGCAAGATGACCCGTATGGTATTGGAATTCTTCACCAACGGTACCGTAATTTCTTCGTAATTCCAGGTGTTTCGGGTGACGGGCCGCGTGTCGACCTGTGCCTGTGCCAGTCCGTGCCAGAAAGGATGCAACTGGCCCACCGAATCCACCGGCTCGCCACGCAGCTGATGCTCGTAGCGGTTGATGCGGCACTTCAGTTCGTCCAGCGAAGCGACATCTTCGGCAATCGTCACCTTTTCGCTGCCTTCCGTTCCGGCCCAGGCTACCAGCTGATAATTGCCGGGTGCGACATCCAGCGGAATACTGAAATCCTCATCGCTGAGTGTCTCACCTGTCTGTGTCTGCCTGCCGACCAACCGGCCTGCTTCGTCGAAGACATACAGAGTGACCGAAGGAACCTGCGACGCGAAAGCATCGGTAAAGAGCATGTTGTAATCGTAACGGAACTTAACCCGATAGACAGTGCCACAATCATCGTTGTCCCAGATTGTTTCGCATGACGAGGCCAGCAAGGCGCACAGCACCGGCAACAGCCAACGCTTTGCAGCATGATTGAAATGACTTATCAGGTTTTCCATCATTATTTCTGTTTTTATAGTTTTTCAAGAGGGAGTACCGGTGCAGGCGCCGTCTTCCGGCATCCGCCCGGCACCTCCCTCCGGGTTGTATTACATTTTTCCCAGTAAACGGGGCTTCCCCGCTTTAGAATTCAATGTCATTGTAACGAACAATCCAAGGCAGAATCTTCACTTCTACTTTCAGCGCAGCTTCCTTGGTTTCGTTCGGGGTCTCGGGAGTCGGATCTACAATCGGGTCGCCCAGACGGGTGATGTTGGTAACGGCCAGTGAGTAGATGTTGTTGCGCATAATGGCAAACTCCATGTTGCCCAACGTGTTGTTGTTGCCGTCATCGTAGTGCTTGATCTGCGTGGAATAGTAATAACAGATGTTACCGACATACTTCACAACTTTTGCCTCTTTCAGTTCTGCTTTCGTAATTTCTTCACCTTTAATTTCTTTGGCAATCAAGGCAAGAATCTCCGGCGGTGTATTGCCTCCGAAAGCCTCGCCGATGGCAGCCAACGACTCAAAATTATATCCGTTATATTGGTATAATTGGTCAACCGGTTTTTCACAATTCTCATCTTTGTACATTCTGGCCACAAACGTAATGCCGGTGCTCAAGCCGTGGATCTGATGCTCGATGTCTGTAGAATTTTCGAAACAGTAGGCCAGACGTACACCAACCTCTGGGTTTGGCCCTGTTCCACCTTCAACATTACCCGGATTTTCAGGAGTAGCAGGATTAGGCCAAGACTTGAAATAGCTGGCAGGAACGTCCGTTCCAGTTTCAAAAATGCCGTCATTATCAATCGTCAGCATTTCACTTTCTGCACTTACCTGAGCCAACGTATTATAGAACCAGGTGGTTGTTTGAGGATTATTCAAAAAGTTTCCGTCCCCGTCAAACTCAACCCCATTCTTATCGTCCCAGTAAGGGGTAATCAGGAAATTTTTGCCATTGAGTGTACCGAAAGGAGCAGCCGCTCCGAAATCATTCTGAATGTGTCTCACATGATAGACTTCCTTGGACAGATTGACCAAAGCATAGCCTTCCAGCCTTACATACCAGTCGGTTGTAGCAGGACCCTCAAACTGATAGCTCAAGGATGCTTCCACATCCTCCGTAACGGCTACCACATACCAGCCTTCCTTTTCATCGGCTGTTCCGGCATTATATTCATCTTGCTTTTTTGCCTTCAGCAGGCGATACTTACCATCACTTGAGTCATTGGGAGCACCATAAACGGTGATGGTTCTTGTGCCCGCGCCTTTATCTTCCTCAATCAGGACATAGACCGTATTGGGAGTCGGGGTACAAGCGTCCTTCGCAACATTCAACGTCACGTTGCTCTTGTTATTATCCGTATTGCAGCCGGGGATAGTCTTTGCCTTCACCTGACCGGCTACAGGCACTTTATAGACATTACCGCCTTTTTCTGCTTCACGCTCGCGGAAAGTGATTTTGGAAACAGTACGCTCGATTTCAACCTCTACCTCTGCCGGATTATCCGGAGTATTGTCCTCCTTCAATTCCTTGGAGATTTCCTGCTTGTTGGCCATCATTACGCCGTTTTCAGCAGTAGCCAATACGACTGCTGCGGCATCAGCCGTTTTTGTTTCGCTATCGGGAACATATTTTCCATCCCGAATCTTGTCATAAAGACCTTTGACAGTAGTCAGGTCGGTGGCTTCTCCTTTTAAATTGCCTACAAAACCGGTATACGGATTGGCCACAACCAGAATCTTATAGGTACCTACCCCCAGCTTGATGGGTTCGCTGGTATAGGTATTAGCACCAGAATTATGTGTCCATTTGTCTTCTATCGCTTCTGTTGCATACAACTTCGCATAACCACTGGTACCGTCTTCCGACAAGGCCACCAGCAAGATATTGGCAATCTTGTTTTCATTCGCTGTTCCCGCGTTCTCCAATCCGCTGTCTTCGGCATTCCCATCATCAGTACCTGTATTCGCCTTGGTGCTGTTGCCATTGTTGGCAATCGAAATGGAAAGATATGCCGGAGTCTTGTCTCCGCTACCGGGGCCGTTCCCCTGGTTCTCGTCCAAATTGTCGCTGCAGGCACTGAGCAACCCCACAGCCACTAACAAACCTAAATACCTAAAACTTTTCATAACACTACATGTTTTAAAAATTAATACTTTATTTTAGTTACATTCATTCCAGAAACTCCATATTGTGTTCCGCCGCCGGCAGGCCGGCTTCCCGGGCCACGGCCATGTGGTGCCGTGCCTTGTCGTAATCCTTCAGCAGGATGCAGGCCACGCCACGGGCATTCTCGGCCTCGGGGCAGGCGGACTTCACACGGTCCAGATAGGCCAGCGCCTCTTCGGCACGCCCCTGTTCCAGCAAGGCATTGGCCGCATTGAGGTTGGCCACATCGCTGTCGGGATACATACGTACCGCCACGTCGAACACCTCGTTGAAATCTGCACTGCCCGGCTCATAGGTCTGCGCCACGGCAAACATTTCTTCCAGACTGAGACGGCCGGGAGCCGTACGCACCAACCGTCTGGCCTCTTCCAGGTTGAAACTGCGAATCACGTAGTTGATGCGGTAGTCGGTACGCCGCAGGCCGGGATAACAGTCTTCCAGCAGCACCTTGTAGGACTCGGGAAAGCGGACGCGCAGCTGCCGTTCCTTCACGTCGACGTCGGCAGGTCCGTTTGCAAGGTAGTCGAGGATGGCTTCCCGGTCGGGCAGGTCCGATGCCTCAAGGTAGTCTGCCAACCCCTGCCAGTTCTCGGGTTCGTATGCACACTTCAGGAGAGATGGCGGAAAGCCGTAACGGTCCGTCAGGTAGTTCTTCAAGGCCTCCGTACGTCCCTGGGCAAGGCGCACATTCGAAGCATAGCTGCCTTCGGGCGAAGCATATCCGCACAGTTCGATAGAAGTAATGGTAAAATCGCGGTCGTTCTTTACGGTATCGACCGAAGCAAGGATGCGCTTCAGTTCGTCAGGGTTACGCCGATAGGCGGGGTCGATGTCGGTACGGTTCAGACGGAAATCCAGATAGGCACGCCCGTCGAGTTCGCGCGTCTTGACCGGTTCGGCCTGGGGCACGACATAGGCCAGACGAGGCTCGAAGGAGAGGTCTTCTTCCACCAGGTCGGCGCATGCACCCGGTGTCACCCGTCCACAGCCACAGAGGTCTTCCACAATCTGCAGACGCGAGTGGTCCATCCATCCGGCATAGGGCAACGTCACCCGATAGGCCACACTCTGCTGCTCCCCACGCCTGCACACCACGCTGCAGTAGACCTCGTCGGCATAGGCAGCTTCGGGGTTGCGCCGGAGGTAAAGACTGCGCGTACGCCCCATCACCTCGACAGGCGGAAGCCAGGCACTCCCGGTACCGCCGGACTGCAGATAGCGCGGATGAAGCAGAATGGAACCGCCGGACTTCACCTTAACGGCAGAAAGGTCGAGGGTCATGCTCACCGTCACACTGTCCTGCCGCCGGGTAACGGCGGCATCGGTCACCACGGCACCGCTCTGCAGGTTCTGCTGGGCATACCCGTCGGCAACCGTACAGAACGCCACCATAGTCCAAATACTGAGAAGTAATGTCTTTCCTTTCATATCCTTTTCCTCCCCCAACGTTTAAAATGCATAAATGAGGCTCACGGCAGCCTTGGTAGGCCCCAGATAGTGATGCGGCTCGTCGTTCTCCTTCTTGTCGCCGCAATGGGCACATTCGTACTTGTCGGCCCGGGTATAAATGTAGCCCAAGCCTATTTCGGCTTCCAGGCTCCAACGCCGGGACAAAAGCCACTGATAACCGTAACCGATACCGGCCCCCACCATCCAGCCTTCGAAGCGGTGTTCTTTCAGCTGGCCGAAGTCGGTACCGAGCCATTTGAAGTCCGCATCTATATTTCCGAGGTTATAGATGCCACCCAGCAGGTGGAATCCGAAGAAGTGGCCGTTGAAGCGTTCGCACAGCCAGTAGCGGAGTTCGGGCTGCACCAGCCAGTGCTTCCACTTCTTGTTGTCGTGGAAGGTCCATCCGTTGAAACTTCCGGACACATCGACAGTCCACCGGGGCGACAAGCCCGCTTCCACCCCGAGGCTGACAGAAGCTGTGGCATCGGAAAGCAGGTTGGTCTTGACCGCCCAATTCTGCGCGGACAAGGAAAGGCTGGCAAACAGCATCAGCAGGATTAAACATCGTTTCATAGTTTCCATATATGAGAGTGCCTATTTTTCGTTACAAATCAGAGGTTTGGTATTCCCGTTACTTTGCAGGTAACGGGAAGAGGTTGTTCTCTTGCCCGGCAGGCTTTTTCACCGTATCGTTTTGCACACGAAGATGCAAAGCTTTGCGATGGCCGATGCAAAGCTTTACGATGGCCGATGCAAAGCTTTGCGTGCGGCAATGCAAAGCTTTACGTAAAATCGTAGCGTCCGAAGGGCTCTCCAGCCCTATTTGCGGCCTGCTTTGGGAAACACAAATCCGTCTACATTCCTTATGTCATCCCTCCCTCTTTCCACAGGTTGAAAAGAAAGTATAATATATTTTACAAAATCAGTGTTAATTTATTACATTTATTTGTTTTTTATAGAAAAAATCCCGTCCTTTGCCTGACAAACATTTGCATCTTCCGTTACCTGCAAAGTAACGGAAAATTCACCGCTTACCTTAAAAAAACGTGTGACAGGATTTCACGGTTCATACGCCCGATGCGTTCGTCGGTATGGGGCTTGAAATAGGTTTCGGTAACTTTGACAGACGAATGTCCCATTGCATTACAGATAAGCTCCGGCTGATAGTTACAATAATTGGCAATGGTGGCCCAACTGTGGCGTGCGCAATAACTGCTAAGTGAAGAACCGACTCCCACCTGTTGTCCCAGACGTTTGAGGTCGGCATTGAAACGGCGCAGCGCATTCTGATACTGGCGGTAGGCGGCCGTGCCCTCCTTGTCGATAAAAGGGAACAGATAGGGGGAGCGGCCGTCGGTGCTTTTCAGCCGTTCGACAAGACGCATGGCGCGGGGTTCGACCTTCACCGACAGCCAGGCCCCCGTCTTGCGCCGACGATAGTGGAGAACGTCGCCACGAAGGTCGCACTTGCGCAGATAGGCAATGTCTACAAAGGGAATGCCACGCAACATGAACAGCAGCAGGAACAGCATGCGCGACTTTTCCAGCCGGCCGCCGGCAGAAGTACGAAGAACGTCGAGACGGCGCAGCAACCGCTCACCGACGGCCCGCTTCACCGTGACACGCGTACCGGTATAGACTCCCTTGAACAGACGGGCACGGAAGGGAGCCAGCCCCGCATCGACCGCACGGAAATAAACCGCACGCAGCATACGCATATAGGTGGAAACGGTATTCCAATGCAGGCCACGGCCCAACAGATAGTTTTGGTAGGCTTGCAGCCAAAGAGGGGGCAAGGCACCGAAAGCGAGCGGAGCGCCCCCGGTAAAGGACAAAATACTGCGCAGCGTACTGCGATAGACATGGGCCGTACCCGGACGTTCTTCACGTTCGAGCTGCAACACGACAGCAGCCATATAGCCCGTCAGACTTTCTTTTTCTTTCATATCAATTCACTAGGATTAGGGTGAAACAAAACAGAAAGGCAAAATAAGAAAATAGAATGCGGTTCAAGATAAAATTTGCACTATCTTTGCCACCGGAAACAAAAAAACAAATGAACAACAAGATGGAAACAAACAAGTACATTACCGTAGCCTATAAACTATATGCTATCGAGGATGGTGAGCGCGAATTTACAGAAGAAGCCACCGTGGAACATCCTTTTCAGTTCATCTCGGGACTGGGACTGACACTGGACGCTTTTGAAAGCCAAATCAAAGGACTGAATGCGGGCGACAAATTCGACTTCACCCTGACCTGCAACGAAGCATACGGCGAATACGACGAAGACCACGTCATCGACCTGCCGAAGGAAATATTCCTGATTGACGGAAAATTCGACACGGAACGCATCAAGGAAGGTGCCATTGTACCCCTGATGACAGCCGAAGGACAGCACATCAACGGCAGCGTGGTAGAGGTGAAAGACGACGTGGTAGTGATGGACATGAACCATCCGCTGGCCGGATGCGACCTGAACTTTGTAGGCGAAGTGGTGACCAGCCGCGAAGCAACCAACGAAGAACTGGCCGAAATGGCCCGCATGATGAGCGGCGGTTGCGGAGGCGGATGCGGAAGCTGCGGTGGCGGATGCGGCGACCACGATTGTGGCGACGACTGCGGATGCGAAGGCGGATGCTGCCACTAAACAATGAAGAACTGAAAATGAAGAATGAAGAATTTCCTGAGTGCTTCTTTATTTTGAATGCATAAATAGGGAATTCTTCATTCTTCATTTTCAGTTCTTCATTTACTTGTCATGATGTCAAGCACCAGGCGGTCTGTTTCGTTCATTCCCTGCGAACCGATCTTGGTGAGATTGCGGATGCTCTGGTCCACATCGGCATCGATGATGCCTTCGACCGAAGTGACGCAACGGTTTTCCATTGCCATAATGGCCGACAGGACAGCGGTAGAGACACCGGTAGTCACCTTCAAGGCACAACTGGGCTTGGCACCGTCGCAAATCATGCCCGTCAGGTTGGCAATCATGTTCTGTACGGCATAGGTAATCTGTTCGTAGGTACCGCCCATGAGCCACGTAATGCCGCAACTCGAACCGGTAGCGGCTACCACACAACCACACAGGGCAGACAAGCGGCCCAGGCTTTCCTTTATATAAATGACCGTCAGATGGCTCAGCATCAAGGCACGGATCAGTTCTTCTTCCGACTTGCCGTTCTCTTCGGCAAAGACCACAACGGGAAGCGTGGCTGATATACCCTGGTTACCGCTGCCCGAATTGCTCATCACCGGTATCATGGCACCGGCCATACGCGCGTCGCAGGCACCGGACGTATAGGAAAGAATGTGCGAAAAGACACTGTCGCCCATCACCTTGTGTTCGTAGGTACCGCGAAGCATCTTGCCCAGACCGTGGCCGTAGTCATCTTCAAAGGAACGTTCGGCGGCAGCCTTGTTCAGGCGGGCCGTATCGAGAATGAAGCGGATCTCATCCAAGGGCGCCGTCGTGGCAAAGTCATAGACCTTACGCAACGTCAGGTCGGGTACCGGCATCTCCTCTTCTTCGCCGGAAGCCGTCTGCTTGTCGAGCAGCACTTCGCCGTCACGGGCCACGTAGACAAACGACGTATGCCCTCCGGCAATGATGGCCGTGGATGCATGTCCACCGGCTTCGCAACACACCTCTATATATAGTTTCTCCGTAATGTCCGGCTTGAGGGCAATGGAGATACGCTTTTCCCCGATGAAACGCTTGCCGGCCTCCACGGCTTCGGGTGTACTGTCCTTCAACACTTCCAACTGATATGCCGATTTGCCGACCAGGGCACCCAAGGCAATGGCAATGGGCAAACCGATCATCCCCGTCCCGGGAATGCCGACACCCATGGCGTTCTTCAGGATATTGGCACTGAGCCACACACTGATTTTCTCGGGCTTCATGCCCAGCGTTTCGGTAGCCCGCGCCACACACAAGGCCACGGCAATGGGCTCCGTACAGCCGATGGCCGGAACCACCTCGCGCTTTACCAGCGCTATAATCTGTTGTCTTTCTGCTTCGTTTATCATTCTGTCAGTTGATTTAAGTTCCTGCAAAGGTAGGAAAAAGGTTTTATCAATCAAATAGTCAGCACGGGGAATTTAATGTGCCGTAAATGACAGAATTTCAAAAAAGAAACGTAACTTTGCCTGCTCATTCATTTATGATATTATTTTTATGAAAGTCAAACAGTTATTACCTTGCTTCCTGCTGACAGCCTCGCTGTGCTCCTGCATACAGGACGAAGCGCTGAATGTGGAAGCGGCCATCGATGCCTGCACGGGAACTGATGTACAGTTTACCAACGCTATCAACAACAACAGGGGATTCAACATCTATGTCAACAAAGGGGCCGACCTGTCCAGACAGACGCTGACATTCACCATTCCCCAAGGGGCTACCATCGAACTCTCCAATCCGACGGAAGGCGACAGCGATTTCACTCCGAACGCAGACGGCACTTATACGGCTGTCATCAATTTCGGCAACGACAACCACACCCGTCACCTGACAGTCACTTCGGAAGACAAATCCAACCGTGTGGACTACCAGATCTGCGTCATCCTGATGGAACTGCCCACCCGCTACCACTTCGAACGCCTGCAGAACAGCAACGAGCCATACCACATCCTGCTGGAAGAAGAACCGATCAGCCCGGACGGCCTGCTGCGCACCCTGCAATGGTGCAGCGGAAATCCGGGTTATGAACTGACCAAGATGGCCTCTACTCCACAGGGATATCCGACGGTGCAGGCCGACGAAGGCTATGTAGGCAAATGTGTAAAGCTGGAGACACGCAACACCGGCAGCTTCGGTGCCATGGTGGGCATGCATATTGCAGCCGGAAACCTGTTTACCGGTTCGTTTGACCTGAGCAACGCCCTGAACAACGCCCCTGCAGCCACCCACTTCGGCGTACAGTTCTACAAAACACCGTCACGGCTGAAAGGATATTATAAATTCAAACGGGGAGAGGTCTATACCGAAGACGGTGAAACAGTAAACGGCAAGCAGGACTCGTTCGACATCTATGCCATCCTGTATGAAGCCGAAGACAATGCCTTCATGCTCGACGGAAGCAACGCCCTGACCGACCCAAGCATCGTACTGATGGCCCGCATCGACCAGGCAGACGCCGTGGAAACCGATACCTGGAGAGCTTTTGACCTTCCCTTCGAAGGCCGGAACGGAAAGAGCATCAATGCACAGAAGCTGGCAGACGGCAAGTACAAGCTGGGCATCGTGTTCTCGTCGAGCATCGGCGGCGCCTACTTCAAAGGCTCTGTAGGAAGTACACTCTATGTAGACGAAGTGGAACTGATTTGTGAAGAAGACCTATAAACAACTTGATCTGTAAAAAAAGAATATGATGAACAAAAAACTGACCCATATGGCAGCCCTGGCTCTCGTCCTGCTGCTGACAGGCACGAAGCTCTTTGCACAGGAAGACAGAAACCAAGGCATCATCCAGTCCTATCTGCACGGATGGGAATATGCACTGAAAGCCGGATTCAGCATCGGAGGCACTTCGCCCCTGCCGCTTCCACAAGAAATCAGGACCATCAACGGCTATACGCCCGGAGGAGTGGCCATCTCCATCGAAGGAAACACCACTAAATGGTTCGACCCCAAGAAGACATGGGGTATCACCTTCGGCGTGCGGCTGGAAAGCAAGAAGATGACAACCGATGCCGGTGTGAAAAACTATCACATGGAAATTATCAACGCCGAAAACGGGAAACCTCTTGCCGGCCTCTGGACCGGAAACGTAAAGACCAAGGTGAACAACTCCTATCTGACCGTGCCCGTACTGGCCAACTACAAGATAAGCAGCCGCTGGAAACTGGTGGCCGGTCCCTATTTCTCGTACATGATGGACGGAAACTTCAACGGACACGTCTACGAAGGACATCTGCGTACACCCGACGCTACGGGACAGCGCGTTGACTTTGCCGGGGAAAGCATTGCCACCTACGACTTCTCCAATGACCTGCGCAAATTCCAATGGGGCGTACAGGTGGGCGGTGAATGGCGCGCCTTCAAGCATCTGAATGTCTATGCCGACCTGACCTGGGGGCTGAACGACATCTTCCAGAAAGACTTCCAGACCATCACCTTCGCCATGTATCCCATTTATCTGAACGTAGGGTTCGGCTATTCATTCTGAGCCGAATCCCTGCGTCAGCAGACCGCTCCGGATTTCATCGCATAAAAATAAAAAAAGCTGTCTCCGATGAAAGAGACAGCTTTTTCACACTCTATCTTAAAATTATTCGCCGATGATTTCCAGTTCATCCAACATCAAAGTACTGCCACCGGCACCTTTGAATACATCACCAAGCTTACTGGAAGAACATACAACGGCCAGTTGATACTTCTTGCCTGCATCATAGGTCTTTCCTTCCAACATCTCAAAGGGAAGTTCAAACTTCGTCCAATCGGCCTTGGCGGATCCGTCTGACAGAACGGCTACGGCTACACGACGGTCGGAAGTATTGATGTCATGTCCGTTCAAAGGAATGTTGTTTCCCTTGCTGTCCAATTGCTCTTCATACAAAATTGCCTGGATGGCACATTCATCCACCTGACCTTCTATCACTTCAACTTCTTCCGGTTTCTTTGCCCCTTCACCGTCGATGTACTTTTCACCCGGAGTGTACTTGTACCATCCTCTCAAGGTGACAGGTTTCTTGTCATACGGGATACCAAACTGAGTACTTGCCAACTTATCGCTTATCGCAAGACCAATATTGAACTTACCGGTAAAGACTGAACCGGCAGTCAAAGCAGGTACCAAAGCATTCGTCTTATCGCTGGTATCCATCGTAACCAACTTGATGGCAGAACCTGCTATTACGTCTTCTTTTTCCTGGTATACAGGGAATCCCTTCACTCCATACAAGAACAATAAAGATGCTCCCTGGACACTGGATGCCAACAAATCATCGGGAAGCGGTTCCTCGTGAAGGGAAGGTCCCTGACCTACTTCTTTCCATTCGTCGAAGGTAAATGACAATACGGTCTGTGATCCCGATACAGAAGCCTTGTAGACTTTTGTTGTACCATAATCCTCGGACACTACCGTATACGTGACAACCTTGCCGTTGGAGAAGTCTTGGGCTACTCCCGTAGCAGGAGTTACCGTAGCACCTTCGGATACGACAATGGAAGGAACAAGAGCCGTAACATCGGCACCCTCGTACACCTTGAATGTAATCGTATTGTCGGCATTGATTACCGGCTGCTCGGAAACACCTTCGTTGTCGAAAGTAAACGAAGTAATGTCGGCACCCGTAGCTTCCGTACCGTTCAGCTTGGTACCTTCGAAGGTTACCTTGACATTCTGCTCCAACTCACCGAGCATAGCCTTGATAGCCAGGTTCAAAGACAACTTGCCGTCGGCTGCAGTTCCTTGGGCATCGACAGACGCATCCAGCCCTGCTGACTCGACCTTCACCGTTGTAGTACCTGTAAATGTATAGGAACCGTTGCTCTCGGACAAGGGGCAATTCAACAGCTCAACATCGCCTACAGGAATACTCATGAAAGAGAAATCCTTGATATACAAGTTGATGGCCGTAGCACCGGCTTTCTCAACCGTGATTTTCTGATAGGAAGAGCCCAAATCATTTCCATCAACATTCACATTCAGCTCACCCTTGTAGCCACCGGCAATTTCCGTTTCAATCACTTGCGTATAGTCCGGATCGTCCTCGCTACAACCAGTAAACAGTCCCATTGAACAAATCAATGCGAACAAGTAAAACAAACTCTTTTTCATTGTAAAAAACTTGTTTAGTTAATAATTGGTTTCTGCTGAAACCGTCATTAATATCCTATTTTTATTTCGGGTGCAAAGAAAGAGCTTTCAAACGACTTCCACAAGACCTATTTCCTTGAATTGATATTCTATTTTTAAGATTCCGCTACTTCCACAAGACAGCAGTGAAGCAAATGCGCAAAGCAAGTACCCAAAAACCTGTCTTAAAATTTGCGGCATCGGAAACTATTCCCTACTTTTATAGTGCGAAAAAGCCACTGAAGGCTACATGAAGCACAGCAGACTTATACACAACCCTTTAAAGCATCTGACTATGTTCAACTCATTCGGAAACATCCTGCGCCTGACCAGCTTCGGTGAGTCGCACGGCAAAGGTATCGGTGGTGTCATCGACGGATTTCCCGCAGGTATCACCATCGACATGGACTTTATACAGAAAGAACTGGACCGACGACGCCCGGGACAATCGGCCCTCACCACTCCACGCAAAGAGGCCGACAAGGTGGAATTCCTCTCAGGAATCTTCGAAGGCAAGTCGACAGGCTGCCCCATCGGATTCATCGTGTGGAACGAAAACCAGCACTCCGGCGACTACGACAATATGAAAGACGTGTACCGCCCCTCGCACGCCGATTATACCTACAAGACCAAGTATGGCATCCGCGACCACCGAGGCGGCGGACGTTCGTCGGCCCGCGAAACCATTTCGCGCGTAGTGGCCGGTGCACTGGCCAAGCTGGCCCTGCGGCAACTGGGCATACACATTACGGCCTATACTTCGCAAGTGGGTCCCATCCGGCTGGAAGAAAACTATACGGCGTATAACCTGGAGCTGACCGAAACAAATCCCGTCCGCTGCCCCGACCCCGAGAAGGCAAAAGAAATGGAACAGCTCATAGCCAAGGTAAAGGCCGAGGGCGACACGATAGGCGGTGTCATCACCTGCGTCATCACAGGATGTCCCGTCGGATTGGGACAACCGGTCTTCGGCAAGTTGCAGGCTGCCCTGGCATCGGGCATGCTGAGCATCAACGCCGCCAAGGCTTTTGAATACGGCGACGGTTTCAAAGGGCTGAAGATGAAAGGTTCGGAACAGAACGACGTGTTCTACAACAATGCTGGACGCATCACCACCCATACCAACCACTCGGGCGGCATACAGGGAGGCATCAGCAACGGGCAGGACATCTATTTCCGCGTAGCCTTCAAGCCCGTAGCCACCGTGCTGATGGAACAGCACACGGTGAACATCGACGGTGTGGACACCACACTGAAAGCCCGCGGACGTCACGATCCCTGCGTACTGCCACGTGCCGTGCCCATCGTAGAGGCTATGGCTGCACTGACCATACTGGACTTCTACCTGATAGACCGGACGACACAACTGTAAGCGAGAAAACGTATTAAAACGAACTTTCACCACAGATTACCCGGATTTTCACAGATGCTACGAACTTGTATACTGAGATTCAAAAAACAATCTGTGAAAATCAGAGTAATCTGTGGTTAGTTCAAATACACCTTATATATATATAATGTATAACCTTTCATTCATATTCCTCTTCCACTTATGATCAGAACTTACATCTCCGAAAACGAACCCCGCATGCTGGACGAGCTGTTCAGCCTCATCCGCATTCCCAGTATCAGCGCCAAGCCCGAACATCACGACGACATGCTGGCCTGTGCCGAACGCTGGCGCCAACTGCTGCTCGAAGCCGGTGCCGATGAAGCCATGGTGATGCCCTCGCAGGGCAACCCGATGGTGTTTGCCCAAAAGACGGTAAATCCCGAAGCGAAGACCGTCCTCATCTACGCCCACTACGACGTGATGCCTGCCGAACCGCTGGAACTGTGGAAGAGCGCCCCCTTCGAACCCGAAGTACGCGACGGCCACATCTGGGCCCGCGGTGCCGACGACGACAAAGGCCAGTCGTTTATCCAAGTAAAAGCATTCGAATACTTGGTAAAAAACAGTCTTCTGACACACAACGTGAAGTTCATCTTCGAAGGTGAAGAAGAAATCGGTTCGCCCAGTCTGGAAGCTTTCTGCCAGGACTATCGGGAATTGCTCAAGGCCGACATCATCCTCGTATCGGACACCAGCATGCTGGGAGCCGACCTGCCCTCGTTGACCACCGGCCTGCGCGGACTGGCCTACTGGGAAATAGAAGTGACGGGCCCCAACCGTGACCTGCACTCCGGCCACTTCGGCGGAGCGGTAGCCAATCCTATCAACGTGCTGTGCCAGATGCTGGCCCGCGTGGTGGATGCCGACGGCCGCATCACCGTCCCCGGCTTCTACGACGATGTGGAGGAAGTGCCGCAGGCTGAACGCGACATGATAGCCCACATCCCCTTCGACGAAGAGAAATACAAGGCCGCCATCGGGGTGAAGGAACTCTTCGGCGAAAAAGGTTACAGTACGCTGGAACGCAACAGCTGCCGCCCGTCGTTCGACGTCTGCGGCATTTGGGGAGGCTATACAGGCGAAGGTTCGAAGACGGTACTGCCTTCGAAGGCCTATGCCAAAGTGTCGTGTCGCCTTGTCCCCCACCAGGACCACCACAAGATTTCACAGCTATTTGCCGACTACATCCAGAGCATTGCCCCCGCTACGGTACAGGTAAAGGTAACGCCCATGCACGGCGGACAGGGCTACGTCTGCCCCATCACACTGCCCGCCTATCAGGCTGCCGAGAAAGGATTCGAGAAAGCGTTCGGACGGAAGCCGCTGGCTGTGCGCCGCGGCGGAAGCATCCCCATCATTTCGACCTTCGAACAGGTGCTGGGCATCAAGACGGTACTAATGGGATTCGGACTGGAGAGCAACGCCATCCACTCGCCCAACGAGAACATGCCGCTCGACATCCTGCGCAAAGGCATCGAAGCGGTGGTAGAATTCCACTTAAATTACGATTAAACAGACAGATCAAGCATCGAACGGCTTACGGAAGGTACAACCATTGCGCCACTCGGAACAACCGTAAGCCGTTTTTCCTTTGATAATGGTACCCTTGCCGCACAAGGGACACGGACGCCCCACCCATTCATCGGCCTGCGCCGCAGGAGCCGGAACTGTTCCGGCATCGGCAGCCTCGGTCTTCTTCTTGCGGGGCGAGCGCTTACGGGGTTCCTTCTTCGGCTGATCGTCGGAAGTGGAAGTATTACGCGCAACCTTACCCGCTACAGGAGGCACCTGTACCGTAATGTGGCGGTTGCTGTTGTCCGACAGGACACTGGTCACAATCTCAGCCACCATCTGCTTCAGTTCTTCCAAGAAACGGGAGGCATCATACGTGCGGCGTTCTATCTCGCGCAGCTTCTTTTCCCAGATACCCGTCAGTTCGGCACTCTTCAACAGTTCCTCGTGAATAGTTTGAATCAGCTCCACACCCGTGGGGGTAGCTATCAGGTTCTTCTTCTCTTTGCGGATATAGTTACGTTTGAACAAGGTCTCGATAATGGCGGCACGGGTAGAAGGACGGCCGATACCGTTTTCCTTCAGGGCGTCGCGCAGTTCATCGTTGTCCACCAGCTTACCGGCGGTTTCCATGGCACGGAGCAGGGTTGCTTCGGTGTAGGGGCGCGGAGGTTGCGTCCATTTTTCCACGAGTTCGGGCACGTGGGGACCGCTCTCTCCCTTAACGAAGGCGGGCAGCACACGGTCTTCTTCGCCGTTCTCCTTATTCCCCTCATCGCCGCTTCCTTCCTGAGCGGAGGCATTGGCCGTGAACACCACCCGCCAACCCGGATCGAGTATCTGCCGGCCGGATGTCTTGAACTCCACGCTATCCGCTTCACCCATGACGGTCGTGGTCGAGAAACGGCAGTCGGGATAGAACACGGCGATGAAGCGACGGGCAATGAGGTCGAACACCCGTCGTTCTACATCGGTGAGGTTGACCGGAGGCTGGCCGGTAGGGATAATGGCATGGTGGTCCGTGACTTTCGAATTGTCGAACACTTTCTTCGACTTCGTCAGGGTGGTTCCCTCCAGCGGCGAGGTCCAGGTCTCATAGCCCCGCAACCCCTTCAGAATGGAGGGACACTTAGGATAGATGTCATCGCTCAAGAAGGTCGTATCTACACGAGGATAAGTAGTGACCTTCTTCTCATAGAGCGACTGGATAGTCTTCAGCGTGTCGTCGGCCGAGTAGGCAAACTTCTTGTTGCACTCCACCTGCAGGGAGGTCAGGTCGAAAAGGCGGAGCGGTGCTTCACGCCCCTCCTTCTTCGTCACAGAGGTAACGGTAAACGGCACATCCTTGATGCGTGCCAGCAGCTCCTCGCCTCTCGTGCGGTCGGTTATGGGGTCTATACCACGGTTCTCTTCCTCCTTCTTGGGCTTCTTGCCGGCAGCCAGGGCTTCCTTCTGCTTCTCTGCTTCCAGTGCCAGTTCTTCGTCACTCTTACGGATGAGGGCTGAGAAAGTAGTATCGCGGTAGACGGTATTGAGCACCCAGTACTGCTTGGGCACAAAGTTCTGAATCTCCAGCTGGCGGTTCACGATGAGGGCCAGCGTAGGCGTCTGCACCCGCCCGATGGAAAGTACCTGACGGTTCTGCCCGTACTTCATGGTGTACAGGCGCGTGGCATTCATGCCCAACAGCCAGTCGCCGATGGCACGACTCAAGCCCGCTTCGTATAGAGGCTGAAAGTCGGCGGCATCCCGCAGGTTGGAGAATCCTTCGCGGATGGCCTCCTCGGTCAGTGAAGATATCCACAGGCGCTTCACGGGGCATTTGGCTCCCGCCTTCTGCATCACCCACCGCTGGATGAGTTCTCCCTCCTGGCCGGCATCACCGCAGTTGATAATCATGTCGGCCTTCTGCATCAGTCCTTCGATGACGTGGAACTGACGTTCGTAGGTAGGATTGCTGATGAGCTTGATGCCGAAACGGGGCGGTATCATGGGCAGGCTGCCCAGACTCCACGCCTTCCAGCTCGGGGTATATTCATGCGGTTCCTTCAGGGTACAGAGGTGGCCAAACGTCCACGTCACCTGATACCCGTTCCCTTCGATATATCCGTCTTTCTTCTCCTTCGCTCCCAGCACGTCGGCAATGTCGCGTGCCACCGAAGGCTTTTCGGCAATACAAACTATCATTTCCTTCTATTATTTGACAGGCAAAGATAGTGCAAACTGAGAGAAGTACAAAAGGGGAAAACAGAGTTTTCAACTTTTGTACTACCGAGGTGCAGCCTATCTTATTCATAACTCACCACAGATTACACAGATTGGCACAGATTTATTCTCCTCCCCAACTCATGCGGATAAACGGATAATCTGTGACAATCTGCGTAATCTGTGGTGAAAAACGACTTTCTCCAAAGGCTGAATCAATCAAGAAATTCTTACCTTTGTACATCATTCAACATCAAACCGTCAAAACAATATGGAAACAATTTCTGAAAAAGAATCCGGTTATCGCGTAAAAAGCTACAACCAACCCGTAAAACGTTATTGCCAGACATTGGACCTGAAAGACAATCCCGAACTGATTGCCGAGTATCGCAAGAGGCATAGTAAAGAAGAAGCTTGGCCCGAGATACGCCAAGGCATCCGTGAAGTAGGAATCCTTGAAATGGAAATCTATATTCTGGGCAACCGCCTGTTCATGATTGTAGAGACGCCGCTCGACTTCGACTGGAGCAGTGCCATGAAACGCCTGGCCACCCTGCCGCGACAGGAAGAATGGGAAGCCTATATGTCCATCTTCCAGCAGGCCGACGCACATGCCTCTTCCGCAGAGAAGTGGCAGCTGATGGACCGCATGTTCTACCTTTATGAATAGTCCACTAACATACGAAAGGGCATAAAAAAAGGGCTCCGCTGAGCCCAACCTTTGTTAACCTTAAATCTAATACCATGAAAAACACAATGCAAAGGTACTTGTTTTATGGGAATTTCCCAAAAAACAAAGTTCAAAAGCATGTTTTATAACATAGATTAAAAGAAAACGGCGGAAATGCAAATGCCTTCCGCCGTTTTTTAACATTTATCGATTCCGATTATTCTTCATCCAACAGGATATCCAGAATCTGACAAGCAGCCTTGGCCACAGAAGTACCAGGACCAAAGATAGCAGCCACACCGGCCTTGTACAGGAAGTCATAGTCTTGTGCAGGGATTACACCACCGGCTATTACTACAATATCCTCACGGCCCAGCTTCTTCAACTCTGCAATGATTTGCGGAATCAAAGTCTTATGACCGGCAGCCAGTGAAGATACACCTACTACATGTACGTCGTTCTCGACAGCCTCACGGGCAGCCTCGGCCGGAGTCTGGAACAAAGGTCCCATATCTACGTCGAAACCGCAATCGGCATAACCGGTTGCTACTACCTTCGCACCACGGTCGTGACCGTCCTGACCCATCTTGGCAATCATGATACGGGGCTGACGGCCTT